>Ga0070741_10013074_pt1 | contig 14784 bp, 8 predicted proteins | sample Coa_R1_4_FD_66440 | JGI IMG/M metagenome (GOLD analysis project Ga0070741, IMG submission 66440) | Surface soil microbial communities from Centralia Pennsylvania, which are recovering from an underground coalmine fire - Coalmine... | ecosystem: Environmental > Terrestrial > Soil > Unclassified ...
CGCGCTCCCGCTCGGCCTGGATCCGCCCGGTCGCGTCGGCCCGGACCGCCGCGATCCGACGGCGCACCGGCTCCACCTTGTCGGCCACCAGGCTGTCCACCTTGGCCCGGGCCAGCCGCTCAGCCCGCGCCACCTCCTCGCCCACCAGCGCCTTGAGCCGGTCCGCGATGGCGCGGTCCAGGTTGCTGCTCACCGACAGCTCTGGCCGCGCGAGCGTCCCGCTCACCTGGGCCGCCACCCGGAGCTCGCTCAGCCCCGAGACGATCCGCCAGACCACCTGCTCCAGGGTGTTGAGCGGGCGGCCCGCGGTGTCGCTGGCCCAGCGCACCCGATCGGAGCCGATGGCCCAGCGCCCGAACAGCCGGTCGCCCTGGAGCGCGATCACCAGCTCGCTGGTGCCCACGCCGGGCTCCACCCGGAAGGGCGCCCCGGGGAGGTCGATCGCCGGCAGCCGCACCCCGCGGGCCCGCGCGACCACCGAGTCGCGGGGTCGGGGGCCCAGGTGGTCGAGCACGGCGGAGACCTGGATCCCTTCGATCGCGGAGCCGCGCGCGGTCCGGGTGGCCGAGATCACCGTGGGCCGGCCGTAGAGCGCGGGGGCCGAGGTGAGGCCGCGCACGGTGGCCTCGTAGGCGCCGCGCAGGGGATTGTCGCCCCCCAGCGCGAAGTCGATCCGGCCGAACTCGAGCAGGAACGAGGGGTAGCGGTGCTCCTTGGGGAAGCGGACCGTGGTGCCGGCCATCCGCAGCCGGTCCGGGCCGGGCGCCTCGCGGGGGAGGAGGCCCGGCGGCATGTAGTGGCGGGCGAGCTCCACCCAGTACACCGCCTGCTGGAACCGCTCGATGCTCACCTTGCCGAAGAACGCCTTCCCGATGTCCGGCGCCTCGAAGCTGGGCAGCTTGAGGAGGGAGCGGGCGAAGGCGTAGTCCCGTCGCCGGGCGCTGTCGAGCCCCTGCAGGCCCGACCCCAGGAGGTCCACCGCGCCGCGGACCCGCTGCTCCAGCTCGCCGATCCGGCGCCGGGTGGAGTCGAGCGTCGCCAGGGTCGCGCGCACCGACACGATCGCGTCGCGGGTGCCCTGGACCCCGAGCCTGCGCGGGTCGGCGCCCTGGAGCCGGTCGGCCAGCGCCCGCGCGGAATCGACCGTCGCGCCGACGTCCAGGCTCCGGAACCCCTCCTCCAGCGCCCGGCGGGTCGAATCGGTGCGGGCCGCCAGCGCCTGCGCCGCCTGCACCGAGGCGAGCTGGCCCGGGTTGAGCACCAGCTGCCGCACCGTGTCGATGGGCGTGAGCGAGAGGAGGGGCACGTCGAACCGGCCGCTCCACTCGCGCAGGGCCCGCACCAGCCGGGGCGCGAACCCGCCCCCGGAGGACGGCCGGGCCGGGCGGGCGCGCGCCGTGCCGAAGCGCATCCCGCTCAGCACGAACTCCTCGGCCACGATCTTCTTCTCGATCAGCGCGGTGGGGTTGAGCCGGAGCCGGAGGTCCGCGGCCTCGACCAGGTTCCGCCGGGGCTCGAAGGGATCGGCCACCTGAAGCCCGCGGAGCTCGACCGCGGTCTCCCGCGGGTAGAGGTCGAGCTTCGCCACGTCCACCTCGGTGCCGAGCAGGTCGGTGCCGGCGTCCTCGGTGGTCTCGCGCGCCACCGGCTCCGCGAAGAGCACCGCCAGAACGCCGAGCACGACCAGGAAGCCGAGCAGCGGGCCGACGGCCTTCCAGCGGAAGATGCGGACCCTCATCGCGCGCTCACTGGGGCCGGAACAGGCGGTAGATGTTGTAGACCCGGGACGCCATCACGGCCTGGTAGAAGCGCGACCGCCGCACCCGCTCGCCGATGGTGGCGCGGTACCGGGCCACGCCCCACCGGGCCAGGAAGAAGATCGGGACCGCGAGGACGGCCCACGCGACCAGGCTCCCGAGCACCACGCTGTTGTTGAAGTTGGTGTACGGCACCACCGGCGTGTTGTAGAGCCGCTCCCAGAGCGGGAGCAGCGCCGGCGCCCGGAGGAGCGCGAGGCCGATCCGGTCGAACACCGGGTCGAGAGCGAACCCGACCGGCACGAACAGCGCCCACCCCAGCATCCCGCCCCCGAACGACACGTTGAGCAGCACGAGGGCGGCGAAGACGAGCAGGTTGTGCAGGTTCATGAGGGGGGTGAGCCCGAGGGCCGCGCCCAGGGCGAGCCCGGCCGCCACCTGGCCGGGGGTCCCCTCCGAGTGGAGGGTGCGGATCACCGACTGGAGCAGCTTGAGCAGGGCGAACATGCTGACAACCTAATTGGACTTTCCCGGGGGTGGAGGATACACTCCGCCGAATATGTTCCCAGCCCGACGCGCCCCGCACGTCCACAAGTTCGGCGGGGCCTCGCTGGCCGACGCGGCGGCGATCGGCCGGGCGGTCGCGATCGTCCGCGGGCACCGGCCCGAGCCGACCGTGGTGGTGGTGTCGGCGATGGCGGGCACCACGGACGCCCTGCTCGCCATCGCGGCGCAGGCGGCGCGGGGCGAGGAGCGGGCCGCGGCGGGGCTCATCGCGGAGCTCCGGGCCCGGCACCGCCGGGCGGCGGAGGCGGTGGCCGGGGCCCGGCGGGCGCGGGCCGCGCTGCTCGCGTCCATCGCGGCCGAGTTCGACGAGCTGGCCGCGCTCGCGGCCGGGCTCCGGCTGCTCCGCGATCTCACGCCGCGCACCAGCGACTTCATCGTGGCCCGGGGGGAGCGGCTGAGCGCGCGCCTCCTGGCCGCCGCGCTCGAGGCCGGAGGGGTGCCGGCGCGCTACGTGGCGGCGGAGGAGGTGATCCGCACCGACGCGCACTTCGGCCACGCCTCGCCCGACTACGCCCGCACCGACCGCGCGGCCCGGCGGGTCCTGCGGCCGCTGCTCGCCCGGGGCGTGGTCCCGGTGGTGCCGGGGTTCATCGGCGCGGCGCCCTCGGGCGAGCTCACCACCCTCGGCCGGGGCGGCTCCGACCTCACGGCCACCCTCCTCGCCCGCGCCCTCGGCGCGGCCCGGGTCTCGCTCTGGAAGGACGTGCCGGGGCTCCTCACCGCCGACCCGCGGGTGGTTCCCGACGCGCGGGTGATCCCCGCGGTGCATACCCGCGAGGCGGCGGAGCTCGCCTACTACGGGGCCAAGGTGCTCCACCCCCGGGCGCTGATCCCGCTCGCGGGGAGGAAGATCCCGCTCCACGTGCGCCCCTTCGCCGACCCCGCCTCGCCGGGGACCGAGATCTCGGAGCGGGTCGGGGCGACCGGGCTTCCGGTGAAGGCCCTCTCGGCCGCGACCCACCAGGCCCTGCTCACGGTGGCCGGAAACGGGATGCTCGGGGTGCCCGGGATCGCGGCGCGCACCTTCGCCGCGCTCCAGGCGCGGCGGCTCTCGGTCTCGCTCATCTCGCAGGCGTCCTCGGAGCACTCCATCTGCTTCAGCGTGCCGGAGCCGGCGGCCCGGGAGGCGCGGGCGGCGCTGCTCCAGGAGTTCCGCGAGGAGATCGCGCGGCGGGAGATCGACGGGGTCGAGGTGCGGCCCGGGGTGGCCACCATCGCGGTGGTGGGGCTCGGCATGGCGGGCACGCCGGGGATCGCGGCGGGGGTCTTCTCGGCGCTCGCCTCCGGCGGGATCAACGTGGTGGCGATCGCGCAGGGGTCGTCGGAGCTCAACATCTCGGTGGTGGTGGACGGCCGGGACGCGGCGGAGGCGCAGCGCCGGATCCACGCCGCGTTCCAGCTCGCCCGGATCGGCGGCGGCACGGTAACCCGCCCGGAGCGGGTGGACGTGGTGCTGCTCGGGTTCGGCCGGATCGGGCGGATGCTCGCGGGCCTCCTCGCCCGGGTGCGGCGGCCGCAGGCGGCGCTTCGGGTGGTCGCGGTGATCGACCGGAGCGGGTTCCTGTTCGAGCCCCACGGGCTCTCCGGCCGGCGGCTCGCCGCCCTCGCGGCCGCCAAGGAGCGCGGCCGGGCGATCGCCCGCCTCGCCGGCGCCCGGGCCGCGACCCCCGAGGAGGCGATCGCCTTCATCACCCGCCGCGCGCTCAGCCGCCCGATCCTGGTGGACGTGACCGCCGACGACACCGGCCCGCTCCTGGCCCAGGCCCTGGCCTCCGGCATGGACCTGGTCCTCGCGAACAAGGTGCCGCTCGCGGGGCCCAAGGCGGAGAGCGACCGCCTGCACGAGCTGGCCCGCTCCTACGGGCGCCGGATCCGGCACGAGACCACGGTCGGCGCGGGGCTGCCGGTGATCGACACCTACTACAAGCTCATCGACTCGGGCGACCGGGTGCTCAAGATCGAGGGCTGCCTCTCGGGCACGCTCGGCTTCCTGCTCGACGCGATGAACCGGGGCCGGAGGTTCTCCGAAGCGCTCCGCGCCGCGATGGCGAAGGGCTACACCGAGCCCGATCCGCGGGACGACCTCTCGGGCGCGGACGTGGGGCGCAAGGCGCTCATCCTGGGGCGGCTGCTGGGCTACCCCGGCGAGCTCCGGCCCGGGGCGGTGGAGTCGCTGGTGCCGCCGGCGGCGCGCGCGCTCCCGCTGGGCGAGTTCCTGGAGCGGCTGGAGGAGCTCGATCCGCCGTGGCAGGCGCGGGTCGCCGCCGCGGCCGCGCGGGGCCGCGTGCTCCGCTACGTCGCGAGCGTCACCCCGCGCTCCCTCAGCGTGGGGCTCCGCGAGGTGGACCGCCTGAGCCCCTTCGCCGGGCTCAAGGGGGCGGACAACACCGTGGTGTTCACCACCCGGCGCTACCGGAGCAATCCGCTGGTGATCACCGGGCCGGGCGCGGGCCCGGCCGTCACGGCGGCCGGGGTGCTGAACGACATCCTCCGGCTGGCGGGCGCATGAGTCGGGTGCATCGGTGAGCCGCCGCGCGTCCGCCCCCGGATCCGCGCCCGCTCCGGCCCGGGCCCGGGCCTTCGCGCCCGGCTCGGTGGGCAACGTGGGTCCCGGCCTCGACATCCTCGGGCTCGCGCTAAGCGGCGCGGGGGACGAGGTCGCCGCGGAGCGGCTCGGGCGAGGCGGGGACGGCGGGATCGTGCTGCGCGACCCGGGGCACCCGGATCTCCCCGCCGATCCCCGGCGGCACACGGCGGCGCTCGCGGCGGCGGCCGTGCTGCGGCGGGCCGGCGCGGCCGGCCTCGGGCTCGCCCTCGCAGTGCGGAAGGGGCTCCCCCTCTCCGCCGGGCAGGGCGGGAGCGCCGCGTCGGCGGTCGCGGGGGCGGTCGCGGTGAACCGCCTGCTCGGCGACCCGCTCGGCCGCCGGGAGATCCTGGCCGCCTGCCTCGAGGCGGAGCAGGCGGTGGCCGGGCGTCACGCGGACAACGTGGCGCCCTCGCTGCTCGGCGGCATCGTGCTGATCCGCTCGCTCGATCCGCCCGACCTGGTTTCTCTCCCGGTGCCGGCCGAGCTCCGGGTGGTGCTGGCGCACCCGGACTGCCGGCTTCGGACCCGCGACTCCCGCGCGGTCCTGCCCCGGAGCGTCCCGCTGGAGACCGCGCTGCATCAGGCCGCGCAGGTTGCGGCCATGGTGGCGGCCCTCGCCGCAGGCGACTACGCGCTGCTCGGCCGGGCGCTCGACGACCGGGTGGCGGAGCCGGCGCGGGCGCCGCTGGTGCCGGGATTCGGGCGGGCCAAGGCGGCCGCGCTCGAGGCCGGCGCCCTCGGCGCGTCGATCTCGGGCAGCGGACCCACGGTGTTCGCGCTGGCCCGGGGCGACGCGAGCGCGCAGGCGGTGGCCGCGGCGATGGGCGCGGCGTACGCGGCCGAGGGGATCGAGGCCCGGGTGCACGTGGAGCAGGTGGACCGGGCGGGCGCGCGGGTGCTGGAATGAGGTTCACCCTGGAGCGGCCGGAGACCTGGCAGGTGTGCACCGCCTGCGGGAACGAGGCGCTGGAGACCGATCCCCGGCCGCGCTGCGCGCACTGCGGGGGGCTGCTCGAGGTGCAGCACCGCGGGCCGATGCTCACCCGGGAGGAGCTGCTGCGGCGGTTCACCGAGCGGCGCGGCGGGGGCGGGGGCGGGGGCGGGGGCGGGGCCGCGGGGACCGCGTCGGGCGTGTGGCGCTTCAAGGAGATCGTGCTCCCCGGGGCGGAGCGGGTCATCTCCCACCCGGAGGGCAACACGCCGCTCCTCCACCGGCCGGCGGTGGATCGCTGGAGCGGGATGCACCGGCTGCTGCTCAAGCACGAGGGGCACAATCCCACCGGATCGTTCAAGGACCGCGGGATGACCGTGGGGGTGACCCAGGCGATCCGGGTCGGGGCCCGCGCGGTCGCCTGCGCCTCCACCGGCAACACCTCGGCCTCGCTCGCGGCCTACGCGGCCCAGGCGGAGCTGCCCGCGCTGGTGCTGGTGCCCGCGGGGAACGTGGCCCTGGGCAAGCTGGCCCAGACCCTGGCCTACGGCGCGCGGACGCTGCTGGTGCGGGGCGACTTCGACGACTGTCTTCGGCTGGTCGAGGAGGCGAGCGCCCGGCTCGGGGTGTACCTCCTCAACTCGATCAACCCGTTTCGGCTCGAGGGGCAGAAGACCATCGTGCTGGAGCTGCTGGAGCAGTTGGGGTGGGAGGCGCCGGACTGGATCGTGCTGCCGGCGGGGAACCTGGGCAACACCGCCGCGTTCGGGAAGGCGCTCGGGGAGGCGCGGGCCTGGGGGCTGATCGACCGGCTGCCGCGGCTCGCGGCGGTGCAGGCCGCGGGCGCGGCGCCGTTCGCCCTGAGCTTCGCGGAGGGGTTCGCGAGGCGGCATCGGGTCAAGGCGGAGACGGTGGCCACGGCGATCCGGATCGGCGATCCCGCCTCCTACGACCGGGCGGTGCGGGCGATCCGGGAGACCGGCGGCACGGTGCTGAGCGTGAGCGACGAGGAGATCCTCGAGGCCAAGGCGGCGCTGGACGCGGCCGGCGTGGGCTGCGAGCCCGCCAGCGCGGCGAGCGTGGCCGGGGTGCGGGCGCTGGTGGCCCGGCGGGCGATCGCGCCGGCGGAGCGGGTGGTGGCCGTGCTCACCGGTCACATCCTGAAGGACCCGGCGGTGCTCCTCACCTATCACCGCGACACCGAGCCGCCGCCCCGAGGGGCCAACCGCCCGATGGAGATCGAGCCGACCCTGGCGGAGGTGGAGCGGCGGCTGCCCTAGCGGGCGGGCGGCGCCCCGGCGGCGCCGCCCGCCCGCTCCCCTATTGCCGTGGGGGAAAACGGCCATACTTTGTTGGGCGTCGGATTCGCCCAATCCAGGCACGCCCAGTTCTCACCGTTTCAGGGAGACTCGCGATGGCCACACGCAAACGGAAGACGGCCGGCAGGAAGTCCGCGAAGAAGAGCACCGCCCGCAAGCGCGCCGCCCGGCGCCCGCGGCGGACCGCGGCGAGGAAGGCCACCCGGCGAACCCCCAATCCCGCGTTCATGAAGCCGATGACCCCGAGCCCGCAGCTGGCCGCCGTGGTCGGATCGAGCCCGATGCCCCGGACCGAGGTGACCAAGAAGCTCTGGGCCTACATCAAGCGCAAGGGACTCCAGGATCAGAAGGAGCGCCGCATGATCAACGCGGACGAGAACCTCCGACCGATCTTCGGCGGCAAGTCCCGCGTCTCCATGTTCGACATGACCAAGATGGTGAACCGGCACCTGAGCTGAACGGCGTGAGCGGTGAGCGGTGAGCGGTAAGCCGGGTCGAACGCAGGGCCCCGGCTTGCGGGACCGGCTTACCGCTCACGGCTTACCTCTCACGCTTTCTTTCTCCGGATGCCGCCCCAGTACATCTACCTGATGCGCGACCTCCGCAAGGTCGTGCCACCCGGCCGCGAGATCCTCAAGGGCATCAACCTCGCCTTCCTGCCCGGGGCGAAGATCGGGGTCATCGGACCGAGCGGCGCGGGGAAGAGCTCGCTGCTCCGGATCATGGCCGGCGTGGATCGGGATTTCCTGGGCGAGGCGCGGCCGGCCGACGGCATCCGGGTGGGCTACCTGCCCCAGGAGCCGGTGCTCGATCCCACCCGGGACGTGCGGGGCAACGTGGAGGCGGCGGTGCGGGAGGTGCGCGAGCTCCTGAACCGGTTCGAGACCCTGAGCGCCCGCCTGGCCGAGCCGATGAGCGACGCCGAGCTGGAGCGGCTGCTCGAGCGGCAGGGCGCGCTGCAGGAGCGGATCGAGGCGCTCGGGGCCTGGGACATCGACCGCAAGCTCGACATCGCCATGGACGCCCTCCGGCTCCCTCCGGGCGACGCGGACGTCACCACGCTCTCCGGCGGGGAGCGGCGGCGGGTGGCCCTCTGCCGCGTGCTGCTGGAGCAGCCGGACCTCCTGCTGCTCGACGAGCCCACCAATCACCTCGACGCCGAGAGCGTGGCCTGGCTCGAGCGGCACCTGCAGGAGTACCCCGGCACGGTCGTGGCCGTCACCCACGACCGCTACTTCCTCGACACCGTCGCCCAGTGGATCCTCGAGCTGGACCGGGGCGAAGGGGTCCCGTGGCGGGGGAACTACTCCTCGTGGCTGGAGCAGAAGCGGCAGCGCCTCGCGGGCGAGGAGCGGGCGGCCGCGGCCCGGCGCCGCACCCTGGAGCGGGAGCTCGAGTGGATCCGCCTCGCGCCCCGGGCCCGGCAGGCCAAGGCGAAGGCGCGGATCGCCGGCTACGAGGCGCTCCGGGCCGAGGGCGAGCGCCAGCAGGAGGGGAGCGCGGAGATCCCCCTCCCGGTCCCCGACCGGCTGGGCGACGAGGTGGTGATCGCCAGGGACCTGAGCAAGGAATACGGCGACCGGCTGCTGTTCGAGGGGCTGAGCTTCGCGCTGCCCCGGGGCGGCATCGTGGGCGTGATCGGCCCCAACGGCGCCGGCAAGACCACGCTGTTCCGCCTGATCATCGGGGAGGAGCGGCCCGACGGCGGCGAGCTGATCGTGGGCAAGACGGTGCGCCTGGCCTACGTGGGCCAGACCCGCGACGCGCTGGACGGGGACCGCACGGTGTACGAGGAGATCTCCGGGGGCCGGGACGTGCTGGAGTTCGGCCGCCGGCGGGTGAACGCCCGGGCCTACTGCGCCGGGTTCAACTTCCGGGGCGCGGACCAGCAGAAGCGGGTGCGCGACCGCTCGGGCGGGGAGCGGAACCGGGTGCACCTGGCCAAGCTGCTCAAGAGCGGGGGGAACGTGCTGCTGCTCGACGAGCCCACCAACGACCTCGACGTGGACACCCTCCGGGCCCTGGAGGAGGCGCTGCTCGCCTTCGCGGGCTGCGCGGTCGTGATCAGCCACGACCGCTGGTTCCTGGACCGGATCGCGACCCACATCCTCGCCTTCGAGGGCAACAGCGAGGTGGTCTGGTTCGAGGGCAACTACCAGGACTACGCGGCGGACCTCAAGCGCCGCAAGGGGGTGGACGCCGCCCAGCCGCACCGGATCAGGTACAAGCGCCTGGTGCACTGACCGGGCGCGGGGCCGCCGCCCGCGCAGGGTTGGCAGATCCCGGACCCGGCGTTTTACTTAGGGCCCATGCTCGGCCACCACAGCCGCATCCCGTACCTGCCGGCGCGCATCGAGGGACTCGCCGCCATCGCGATGAACCTGTGGTGGAGCTGGAGCCGGGAGGCCCGGGGTCTCTTCCGCTCCATCGACCACCAGTTGTGGCACCGGGTGCGGCACAACCCGCTGGACTTCCTGTGCCAGGTGGACCCCGCCCGGATGGCGGCGGTCGCGAGCGACAGCGACTTCCTCCGCCGCTACGACGAGGTCATGGCGCGGATGGCGCAGGAGCTCACCACCGAGGACACCTGGTTCCGGCGCCATTACCCCGACTTCCGCGACGGGCCGGTGGCGTACTTCTGCGCCGAGTTCGGCCTCCACGCGTCGGTGCCCATCTACTCAGGCGGCCTGGGGGTGCTCGCGGGCGACCACCTCAAGTCGGCCTCCGATCTCGGGGTGCCGATGGTCGGGGTGGGCCTCTTCTACATCAAGGGCTACTTCGACCAGCGGCTCCGCCTGGACGGCTGGCAGGAGGACAGCGACGAGGAGTACGACGTCACCCGGACCCCGCTCGAGGTGGTGGCCGGGCGGGGCTGCGAGCCGTATCTCGCGGTGGTCCAGACCGCGGGCCGCCCGGTGCACGTCCGCGCCTGGCGGATGATGGTCGGACGGGTGCCGGTCTTCCTGCTGGACACCAACCTGGAGCTCAACCACCCGGACGACCGCGCCCTGATGAATAAGCTCTACGCCGGGGGGCCGGAGCTTCGGCTCCGCCAGGAGTGGATCCTGGGCGTAGGCGGGGTGCGGGTGCTCCGGGCGGTGGGGATCGATCCCTCGGTCTGGCACGCCAACGAGGGCCACGCGGCGTTCATGCTGATCGAGCGGGTGCGGGAGCTCGCGGCCGCGGGCACCCCCTTCGCCGAGGCGGTGCGGCAGGTGCGCGCCCGGAGCATCTTCACCACCCACACGCCGGTGCCGGCCGGCCACGACGCGTTCGCGATCCCGGACCTGGCCGAGTGCACCGGGCCGGTCTGGGAGGAGATGGGGGTGGACCCGGACACGTTCTTCGCTCTGGGGCGGCACCCCTCGCTGCCCGGGCAGTTCCACATGACCGTGGCCGCCATCCGCTGCTCGGGACGGGTGAACGCGGTGTCGCGCCAGCACGGTCAGGTCTCGCGTCACATCTGGCGCGACCTCTGGCCCAACCGGCCGTGGGAGACCGTCCCCATCCGGCACGTCACCAACGGCGTGCACCTCCGGACCTGGATGGCGAGCCCCATCATGTCCCTGCTGGACCGGCACCTCGGGCCCTGCTGGCTGGACCGGGCGGACGATCCGGCGCTCTGGGACCAGGTGCTGACCCTCGACCACGAGGAGCTCTGGCAGGCGCACCTGCGGCTCCGCGGGGCCCTGATGGATCACATCCGGGAGGACGCGCGGCATCGGTTCGCGGGGCAGCACAAGGAAGCCGCCCAGGTGGTGGGTGCCGGGACCCTGCTCGACCCCCAGGCGCTCACCATCGGCTTCGCGCGGCGGTTCGCCACCTACAAGCGGGCCAATCTGGTGTTCCGCGACCTGGAGCGGCTGCGCCGGCTCCTCACCAACCCCCGGCGCCCGGTCCAGATCGTCTTCGCCGGCAAGGCGCACCCGGCCGACAATCCCGGCAAGGAAGTGCTCCAGAGCGTCTACCAGTTCACCCGGGATCCCGCCTTCGAGGGCCGGGTGGCGTTCCTGGAAGACTACGACATGCACCTGGCCCACCTCCTGGTCCAGGGCACCGATCTCTGGCTCAACCTCCCGCGGGTGCCGCTCGAGGCCTCGGGCACCAGCGGGATGAAGGCGGCCCTGAACGGGGTGCCGCAGCTCGGCACCCTGGACGGCTGGTGGAAGGAGGCCTACGACGGGCTCGCGGGCTGGGCCATCCCGCCCGCCCCCGAGGGCGAGGACGCGGACGCGGCCGACGCCGAACGGTTCTACCGGCTCCTCGAGGAGCAGGTCATCCCCTTGTTCTATACCCGGGACGCGCGCGGCGTCCCCCTCGGCTGGGTGGAGAAGATGCGCTACTCGATCCGGCTGGCGGGCTCGCGGTTCACGGCCCAACGGATGGTGCAGGAGTATGTCCAAGAGTACTACGCGCCCGCCTTCCACGGCGAGGCGTCCGCCGACGATCCCCCCGCGGCCTGACGCGCCCGCCGTGCCCGGCCGCGCGATCGAGCAAGCCGCGCAGCGCGCCGCCCCCTCCCCGCTCACCGCCGCCGACGGCCGGCCGGTGACCCTGGTCCACCTGTCGGCCGAGTACCACCCCTACGCCCGGACCGGCGGGCTGGCCGAGGCGGTGATGGGGCTCGCCACCTTCCAGCACCAGGCCGGCGTTCCGGTGGTCGTGGTGATGCCGCTCTACCGCACGGTCCGCGACGCCGAGCCCGACCTGGAGCCGGTCGGCCCCCCGCTCCGCGTGCCGCTCGGCCTCCACGCCGAGGAAGCGCGGCTCTTCCGGGCGGCCGGCCGGCCCCGGGCCGGACCGCAGGTCTACTTCATCGAGCACCTGCCGTTCTTCAACCGGGCGGGGATCTACGGCGAGGCGGGGACCGATTATCCGGACAACGCCCGCCGGTTCGCGTTCTTCAGCCTGGCCGCATGCCTCGCGCTGCCCCGGGTGGCGAGCGGGCCGATCATCGTTCACGCCCACGACTGGCACACCGCGCTCGCCGCGGCGTACCTTCGCACCGTCCTCGGGGCCGAGCCGTGGGCCCGCGACGCCGCCACCGTGGTCTCCATCCACAACCCCGGCTACCAGGGCCACTTCGGGCCGGAGGTCATGGACCAGATCGGGCTCCCGCCCGAGCTCTACAACTGGCGGCAGCTCGAGTGGTACGGCAAGGTGAACTTCCTCAAGGGCGGGCTCGCGTTCACCGACTACGCCGTGACGGTGAGCCCGACCCAGGCGGCCGAGCTCCGCACCCCGGGCGGCGGGTTCGGCCTGCACGGGGTGTTCACCGAGCTGGGCGACCGGCTGGTCGGCATCCTCAACGGGATCGACCAGCACGTCTGGGATCCCCGCTCCGACCGCCAGATCACCGCGCACTACTCGCCCGAGCGGCTGGACGGGAAGCGGCGCTGCAAGGCGGCGCTCCAGCGCTCCTACGGCCTGCCGCAGCGCCGGCGGACCCCGCTCTTCGGGCTCACCGGCCGGCTGGTCACGCAGAAGGGGCTGGATCTCATCCTTCAGAGCCGGCGGCTGCTCGCGGAGGACGCCCAGTTCGTGTTCCTGGGGAGCGGCGACCCGCGCTACGAGGACGCGCTCACCCAGCTCGCCAACGCGCAGCCCCACCGGTTCGGGGTCCAGCTCGACTTCACCGACCGGCTGGAGCACCGCCTGATGGCCGGCGTGGACATGTTCCTGATGCCGTCGCTGTACGAGCCGTGCGGCCTCACCCAGATGCGGGCGCAGCGCTACGGCTCGCTCCCCATCGGGCGGCGCGTGGGCGGGCTGGCCGACACCATCGAGGACGGGGTGACCGGGTTCCTGTTCACTGAGTACGCGCCCGAGGCGCTCGAGGCCGCCGCCTACCGGGCGCTCGAGCGGTTCGCCCGGCCCGAGGCGTGGACCGCGATGATGCGGGCGGCCATGGCCCGCGACTTCGGGTGGGAGCGCTCGGTCGAGGCCTACCTCGACGTCTACCGCCGCGTGCTGGCGCGGGCCGCGCGGGACTGACGGACCGGCGATGGACTTCGTCCTCACGCTGCACAGCCACCTGCCCTACGTGCTGAACCACGGGCGCTGGCCCCACGGGAGCGACTGGCTCTGCGAGGGGGCGCTCGACACCTACCTGCCGCTGCTCGAGGTGCTCCGCGGCCTGGAGGCGGAGCGGGTCGCCGCCCCGATCACCATCGGGTTCACCCCGGTCCTGGCGAACCAGCTCCGGAGCCCGGTGTTCGCCGCGGAGATGGACGCGTTCTTCGCCCAGCGGCTGGAGGCGTGCGACGAGGCCGCGCGGACCCTTCCCGCCACGGGCGAGGGGCACCTCCTCCCGCTGGTGGACTTCTGGCGCGGCCGGCTCCTCCGGCTGCGGGATCTCTTCCGCGCGGTGGACCGGGACCTGGTGGGCGCGTTCCGGGCGCTCGAGGCGGCGGGGCGGATCGAGATCATCGGCTCGGCCGCGACCCACGGGTTCCTCCCGCTCCTCGCCCGCGACGAGAGCATCCGGCTCCAGCTCGCGGTCGGACTGGCCGAGCACCGGCGGCTGTTCGGGCGGGTGCCGGACGGGTGCTGGCTGCCCGAGTGCGCCTACCGCCCCCGGGGTCCCTGGAACCCGTGGCCCGGCGCGCCCAAGAGCGGGATCCGGCGCGGCATCGACGAGCACCTGGCCGACGCGGGGTTCACGTTCTTCTTCGTGGACGCGCACCTCGCCGCCGCGGGACGCCCGCTCGGGGTGTACGGCGATCCGCTGATGGGGCCCCGCGAGACGCACGACGGCGAGCGGCAGGAGGGGCCGCCGTCCCGCTCCCCCTACCGGGCCTACCGGATCTCGCCCAAGGGCGCGCGGCCGGTCGCGGCCTACGTGAGGGACCCGCGCGCCTCGATGCAGGTCTGGAGCCGGGATCACGGCTACCCGGGCGAGGCCCGCTACCTCGAGTTTCACAAGATCCGCTGGCCCGGAGGGCTCAAGCTCTGGCGGGTGACCGGCGCGGGGACGGATCTCGGGGCCAAGGAGCCCTACGACCCGGCGCTCGCCCGGGAGCAGGCCGCCGGCCACGCCCGGCACTTCGCCTGGCTGCTCGGGCGGATCGCCGAGACCCTGTCGCCCGGGCCCGACGGCGTCATCGTGGCGCCGTTCGACACCGAGCTGTTCGGCCACTGGTGGTTCGAGGGGCCCGAGTTCCTCGGCGATCTCTATCGCGTGCTGCCCGAGCAGCGGAGCGTCCGCCCCACCACGGGCTCGGCGCACCTCCAGGAGCACCCCGCCCGCACGGCCATCCGGCTCCCCGAGGGGAGCTGGGGCGCGAACGGGGACTACAGCATGTGGCTCAGCGACCGGACGGTGTGGACCTGGCAGCGGCTCTGGCCCCTGGAGGAGGCGTTCTGGAACGTGGCGCCCGACGCCCTCGCCTCCCCCGCCGCGCAGCCGGTGCTGGCGCAGGCCGCGCGGGAGCTGCTCCTGGCCCAGGCCTCCGACTGGCAGTTCATCATCTCCACCGGCGCCGTGGTGGACTACGCCGAGCGGCGGTTCAACGAGCACTGCAACGACGCCGAGCGGCTGGTGGCCGCCCTCACGCCCGGGAGCGGCACCTCGCTGGAGGAGGGTCTCCGGGCGGCCGAGGAGCTGGAGCGGCGCGACCGGCT
>Ga0070741_10013075_pt1 | contig 14784 bp, 13 predicted proteins | sample Coa_R1_4_FD_66440 | JGI IMG/M metagenome (GOLD analysis project Ga0070741, IMG submission 66440) | Surface soil microbial communities from Centralia Pennsylvania, which are recovering from an underground coalmine fire - Coalmine... | ecosystem: Environmental > Terrestrial > Soil > Unclassified ...
TCATGTCTTTGGACGCCTTGACGCGCCCCGCGACATCAGGATGCGTCGAGTCAATCCCCGTATCCACGATTCCGACCAGCACCCCCTTGCCCGTGAATCCCAACGCCCAGACTTCCGGCACTTGAATCAACGGCACCGACATATCAAGCATCGTATGAACTTCTTCGTCGAGCCAAATCATCTCCACGTCGGGACGCGTGGCGAGAACTCGAATCGCGTTCGGCGTCGCAATCATCGCCGAACCCGTAATCAACCGGTCAAAACGACGTTCGGTGGTCGTGCCGAGCGCCTCCGCCGCCATCAAGGTTTCCGGAAACGGTTTGTGCGCGACAATAATTCGAATTTGCGGTGGTTCGCCCGTTCGCGCCGCCGCCGCAACTTCGGGGGAGGCAAGCAATGCTGCAAGCGTGGGGTGAATTTTAGAAGGAGCAGACATGGTTCAGGAACCTCCGTTTCTCTCTGACAAACGTTGAGGATTGCCCAACGGCACACACATAAACACTTTACATCTCTCTGCAAATAACGCAAATAATTCTACTCACTGCCCAAACGCTTGATAACATCAAGCGTTTATTCCATCTAATTCTTCTAATGCACCTAGATTTATTCGTACGCCTTACTTCGATGGCGAACGGCAACAATATCAATGCGTCGCTCATCATCGCAGATCGCATACACGACGCGATAATCACCAACACGAATTCGCCAAACATTTTTCTCTCCGCGCAATTTGCGGCACCCTATTGGACGCGGCTCTTTCGCCAAGTAAAATACGATTTACGATATTCGCGTCAAATGCTTCCAATTCTTTACGTGCAGGGCGCGTAAAGTCAATGCCGTATTCAGTCATTGAGTTTGCCGTGTTGGCGAAGACGTTTCTTTACTGATTCCAACGACTCCCTAGATTCCTTTGCCCGCTTGCGGGCAGTTACACTATCATTAAAGTCTTCCCAGAATTCGCCGTACTTTTTCAAATCAATGATTACGGCGACTTTCTGCCCTTTTTCATTTGTAATACACTTGATACCTTGCATGATCTTTTTCCCATTTCACATATGCAGCTCTTCTTCCAACGCCCCAATCACCTCTTCAATAATCCCCACCATCTGGTCAATCTCTTGCTTTGTAATAATCAGCGGCGGCGAGAGTTGAATCACTGGGTCGAGACGGTCATCGCAGCGGCAAATCAACCCGCGTGATAACAATTGATCGGACAGCCAGCCCATCCGCGCGCCGCCCGGCATCGGCGTCCGCCTTTCCTTATCCGTTACCATTTCAATTCCAACAAACAAGCCCGCGCCGCGAATATCCCCAATTGCCGAATGACGGTCTAACGCCCTGTGTAACTCTGCGCGCAAATACTCGCCTTTTTGCGCGGCTTGCTCCACCAAATTTTCGCGCTCAATAATCGCAAGATTCGCCAAAGCCGCCGCTGCCGCCACCGGATGCCCGCCGAACGTAATCCCGTGCAATAACTTTTGCGATTCCGTGCCGATAAACGCATCCGCAATTTGCTTGCTCACAATCACTGCGCCGAGAGGATAGTACGCGCTCGTCAATCCCTTCGCCAGCGTCATCATATCCGGTTGAATGCCCCAATGCTCTGTCCCAAACATTTTGCCCGTGCGCCCGAACCCACAAATCACCTCGTCCATAATCATCACGATACCGTTCTCGCGCGTCAGGCGGCGAATTTCGGGATAATACGTCAGCGGCGGAACGATACAGCCTCCCGAATTTTGCACCGGCTCCATAATCGTCGCCGCAATCGTTTCCGGATGTTCAAACTCGATCAAATTCGCCACTTCCGTCGTGCACTGCTGCGTGCATTGCGGCTCATGCGAACAATAATCACAGCGATAACGATGCGGAATCGGCACATGCCGCGCGCCCGGCACCAGCGGCTCGTACAATTTCCGAATCCCGGTCAATCCCCCTACCGACAACGCGCCCATCGTCGTACCATGATATGCAACGCGGCGCGAAATCGTCTTGTAGCGTCCCTGAAACCCCCGCAAGCGTTGATACTGCTTCGATATTTTCAGCGCCGATTCAACCGCTTCGCTTCCCCCCGTCACAAAAAAGACGCGCGAATCCGCGCCAATCGGCGAAAGACTTGCCAGCTTTGCCGCCAGCTCCACAGCCGGTTCATTCGGAAACGCAAACGGACTCACATACGCGATTTTTTTCAACTGCTCCGTAATCGCGTCAATGATTTCTTGCCGACCATACCCGACATTCACACAAAACAACCCAGCGAGACCGTCAATGTACTCTTTCCCATGCGTGTCCCATACCTTCGACCCTTCCCCGCGCGCAATCACCACCGGCGATGGGTCGTCAATAATATTCTTCATCTGCGTGAAATGCAGCCACGTATGCTCTTTAATCGCTTGATTCAATTCAATATCCGGCTGTGTAGTAATCATCAGAAATCCTTATAGAAAAATCAGTCCGCGGCCGCCGACCACTGACGGCAGACCGCACAGAACCGTAACCCCTCGTCAGTCATTCATCATCCGCTTATCCGCTTTCTCTATCCGCTGACAACCGTCTTCCGTCCTCCGTCGCACTACTGCGCCGTCTCTACCCGCAATCCCGCCGACGGTCGCAATCGTCGGAATACCCAATACAATCCAATTAGCGCCACCATCCACACTACGATCCACGTCGCAACGCCGACCAGTCCTTCCAATCCCGTCAAGCCATTCCAAAACCCCTGCGCGGGTCCCACTCCATACAAAACAACGCCGATGACAAATGTGAACCATACCAGCAGCGGGCGCGGCGACGCATTTTCATTCGTCAAAATATACTGCGCCAAGAACACGGAGGTCAGCGTAAAGAACAAAATCACCGTCGCGACGGAATTGATAATCGGTGAGACGCCAAAGCGCACCATGCCCCAAATCCGAATCGGCAGCGTGGACGATTGCGGCCCCGAAACAAACTGCGTGATCACATAATCGTCAAACGAAAACGTAAACGCCAGCAATCCGCCGGAAATAATCGCGGGCAATAGCAGAGGAACCGTAATTTGCCAAAAGGTGCGCCACGGCGTCGCGCCCAAGTCCGCGCTCGCCTCATTCAGTGATTCATCGAGACTTGCTAACCGCGCCCGCACAATCAACGCCACCAGCGCGCTCGTCCAGACCGCGTGCGTCGCCACAATCGTCGGGATACCGAGAATATTTTTGATCGCCAGCCACTTGCCGATTTGCACAAAAAACAACAGCGACGAAAGCCCCGTCACAATCTCCGGTGAAATAATCGTCATGTACATCACGGCAATAAAAATTGCGATCAACAAACGCGGCGACTTGCGTAACCCAATTGCAAGCAGCGTGCCCAGCACCACCGCCGCCGTCATGTTCAACGTCGCCACGATGAGACTGTTCCGCAAGCCCGACTGGATGCTCGCATCCTGCCACGCTTTGATATACCAATCCGTCGTAAATCCTGCCCACGCCTGCACCGACTTGGAATCGTTGAATGAAAAAAGCACCACAATCAAAATTGGCAAGTACAGGAAAAGATAGACCAGCGCGGCGTACACGCGAAACGCGATTTCGATGAGCCGCCCAACGCCCGTCCCGAGCAAAGCCGAGGGATCAGCCGTCGTCATGCGACCTCCACCGACTGACCCTCGCTAAAGCGATACCAGATAAGAATAAATACTACCAATATCGCAATCAACATCACCGAGCTCGCGCTGCCGAACGCCCAATCGCGCGCCTGCAAAAATTGATTAGCCACCAGATTTCCCATCAATAGCGTTTTCGAGCCGCCCAATATCGCGGGGATGATGTATTCGCCAGTTAATGGGATGAACGTCAACAAAATGCCGGTAAACAATCCGGGCGCGGTAAGCTGTAGCGTGATATTGCGAAACGTCGCCAGCCGATTCGCGCCCAAGTCTTTCGATGCTTCCAATAGCGTCTTGTCCAATCGTTCCAGCGAAACGTATAGCGGAAAAATCATCAACGGCAGATAGTTATAGATAATGCCGAGATACACCGCGAACGGGTTATACAGCATCGGTATCCGCGCATCATCGGCAAGAATGCCAAGGTCCACTAAAAACGAGTTGATGAGTCCCTGGTCCGCCAGCAGCACGACCCACGCATAGGTGCGAATCAAAAACGAAGTCCAGAACGGAATGATAATCAACACCAAAAGCGTTGTCCGCCATTTCCCTACTCGCGTCGCCAAAAAATATGCGAGCGGATACGCTAACACCAAACAGCCCAACGTTCCGAGTACTGCGAATACAATCGTCTGCCAGAACACTTTCAAGTAAATACACTCACCGAGCTGGCTCCACGCGGCAAAATTGCAATCCAAAAAGCGCGCATAATTATCCACCGAAAAATCGCGCAAAAAGATGCCGCCCGTCGGGTCGCTCTGCGCGAACGAAAATACCAGCGGAAAGAGACTCGGAATCAGAAAAAAAACGAGGTACCAAATCCCGGCAGGCACTAACAACAGCCAGCCATAATTTCGTCGCGCCTTCTTTTGCGTCATCACAGCTATGAAATATTCTTCCCCCTCCCTACCCCCTCTCCGACACGGAGAGGGGGTAGGGAGAGGTTTCTCACGCGCTCTTGAGCTTGGTATACAATTCCTCACGATACTGCGTGCAATCCCCCGGTAGCACTTGGGCGGCTTCCAGTTTCGCCAACACTTCATCTGACGGATAGATGGCGGGATTCTTGGTCACCTCTTCATCCATATATTGTTTCGCTTCATCCTCGCCGCTCGCATAGTACGTAAAGTCGCTCTCCTTGGCTTGATTCTGCGGGTCGAGAATGAAATTGATCCACGCGTACGCCGCGTTCGGGTGCGGCGCATCTTTGAGAATCACCCAATCATCTTCCCAGAGTTCGCCGCCCTCTTTTGCAATGACGTATTGAATGCTCTCTGGCTTGCCCGCGTCCTTGCGCTTCGAGTTGGCATTAAACACATCCCCGTTCCACGCAAACGACATCCACACTTCGTCGGTGGAAAGCAAATCAAAGTACGACGAGTCAAACGCTTTGATGTGCGGCTTGAGCTCGAGCAATTTGTTCAGTGCCTCATCCAACTGCTTCTGGTCGCATGAATTGTACGGATAGCCCAAATACTTGAGCGTCAAGCCGATAATTTCGGGCGACGAGTCCATCATCGCAATCTTGCCCGAATACTTGGGCGCGAGCTTCCAAAAATCATCCAGCGAAGTAATCTCCTCTTTAATCTTGTCGCTGTTCCACGCGATGCCCGTCGTTCCCCAATCTTTCGTCACGCTCCATTTATTATCCGGGTCATGCGGACGCCCTTTGGCAAATTCGGCTCCCATGTACTTGAAATTGGGAATGCGGCTCAAGTCGAGCGGCATCAGCAAACCCTTGTCCGCCATGATCTGCACCATATATCCTGTCGGCGCAAGCACATCATAGCCCGTTCCGCCCGCTTCGACTTTTGCCAGCGCGTCTTCATTACTTTCAAAAAACGAAAGCGTGACTTTGACATTGTTCGCTTTGCTGAATGCGTCAATATTGTCAGGATTCACATACTCCGCCCAATTGTAGAGGAACAGTTCATCTTCCACTTTGCCAGCAGCGGCGGTAGTCGGCGCGGGCGCGTTTGTTGCGCCAGCATTCGTCGGCGCGGCAGAGGCGTTTGTGGCTGCAGCAGGCGCGCTTGTCGGCGGCGCACTTGTCGGCGAAACGGATGGACCACCACAAGCGGCTAAAAATGCCGCCGCGCTGCCCATCCCAGTGATATAGATAAAGCCGCGCCGTGTGACACGACGAGCGTGCAACAATCGTTCCAAATCACGGTCGTTCATTCTTTCCTCCTTTTCAAACTGTCATTGCGAGCGCGGCGTAGTGTGCTGCACGAAGCAATCTCGTCGCTGATTAATCAACATTCGGCTCCGCGTACGACGCACCTCGCTATGAGTGAAAATGAGATTTTATAGTTATTATTTGACGTTTCACGTGGAACTAGAACAAAAATTGCTTTTATAACTATTATTTGCCATTTTCCATAACGCATTAATTAATGCGGTGAATTACGCGGTCAGAACGCGCGCGTTTTGCGGCTCCCAGTATGCCCACACAGTATCCCCGACGCGCAAATCGCTCGCCGCGTCCACTTTCCCCGCGTTGCCTTCGCGCACATTCAGTAGCACTTGGTCATTGATTCGCACCTGATACATCGTGGTCGAGCCGCTATACACCATTGCTTCAATTTTTCCGGGATATTGATGGGGCAGCCCTGCAAACGGTTCTTTGACTAAAAAAATGCGCTCCGGACGAATGGCTACGAAAACTTTTTGTCCTACGGTGATACCTGCGCGCTTGTTTGCATCAATCGAAAAATTATTCGCTTCGACGCGTGCGATTTGACCATCCAATTCGCGCACATAGCCCTCGACGAAATTCGATTCACCGATAAAGTCCGCGACAAATTTCGTTTCGGGTTCTTCATAAATTTCCGTCGCGCGTCCCAGCTGCAAAATTTTTCCCGCGTTCATCACCGCAATGTAATCGCTCATCGTCAGCGCTTCTTCTTGGTCGTGCGTGACGTAGATGAACGTGATGCCGACCTGCGTTTGCAGCGTTTTCAATTCCAACTGCATCGCCTTACGCAATTTCAAGTCCAACGCACCCAACGGTTCATCGAGGAGCAATACTTGCGGACGATTCACCAATGCGCGCGCCAATGCGACGCGCTGCTGCTGACCACCAGACATTTGCTTCGGATACGATTTTTCTCGCCCCGACAAACGCACCATTGCCAACGCTTCGCCCACGCGTCGCTTGATTTGATCGGGCGGCGTATTTTTTTGGCGCAAGCCATACGCTACATTGTCATACACGTTCATATGGGGAAAGAGCGCATAACTTTGAAACACGGTATTGACGTTGCGCTTGTAAGGCGGCAAACCCTCGACATTTTTTCCCGCGATGCGAATTTCGCCGACAGTGGGTTCTTCAAAACCCGCAATCATCCGCAGCGTGGTCGTCTTGCCGCAACCCGAGGGACCCAGAAAAGAATAAAATTTACCGCGCTCGACACGCAGCGTCATGTCATCCACCGCTTTGGCGTCGCCAAACTGTTTAGTGACATTCAGGATTTCAACATCCCATTGCGGATCGGGCATTCTCTATTAATCTACCGCAGTCGCATGTCGTCACGCTCAACGTATATTGAACAGAGAGCATGACGACATGCGAGAGAGCGCAGAGGACGGTGAGCACACAATATCCAAAAATTCTCCGCGTTCTCTGCGACCTCTGCGGTGCACGCGAGTATTATAAATCGCTTTCACGCGCGAATAAAAGCGCGTGCAGTTTGCAAGACAGCATAGATACAAGCACCGAACCACAGCAGGGTCACGAGAAAAGGAACATCAAACGCAAACATCACAAGCGCAATAGCAAACATCGTGACGAATAATCCAACAATGGCGAGCAAAATGGGCACGAGCGCGCGGAATTTGCCCTGCTCCCAGCCCTCTTTGATTTGGCGAAAGGTGAGCTCCACGTCCCGCCCGCGACTCCAAACCATAATCCACGCCCAGCCGATGACGACAGCGAGAATGCCGAGAAGGAGAATCGCAAGCGCAGTAAGCTGAAAAGGGGTCATTATCCTCGTAGTAACGAATAAATTCGTTACTACGCCAGTATTTCCATTGCGGCGTTACGACCATTCATCGCAATAACACTGCCGCCAGGGTGCGTGCCCGCGCCACAGAGAAAGACGCCTTGCATTGGCGTGCGCGGAGAAAGGCGATTGCTCCACATATGCTGCGGCAGAATTTCCCCTTGAAAAATGTGACCGCCCGTCAGGCCGACGCGCTGCTCAATATCGGGCGGACCCAAAACATCCATCTCTATCACCGCATCAGGAAAATTGGTGACATAACACCCAATCGAGTCAATCACGATTTTGCCGACGCGCTCGCGGTTGGAATTCCAATCGCCTTTTTGAAATTCGTTCGGAACATATTGGGCAAAGACGCTCATCGTATGTTTGCCTTTGGGCGCAACCGACGGATCATACGCGGTCTGGATGTAAATTTCCGTCCACACACGCGGAGGCATCACACCATTTTTGGCAATATCGCAATAGGCTCGCCATTCGTCGAGCGAGAGCGTCGTATTGATCATTGCTAAAAAGTGGTCGCCTGTCGCGCCGGGTCTGGCTCTGAAATTGGGGAGCTCATGCAGTGCCGCGTTGACTTTGACCGTACAGCCCTTGATTGGAACACGTTCTACGCGCTGTTTCCAATCGGGGTCAGCGGCATTGCCGAGCAAGCGCAAGGTAGCACGCGGGTCGGCGTTCGAGACAATAATCGGCGCGTAAATTTTTTCGCCGCTCTCCAATTCAACGCCTTCACCGGGAAGAATGCGCGCAACGGGGACCCCTGCGGCAACCATTGCGCCCGCCTCACGAGCGACATCGCACAGGATGAACGAGACCATCCCCATCCCACCTTTGACATAGCCCCACACCGACAATAAATTGCGATCCATCCGCCCTGAAGAATGATGAAACCACACCGACGCCGTGCCGGGTTCGAAAGGACTGGCGTTCGTGCCGATAATGCCCTGACCAAGATACGCCGAAATCAATCGCTCGTCGGTGAGATAGCGCGACGCCATTTCAAACATACTCCACTCAAAGAGCATCTTGATCGCTTCCTCATCGCCCTTCAGCCGCGCCTCTATTTGTTCGCGCGTCGGCGCGCGCCCAATCCACATATCGCATTCATTATTCGGGCGAATCGCATCAGCGGTGCGTCGAATAACACTACACATTGCTCGCCAACCTTTTACATCTTGCGGCGCGAACCGTCGGATTTCATCTTCGCAGCGTCCTCCATCTTCCCAGAGTAATACGCTACTGTCGTCATCAAACGGGACGAACTGCCCGCCCATGACCGGTGTCCAATCAAAGCCGTGCTTGTAAAAATCGAGCTCGCGGATAACGAGCGGATGCAATAGTCCGACGACATACGCACAGGGCGAAAGACGAAAACCGGGGAACGGTTCTTCAAGCGTGCACGCGCCGCCGATTCGTTCGCGCGCTTCCAACACCAAAACGCGCTTTCCCGCCCGCGCGAGATATGCCGCGCACGTCAAGCCATTATGCCCCGCTCCGACGACGATGACATCCCATTTCTGTGCAGCCAATTCTTTGACTATCGCGGGCAGACCAATTTTTCCCATTACAGAAGAAGCCGAAATCATCGAATCGTTATTCCTTTATGCTTATACCTTCGAGGGGGTCACTGCCCGATCTTTTTCGACGAGGATGCGCCGCAGAATTTTGCCCGAGGCCGATTTTGGAATCATGTCAATAATCTCGACCTGACGAATCTTTTTGAACGGCGCGACGCGCTCGGCAACATACATCATCAATTCTTCCGACGTTGTTTCTCCCTTTAATACGACAAATGCTTTAGGCACTTCACCCTCTTCGGGGTCCATGTGCCCTATGACGGCGCAATCCGCAACCATCGGATGCGTAATCAGAACTGCTTCCAATTCGGCAGGCGCGACTTGGAACGCGTGATACTTGATGAGTTCTTTCACGCGATCTACAACATAAAAGTACCCGTCCTCATCAACAAATCCAATATCGCCCGTATGCAGCCAGCCATCGGCATCAATCGTCGAAGCGGTGGCTTCGGGATTGTTAAGATAGCCCAACATGCGATTCGGCCCGCGCACGCAAATTTCGCCCGGCAATCCTGCCATAACTTCCGCGCCTGTTTCGGGTTCGACCACTTTGCATTCCATCTGCGGCAAGATAAACCCAACCGAGCCATGACGGATTTGTTCGGGATCACCGGGATTGATATGACTCGCCGCGCTCACTTCGGTCAAGCCATAGCCTTGCAGCACGATACAGTTCAAGCGCCTCATGCACGCCATTTCGAGGTCAGCCCCAAGCGGAGCCGCGCCTGACGTGATCGTACGGAGCTCGGAAAGGTTGAATTTGTCCACGAGTGGATGCTTGGCGAGCGCGAGCACAATCGGCGGGACGAGCGGCGCAATTGTGACCTCGTACTTTTCCATCACTTGCAAAAACAGTTCCAAATCGAATCGCGGAATAGTGATGACCTTATTGCCTTTGGCAAGCGAAAGCAGCAGGATAAGCACCATCCCATAGATGTGATAAAACGGGAGAACGCCCATCACAGTATCGTTATTCTCAAAGACACCCGTCGCGCCGACCTGCTCCATTTGCGCGATTAAATTCTTGTGCGTAAGCATAACGCCTTTGGCGCGCCCACTCGTGCCGCTGGAATAGGGAAGCACAACCAAGTCTTGGCTCGGGTTAATCGTCACTTGGGGCAGTTGTCCATCGCTTTGCATCAAGGAAGTGAACGGCGTCGCGCCTTCTGCTTCGCCCATGACAAAAATTTCCTGAACGTTTGTTCCTTTCACGGCAGGCACAGCGCGCTCCATGAATTGCGGAATGGTAACGAGATATTTCGCAGTGGTATCTTTGAGTTGATAGTTCGCTTCGTCAGGCGTGTAAAGGGAATTGATGGTCGTATTGATGCCACCAAGCATGGACACGGCAAGGAACGGGAGCGCGTATTCGGGAATGTTCGGCATCCAGATGGCGAAAACTTCCCCCTGCCCAAAGCCGCGTTTCGACAAGGACGACGCGACGAGCCGTGCGCCCCCCGCAATTTGTCCATAAGTCAGCGTGCGCCCGCTCGGGCCATCAATAATTGCGGGCTGGTCTTTTAGTTCCATCGCGCGTCGTAACACATATTGATGGAGCGGAACTTCGGGGATGTTGATTTGGGGGAAAGGACTGGTATAGATCATCGTTGATCTCCTTTGTAAAGGGCGGACAGAGTTTCTGCGAACACAGTTCGGACAAACTTGTCCTACGCGCGGGCCGCTCGAGGTTAATAAGTGAATTGGCGGTCGTGTTCGAGCGCGAGGCGGACGAGGACGGTGGGCATGGCAAATTCGGCAGGTTTGCCTGCGAGGTCTGCATCGCTGACGCCACGCGCTTTGGATGACATGCCTGACAAATAGAAATGTCCGCCGCGTGATGCAATCACATCATAATGCTCGCGCAATTTGCCTGTGCCGAGACCCACCAAGTTGTCAAGAACAGCATCGCGGAGCAATTGCACAGCATCCCCCGCAAGAAATAGGTTGACGGTATGTCCTTCCTCAAGCGCAGTTCTGGCTACGAGAAACGCGAGCGCGGCGCGTGTGGGTTGTTCGGGACCGCTTGTTAGGTGGACGAGAATTTTTGCCATATTGTTCTCCTCATGGGCCCACGATTCTATACAGGGACGGGGGCAACTCGGTAGTCAATTTGGCTCGGCGTTTTGACGTGCTGCGAGGCCTTCAGAATTTCCATCGAAACGACATTCCCATTTGCATCAAAATCTAAAATTGTGCCCTCTCGCACTTCATCACTATCTGCTACTTGCGCATCAGAAAAAATGATCGTCAAAGTATCGGTTTCTGGATCATAAATTACACTCATTCTTGACTCCTTTTGTACTTTTCGATTTTGCTGGTTCGATACACCGTAATTACAGCGACTGGCGTCTGTTCAAGATCTACCAGCACTCACAGTAAATACGATTTGGATGATTCCGCGCTAACAACACGCAATTGATAAATTTTCAAGCCGCCTTTTGCCGAGAGTACTTGGTCAGGCTTGGATAGGGTAAGAGAAATTTCTTCTTGATTTATATTACGACGGGTAATTTCTAACCGTGCATGATCTGTTAGACGGAACCTTGTAATCGGTTGGGACATGCGCGTTTGTCTTATGCCGCTACGGATTGAAGCGCATTTTTGAACACGCCGAGCGCATCATTGATTTGTTCTTCGTTCACAATCAATGGCGGAATCCAACGAACGACGTTATCAAAGGGACCACAGGTGAGCAGCATCAACTTCCCATCGTCCAGACATTTTTGACGAACAGCGTTAGCGACTTTTTTCGATTCGTGCCAATCGCCCGAAGGATGCGTGAATTCAGTGGCCGCCATAAGACCGATGCCGCGCACATCGCCGATGATGGGAAATTCTTCTTGGATGTCGCGCAAGCCGCCGAGCAGGACGGGGCCCATTTTCGCCGCGTTTTCGACCATCGCTTCATCCTTCATCGCGCGAATCGTCGCCGCGCCAGCCGCGCACGCGACGGCATTTCCGCCGTACGTGCCGCCATGCGAACCCGCTGCCCATTTTGTCATCAAGTCCTTACGCGCCGCGATTCCGCTTAACGGAAAACCTGACGCGATGCCTTTTGCCATCACCATGATGTCAGGCGTTGTGTCAAAGTGCTGATGTCCGAACCATTTGCCTGTTCGCCCAAAACCGCTCTGCACTTCATCGGCGATGAGCAAAATGCCGTACTGGTCGCAGATGGCGCGCAATCCTTGCAAAAAGCCATCAGGCGGGACGACATAGCCGCCTTCGCCCAGCACCGGCTCGATGAGAATCCCCGCGACTTGGTCAGGCGCGGTCTGGGTCGCAAACATATATTCAATTTCGTCAAGACAGAAATCCACCGCCTCGTCCGAGTCCATGCCGAGACGATAGGCGTAGGGAAATGGGACTATATGTACACCCGACATCAGCGGCGCATAATTCGAGCGATACATCGCTTTCGATGACGTGAGCGCCATCGTCGCGTTCGTGCGTCCGTGAAAGCCGCCTTGAAACGTAATAATATTCGGGCGGCCCGTCGCGGCGCGGGCGAGTTTGACCGATGCTTCAATTGCTTCTGCGCCGGAATTGGAAAAGAAAAAGGTGTCGAGCGAAGGCGGAACGACGGTCAAGAGCTGCTCCACGAGGTCAAGCATCGGTTTGTGATAGACGATGTTCGCCTGCCCATGAATCAGCTTGCCGACCTGCTCTTGTGCGGCGGAGACAACTTTCGGGTGACAATGCCCGGTGTTGGTCACGCCGATGCCGCAGGTAAAATCAAGATAACGGGAGCCATCGGCAGCGTAAATATAGGCTCCTTCCGCGTGGTCCACGAGAACATTGCTATAGCGTGCCCAAACGGGCGAAAGGTGTTCGGTAGTAGCTGGCAGCATCATTGCTCCTAGGGAATGGAAAGGTCACAGGCAAGGTCGAGCGGGGACAAGCGAGCGCCGCGTGACGCGAGGATGAAAAAGCTGTTGGGATAATAGCACAAGAGAGCTGAAAATAAAAGGCGGATTCGAGTTCTAAACCCGAAGGGTCTCGGAGACCCTTCGGGTTTAGAACTCGCTTTGATAAGCACTCATGTTTATGCTAAGATATTGGCGGCTATGTCGAATATTGACCCGATGTTGGTGGAACAAGCGACAGCGAATCCCGATGGGACATTTCGCGTCATCGTGCGCGTGGACGGCGATATGAACGAGCGCGCGGAACAACTCGCGGCAGGTGGATTTGAGATTACGCGTCCGCTGCGGCTGGTGCATGGGTTTGCGGCGACGACCAAAGGCGCGAATTTAGCGAATGTTATCAATCAAGATTGGGTCGTCTCAATCGAACCAGACCAACCCGTGCATACAATGAATGATTAAAGCAGTAGCTGTCATTTCGAGCGGAGCGAGAAATCTCTTCTCGCGCAGTGCGAACGATGAACCGGTCTCCATGGAGCCATTGAATTGACTACGAAAACTCTCCCCTCCCGAAGTGAAATTCCAGAAAAATATAAATGGAACGCCGAAAGCGTGTTCCCAAATCGTGAAGCGTGGCAGGCGGAATTTGACCGTGTGCTCGCAGATTTGTCCCAGCTCGACCCCTATCGTGGGCATCTCGCCGATGGCGCGCAGATGATTGTGGACGCGCTGGAAACGGCGCAGGCGCTTCAGAAACGTGTATGGAAGGTCGCGGTCTATGCCATGCTGTCTCATTCGGTGGATACACCCGACCCGACTGCGGCAGAAATGAACGGCAAAGCAAATGGGTTATTTGGACGCGCGGCGGCAGCGTTGTCATTCATTGACCCCGAACTGATTGCAATCGGACAAGCCCAGCTGCAACAATGGATGAGCAATGGGTCGGGGCTGAAAATCTACGCGCATTATTTTGACAACCTGTTCCGTAGGCAAGCGCATGTTCGCTCCGCCGAAGTCGAAGAATTGTTGGGAATGCTGGCTGACCCCTTCTCTGGCGCGTATTCAGCGTATAACATGCTGACGAGCGCCGACATGAAGTTTCCGCCTGCCGTTGCTTCCGACAAGACCGAGCGCGAGGTCGCGCAGGGTACGATTTACACCTTGCTCGATGACCCGGACCGCGAAGCGCGGCGCACGGCGTGGCAAAATTACCGCGACACCTATCTCGCGTTCAAGAATACGTCTGCTGCACAGCTCGAACTCTCCATCAAGCAAAATGTATTCCAGATGCGGGCGCGCAAGTTCAACAGCACGCTCGAGATGGCGCTGGATGACCAGAATATTCCTGTGGAGGTGTTCCACAATCTTATCAACACCTTCAAGGCGAATCTACCGACATGGCAGCGCTATTGGCGGATTCGACGGAGAGCGTTGGGCGTTGAATCGCTGCACACGTACGACATCTGGGCACCGTTGACCCATGAGACGCGCCACATTCCATACGAAGAAGCGATGGAATTGATTTGTGCGGGACTCGCGCCGATGGGCAAAGAGTACGTAGAGATTGTGCGGCGCGGCGGACTGGAAGAACGCTGGGTGGATGCGATGCCGAACGAGGGCAAACGCGAAGGTGCGTTCTCATCGGGTTCGCCTGGAACGTATCCCTTTATCGTGATGAGTTATGACAA
>Ga0070741_10013076_pt1 | contig 14781 bp, 11 predicted proteins | sample Coa_R1_4_FD_66440 | JGI IMG/M metagenome (GOLD analysis project Ga0070741, IMG submission 66440) | Surface soil microbial communities from Centralia Pennsylvania, which are recovering from an underground coalmine fire - Coalmine... | ecosystem: Environmental > Terrestrial > Soil > Unclassified ...
AAAGCGATGATCGACCAGCCAGGCATCGCAGATGGTACAGGCGAAGCGGTGCCCGCAGGCGCGGCAAAGCGTGAGCGGCGCATAGCCGCGGCGGTTGAGGAACAAAAGCGCCTGTTCGCGCCGTTCGATTGCAAAGCGAACCTGTTCCGCCAGTCTTGGCGAGATGAAGCGGCCGCGCGCAGGCGCTTCGCGGCGCAAGTCAATCGCCTCGATATGCGGCATGTGCGCCCCGCCGAACCGCGACGGCAGCGCAATGCGCTGATAGCGGCCCTTGCGCGCGTTGACTTCGGTTTCGACAGACGGCGTGGCTGAGGCCAGCACGACCGGGATCTTGGCGATATGCGCGCGCACCACCGCCATGTCGCGGGCGTGATAATGTGCGCCATCGTCCTGCTTATAGGCCTGGTCATGTTCTTCATCGACGACGATGAGACCAAGATCGGCATAGGGCATGAACAATGCCGACCGTGCGCCGACCACGACCGGCGCTTCGCCGCTTGCAATTGCCGCCCAGTTGCGCTGCCGCGTTCGCGGTGTCAGTTCGGAATGCCATTCCAGCGGCCGCACACCGAAACGCCGCGAAAATCGGTCGAGGAACTGACCGGTCAGCGCGATCTCCGGCATCAGGATCAATGATTGCTTGCCACGGCGAATGGTTTCCGCGACCGCCTCGAAATAGACCTCGGTTTTGCCCGATCCAGTCACGCCATCGAGCAATGCGACATGGAAGGTGCCATTGGCGGCAAGCGCACGCATGGCATCGACGGCGGTGCGTTGCTGGCGCGTGAATTCGGGAACCGCGTAGGCCGGATCGGGCGCCGGCGGCGCAAGCGGCTTCGGCATCACCTCGACGAGAAGCGTGCCTTCGTCGACCAGGCCGTCGACCACGCCGGCGCTGACGCCGGCTTCCTTGGCAGCTTCCGATTTGCCGTGCAGGAGACCGTCAGACAATAATTCGATCAATCGCCGCCGCGCCGGCGTCATGCGCTGCGGCGGCGGACCGACCAGGCGCACGCCCACGCGCACCCGCTCGGGCCCGAGGTCCTCGCCCATGCGCAGGGCCATCCGCAGCACCATGCCGCGAGCCGACAGCGTGTAATTGGCGACCCAGTCGACGAGCGCGCGCAGTTCGTCCTTGAGCGGCGGCACGTCAAGCTTCTCGGAAACGTCCTTCAACCGGTTGTGCAGACGCGGCTCGGGCCTCGCGTTTTCCGCCCAAACGACGCCGACGACCTCGCGCGGCCCGAGCGGCACACAGACCACATCGCCCGCCTTCAATTCGAGTCCTCGCGGCACCCGGTAGGAATAGGTGTGGTTGAGCGCGACAGGCACCAGCACATCGACGACGCCGGTCGACGATGTGGCGGAGGATAGAGTGCGCAGAGCGTCATCCATCTAGAGCTCTGATTCCGAAGTTCGCAGGCGATCGCGGCAACCTCTGATGCGAACTTCGGAATCAAAGGAGCTCTAGCAACTTATTGATTTCTGGTGCGGCTTTGAATTTGAAGTTCCTATGATCGACCTGCCGCAACGGTGATAGGAACTTCAAATTCGCCGCACCAGTGCGTGTTACCGGCGAGTTAGCGAAGGGTAAACCAGGAAGGTGCGATATAATCATAAGGAATCACTGGGCCAAAAGCAGATATGGCAAAGCCGGCTCCCGCCCTGCAACCGATTGAACTTGACGGCGCCGACGAATCGATCGCGCTGGAACTGGCGCGATGGCTGGCCTTTTTGCGCGCCGAGCGTCGCCTGTCGCCCAAGACATCCGAAGCCTATGCTCGCGACATCAGGCAGTTCCTTGAATTCCTGGCCGAGCATCAGGGAGCGCGCGTGACGCTGAAAGGCTTCGCCGCCGTCGAGGCCAGCGACGTCAGGGCTTTCCTGTCCAAGCGGCGCGCCGACGACATCGCCAGCCGCTCGCTGATGCGCGCGCTGGCGGGCTTGCGTTCCTTCGGGCGCTTCCTGGAGCGCGAAGGCCGCGGCAAGGTCGGCGCGTTATCCGCCATCCGCGCGCCAAAGATCGGCAAGAGCCTGCCGAAACCTTTGGCGGTCGCGGCGGCCAAACGGCTTGCGGACGCCGATGAGCGCGCCGGCGAGGATCGCGAGCCCTGGATCTGGGCGCGCGATGCGGCCGTGATGGCGCTGCTCTACGGTTCTGGCCTCCGCATTTCCGAAGCGCTCGGGCTAAAGCGCCGAGACGTGCCTGCGCCCGGCGAAGGCGACGTGTTGATCGTTCACGGCAAAGGCAACAAGACGCGAATGGTGCCGGTGTTGCAAAACGTCCTGACCCTGATTGCGGACTACGCCGCGATGTGCCCGTATCCGTTACCGCTGGAGGGGCCGATGTTCGTCGGCGCCCGTGGTGGACCACTGCAGCCCCGCATCATCCAACTGACCATGGCGCGATTGCGCGGCGCACTGGGCCTGCCCGACAGCGCGACGCCTCACGCGCTCCGGCATTCCTTCGCCACGCATCTGTTGTCACGTGGCGGCGACTTGCGGGCGATCCAGGAATTGCTCGGCCACGCCTCGTTATCGACGACCCAGATCTACACCGGCATCGACAGCGAGCGGCTTTTGGAAGTGTACCGGACCACGCATCCACGCGCCTGAACCCTTCGCTCGGACCCTTGCGCTCGTCACGTTGTTCGTCCATCGTTCCATCAGTGGAGTGGATTTGACATTCGCGAGCCACCTAGCCGTGAACTCATAAAGCGAATGTCAAATCCAAAACTCCACTGGAAATCTATTTTTTCTAGTGGTCCTTTGATTCTGACATACGCAAAAGAGCCTGTTGAGAAGGGATGCGAATGTCAGAATCGGACCACTAGCCTGACTGGGGGGAAGAATCATGAGCGCACATGAAAGCATGGAGCATGCCGAACACGCCGAGCATGCCTCGGGGGAAAACAGGAAGATCGCGCTTCTGATTGCGGTGATTGCGCTGTGCCTGGCGCTGTCGGAGACGCTTGGCAAGGGCGCGCAGACCGAGGCCATTGCCAAGAACGTCGAAGCGTCCAACCTGTGGGCGTTCTTCCAGGCGAAAAGCATCCGCCGCACCACGGTGCAGACTGCGGCCGAACAGACCCAGCTTGCACTTCCGAGCGATGAGGCCGCCAAGGCGGCCGCGCAAAAGCAAATCGACGAATGGAAGAAGACAGCGGCACGCTACCGCTCCGAACCCGAGACCGGCGAAGGCACCGAGCAACTCGCCGAACGCGCCAAGCATGCGGAGGAAGAACGGGAGCTCGCCACCGCGAAATATCATCATTTCGAGCTGGCTTCGGCGGCGTTCCAGATCGGCATCGTGCTGGCCTCGGCGACTATCATCACCGGCATGATCGCGCTGGCCTGGATCTCAGGATTGCTCACGCTCGCCGGCGTCGTCATCGGCTTGTTCGGGGCGTTCGCGCCCCATGTGTTGCATCTGGCTTTGTAAGGGTAACTTTTTTATTTGACGCGTTTTCTTCACGCGAACCGGTACCCACTTCGCTTGAAAACGCTATCTAGCGCGCTTCGTGCACGCTCTTGCGGAAGCGCTGGATCAGCCGCAGCATTCGCGACGACCAGCGGTCGCCGTTGCCGCGTAGCGCTTCGAGGATCCGCTGCTTGATCGGGTCGACCAGAGCCTTTGCCTTGGCGCGCAGCGCCAGGATGAACTCGTAGAGCTTCTCGAACCACCCCATCTCCAGCAGCTTCGGCCGCGTCACGTCAAAGACGAATGCAGTGACGCCGACGCCGAGAAGCTTGGCGAACAGGATCGTGAAAATGGCGCTCATCCAGTATTCGTGCATGAGCAGCCACACGCCGACCATCTTGAGCGGGAACAGCGGAATCACCGGCACGACGAAAACGATCAGCGTCATCGCGGGCGAGAGCGTATCGACGCGCTCCGCGAGCCAGGTCTTGAAAGACTGTAGTGGAATCTTCGCAACGAACCAGGCGACGATCGGCTCGAGATGATCCCACAGCCACGCCTCGATCAAAAAGATGACCGCGAGCAGCACCCAGACCGGTTGAAGTAGGCGGCGTAGCATCGAGGTCATCCTAGCCCGACTCGGGCTAGGATCACATATGGATGGCGCGTTTGCCAACCGCAAGCGCCGCTTCCTTCACCGCTTCGGAGCGCGTCGGATGGGCGTGGCAGGTTCGCGCCAGATCCTCCGCCGAACCGCCAAACTCCATTAAAACAGCGGCTTCGTGGATCATTTCGCCTGCCTCAATGCCGACAATATGCACGCCGAGCACACGGTCGGTCTTCGCATCTGCGAGAATCTTCACAAAGCCGTCAGTGGTCTGGTTGACCTTCGAGCGGCCGTTGGCGGTGAAGGGAAACTTACCGCTGGTATAAGCAATACCTGCCTGCTTCAGCTCTTCCTCGGTCTTGCCGACGGAGGAGACTTCCGGCGTTGTATACACGACACCCGGAATGACGTCGTAATTCACGTGACCGGCCTGACCCGCCAAAATTTCGGCGACGGCCACGCCTTCGTCTTCGGCCTTGTGCGCCAGCATCGGACCTGCGATGACATCGCCGATCGCGTAGACGCCCTTCAGGCTGGTGGCGAAATGCGCATCGGTCTGAACGCGCCCGCGATTATCGAGCGCCACGCCTGCTTCTTTCAGGCCAAGCCCTTCGGTGTAGGGGACGCGGCCGATGCAAACCAGCACGACATCGGCTTCGATCTTTTCCGCAGCGCCGCCCGCCGCCGGCTCGACTTGCGCGACCAGCGTCTTGCCAGACCCATCGACGCCAGTGACCTTGGCGCCGAGCTTAAACGCAAAACCCTGCTTTTCGAGGATGCGCTGGAATTGCCGGGCGATCTCGCCATCCATGCCGGGCAGAATACGGTCGAGGAATTCGACCACGGTGACCTGCGCACCGAGACGATGCCAGACCGAGCCGAGTTCGAGCCCGATGACGCCGGCGCCGATGATCAAAAGCTTGCCCGGCACCTTGTCGAGCGACAGCGCGCCGGTTGAGGACACGATGCGTTTCTCGTCGATCTCTATGCCCTTGAGGCGCGCGATATCCGAGCCGGTCGCAATAACGATGTTTTTGGTCTCGACGACTTGCGTCTTGCCGTCGTTGCCGGCGACTTCGATCTTGCCGGTGCCGAGAATTTTTCCTTTGCCGAAGATTACATCGATCTTGTTCTTCTTCATCAGGAACTCGACGCCCTTGACGTTGCCGTCAATGCCCTGCTGCTTGAAATTCATCATCGCGGGCAGATCGAGTTTCGGCGCGGACACGCTGACGCCCATCTTGGCGAAGGAGTGACCGGCCTCCTCGAACATTTCAGAGGCGTGCAATAACGCCTTCGAGGGCATGCACCCGACATTGAGGCAGGTGCCGCCAAGCGTCGCGTTCTTCTCGACCACGGCGACTTTCATGCCGAGCTGGGCGGCGCGAATGGCGCAGACATAGCCGCCGGGGCCGGTGCCGATAACAACGAGATCGTAAGTAGCCATGATCAGATCCGTAGCTGAAATTTGTGACGGGTGGTTTAGCGCCCGCCCGACACGTCAAGTGTGGCGCCGGTGACGTAGGACGCTTCGTCCGACATCAGCCAGACGACAGCATTGGCGATCTCTTCGGCGACGCCAACGCGCTTCATCGGCACCATATGGGCGAGCCGATGCGCGCGATCCGGCTCGCCGCCCGAAGCGTGGATATCGGTATCGATCAGGCCCGGCCGAATACCGGCGACGCGGATGCCTTCGCTGGCAACCTCCTGGGCAAGCCCGACGGTCAGGGTGTCGATCGCGCCCTTGGACGCCGCATAATCGACATAGGTGTTGGCCGAGCCGATTTTGGCGGCGACCGACGAGATATTGATGATGACGCCGCCCTTGCCGCCGTGCTTGGTCGACATCCGCTTCACCGCTTCCCGTGCACAGAGAATGCTACCGGTCACGTTGACGGACATCGTGCGCTGGATGCGGTCGGCGGTCATCTCGTCAACGCGCACGCCGCTCTTGCCGACGATGCCGGCATTGTTGACGAGCGCGCCAAGCGTACCGAAGGCATCGGCCGCCTTGAACAGCGCAAGGATGTCGGCCTCGACGCCGACGTCGCATTTCACGGCGATCGCCTTGCCGTTGCTGGCTTCGATCTTGGCGACGACTTCGTCGGCGGCCGCTTTATTCGTGGCATAGCCGATGACGACGCGAAATCCACGCGCCGCCGCAGCGAGCGCAGCAGCGCGGCCGATGCCGCGGCTGCCGCCGGTGATCACAACAACTTTGTCGGTCATGAGAAGACCCTCAAGGTTTCAGAGAGGTTGATGGAGGCGGCGCAGGCCTTGCTCAGAGATCCAGCACCAACCGTGCCGGGTCCTCCAGGCTTTCCTTGACGCGCACCAGGAAGGTGACGGCTTCCTTGCCGTCGATGACGCGGTGATCGTAGGACAGCGCAAGATACATCATCGGCCTGATCTCGATCTTGCCGCCGATCGCCATCGGCCGCTCCTGGATCTTGTGCATGCCGAGAATGCCCGCTTGCGGCGCGTTGAGGATCGGCGTCGACATCAGCGAACCATAGATACCGCCATTGGTAATGGTGAAGGTGCCGCCCTGCATCTCGTCGATCTTGAGCTGACCGTCGCGGGCGCGGCGGCCGAAATCGGCGATGCTCTTTTCGATGTCGGCAATCGACTTGTAGTCGCAGTCACGCACGACGGGAACGACCAGGCCCTTGTCAGTGCCGACGGCAACACCGATGTGATAGTAATTCTTGTAGATCAGATCGGTGCCGTCGATCTCGGCGTTGACGGCCGGAATATCCTTCAGCGCCTGCACGCAAGCCTTGGTGAAGAAGCCCATGAAGCCGAGTTTGCTGCCGTGCTTCTTCTCGAACACATCCTTGTAGTGCGCTCGCAGCGCCATGACGTTGGTCATGTCGACCTCGTTGAAGGTCGTCAGCATCGCCGCCGTGTTCTGCACGTCCTTCAGCCGCCGCGCGATGGTCTGGCGCAGCCGCGTCATCTTCACGCGCTCTTCGCGCGCGGCATCGTCGGCGGGCGATGGCGCACGGACCTGAACGCTGGCTGCCGGCTGATTGACCGGCGTCGGCGCAGAGGCAGCCTTTTCGATCGCAGCCAGCATGTCGCCCTTGGTGACGCGACCATCCTTGCCTGAACCGGGAACGGTTGACGCGTCGACCCCGCTTTCGGCGGACAGCTTGCGCACTGACGGCGCCAGCGGCGCATCCGACGGCGGCACTTTGGTTTCGGCTGGCGGCGCCTTGTCCGCCGGCGGCGCCTTGGCGGCGGCCGCGGGAGCCGGCGCAGCAGCCTTGGCCGGCGCAGCCGCAGGCTTGGCGCCGGCAGCGCCATCGGTGATCTGCCCGAGCAACGCGCCCACGGCGACCGTCTCGCCATCCTTAGCGCTGATTTCGCCGAGCACGCCGGCCGACGGCGCAGGCACCTCGATGGTCACCTTGTCGGTTTCGAGCTCGACCAGCGGTTCGTCGACGGCGACACTATCGCCGGCCTTCTTGAACCAACGGCCGATGGTGGCCTCGGTCACGGATTCGCCGAGCGTCGGCACACGAATTTCAGTCATGATCGGTTTTCCTCAATGTCTTTGGCTGGCCACGTCCGCGAATGCAGGTGATCGATGCTGGCGCGATGGCCTAAACTGGTTGCGCCCCGCTTTGACGGGGCGCGCAAGTGGACTTTAATTCAGCGCCTCATCGAGCAGCGCTTTCAGCTGCGCCAGATGCTTCGACATCAGGCCGGTCGCGGTGGCCGCTGCCGCCGCGCGGCCCGCATAGCGCGGACGCTTGTAGGCGGCGTTGATCTGGTTGAGCACCCACTCGAGATAGGGCTCCATGAAATGCCACGCGCCCATGTTGCGCGGCTCTTCCTGGCACCAGACCACTTCGGCACCCTTGAAGCGGGCAAGCTCGACCACCAGCGCCTTGAGCGGCACCGGATAAAGCTGCTCCACGCGCATCAGGTAGATGTCGTCGATGCCGCGCTTTTCGCGCTCCTCGTAAAGATCGTAATAGACCTTGCCCGAGCACAGCACGATGCGCCTGATCTTGTCGTCCGGCACGAGCTTGATCTTCTCGTCGGGCAGCATCTGCGCGTCATCATAGAGAATGCGGTGGAACGTCGTTCCCTCGCCGAGCTCGTCAAGCCGCGACACCGCACGCTTGTGGCGGAGCAGCGACTTCGGCGTCATCAGGATCAACGGCTTGCGGATTTCGCGATGCAGCTGCCGCCGCAGCACGTGGAAGTAATTCGCAGGCGTGGTCGGATAGACCACTTGCATGTTGTCTTCGGCGCACATTTGCAGGTAGCGCTCGAGCCGCGCCGAGGAATGCTCCGGCCCCTGCCCTTCGTAGCCATGCGGCAGCAGGCAGACGAGGCCCGACATGCGCAGCCATTTGCGTTCGCCCGACGAGATGAACTGGTCGAACAGCACCTGCGCGCCGTTGGCGAAGTCACCGAACTGCGCTTCCCACATCGCGAGCGCATTCGGCTCGGCCAGCGAGTAGCCATACTCGAAACCGAGCACGGCCTCTTCCGACAGCAGCGAGTTGATGACCTCGTAGTGACCCTGATCGCCGCCGAGATGGTTGAACGGTGTGTAGCGGCTTTCGTCTTCCTGATCGATCAGCACCGAATGGCGCTGCGAGAACGTGCCGCGCTCCGAATCCTGGCCCGACAGCCGCACGTGATGGCCTTCCTCGAGCAGAGTGCAGAACGCCAGCGCCTCGCCGGTCGCCCAGTCGACACCGACGCCGCTGTCGATTGCCTTGGCGCGGTTGTCGAGGAAACGCTGGATGGTGCGGTGAACGCGGAATCCGTCCGGCACCTTGGTGATCTTGCGCCCGATATCCTTCAGGACCGCAGCCTTGACGCCGGTCACGCCGCGGCGCGCATCTTCTTCCTGGTCGGCGATCTTGAAGCCCGCCCATTTGCCGTCGAGCCAGTCGGCCTTGTTGGGCTTGTAGCCGACGCCGGCTTCGAACTCGGCATCGAGCCGCGCGCGCCAGTCGGCCTTCGCCTTATCGACTTCGCCCTCGGTCATCACGCCTTCGGCGATCAGACGCTTGGCGTAGATTTCAAGCGTTGACGGGTGCGAGCCGATCCTCTTGTACATCACCGGCTGGGTGAACGCCGGCTCGTCGCCCTCGTTATGGCCGTGCCGGCGATAACAGAACATGTCGATGACGACCGGCTTGTGGAATTTCTGCCGGAATTCGATCGCGACCTTGGCCGCGAAAACCACAGCTTCCGGATCGTCGCCGTTCACATGGAAGATCGGCGCGTCGATCATCTTCGCGACGTCCGAGGGATAGGGCGAGGAGCGCGAATAGCGCGGATAGGTGGTGAAACCGATCTGGTTATTGACGATGAAGTGCAGCGAGCCGCCGGTGCGATAGCCCTTGAGGTCCGACAGGCTGAAACATTCCGCCACCACGCCCTGGCCGGCAAACGCCGCGTCGCCGTGCATCAGGAGCGGCAGCACCGAAATGCGCATGTCCGGTGGGTCGCCATGCTGATCCTGCTTGGCGCGCACCTTGCCGAGCACGACCGGATCGACGATTTCCAGATGCGAGGGGTTCGCCGTCAGCGACAGATGGATCTTGTTGTTGTCGAACTCGCGGTCCGACGAAGCACCGAGGTGATATTTGACGTCGCCCGAGCCTTCGACGACGTCGGGATTGGCCGAACCGCCCTTGAATTCGTGGAACAGCGCGCGATGCGGCTTGCCCATCACCTGGGTCAGCACGTTGAGGCGGCCGCGGTGCGGCATGCCGACGACGATCTCCTTCACGCCGAGATTGCCGCCGCGCTTGATGATCTGCTCCAGCGCCGGAATCAGGGATTCGCCGCCGTCGAGACCAAAGCGCTTGGTGCCGGTGAACTTCAGATCGCAGAATTTCTCAAAACCTTCGGCTTCGACGAGCTTGTTGAGGATGGCCCGGCGACCCTCGCGGGTGAAGGAGATTTCCTTGTCCGGCCCCTCGATGCGCTCCTGAATCCAGGCCTTCTGCGCAGCGTTGGAGATGTGCATGAACTCGACGCCAAGCGTCTGGCAATAGGTCCGCTCGCAGATCGCGACGATCTCGCGAAGGGTGCCGTATTCGAGGCCGAGTACGTGATCGAGGAAGATCCTGCGGTCAAAATCGGCTTCCGTGAAGCCGTAAGAGCGCGGATCGAGTTCTTCGCGATCGCGCGGCGCCTCGATGCCGAGCGGATCGAGCTTGGCGTGGAAGTGCCCGCGCATCCGGTAGGCGCGGATCAACATCAGCGCGCGGACGGAATCGCGCGTGGCTTGATGCACGTCGCCGGATGCGGGTTCGGCGCCTGCGGCTTGCGCCTTGGCGGCGATCTTCTTGGAGACGACCTTCTCGACTTCGATCCAATTGCCGTCGAGCGCCGACGTCAGGTCGTCCTGCGGCGTGACCGGCCAGTTACTTTTGCCCCACGACGGCCCTTCGGCGTTCTTGCGAACGTCGGCGGGTGAATCTTTCAGGCTTTTGAAGAACTCCTGCCACTCGGTATCGACCGAGGAGGGGTCATTTTCGTAGCGAGCGTAGATTTCGTCGATGTAGGTGGCGTTTGTGCCCTGCAAAAAAGACGAAAGTGCAAAGGCGGCGTTCGCATCCTGGCGAGACATGGGGGCGTCCTGCTAATTTCTTCATCGCGCGTAACAGACGGCGCGGAATCCGGTCTGCAAGAAGCAGACCGGCGGGTCCGGAAAGCTGTACCCTATCTAAGAAGAAACTTCGCCCCGAAAAGAACCAAAAAGTGAATTAGGATTTCAATTTTTCAACGAGGGTCTTTCCGAGCCGCGCCGGGGACGGAGAGACCGTAATTCCGGCCGATTCCATGGCCGCGGTCTTGGATCCGGCGTCGCCTTTGCCGCCGGAAATGATCGCGCCGGCATGACCCATGCGCCGGCCGGGGGGCGCCGTCACGCCAGCGATGAAGCCAACCATCGGCTTCTTGCGGCCGCGCTTGGCCTCGTCCTTGAGGAACTGCGCGGCGTCTTCCTCGGCCGATCCGCCGATCTCTCCAATCATAATGATCGAGGTGGTCTTCGGGTCCGCCAGGAACATCTCGAGCATGTCGATAAATTCGGTACCCTTGACCGGGTCGCCGCCGATGCCGACGGCCGTGGTCTGACCGAGGCCCTCCTGCGAGGTCTGGAACACCGCTTCATAGGTCAAGGTGCCGGAGCGCGAGACGATGCCGACATTGCCGGGGCGGAAAATATTCGCCGGCATGATGCCGATCTTGCATTCGCCCGCGGTCATGACGCCCGGACAATTCGGTCCAATGAGGCGCGACTTCGAGCCCGACAGCGAGCGCTTCACCTTGACCATGTCCTGCACCGGAATGCCTTCGGTGATGCAGACGATCAGCGGAATTTCCGCATCGATCGCTTCGCAGATCGCATCCGCCGCGCCCGGCGGCGGCACATAAATCACCGACGCATCCGCGCCCGTCTTCTCCCGCGCCTCGCGCACGGTGTCGAACACTGGCAGGTTCAGATGCGTCGATCCGCCTTTGCCGGGCGAGGTACCGCCGACCATCTTGGTGCCGTAGGCGATCGCAGCCTCGGAATGGAACGTGCCGTTCTTGCCGGTGAAGCCCTGGCAGATGACCTTGGTGTTCTTGTCGATCAGGATGGACATGGGTGAGACTGCTTTCGGAGAGACAATCGATAAGGGTTTTTAGTGAATCCGCCGGTAAGTGCCGGTGAGCACGTCGGTCCAGCCTTCGGCATCGGGCGAAAACTGGATCTTCATCGCGTAGCTGTCGTCGTCGATCACGTCGTAGACATGACGCGCATTGCCGCGCAGCGAGCCGCGCACGAGGATCAGCGATTTGCCGGACCAGCCGCCGGAAGCGGGCGACGGCGGGTAATAGCCGAGCGAGTCGTGCCAGAATAATTTGTAGAGACGGTCTTCACGGTCATAGGTGAAGACGCCGTGGGTCGCGAAGGTTTCCTTGCCGTCGCGGCTCTGGCGCGTGTCCTGGATGAGGTAGAAGCCGTTGAGATCGATGCGGGCCGAGACTTTGGCCGTGGCCGGACCGCCTTTGGTCCAGCGCGAGGGATAGACCATCTCCTCGCCGGCCCATTCGCCCGCGAAGACCGCAAGCTTGCGGTGTTCTTCCAGCGGCGTCGGCGCGTCGAGATGATCGCTCATCGTCAGCCTCCCTTGACGGCCTTGACGATTTTCTGCGCAGCGTCGTCGAGATTATCGGCCGGCAGCACGTTGAGGCCGCTTTCGCGGATGATCTTCTTGCCGGCATCGACATTGGTGCCTTCGAGACGCACGACCAGCGGCACCTTGAGGCCGACTTCCTTCACCGCGGCAACCACGCCTTCGGCGATGACATCGCATTTCATGATGCCGCCGAAGATGTTGACCAGAATGCCCTTCACGTTGGGATCGGCGGTGATGATCTTGAAGGCGGCGGCGACCTTTTCCTTGCTGGCGCTGCCGCCGACATCGAGGAAGTTCGCTGGCGCCATGCCGTAGAGCTTGATGATATCCATCGTCGCCATGGCGAGGCCAGCGCCGTTGACCATGCAGCCGATCGTGCCGTCGAGCGCGACATAGTTGAGGTCGTATTTCGATGCCTCGATCTCCTTGGCGTCCTCTTCGGTCTCGTCGCGCAGCTTCGCAACTTCGGGATGACGGAACAGCGCGTTGTCGTCGAACGACACTTTGGCGTCGAGGACGCGGAGCTGGCCTTGCTTGGTGACGACGAGCGGATTGATTTCCAGCATCGCCATGTCTTTGGCGACAAAGGCGGCATAGAGCTGCGCGACCAGCTTCTCCGCCTGCTTGGCAAGATCGCCTGAAAGTTTGAGTGCTTTCGCGACCGTGCGGCCGTGATGGCCCATGATGCCGGTCGCAGGATCAACGGAGAAGGTGACGATCTTCTCCGGGGTCTTGTGCGCGACTTCCTCGATGTTGACGCCGCCTTCGGTCGACACCACGAACGATACTTCGCTCGTTTCGCGGTCGACCAGGATCGAGAGATAGAACTCCTTGTCGATGTCGGAGCCGTCTTCGATGTAGAGACGATTGACCTGCTTGCCGTGCGGGCCGGTCTGCACCGTCACCAGCGTAGCGCCCAGCATCTGCTTGGCGAATTCGTTGACCTCGGCAACGGACTTGGCAATGCGCACGCCGCCTTTGCCGCCAGCGGAGGCTTCCTTGAAGGTGCCCTTGCCGCGGCCACCTGCGTGGATCTGGCTCTTCACCACCCAGACCGGGCCGGGGAGGCTCTTTGCGGCCGCATCCGAATCGGCTGCGTTCAGCACCGGCACGCCCTTCGAGATGGCGACACCGAATTCGCTGAGCAGAGCCTTGGCCTGATATTCATGGATATTCATCTGGACGTTCCCCGAACCTTGGATCGCGGTGAATTTGGCAATTCATACCGGCGTTCTCGCTGGCATACCATATACCAAAGAAACTGCAACCCGAACTGCGTCAGAAAAGTGAAATGCCCAAGATCGAGGATCGATCTTGGGCAAAAGCCTCACAACATCAGCGGCCTAACAAGTCCGGCGCGATCTTCTTGCAGGCCTCGACCAGGCCCTGGACCGCCGCGACCGACTTGTCGAAGGCGTCGCGATCCTTGCCCGCGAGTTCGATTTCGACAATCCGCTCGACGCCCTTGCCGCCGATCACGACGGGAACGCCGACATACATGTCCTTCACGCCGTATTCGCCATTGAGATAGGCGGCGCAGGGCAGCACCCGCTTCTTGTCCTTCAAATAGCTCTCGGCCATCGCGATCGCCGAGGCCGCCGGCGCATAGAAGGCCGAGCCGGTCTTGAGCAGGTTGACGATCTCGGCGCCGCCGTTGCGGGTGCGGTCGACGATCTCGTCGAGGCGCGTTTGCGAAGTCCAGCCCATCTTGACGAGGTCGGGCAGCGGAATGCCGGCCACGGTGGAGTAGCGCACCAGCGGCACCATGGTGTCGCCATGGCCGCCCAGCACGAACGCGGTGACGTCCTCGACCGAGACGTTGAACTCATCCGCCAGGAAATAACGGAAGCGGGACGAATCCAGCACGCCGGCCATGCCGACCACCTTCTTCTGCGGCAGGCCGGAGGCCTTTTGCAGCGCCCAGACCATGGCGTCGAGCGGGTTGGTAATGCAGATGACGAAAGCGTCGGGAGCGTATTTCTTGATGCCGGCGCCGACCTGCTCCATCACTTTCAGATTGATCGACAGAAGATCGTCGCGGCTCATGCCGGGCTTGCGCGGCACGCCGGCGGTGACGATGCACACATCGGCGCGGTCGAGCGCTTCGTAGGAATTGGCGCCCGTCATATGGGCATCAAACCCATCGACCGGCGAAGACTGCGCGATATCGAGCGACTTGCCCTGCGGCACGCCCTCGGCGATGTCGAACATCACGACGTCGCCGAGTTCCTTGAGGCCGATGAGATGGGCCAGCGTTCCGCCGATCTGGCCGGAGCCAATCAGAGCGATCTTGTTGCGCGCCATGGGGATGTCCTTTGAAGCGGGAGGTGGATGAAAGCCGTTTGAGGCTGGTTATCCCTTTCGCTTCCACCGTTCAAGCCGCAGCGTGCTCAATTGTGGCGCAGAGCGTCATTCCGGAGCGCGCTTCAGCGCGAATCCGGAATCTAGAAGTTATGGCGCGAGATTCCTGTATCTCGATGGCTGTCACTGTCATAGTGGCGGGCAGGCGGAGATAGCCCGTTGGATTCCTGGCCGCTCGAGGTCGTAGTCCCGGCATGGGCGTCTCCGTTTTTGCTTTGTCT
>Ga0070741_10013077_pt1 | contig 14781 bp, 9 predicted proteins | sample Coa_R1_4_FD_66440 | JGI IMG/M metagenome (GOLD analysis project Ga0070741, IMG submission 66440) | Surface soil microbial communities from Centralia Pennsylvania, which are recovering from an underground coalmine fire - Coalmine... | ecosystem: Environmental > Terrestrial > Soil > Unclassified ...
GCAGGCGCTTTCTTTCCGGTGCCCAGCGTCGGCACGAGTGCGACGGGGCGCGCGACGAGTGCGTGCGCCAATGCCCGCAACACGCCGTTAAAATCCGATCTTCAATCCGAACTGCAGGTCTCGCGGGGCGTTGGCTATTGCGGTCACCTGCCCGAATGCCTGCGAAGATACGGTTCCGTTCGGAGCCGCGAATTGCGGGTGATTGAAGAGGTTGAAGAATTCGGCGCGAAATTCCGTCGTGACCTTGCGATCCCTGATACTGACCGCGAAGCTCTTCGCCATCACCGCGTCCACGTTGCGCAGAGCGTCCGTGCGCACGTCGGGCAGCAGGGGGCCCGTATTGCCGAACGTGAAAGCGGGAGTGTTCGAGAAAACACTGGTGTCGAACCAGCGGTCGATAGTCGGATTGTCCAGCTTCGCGCTCTGGCCGTTGTTGATGATGCGCCCGACGCCTACCGGAGCCCCACTCTGCAGGCGAATGATCCCGCTCAACTCCCATCCGCCCAGGATGACATCCACAGGCTTGGACCAGTTCGCGCCCACTCCCCGGCCTCGCCCGAACGGGAGCGCATACACGCTGTGCAGCACGAACTGATTCGGTGCATCAAACGCGGAGAGTGCCTTTTCCAGGCGGCGGTTGTAGGTGTCCATAGGTGTGCGCACGTCGTCGATCGCCTTGGAGCGCGTGTAGACGCCAAGGAAAGTGAACTGGTTGGAAAGACGCCGCTCCACCTGGATGGTGGCCGCTTCGTAAGTCGAATTCGATGCGGGCACGAACACCTGGCTGACGCCGCCATCACCCGCGTACTGCGGGAACGGCAGTAGCGATTGCCGGCGAGAGATGGTCGGGGCGGTCAGGGTACCGGTCGTGATCAGGCCGAAGAAAGGATTCGGCACCTGGTCGTTCAACCTGTTGCCCAAGGCCAGATACTGATCGGGCAATTGGTTACTGTTCCAGGTGGTCAGCAGATGCGTGCTCTTGCTGCCCCAATAGTGGACATCCAGCACCAGCTTGCCAGGCAGTTCCTGCTGAACGCCCATGCTCCACGTCTGGGCGTAAGGATTCTGATAAGCGCGAGTCGGAGCGGCCACGGTGGATCCGACGTTGGCCAGCGGATCGCGATCGTTCAGCGGCGGCAGAATGCCGGTCGGATAAGGATTGTTGAGCTTGTTGGTAGGCGTCAGCCCGTCAATGGAGGCGAGCATGGTCGTGGTTCGGAACGCCTCCACCGCGCCATCGCCGTTACCCTGCACATTGCGCGGCAGGAAAAAGATCGCGTAGCCGCCGCGCACCACGGTCTTCTTCGTGACCTGGTAAGCCATACCCAGCCGCGGCCCGAAATCATTCGCCGTCTCCTGCTGGTTCCCATTGCCCTGTCCGATCCAGCCGAGTTGTCCGACCAGGTTCGGGATTCCCGCTTTAGGTCCCAGCGCATTCGGCGCGTAAGGATCGAAATAAGCCAGGCGGTTGTATTTTTCCATGTCACCGCTCGACATCTCCCAGCGGAGACCGAGATTCAAGGTGAGGCGCTGGGTCACGCGCCAGTCGTCCTGAATGAAACCCGCGGCGTAGCGGCTCTGCGTCGAGATCGGATTCAGACGATTAATCTGGCCGCTGGCGACATCGCCTAAGAGGAACGAAGCGAAGCCAAAACCGGCGGTGGGGCTCGACTGCACGGCGTTCGGTCCTTGCGTATAACCGCGCGTGAAGGAGAACGTGCCGGTGGGGTAATTCAGTTGCCCCTCGTTGAAATGCAGCCAGCGATACTCGCCGCCGAACTTCAGGCTATGTCTGCCGCGCAGATAACTGAGGCTGCCGCGGGCGGCGTACGTGTTACGAGGCTGAAATTGCAGGAAGTTGTCCTGACCGTTGTTGGCCGTGCTGGCCACATCGCTTACATTGAAGGCGGGGAACTGCGATACCACCTGGCTGACGAACGACGGCACGAATCCCAGCGTGCTCACGTCGAATCCCTGCGACATGCCGAACTGCGTGGCCAGCGCGCGGCTGGCGGAGAACTGCGCGTCACCAACCAGCGAGGCTGAGAAGACGTGCGTCAGATCGACGACTCCCTGCGTGTAATGATCCGTGGTCTGGCGGCCTCCGCCAATCGGCAGCGGCATGGTGCCGGGCGAAACACGATCGTCTTCCTGCCGCGAGAATCGCACGAAAAAGCGCGTGCTTTCGGTGAGATTCACGTCGGAGCGCACGTCGTATTTATTGCTGTTGGTGATGGCTTTGGTTCCGAAGAAGTAGTTGTTCTGGTTCGTGATCGGCGTGCCCGCGATATTCGGCTGCGGATACAGGCCGGCCGTCTTGGCCGCCACGGGATCGAAGCGATTGGAAGGAATCGCGTTGCCCGGGAACGGTGTGCGCTGGCGCGAACCGTCGGCCAGCGTAGCGAGCGTGTCCGGGTCGTACACCGTGATCAGTGCGCCTGTGGACGCCAGCGTCTGTGAGAAATTGCCCTGCCGTTGCAGGTCGGTGGGCACGGTGGAAATCACGGTATTCGGGTAGCCTTGGCGCAGCCCTTCGAAATCGCCGAAAAGGAACCATTTGTTCTTGAGGATCGGACCGTTGATATCGCCGCCGAACTGGTGCCGCTGAAAGGACGTTAAGGGACGGCCCGCCCGGTTGTTGAAGAAATCGTTCGCGTCGAGCGCGCTGTGGCGCTCGAAATCGTACGCGACGCCGTGGTATTGGTTGCCGCCCGCTTTCGTGACCATATTGATCACGCCGCCCGAAGTGCGTCCGAACTCGGCGTCGTAGCTGTTAGCCTGAACCTTGAACTCCTGCACCGAATCGACGGGCGGGTTGATAATGCCGCGATTGATATCCGGAGTGGTATTCGGCGCCCCATCCAGAATAATCTCCTGCGAGCCGGAACGGCCCCCGCCGACATTGAAATCGGACTTGAAGAAATTCCGCCCGACGTCCTTGCCGCCGCCGTTGCCGAAATTGGAACCGAACGTCACCCCCGGCGTGAGGCCAACCAGCGCGAAAGTGTCGCGCACGTTGAGCGGCAGTGACATGATGCTGCGGGTGGTCACCACCTGCCCGAGTGTGGCGCTTGCGGTCTCGAGTGGTGGCGCTTCGGATGTGACCTGGACGGTCTCGGTCACCGCGCCCGGTTCCAGTGTGATATCCAGATCGTAGTTCTGGTTCACCTGAATCGTGATTGGGCCTTCCACGAAAGCTTTGAATCCCTGCAGGGTTGCCGTGATCTTATACTGACTCGGCGGAAGAGCGGCAAACCGGTAAACGCCGGCGTCATTGGTGGCGACATTGTATTTCGTGCCGGTATTGGTGTCGACGACAGACAGTTGCACTCCGGGCACAACACCTCCGGACTTGTCGTGAACCACTCCACTGATCTGACCCTGAAAAGTCTGAGCAGACGCTGCCACGGCCATGAGGGCAGCCAGGCACACTGTACGCGTTCCACTTAACATGATCCACTCCGTTACCACGAGATTTTCTCTACTCTACTCCCGCGGGTTGCCGGGCGCAATTGCGCCGCCTGCGGCGAATATCCGCGGGCAAATCCCGCGGGGCTGCTGCCGGTTGCGAAACCTGCGATGCCTCAATGCAGTTTCAAAATCGTACCGGGGCGCGCGCCGGTGTGCTGCCCCTTGTCGAGCACCACTTTTCCGTTCACGATCACGTACTCCACACCAGTCGCGTACGCGTGCGGCTTCTCGTAGGTCGCATTGTCGATGATCGTAGCGGCGTTGAAGACGGTCACGTCGGCGGCCATGCCCGGACGCAGGAGGCCACGGTCGTACTGATGCACCTTGGCCGCGTTGGCCGACGTCATTTTACGGATCGCCTCTTCCATCGTGATCACCTTTTCGTCACGCACGTACCGGCCGAGCACGCGCGGAAAGGTGCCGAAGTATCGCGGGTGTGGATGTCCGGCCGCCAGCGGGCCCGTCTCGGTCACCGCCGTGCCATCGGATCCGATCGATACCCATGGCTGCTTGAGCGCATAGCGCATGTCGTCCTCGGAATGATGGAAATAAACGGTCGGAACCGAGCCGCCGTTGTTCTCCAGCAGTTCGAAGAGCACGTCGATTCCCGGTTTACCCAGCGCCTGGATCACATCGCTCATGCGCTTGCCTTCGAACCGCTTGTATTTCGGGTTGGAGAATGAAACGAGCAGCATGCCATCCCAACCGCCGGTAGCGGTGTAGTGGTTGTACCAGTTGGATCCCGGGATGCCGTTGTTGATCTCGTCCTCGAGCCGATGGCGCAGCGCCGGATCACGGAGGCGCGCGATCATCGCCTGCGCCCCGCCTTCGTGCGCCCACGGTGGAATAATGCTCGACAGGTTATTCTGCCCGGCGCGGTACGGGTAGACATTGGCCTGCACATCCTGCCCGCGCGCCCGTGCCTGCGCGATCGACGCGGTCAACTCCGGCATCTGTCCCCACATCTTGTGCTCGGCGATCTTCAGATGGATAATGTCCACCGGCACGTGCGCACGCCGGCCGATCTCGATCGCCTCCGCGACGGATTCGAAAACGCCTTTACCTTCGGTGCGCATGTGGGTCGAGTAGATGCCGCCGTAACGGGACGCGACTTCGCACATCGCCACCAGCGTGTCCGTATCGATCCACGAACCGGGCGGTCCGCTGAGGGAACTGGCCACGCCCAGCGCACCCTCTTCCATCGCCTGCTGGACGAGCGCGCGCATCTTCTGGAGTTCGTCGGGCGACGGCGGACCCGCGCGCTCGCCGTGCACCCACGTCCAGATCTCGCTCGATCCCACGTAACTGCCGATGTTGGTGGAAATTCCCTGCTTCAGGAGTTGTGCGAAATATGCGTTGAAATCGTTCCAGCGTTTGCTGGGAGCAGCGGATCCGCCCTCGCCGAAGATCATGGACGTCACGCCCTGCCGGATCATGCTCTGCGCGTTGCCGTCCTCGACGACGGTGAAATCGGAGTGATTGTGGATATCAATAAAGCCCGGTGTGACAGTCAGGCCCGAGGCGTCGATGGTGCGGGCCGCGGTCTTGCCGGTCAGCCGGCCCATCGCCGTAACGCGTCCCTGCCGGATGCCGATATCGGCGTCGTAGGCTGGATTGCCGGTGCCGTCGACAATGCGCCCGCGCGTGATGAGCAGGTCGAAATCCTGCGCAAAGGCGGCAGCGCAAAGTCCGAACAGAATTAGCCCGAGTTTCATAAAACGCTATAATACAGCCTGGCCTATGGGTGACGTTGTCTACACATCTCACGTGAAAGTAGAACGCCAGGGCGGACCGATGCGCTTGGCATGGCTGCCGGCCGAAGCGCATCCGGTGCAATTCGGCGTACACGGCGCGATCGCCGAGCACTACAAGGTACCGGCGGACAAATATCCGCCGCACGCCACGACGCTCGATTACATCGTCGCCGCTGCAGCCGGTTGACTGATGAGCACCTTTGCCGGCGCGCTGGAGGCGCGTCAAATTCCCGCGGCGGGTGATTGTTACCATGCGGAGGCCGATGGAGAGCTCGAAAAAGAAGACGGCGTGCTCGTCATCAAACGCATCCACGTGGTGCTGCATCTCAAGGCGGATGCGGCAGCGCGCGAGACGGCCGAGCGCGTGCATGGAATCTTCGCCGATCGCTGCGCGGTGTATCGGACGCTCAGGGCAGCGATCCAGATGACAACCGAACTGGATTTTCAGGCGCTATAGCCGTCTCGCGTCCAGGTCTCGCAGCCGGCAAGCCGGCGCCAGGCACGCCGACGCTGCGACGGCAGCTTCCACCAACGCCACTGCGGCGAACGTCAGGGGATCGGTGGCACTGACGTGGTAAAGCGTCCCTGCGAGGACGCGCGTGAGCATCGCGGCGCCGATACCGCCTACGAGCAGACCGGCCGTAATCAGCCAGAGTCCCTGCATCAGCAGCAGGCGCAGTGTGTCGGTTCGGGTTGCTCCCAGGGCTATCCGGATGGCGATTTCCCGCCGCCGCATCGTCGCTGCATAGGACATCACGCCATAAATGCCAATCACGGCGAGCAGCAGCGCCAGGCCTGCGAAGAGTCCGACCAGCACCAGCGAGAATCGCTGGCTCGATGTCGCCGCGGCCGCGACCTCTTCCAGCGGCCGGACGTCCTGGATGCTGAGATCGTTGCCCATCTGGCCGGCTACCTTGCGCGCGGCCGCGAGAATGGCACCGGGATCACCCATGGCGCGCACAGCCACATAGTTCGAGAGGCTGGGGCTCTGCAGTAGTGGGATGTACATGCCGGGCTCCGGCTCTGCATCGGTGGGACTGTCCTTCACGTCCCCGGTCACGCCGACGATCGTCATCGAGGGTTCGGGCGTGTTGGCGTCGCGAAACGTGAAGATCCGATGTCCAAGGCTGGCTTCCACGGTCGGCCAGTAGCGCAGCGCGAGGGTTTTGGTGATCAGCACCGCTTTCGGCGCATCGAAATGATCGGTGACTCTGAGCCAGCGGCCGGCAAGCAGGGGAACGCCGATCGCGCGCAAATAGTCGGGAGAGACATCCTGATAATGCGCATGCATCGCCATGTTGGGGTCCACCGGGCGGCCTTCGATGCCGAAGAGTGCATTGTCATTCGCTCCTGTCCAGGGCAGATTCGACGACGCGCCCACCGCGGTCACGCCCGCCAGGTGCGACAGGTTCTCCAGAAATCGTGCGTAGAATGCAGCGAACCGCCGCGCACCCACGAGTTTCGGATAAGATAACGAGGCGTTCATCGTCAGGACATGGTGCGGATCAAAGCCCCGTTCGACGCGTGCGATGGCGGCGAAACTGCGCAGAAGCAGCCCGGCGCCGATGAGCAACACAAAGGCCAAGGCGACCTCGGCGATCACGAACGCTCCGCGCAACCGGCTGTGCCGCCGGCTTGACGACGCGCCGTATCCTGCCTCCTTCAGCGCTTCGCTTAGGTTCGTGTGCGACATGTGCACTGCCGGCGCCAGTCCAAACAAGATGCCGGTAATCAGCGTGCATAACGTGGTGAAGACGACGACCGGTAAGTCCACCGCGGCATTTTGTAAACGTGGAATTTGCTGGGGTGCGAGGGCGACAAGTGCGCGCACCCCCCACGCGGCAAGCATGAGACCGAACGCGCCGCCGATCGCCGCAAGCACCACACTTTCCGTCAGCATCTGGCGCACGAGGCGTGTCCTGGCCGCCCCGATCGCGGCCCGCAGGGCAATCTCCCGCTCCCGGCCGGCGGCCCGCGCCAGTAGCAAGTTAGCGACGTTCACGCATGCGATCAGGAGCACGAATGCGACGACGCCAACCAACACCAGCAACACCGGACGCGCTTTGCCCGTGAGATCCTCTTGCAGCGGCGCAAGCCGGATCCGCCACCCTTTATCGTCCGGATAGATCGCTTCCAGTCCGCGGGCAAGGCCGTTCATCTGCGCCTCCGCTTGTTCGAGGGTGACGCCGGGACGGAGACGTCCGATCGTGTTGCAGTAGTGGAACGCGCGCGGGGCGCGCTGCGGGTTTCCAAGCAGATCGAAGGGAATCCAGAGATCGGCTGTTTTGCCGTCTATCGACCGATAGCCGCCGCCCACCTGTTCAAAACCCCGCGGCATGACGCCGACAATTGTGAACGGCGAGTCGGTGAGACGGATCTTGCGGCCAATCACGTGCGGGTCGCCGTCGAAAAGATGCCGCCAGAGGTTGTGGCTGATGATAACCGGCATCGCGGGCCCGCCGCCCGTTTCATCCGCAATGGTGAAGTCGCGGCCGACCACCGGGGCAACGCCGAGAAGCCGGAAGAACTCGTGCGAGACGCGTACGCCAATCAAGCGCTCCGGATGTTCACCCCCGTACTGCTGGTCCTGGCGCACATACGTGGCGAGATCCTGAAATATCCGGTTGCGTGAGCGGTAATCGAGGAAATCCGCGGGCGACAGCGGGAATCGCGCAAATTTCGCCGCTGGATTGTTCTGGTAAACACGCACGAGGCGACCGGGGTCCGGGTACGGCAGCGGTTTCAACAGGACGGCGGAGATCACACTGAAGATGGCGCTGTTGGCTCCGATTCCGAGTGCCAGCGCCGCCACGGCGACGGATGTGAAGCCGGGACTGCGGAGCAGCATCCGGATTCCGAAACGAAGATCCTGCCACAGGCAGCTCATATCGCTAGAATACGTAATTTGCCTCATGCCATTCGACACTTCCTTGCAACCACCGGCTGCGCTCGCGGGAATCCGCGTGCTCGACTTCTCCCATGCGCTCGCCGGCCCCTACTGCACACTGCTGCTGGCCGATTACGGCGCATCCGTTTATAAACTGGAAGGACCCGGCGGCGGCGATATGGGCCGCGGCTGGGGACCGCCTTTCACCGCCGATTACTCGTCCTTCTTTCTGGGCTTGAATCGTGGGAAAAAGGGCATCGCCATCGACCTCAAGAAACCCGAGGGCCTCGACCTCTGCCTGCGCCTGGTCAACCGGATGGACGTTCTCATCGAAAATTTCCGGCCCGGCACGATGGACCGCCTGGGGCTCGGCTACCGCGCGATGGCGGCGCGCAATCCGCGCCTGGTTTATTGCTCGATCTCCGGCTACGGGCAGCAGGGGCCATCGCGCGACGCGCCTGCCATGGATCTCATCGTCGAATGCTCGAGCGGCTTCCTGAGCATCACCGGAACCGAAGCCGGGGAAACAGTGCGGGCCGGCTACGCGGTCGCCGACGTGAATGCCGGGATGTTCGCTGTCATCGGTATTCTGATGGCGCTGCGCGCGCGCGAGCAGACCGGGCGCGGCCAATATGTCGACGTCGCCATGCTCGACAGCATGATCTCGGCGATGAGTTCGAATTACGCCACGTTCCTCGGGTCGGGCAAGGTGCCGCGTCCCATGGGCAACGCGTTTCTGACCGTCGTGCCCTATGCCTGTTTTGCCGCAACCGACGGGACGTTCTCGATCGCCGTCGGCAGCGAGAAATTATGGTCGACGTTCTGCCGGACGATCCAGCGGCCTGAACTGGAGGCGCATCCGGACTTCGCGACCAATCCGCGTCGCGTCGAGAATCGGCATGCTCTGCACGAAATACTGGGCGCTGTGTTTCGCGAGCGCAGTGTCGCCGACTGGATGGACAGGCTCGGCGCGGCCGGGATTCCGTGCTCTCCGGTGCTGAACTTCGCGGAAGTCGCGGAACATCCCCAGACCGCGGTGCGCGAGATGTTCCCGACGATAGGCGCGCACCGCGTCACCGGTCCGCCGGTAAAGCTGTCGGACACGCCCGCCTGCGTGGGATCCGCAGCGCCGCGCCTGGGTGAGCATACCGGCGCCGTCTTATCGGAACTGCTCGAGTTGGATGCGGCGGCTCTCGACGATCTGCGGCGCGCGGGGGTGATCGCAAACGTTTGATGCGGAGCGGGAGAATCCACGGATGGCCTCATTTCCCGCTACTGTTCGGCAAATTTCCGCATTGTAACCTGATTCGGGCGGTCTATTGCGGCAGCGAGCGATTGACGGCATCCCGCCAGCCTGACAGCAGGCTGTCTCTCCTGCTCTCCCGTATCGCCGGCTCGAAACAACGTTCGGCGCGCCAGAAGTTCTCGACTTCCGCCTCGCTTTTCCAGAACCCCGCGGCCAGCCCGGCGAGATATGCCGCGCCGAGCGCCGTCGTCTCCACATCCACCGGACGGACGATCCTGCGATTCAGGATGTCAGCCTGAAACTGCATCAGAAAATTGTTCACGGCGGCGCCGCCATCCACGCGCAGTTCCTGGATCGGAGCGCCCGCATCCGATTCCATCGCGTCCACCAGGTCGCGTGTCTGATACGCGATGCTCTCCAGCGTAGCCCGCACCAGGTGCGCACGATCGGTCGATCGGGTGATGCCTGTGATCGTGCCGCGGGCGCCGGCATTCCAATGAGGCGCGCCCAGGCCAACGAAGGCCGGTACGAAATATACGCCGCCGCTATCCGGTACCGATGCCGCGAGTTCTTCCGATTCGGCCGCCGTGCGTAGCGCGCCCAATTGATCGCGCAGCCACTGGACCGCCGCTCCCGCGATGAAGACGCTGCCCTCGAGCGCAAACTGTGGCTTTCCGTCCACGGACGCCGCGCGCGTGCCCAGCAGTCGATTTTTCGACACCGGCAAATTGCCGCCGGTGTGAGTCAGGGCGAAGCATCCCGTGCCGTACGTGTTCTTCGAGAGTCCCGGACGGAAGCATGCCTGGCCCGCCAGGGCCGCCTGCTGATCGCCCGCGATCCCGGCGATCGGAATCGCCGCCCCCAGGTGCCCGGCGGCCGTCGTGCCCGCCACCCCACTCGATGGCACGATCTTCGGCAGCATCGCGCGAGGGATATCGAAAATCTGCAAGAGACCGTCGTCCCAACCTCCCGTGGCCAGGTTCATGAGCATCGTGCGCGACGCGTTCGTCGGGTCGGTCGCGTGCACCGCGCCATTAGTCAGCTGCCAGATGAGCCATGTATCGATGTTGCCGAAGAGCAGTTCGCCATCGCGAGCCTTGGCCCGCGCGTCCGGCACGTTGTCCAGGATCCAGCGGATCTTGCTCGCGGAGAAATACGCGTCTACCACCAGGCCGGTCTTCTCCGTGACAACGGCGCCGGCAGGCGTGCCGGCTAATCCGCTGCAGAACGCTGCTGTACGGCGACATTGCCACACGATCGCGGGCGCGAGGGGACGACTCGTGCGCCGATCCCAGACAACCGTGGTCTCGCGCTGATTCGTGATGCCGATCGCCGTGATTTCGCTTCCGCTGATGCGCATGCGCTCGAGCAGCCGCCGCGCCGAATCGAGTTGTGCCTGCCAGATCTCGAGCGCGTCCTGCTCCACCCATCCGTCCTGGGGGTAGCGGCAGGTGATCGGATTCGATTCCATACCGATGTTCCGGCCCTGCTCGTCATAAAGCGCACTACGGGCGCTGGTGGTGCCTTCATCTAAGGAGAGAACGAACGGCATGTCCGAATTATAATGGACCTATGTTCTTTCGTCGTGCGCGCCCGAAACAGTACACTTTCCAGGAACGGCTCGATGCCGCGAAGTCGAAAGGCTTCTCTGTCGGCGCTGCCGATAGTGGACGCGTGCGCGTGAGCCGGGGTTGTGTGGCCGCGGTGATCGAGGACACCGGTTCGGGGCCGCATATCGTCGAGCGTGCCGGCGTCATCATTGCCAACGAGATCGGCGCGCTGGTGGACGGCGGATTTCAGAAGTTCTTCCAGACGCCGTCAGGCAAGCGCAAGCCGGCGCTGGCCGATGAGCTGAAGGCCATCCACGAATTCCAGGAAGATCTGCGCGAAGCGTTAGGGATGGAAAGTCTCTATAACGAATCGTTGGGCACCGTTTCGACTTATTACAAGTACGACCGCCTGAAGGATCGCGACAGCGGCGTGCCAAAGAGGGCTTGGGAATAAAACGCTGGCTCGATCTTGAATTCCTCCAGGAACACGAGGACAAAGTCCTCCTGTTTCTAACTCTGCTCATAGGAGCCGTCGTCGGCCTGGTCGTCGTCGCCTTCATTGTGGTCACCGAGAATCTGGGCGCGCGCATGTACCCGGCGGGCGGCGCACCGTGGCGGCGCCTGGTGATACCGGTCGCGGGCTCGTTGATCGCCGGCATCCTCCTCAACCGCTACTTCCCTAACGCGCGCGGCAGCGGCATTCCGCAGACTAAAACGGCGCTGTTTATCCACGGCGGGCTGATCCGTTTCCGCACGGTACTGGGGAAATTCGGGTGCTCGTCACTCTCACTGGCGAGCGGTATTGCCCTGGGGCGGGAGGGCCCGTCGGTGCAGGTGGGCGCCGGTATCGCGTCGGTCCTCGGGCGGCGGTTGGGGTTGAGTCCCGCGCGCATCAAGGACCTGGTGCCGATCGGCGCATCGGCGGCGCTGGCGGCTGCGTTCAACACGCCGATCGCCGCGGTGCTGTTCACGCTGGAAGAAGTGATGGGCGATCTGCATGCGCCGGTGCTCGGGTCGATCGTGCTCAGCTCGGCCACGTCCTGGATGGTGCTGCACCTGCTGCTCGGCGATGAGCCGCTGTTCCACGTGCCTGCATACCAGTTAGTGCACCCGCTGGAGTTCGCGTTCTACGCCGCGCTGGGCGTGGCGGGCGGACTGGTGTCGGCGATGTTCGTGAAGCTGCTGCTTTGGCAGCGCAAACACTTTCTGCGCCTGCAAGTGAGCACACGCTGGTTCCATCCGGTGGCCGGCGGTATCGTCGTAGGCCTACTCGGCTGGTTCGTTCCACAGGTGGTCGGCGTCGGTTACGGATACGTCAGCCAGGCGCTGAACGGCCAGCTGCTGCTCAGCGTCATGGCCCTGCTGGTGCTGCTGAAAGTGGTGGCTACGGCGACGTGCTACTCATCGGGAAACGCGGGCGGTATCTTCGGTCCCAGCCTGTTCATCGGCGCGATGCTCGGTGGAGCGGCGGGAGGCGCGGCGCACCTGCTGTTGCCCGATTACACCGGGAGTGTCGGCGCCTACGCTCTCGTCGGAATGGGAACCGCGTTCGCGGGCATCGTTCGCGTGCCGCTGACGTCGGTAATCATGATCTTCGAGGTCACGCGCGATTATTCCATCATTGTCCCGCTGATGATTTCCAACCTGATCAGCTATCTCATTTCCGCTCGCCTGCAGCCGGAGCCGATCTATGAAGCGCTGTTGCACCAGGACGGATTGCACCTGCCGCCCGGAGCCCGCGACCGCGAAGTCATGATGTTGGTGGGGCAGGGAATTCATCCCGCGTCGGAAGTGTTGCAGGTGAACGAAACTTTGGAAGCCGCGCTGACCCGGCTTCATCGTGAGCATCAGGCGGCCTGGCCTGTGGTGGATGAAGGCGGCCTCGTCGGCATGCTTCCAGTGTCGCGTCTCGACGATGCGATCGAGCAGGGGCGGGGAAACGAAGCGGTTGGAGCACTGCTCGATCCCGTGGGTCCTCGCGCCGGGCTTACGGCGGACAATTTTCCGCATGTACACGCGGACCACACCCTGGACCTCGCCATGCGCCGGATGGCACAGACCGGCCTGACTACGCTTCCCGTGGTCAGTCGCGCAAACGTGCGCGAACTGACGGGCCTCATTTCGCTCGAAGACATCATGGCCACCTACGGGCTGGAGAAGGGCACGGAGAAAGTCGAGGAAGTGGCGCGGCCGGAATCGCAGCCGGCTTTTGCTTCCGCGCGCGGCCTCGTCATCGCGTTCCTGGTCGCGCTGCTGTTGATCGGTGTGCTCAGCTACGCGTACCGCACCGGCCGCACCGCGCGCGCCCGCCAGTACTTCGAACAGGGTCAGCAGTACATGCAGAAGCAACGTTATGAGGACGCCGTGACTGAGTTCCGCAGTGCGCTTTCGATTTCGCACGGTACGCGCGAGAGGTTGGCGCTCGCCGAAGCCTTGGAAAATGCGGGATTGCGCGACGAAGCCGAACTTTACTTCCGCGAAGTCTTGCGTGCGGATCCGACGAGTGGATCGGCACACCTGGGACTGGCGCGTGTCGTGGACGAGGCGCAGCGCGTGGGTGAATACCGTCGCGCAATTGCCGGCACCTGGCCTGACGATGCGGCGCGGCATCGCATTGAGGCGCGCTCTGAATTCATCGGGTTCCTGCGCAAGACCGGCCGCGCGCCGCAGGCGCAGGTGGAATTGGAACAGCAGCGGCAGGCCTGGCAGCAGATGCTGCACGATCATCCTGGCGATGCATCGGCATATGCGGGCCTTGGAGAGACCGACCTGGAACTGGACCGCCTGCTCGACGCGCACAGTGACTTTCAGGAGGCAGTCAAGCTGGATCCCGAGAACAATACGAATCGCAAGCGGCTGCAACTGGTCGAGCATGTGTTGGCGATCGATCCGGCTGTGGCAGGACTCACGCTGGGCGAGCGCTACCGCCGCAGCCGCAAGCTGATGGAATCGGCTCTGGGGTCGCTGGATCAGTGCGTGGCGGCAAAAAGCGAGTCGCCGTCGGACGACATACGCAGCGCGGCGGATCAGGCGCGCATGCTCCTGCTCGCGCACGGAGCGCCGAAGTCTTACACGGAAGCCACCGATACGAACATCGCGTTGGCCCGGCAGCTCTGGGGCGAGCGCTTGAAGGTATGCGGCCAGCCCGCGGCGGGCGACGAACCTCTCAGCCGCGCGATGACCGAGGTCTCACGATGACGGGAAGATGTTCCCCGGCGCCAGGATCCAGGCGGGATCCAGCCTCCGCTTGACGGACTTCATCTCCTCGATCTGCTCCGCCGTGTACAGCAGTCCGAGCAGGTGTGCCTTCCGCTTACCCAGCCCGTGCTCGGCCGATACCGTGCCTCCCAGCGCCACTGCCTGGCGCGCCAGCTCGATCATCATGTCCTTAGCCCGCGCCAGTTGCTCCGTCGACCGCGACAGAATGTTAGCGTGTACGTGCGCATCGCCGATGTGACCGAAAAGCACGTGCTGCCCCGGGAACTCCGCTTCCAACCGTGTGCGGTAATAGTGCAGCATCTCGCGATTGCGTTCGAGCGGAACGGCGTAATCGGAATTCATCTTCAGGACGCCGTTCTGGCGCACGATGTCGTTGACCGACTCGGGCAGCGCGTGCCGGAAGACGCGGAAGCGCTCGCGGTCGGCGGCCGAGGTGGCGAACCATGAACCTTCCAGGAGCGCGCCCGATTTTTCGATGCGGTCGAGCCACCCATCCTGGTCGCGATCGTCCTCCACCAGGATCGCGGCCCGCGCCTCTCGCGGAATCTCCGGGAACCGGCGACGCAGTAGCCCGAGCGACGGTTCGTCCATATACTCCAGCATGCGGGGCATAGCGTCGCGCCATGCTTCCACGGCGTCTACCGCGGCGTCGTC
>Ga0070741_10013078_pt1 | contig 14781 bp, 13 predicted proteins | sample Coa_R1_4_FD_66440 | JGI IMG/M metagenome (GOLD analysis project Ga0070741, IMG submission 66440) | Surface soil microbial communities from Centralia Pennsylvania, which are recovering from an underground coalmine fire - Coalmine... | ecosystem: Environmental > Terrestrial > Soil > Unclassified ...
CCCTCGTGTCCGTTTTATACCCCGGCTTGTAACGGATACCGCGCCGGGTACGCTCCGACTGCGGAATGTATTCGGTGCTGATAGGGGTGTTACGTGAGCGCGTTCCGTGCGTCGGTCTCGGCTGGGAAATGCGGGCCGGTGATCACGCTGTCCGGCGAGGTCGACCTGTCCACGATCGCGGACCTCAGCGATCTGGTCACCGCCCAGCTAGCCGCCGAGACGGCCCACCTGACGATCGACGTGTCCGGCATGAGCTTCGCCGATTCGGCCTCGATGCGGGTGCTGATGCTCGCCGCGGCCACCTTGCGGAAGCGTGGCGGCGGCCTGGTGCTGCTGCGCCCACAGCCAGCCCTGGCGCGGCTGCTGGAGATAATGGACGCCGGCCAGGTGATCACCGTCAGAGGCGGAGCCGAAGTCATGCCAGAACCGGAAAACGGCACAGAAAGATGACGAACGGCGGCGATGTTACGGTCCCCGCCCGCATCCTGCCCTGGCTTATCGACACCGCCGCCGTGACCGGTTGCAGCGCCGCTTCAGGGGCATTTCAGCGCGGCCGGCCACAGTGAGCCAACGACTCGCGGAGGGAGGCGGTCATGGTGCTTCGCACGTCCTTTACCGAACTAGTGGGCTGTCAGGTCCCGATCCAGCAGGCCGGGATGGGCGGGGTGGCCACGCCCGAACTGGCCGCCGCGGTGGCCGATGCCGGCGGCCTGGGCATGGTCAGCATGGTGTTCGTGCCGGCCGCCGAGGTCGAGGTCACGCTCGGTGCGCTGGCCAAGCGGACCGGCGGGACGGTCGGGCTCAATGTCCTGATGCCGTTCCTCGACCGCGAGGTGGTCGAGGTCGCGGCGAGCCGGGTGCGGGTGGTGGAGTTCTTCTACGCCGACCCTGACCCCGTCCTGGTCAGCCTGGTGCACGGCGGCGGGGCGCTGGCCGCCTGGCAGGTAGGCTCGCTGGCCGAGGCCCGCGCCGCGGTGGAGGCCGGCTGCGACTTCGTCGTCGTCCAGGGCACCGAGGCCGGCGGGCACGTGCGGGGCCAGCTGAGCCTGCTGCCCCTGCTGGAGTCGGTGCTCGGCGCGGTCGATGTCCCCGTGGTGGCGGCCGGGGGCATCGCCACCGCGCGGGGAGTGGCGGCGGTCCTGGCCGCGGGCGCCGCGGGGGCGCGCCTCGGGACCCGCTTCGTCGCCACCCGGGAGGCGGATGCTCACCCCGCCTACGTCGAGGCCCTGCTGCGGGCATCGGCCTCGGATACCGTCCTGACCACGACCTTCTCCGGCATGTGGCCCGATGCCCCGCACCGGGTGCTCAGGTCGTGCGTCGAGGCGGCCGAGGCCGCCCCCGACGGCGCCGTGGCGCAGATGTCCTTCGGGACGAAGCAGGTACCGGTACCGAGGTTCGCGGTGCCCTGTCCCACCCGGGACACCACCGGCGCCATCGAGGCCATGGCCCTGTACGCGGGCGAATCGGCCGGGGCGGTCACCGAGGTCATGGCCGCCGCCGACGTGGTCAGGGAACTGGCCGAAGGCGCCGAGCGCCTCCTGCGAGCCGCTGCTGGCTGACCCCCGGTGCGGCCGCCCGCTCGTCCCGCGCCGCTGCCGCTGACCCGGGTCTCACTGACGGCTTTCGTCGGCCGGGATGGCCCGCGGCAGGGCCGCCTGGCTTGTGGCCAGGTCGGCTACGTAGTCCCAGAGCCGGCCGGAGGTTGCGTTGTCGTCGGGGCCGGCGCCGATCCGGTAGGTGAACGGGCGCGGGCGCCGGTCCTGCCACAGCCACCCGGTCGACTGGATCGCCTCGGGTGCGCTGCCGAGCCACACGATCGTGTCGGCGCCCTGCTCCGGAGTGCGGATGAACGGGCGGGTCACGGCCCGGAACAGCGGCATCCACTCCCTGACGCCCTCGGTGTCGGCCCAGCCGGGGTGCATGGCGTGCACGAAGACGCCTTCGGGCTGAAGGCGCCTGGCCCATTCCCGGGTCAGGACGACCTGCTCGCGCTTGGTCCGCGCGTAGACCTTCTTCGGCCCGTACGTGGTGTGCTCCGACTGCGGGTCGCCGGCCGGTACCTTCTGGTCGTACTGGCCACCCGAGGTGACGTTGATGACGCGGGATGGCGCGGCCGCCTTGAGCAGGGGCCGCAGGCCGTCGGTGAGCATCCAGGGGGCCAGGACGTGGGTGGCGAACATGGCCTCGATGTTGTCGGCGGTACGGGTGCGCTCGTCGGGCATGACGCCGGCGTTGTTCACCAGCACGTCGAGCCGCTGCTCGTCCTGGCTGAACCGGGCGACGAAGTCGCGGAGGCCGGCCCGGCTGCTGACGTCGCAGGCGACCGGGCGCACGTCGGCGTCGGGGGTGCCGGCGCGCTGCCGGGTCAGCTCGGCCGCCTGCGCGGCGCGCTCCTCGTCCCGGCCCAGGGCCCGGACGGACGCGCCGAGCTGGGCGAACCCGGCCGCGGCGGCCAGCCCGATGCCCGAGCCGGCCCCGGTCACCAGGACGACCTTGCCGTCCATCCGCGGCGGGTCGGCCGGCCAGCCCGGCAGCCGCTTCCTGACCTCGAGCCCGATATTGGCGTAACCCAGGACCACCGAGCGGTCCAGGGCGGTGTCGATCATCTCTTCTGCGTGCATGCGGCGCGCCCTACCCGCCCCGGCCTCGTTAATCCGCCAGGGGACGGCCGGGTAGCGGGCCGGTCAGCTTGCGGAACCGTGGTGAGGGAGGCAGCCCGAGCTCGGTGCGCCCGGCGTCCTGCTCTACCTGGCCCGCACTGCTTGGGGTTTGGCGGCCGGGCCGCCGGGCAGGCGGTCCTGCCACTTCGTGCCGAGGCGAGGAGAACCGTCATGACCGAACGACCCCGGGTCACGCCGGCCGGTCCTCCGGCCAGCCTCCAGGCCAGCCCCGCAGCTGGCCCGCTGGCTGGCTCCGGCACCGACCGGATCGTCTTCATCGGGACCGCGACGACCCTCATCCAGGCCGCGGGCTTCACCATCCTCACCGACCCAAACTTCCTGCACCGCGGCCAGCGGGCCTACGTCGGCCTGGGCCTGACCACCAGGCGGCTGACCGAGCCGGCCCTGTCCGTCCCCGAGTTGCCGCCGCTCGACTTCGTGCTCCTGTCGCACCACCACGGGGACCACTTCGACCGGGTCGCGGCCCGCGATCTCGATCACGGCCTGCCGGTCGTCACCGAGCCGCACGCGGCCCGCAAGCTCCGCCGCCAGGGCTTCCGCTCGCCGGTCGCCCTGTCGACCTGGGAATCCCACGTCGTGACCCGCGGCGATGCCGAAGTCCGGGTGACGTCCCTGCCCGGCAAGCACGCCCCCCGGCCGCTCGGCTACGTCGTGCCGCCGGTCATGGGCAGCCTGCTGGACTTCTCCCGCGGCGGGCGGCGGCGGCTGCGCCTGTACGTCACCGGCGACACGCTCATGCACGACGGGATCAGGGACATCGCGGAGCGGTTCGGCGACATCGACCTGTGCCTGATCCACCTGGGCGGGACCCGGATCGCCGGGATCCTGCTGACCATGGACGGCCGGCAGGGCGTCCAGGCGCTGCGGACCGTCGCCCCGCGCCGGGCCATCCCGGTCCACTACGACGACTACACGCTGTTCAAGTCGCCGCTGTCCGACTTCAGGCGGGCCGCCGAGCAGGCCGGCCTGCCGACCGACGTCCACTACCTCGGTCGCGGCGACACCTACCGCCTCGGCCTGGACGCCTGAGGGGCAAAGGCCGGCTGAGCCGTTTGCCCGTCCTGCCCATTCGACTCAGCCTTCCCGTCGAGCTCCGGCCGGGCCGGGCCGCCGGGAACCGCGGGAAGCCTCGATGACGGCCCGCTGCTCCGCCGGGACCGGCTGGCTCACCGCCGTGTACGCCGTCCCCTGCCGCTGCGCCGCGATGCCGAACTCGGTGCCCCCCCGGCCGAGGACGAGCGCGACGGCCTGCCGCAGTGGCGGTCGGTGAGCATCCAGGGGGAAGGACGTGGGTGGCGAAACATGACCTCTCACCTGGCATGCGGCCGGCCCTACCCGCGCCGCGACAGTTTACCCGGCCAAGGCTTCGCCGCCGGACTAGTCACCCGGTGGTTTCCCTCGAGCTCGGTCAGCCCGCGCTTTCCTTGAGCGCGGTGATGAGCTCAGGCGCGGCGTCGAAGAACCGCTCCTGCTCCGGCTCGGTGCCGCCGATCTGGACCAGGGCCAGGTCGGTGAAGCCGGCCTTGAAGTAGGCGCCCGCCGCCTCGGCGACCGCGTCCACGGAATCGCCGCAGGGAATCGATTCAGCTACGTCCTCGGGGCGGACGAACTGCGTGGCGCCGGCGAAGCCCGCCGTGCTCGGCAGTTCGGCGTTGACCTTCCAGCCGCCGCCGAACCAGCGGAACTGCTCGTGCGCCCGCTGGATGCACGCGTCCCGGTCCTGACCCCAGCAGACCGGCATCTGGCCGACCTTGCGCGCGGGCCGGCCGGCGCCGGCGGCGGCGTCCCACCATCCGGCCAGGGAGCCATCCGGCTCGACCGCGATCATCACGTCGGCCAGCGGCGCGAACAGCTCGCACGACTGCCGCCCGGACACCGCGGCCCCCAGCGGCACCCGGCGGTCGGGCAGGTCCCAGATCCGGGCCGCGTCGACCCGGAAGTGAGCGCCCTCGAAGGTGACGTAGCCGCCGTCGAGCAGGGCCCGGATGATCTGCATCGCCTCGGCGAGCATGTCCTGGCGCTGGTCGGCGTCGGGCCAGCCTTCCCCGATGATGTGCTCGTTGAGGTTCTCCCCGGCGCCGAGCCCGAGGGTGAACCGGTTGCCGCTCAGCAGCGCCAGGGTCGCCGCCTGCTGGGCCACCACGGCCGGGTGGTACCGCATCGTCGGGCACGTGACGTAAGTCATCAGCTCCGCCCGCTCGGTCGCCTGGGCCACCGCGCCCAGGGTCACCCAGGCGTTGGGGGCGTGACCCTGCTCGTCCAGCCACGGGAAGTAGTGGTCGCTGCTGACCAGCAGGTCGAAGCCCACGTCCTCGGCGCGTGCGGCCCACTGCACCAGCTCCCGCGGCCCGGCCTGCTCGGTCATCAGCGTGTAGCCCACTCCTGCCATCACAGATCCTCCGTGTCGTCGCCTCCGCCAGAAGCGTCCACCGCTGCCCCGTGCGCCGAGGTCTAATCAGGATGCAGATCTTCCGCGGTAAGCGCCACGCACGCCACGGGTCACCGCGGGCGCCGCGGGTCGCCGCGGGCACCAAGGGTCGGCCGCGGACACCTGGCCCCGGACCGGCCCCGGCTCAGGCAGGCTGCGGGTGCCAGCGCGACGGCTGTAACCGTCTCAGCGCCGCAACGCGACAGTTCCCGAAGCCTCACGGCGTGACCTATCGCTCCCGTCAGCAGTCAGTTTATATCGCGAGGCGATATTTATGGCCGCCTTCCCGTTTATATATCGTAGTACGAGGTAAATAGGAGTGCTGTTAGGACACTGACACCAGCCCGGCTACCGGCCGGGCGGCATGCGGGGCGAGAAGCCCCGGTGAGGAGTTCATCATGGCAGCAGATCCGCGTTATGGGCGCCGGGCCGCCGCGGACGACGGCGCCCCGGCCGGGCGCCGTGGCTGGGAGGACCTGGCCGTGGCCGAGGATCACGAGGGCTGGCTGTCGCGCAGCCGGGTGTTCCTGACGCCGATCGCGGCGCCGTCGATCATGGGGCTATTCGGCTTCATGATCGCCACGCTGATGCTCGGCGCGTGGCAGGCCGGCTGGTACGGCACCGCGGCGACGCCGCTCGTCATCTGGCCGTTCGCGCTGGTCGCGGGCGGGATCCTGCAGTCGGTCGCGGCGGTGGCCAGCTTCCGGGCCCGGGACGGGGTCGCGGTGGCGGTGCATACCGCGTGGGGCAGCTTCTGGGTGGGCTGGGGCATCCTGGAGCTGCTGGTCACCACGCACGTGCTGCCGCCCATCCCGCTGGGCGCGGCCAGCCCGTCCTTCGCGTTCTGGTTCATCGCGCTGACCCTGGTCACCTTCTTCGGCGCGCTCGGCGCGCTGGCGCAGGGCCCGGGCGTGCTCGTCACGCTCGGCGTGCTGACCGGCGGGAGCGCCGTGACCGCCGCCGGGCTCTACGCCGGCAGCCTGGCCACCGTGCAGGCCGGCGGGGTGCTGTTCGTTATCTCGGCTGCCGCCGCCTGGCTGACGGCGGGCGCGATGGTCCTCGAGCACGCATTCGGCCGCACCATCATCCCGCTGGGCAAGTGGCCGGTCCGGGCGGGCAGGCCGGGCGCCAGGGCGACCGACCCGATCGCGTACCCGGCCGGAATGCCCGGCGTCCGCGTCGGCCAGTAATCCGGCCAGCAGGCACCGTACCGGGTCGGCCAGGGAAACCGGCTTTCGCTGGCGGACCCGGTACCAGCTACTCCGGCTCGCGTGGAGGAGGCGACAATGAGCATCAGCGAACGCGACCAGCAGGCGCTGGACTTGATCGAGGAAGACCTCGCTGGCTCGGTCCCCGAGCTCGCGGCGAAGCTGGCCGTGTTCACGCGGCTCACCGCGGACGAGGCGATGCCGCCGCGCGAGAGAGTCTGGCATCGTGCCCGCACGCCGGCCGCGAGACTCGCGAGCGCCGGAGAACGGCGCGGGGTGGCGCTGGCTCCGCCGGCGCACGGTATGGCGGCCTGCCGTCAGGCGCCCGCCCATGCGCCCGCTCCGGGGCGGCCGGGCGCCGGCGCGGGCGCCATCAGCCACGAGTGACACGCCGGCCCGGTTTCCAGCCCGCGCGGAGGAACGAAGCCAGTAATCTGCCCTGGCTCGAGCCAGCTCGAGCCAGGGCAGTCTCTCGGCGCCGCCGCTCAGCGCGGCTGGATCTCGCCCATCGGGCCGAACCCGTCGTGCGGGGTGTCGATGTAGATGATCTGCGGCTGCGTGGCCACCAGGTCGGGCGCGGCCTCGAAGAACTTCGCCACATAGGGCTGCTTGACGTGGGTGCCGCCCGCCTCGGCGTCCTTGAAGCCCTCGATGCAGACGAACTCGTTCTCGTCGGTCAGGCTCCTCGCGAACTGGAAGAACAGGCAGCCGTCCTCGGAGTTGACGTCCCTGGCGTAGGAGTCGGCCAGCGCCAGCCACTCGTCCACCTTGTCCGGCCGGATCTGCATCTTGATATTGATCAGGATCATGGATCCCCTCCTGCTCGGTGACGGTCGTAACAATCGTGGTGCGGCCGTCAGGAGCCCGTCAACTGTGGCGGCGTGAGCGCGGAGGGCCGCCAGCAGCCGTCCGGCGGCCGGGTTCGGCTGGTGCCGCCTCGGCCGGTAGGCGCCGATGTAGCGGGTGGGCTCGGGGGCGATCTGGAGATCGCGCACGTCCGGGCGGCCGGTGAGGGCCAGGCTGGGCACCAGGGCGACGCCGACCCCGGCGGCGACGAGGGCGCTGGTGAAGCCGTAGGCGCTGGAACGGCAGGCGACGCGCGGCTGGAAGCCGCTGACGGCGGCGAGCATGTCGAGGACGCCACCGGTGTCGCCCCACCCGTGGATCCAGCGCTCGCCGGCGAGCTCGGCCAGGCTGACGGCTGGCCTGCCGGCCAGCGGATGGCTCGCGGGAACCAGCAGCCGGAGGTGGTCAGCGGCCAGCGCAGTGTAGGAGCCAGGCCCGGCGGCGGCCGCCCAGCCGCGCGGTGGCTGGGCCGTGTGGAAGTGATAGACGAGCGCGAGATCGGCCCGGCCGTCGCGGATCGCGGCCAGCGCCTCGTCCGGCTCGGCCTCGATCACCGTGACCTCGACGGGCGGCCCGGCCGGATCCGTCAGCGCGGTCAGCGCGGGCGCGAGCAGCGGCTCCCCGGCGCTGGGAAACGTGACCACGGTCAGGGCCTGCGGTCCGCCGGCCTGCAGGGCGCGCAGCTGCTGCGCGGCTACCTCCAGCTCGGCGTGGATCGCGTCGGCGGCGGCGAGCAGGACCCGGCCGGCGTCGGTGAGGGTGACGCCGCGCGTGCTGCGCTGCACGAGCACGGCGCCCGTGCCCCGCTCGAGCGCGGCGATCTGCTGGGACACCGCCGACGGCGTGTGGCGCAGGACCGCGGCCGCGCCGGCGAAGCTGCCCGCGCGCGCGACCTCCCTGAACACGGCCAGGCGATGAGCATCGATCAACAGTTCTCCTAATGGCGACCCTCACATTCTGCCACTTCCGCTAATGCCAGCCCGGCCCGAGGCTGGTCTTCATGCATCAGCTTCTGAACGCGCAAGAGCGCATCGGCGCCGGGCTCGCCGCCGGTTCTGTCCTGCTGGTCGGCGGGTCCGTAGCCGCGTCCAGCCTGCTGGTCGGCTACCCGGTCCTTGGCGGCCAGGGCATCCGCTACCTGGCGGCAGGACTTCTCCTGGCGGCCTGGGCCCGGCTGCGGCGCCAGCCCCTGCCGCGGCCGGCCGGCCGGGACTGGGCGTGGCTGGCCGGGCTGGCCGTCGTCGGGCTGGCCGGGTGCAGCGTGCTGCTGATCGAGGCCTCCCGGGTTGCCGGCCCGGCCGATGTCGGCATCGTCATCGGCGCGGCGCCGCTGGTGATCGTCCTCGCCGCCGCGGCCGCCGCGGGCCGCCGTCCCGCCCGCCGGGTCCTGCTCGCCGCGGCCGTGGTGACCGCCGGATCCGCGGCCGCCCAGCTCGGCGGCGCCACCGGGCACGCCTGGAGCGGAACGGGACTGCTGCTGCTGGCCGGGGCGCTCGCCGGTGCCGCGGGCACCTCCCTGCTGGCCGCGCCGGTACTGCCCCGGCTCGGCGCGCTCCCCGTCACGATCTACGCCTGCGGACTGGCCGGCGCCGGCCTGCTGGCCGCCGCCGTCATAGCCAGGTCCGCCGGCGGTCCGCCGGTCCTGCGCCTGCCCACCGCGACCCAGCTGGCCGCGCTGTGCTACCTCGCGGTCGCCATCACCGCCGTCGTGTGTATCGCCTGGTACGCGGCCATGAAGCGTCTCGGGGTAGACCGCACCGGGCTGTTCAACGGGCTGATCCCCGTCGCCTCCCTGGCCGCCGTCACCCTCGTCGGCACTGGCACCGTCACGCCGCTCCAGCTCCTCGCCGCCCTTACCGTTCTGGCCGGCGTCATCCTCGGCCTCGGCCGTACCCCGCCGCATCCCGGGCGCCACCCCCGGCCCGCCCCGCCAGCACCCGCACGCTCACGCTGAACCGGCCCTCGGAGCCGCCGCCGGGTTATCCTGAGATCCGCCCTTCTGACGGGAGGCCGAGATGACGGTCGGGCCGGGCTAGGCGATGGCGGCCGGAGGCTATCCCTGCATGCTGGCGTCGACGGCGGACCGGGAGCGCTCGGTCACGGTCGTCAAGGCGTCCTTCGCCGAGGGCAGGCTGACCAGGGACGAACTGGACCAGCGGGTGGGGCAGGTGCTGGTCTCGCGGTACTTCGAGGAGCTGATGGCGCTCACTGCCGACCTGCCGGTCGGCCCCCACGGCAGGCTGCCCGCCCATCCGATGACCCCGCCGTTCCCGCGCCTGAGCCGGCTGGCCGTCGCCGCCCTGGCCTGCGCGTGTGCCGGCCCGGTGAGCCTGGGGATCACCGCCGTCCCGGCCGTGGCCCTGGGGCATCTGGCGCGGCGCCAGGTCCGCCGGACCGGCGAGCGGGGATTCGCCGCCGCCACCGGGGCGGTGGTGCTCGGCTGGCTCATGGTGCTGATCGCCGCGGTCGCGGCGCTGGCCGCCGCCTAGCTGCGTCCTCCCGCGGGACCGGCCGCCGCCTACTCCGCCGCCGCCGACGAGAACCTGACCACCGCCCCCAGCTCTTGCCGTAAGCCCTCCGCTGCGCTATAGGTGGCGAGTGGAGCGCGGCGCCGGGGACCTCGAGGACGCCGCGGCCGTCTTCACGAGCCTGCGGCCCCGGCTGTTCGGGATCGCCTACCGCATGCTCGGCAGCGCCACCGAGGCCGAGGACCTGGTGCTGGAGGGGCCTCCGCCGTCCTGCTGCGTGACGGCGGCGTGTACGGCGTGGTCACGATCACGGCCTCGGCCGAGGGTATCGATCAGGTGCTGTGGGTGGTCAGCCCCGGCAAGCTCACGGGCGTGTCCGTCCCGGCCTGACGCCCGGCTGTTTCGAACCCGGCGTCACAAACCGGCGGGCTGCCCGGTCTTAGCTGGTGACAGCGAGAGAACAGAGGCGCCCATGCGTACGATCCTGGTAGTCGGCGGCGGCTACGCCGGCTTCTACACCGCCTGGAAGCTGGAGAAGAAGCTCCATCGGGACGAGGCGCGAGTCGTGGTGGTCGATCCGCGGCCGTACATGACCTATCAGCCGTTCCTGCCCGAGGTGCTGGCCGGCTCGGTCGAATCGCGGCACGCCGCGGTGTCGCTGCGCCGGCACCTGCGCCGGACCAGGCTCATCGCGGGCACGGTGGTCGCGGTCGACCACGCACACCGTACCGCCACGGTCCAGCCGGCCGAGGGCCGGGAGTTCGCGCTCGGCTACGACGTCATCGTCGTCACCGCCGGCGCGGTCACCCGCAGGCTGGCCGTTCCCGGCGTGGCGGAGCAGGCGATCGGCCTCAAGCACGTCGAGGAGGCGGTGGCGATCAGGGACCGGCTGCTGACCGCCTTCGACCGGGCCGCCACGCTCGAGCCCGGGCCGCTGCGCCGGCGCCTGCTCACCGTGACCTTCGCGGGCGGCGGCTTCTCCGGTGTCGAAGGCTTCGGTGAGCTGCTGTCCCTGGCGACCTCACTGGTCCGCCGGTATCCCGAGCTGGACCCGGCCGAGCTCGAGTTCCACCTGGTGGAGACCAGAGACCGGATCCTTCCCGAGGTCTCGGACGGCCCCGGCCGGTGGGTGGTGCGGTCGCTGGAGAAGCGCGGGGCCCACGTGCACCTCAATGCCCAGGTACGCTCCGCGTGCGATGGTCACGTGGTGCTGTCGACCGGCGAGGAGTTCGACTCCGACCTGATCGTATGGACCGTCGGCAACGACGCGAACCCGATGGTACGCAGCCACACCGATTTTCCCATCGACGGTCACGGCCTGCTGGTCGTCCGGGCCGACCTGCGGGTCGGCACGGACCGCGAACCGGTGCCCGATGCCTGGGGCGCTGGCGACGACGCGGCGGTCCCCGACCTGGCCGCGGGCCGGCCCGGCGCCGTGACGGTGCCGAACGCCCAGCACGCCGTACGGCAGGGCAGGCTTCTGGCCAGGAACATCGTGGCCACCCAGCGCGGGCGGAAGGCCAGGCCCTACGTGCACCACAGCCTCGGCGCGGTCGCGACGCTGGGCCTCGGCCGCGGCATCTTCCAGTACCGCCGCATCGTCATCAAGGGGTTTCCGGCCTGGCTGATGCACCGCGGATACCACGTCCTGGCCGTGCCGACCTGGGAGCGGAAGATCCGGGTGCTCGCCGTCTGGCTGGCTGCCGCCGGGTTTGGCCGCGACATCGTCTCGCTGGCCGCGGTGCGGGATCCCCGCCGCGCGTTCGTCGCCGGCGGCGAGCCGGCGGAATCACCCGCGCAGCCGCCGGCGCCGGCCGGGTCAGCGCGCTAGCCACTCCCGGTAGGAGGTCCTGGCGATGACGGCGCCGTCTTTGGCGATCAGGGCGTCGCCCGAGGCGGCGGCGAACAGGCCGGCACTGTTGTCGGTGACGACGGTGCGATGGTCGCCGCGGGCGGCAAGGGTGATCGCGCCCAATTCGTCGAGCGGGACGGCGAGTGCGGCACCGCCTCGTGCCCGCTCGCGTTCAGGATCTTGACGACCGGCGACCCGATGAGCCCGGTTCCCCGATGACAGCGATCTTCATGTTCGTGTCCTTCCTCGATCTCGGCTGCGAGGTGGCGCGCGACCAGCCCTCACTCGCTAAGACCGGACAGCCGCCCCGGTTGTGACCGAGGCCGCGCCTGTCACCTGACTGAGGCCTTGTCCAGGGCCCGGGCGAAGTCGCCGACCAGGTCCTGGGTCCCCTCGATGCCCGCGCTGATCCGGACCAGGTCCGCGGTGATGCCCAGGCGATCCCGGTCCTCCGGGCTCATGCCCGCGTGGGAGGTGGCGGCCGGCCGGGTGATGAGCGTCTCCACTCCGCCCAGGCTCGGCGCCGAGTAGGCCAGGGTCACCGCGTCCACCAGCGCCTGCGCGGCCTGCTCGCCGCCGTGCAGGCGCAGGCTCAGCATGCCGCCGAAGCCGGACAGCAGCCTGGCCGCGTGCCCGTGGTCGGGATGCGAGGCCAGCCCGGGATAGTTCACCGCGGCGACCGCGGGATGGTCCCGCATGAACCGGGCCAGCGCCAGGGCGTTGGCGTTGTGTGCCTGCATCCGCAGCGCGAGGGTCTTGACCCCCCGCGCCAGCAGGAACCCCGCGTGCGGGTCGAGGGAGCCGCCGAACAGGTTGAGCGTCTCCCGCACCCGCTCGATCACGCTGGCGCCGCCCATCACCGCGCCGGCCACCAGGTCCGAGTGACCGCCCAGGTACTTGGTCGCGCTGTGGAAGACCACGTCGAAGCCGGCCGCCAGCGGGCGGAAGTTCACCGGGGAGGCGAAGGTATTGTCGACGACGGTGACGATTCCCTCGCGCCGCCCGAACTCCGCCACCTGGTCCAGGCGGCCGACCCGCATCAGCGGGTTGGTGATCGTCTCGACCAGGAAGGCCCTGGTCCGCTCGGTGCGCGCGGCATCCCAGGTCTCCGGGCGTCCCGCGTCCACGAAGCTGACGGACCAGCCCAGGTCGGCCGCGTGACCGGTCAGGAAGTCGTGCGTCCCGCCGTACAGGCAGTCGCTGGCGAGCAGGTGATCTCCGGCGCGCATGAGGCTGAGCAGGATCGTCGTCACCGCCGCCATCCCGGACGACGTGGCCACCGCGGCCTCGGCGCCCTCCAGCGCCGCGAGCTTGTCGTGCAGGTACCGCTGCGACGGCGTCGAGTTGAGCCGGATGTACTTGATGTCGTGGTAGCTCGTGCCCGGCTCGACCTCGTACACCGTCCCCTGGTAGATCGGGAAGACCACGGAGCCGTCGGGCCCCGGTCGGCGTTCCCCGCCGTGCACCGCCACGGTGTCCATTGATTCGCCGTTTTCCGGCACGCCGCCTCCTATTGCGTCATATCACTGCAAACCATCACAACAGCCTCACGGCGAAGACGCAAACCTCGCCGCGTTACGGCATCAGGAGCTGACGGATGTCGAACGGCTGCGGCAGCATCCCTCCCTCGCGCATTGCGTCCGCGACCCGCTGCAGGCGGACCTGGCTCAGCGAGGTGGGATAGGAGTCCAGGTGCACTGCCGCGTCGAGCCGCGGCGCCATCTGGCTGATGTAGGTCGGCAGCGCGCGCTCCACGACCGAGCGGGTGGCGGCGAGCACCTGCGCCTGCCTGATCGCCCGCTGGAACGCGGCGACAACCGCCGGGTGCCGCTGCGCGTATCCGAGCGGCGCCTCGTACCCGGCGATCGGGAAATTCGTCATCGGGCCGCTCGCGGTGTCGGCCAGCTCCTCGGCGCCGATCTGCTCGCCCGACTGCGTGATGAACGGCTCGGACACCCAGGCCGCGTCGACCGCGTGATCCTGCAGGGCCGCCGCCATCTGGGGAAACGCGATGACCTTGAATTTCACCGAATTCACCGGCACACCGTACGTCCGCAGCGTCGAATCGACCATCAGCGATCCGATATTTCCGAGCGCATTCACGGCTATCGTCTTACCGCGCAGATCAGGGACGCTACGGATAACGGAGTTTCTCTGGATCATGAGCACATTCGTGCCGGGCAGCGTCTGCGCGCCATCGGCCACAATGCGAAGTTTTGCCCCCTGGCTCGCGGCCAGGATGGTCGTGACGTAATTACTGAAGGCGAACTGCAGTTTCCCGGAGAGCAGTTCCTGGGTCGACTCCTCGCCGCTGTCGAGGATCACCGGCGTGACGTCGAGGCCCTGCGCCCTGAACAGCCCGCGCTGCAGCGCGATGAAGACCGGGGCGTCGTCGATGATCGGCAGGACGCCGACATCGACGCGTGTCAGGCCGCCGGCGCCCGTGCCGCCGCCGGCGGCGGCCGGTGCCGAGGGGGAGGAGGTGCACCCGGCGCCGGCGACGAGCGTCAGCGCGGCGGCTACGGTGAACCTTACGAAATAGTGAAATTTCATGGCTACCACCGAAGCGATGAAGGCACGACTGGGCAGCGCGATTCGCGACGCCGCAGGCCGCGGCGCAATTATCACGTCTTGAGATGTGCCGAGCTGGTTGTGATGCGAATGTCTTTGCTTTCGCTATTATCCCACCCGTACCAGGGCTAAAGTGGTGAAGCGATCATATTCGCTGCCATTGGGACGCGGGAGTACCTGGGGTGGCACGTTCCATAGCCAATGTCATCGATAGTCAGGCGTTTCGATACGAACGTGTCACCAGCGAGGACATCAGCGATGGAGCATCCTGAGGCACCCGGGGCCAAGGCGCCGCCCGCCCATGCCGCCCCGGCCGGCCGGCGGCTTCCCGCCGCGCTGGCCTGGCGGAACTGGCCGGTGTCGTGGCGGCTGACCGCGGTCGTGGTGGTCGCCGTCGTCCTGGACGGGGTCCTCGGCGGCCTGCGCCTGGCGGCGGCGGCCGGCAGCACCGCCCAGTTCGGCCGGGTGGCGCAGCTCGCCGTGCTCGGGCAGCAGGTCACCGGCCTCGCCCACGCGATGGAAGACGAACGTGACCAGACGGCCGGCTTCATCGCCGCCGGCCGGCCCGCCGCCGGCCTGGCGGTCGTCCAGCAGGACTACGCCGCCACCGATGCCAGCGCGAAGCAGGTCAGGGCGGATGCCGCCGGAATCGGCGCCGCGTTCCCGCCGGGCACCAGGGCCAAGGTCACCGCCGTGCTCAACCGGATCGGAGACCTCGGCGGACTGC
>Ga0070741_10013079_pt1 | contig 14780 bp, 17 predicted proteins | sample Coa_R1_4_FD_66440 | JGI IMG/M metagenome (GOLD analysis project Ga0070741, IMG submission 66440) | Surface soil microbial communities from Centralia Pennsylvania, which are recovering from an underground coalmine fire - Coalmine... | ecosystem: Environmental > Terrestrial > Soil > Unclassified ...
CCGCCGTATGCAGAATCGCGCATGAAAATATTCGAGGGTCGAATTCGATGAGCGGCGTGCGTGGCGGTCAAAGGCCGAAGCCAGCGTTCCTGAAGTTGGTCGCGGGCAATCCCGGCAAGCGCGAGATCCCGACGACCGAGCCGCAAGTCGAAGGCGACCCAGTCAAACCGTCGTGGCTCACCGGGCGCGGCGCCGAGTTGTGGGATGAAGTGCTGAAATTCGCTTTCTGGCTGAGCCTCGCTGACTCGTACAAGCTCGCTGCGTGGTGCGATCGCCAGGCCGAGTTTGAGAAGCCGCGCAAACGCCAGAAGTGGACCGCCTCTGATCGCCGTGAGCATCGCTCGCTAGGTAGTGAACTGGGGCTCGATCCGAGCTCGCGCGCGCGGATGGCGCTCAATGATCCCGGCGCGCATGGGCGCCGCGTGAAACCGACGGCTTCTGCGTCCGATGGCCCGAAAGACCCGGCGTCGAAATACCTCGGCTGACCCGGTTACGGCGTACGCGGATGATGTTCTCGCCGGCCGGATCGTCGCTGGGCCGCATGTGCGCAACGCGTGTCGGCGCCACCGTCACGACCTTGAGGAGGGTCCGAAGCGCGGATTGACGTGGGACGTCGCGGCAGCGTGTCGCGCGATCGAGTTCTTTCCCGACGTGCTGCGGTTGAATGGCGGTCAGTTCGAGGGGCTGCCGTTCAATCTGCACGCATCACAGGCGTTCCGCGTCGGATCGATCTTCGGATGGAAGCGCGAGGACGGTACGCGTCGATTCCGCCGGTTCTACGACGAAGAGGGCAAGGGCAATGGCAAGTCGCCGATGCTCGCGGGCATCGGACTCTATTGCATGCTCGCGGACGGCGAGGCGCGCGCGGAGGTCTACGCCGCAGCATCGAAGAAAGATCAGGCGATGGTGTTGTTCCGCGACGCCGTCGCGATGGTCGATCAGTCGCCGCCGCTCGCGGCGCGATTGAAGAAATCCGGCGGCAACCCGGTCTGGAACCTCGCGGACTTCAAAACCGGGTCGTTCTTCAGGCCGATCTCCAGTGACGACGGCCAGTCAGGTCCGCGCCCCGCTTGCGCGCTCTGCGATGAGATTCACGAGCACAAGGATGGTGGTACGACGCTCGACATGCTCGAGCGCGGGTTCAAGTGGCGCCGGCAGCCGCTGCTCGCGATGGCCACAAACTCCGGGTCCGACCGCAACTCGGTGTGTTGGCAAGAGCATCAGCACGCGGTGCGCGTCGCCGCGGGCACGATGACGCCGGATGAGGCGTTCGAGTTCGTCGGCGAAGTGATCGATGACGAGACGTTCTCCTACGTCTGCGCGCTCGATCCAGATGACGACCCGCTTGAGGATCCGAGCTGCTGGATCAAGGCGAACCCGCTGCTCGGCGTGACCGTCAAGGAAGACTACCTCGCGAGCGTGGTGCGCCAGGCAAAGGCGATTCCGGGCAAGGCCAACGGCATTCTCCGGCTGCACTTCTGCGTCTGGACCGATGCCGATACGGCTTGGATGGGTCGTTCCGCACTCGAAGAGGTACTTGCCGAATTCGAACCGCAGATGCATGCGGGCAAGCGCGTGTTTGGATCGGTCGATATCTCCGGCGCGCAGGACCTCACGGCCGCTGGTTTCTGCGTCGAGACGGGTTCCATCGAGATCGAGCGCGAAGGCGAGCTCGTCAAGCTGCCGACGTATGACGCGTGGGTGGAAGCGTGGACGCCGGCCGAGACGCTCGCCGAGCGCTCGCTGCGCGACCAAGCGCCGTACGAAGTTTGGGTAAAGGGCGGCTGGCTGAATGCGGTGCCGGGCCGAATCATCCGGCTCGATTTCGTTGCCGCGCGCCTCGCCGAGGTCTACGCGGAATACGAGTTCGCGCTGCTGGCCTATGACCGCTACGCGTATCGCAAGCTCGAACAGGAGCTCGATGCGCTCGGGCTGACGCTGCCGCAGATCGAGCACCCGCAAGGCGGGGTCCGCCGTGGTAAGCCGCCGGACGAATGGGTCGAGGCCGCGAAGCGCGCCGGCGCGGAGCCGCCGCAGGGTCTCTGGATGCCGGGCTCGGTGCTCGCGCTCGAGACGCTGATTCTGGAGCACCGAATCCGAATCCGGCGGAGCCCGGTCGTCATCTCCGCAATGATGAGCGCGGCGGTCGAACGCGACCCATTCGATAACAGGTGGTTTAGCAAGAGGCGCGCGGTCAACCGCATCGACGCGCTCGTGGCGCTCACGATGGCGGTAGGCGCGGCAACGGCGGCGCCCCCGAGCACGAGTTCGATCTATGAAGAGCGCGGACTAGTAGTGATCTGAGGAGAATCGCCAAAGTGATGAAACAGTTGCGAGCCGCGCTGCCGGTGGTCGCGCGCGACGCGCTGGGTCTCATCGGCGCCGCGTTGATCTCCTACGGCGCGTGGATGGTCTATCGCCCTGCGGGCTTCATCGTCGCCGGGTCGCTGCTGCTTGCTGGCTGTCTGCTGCTCGCGCGAGCTGAATGATGCGCGGGCTACTCGGAGGAATCGCGCGCGGAATGAGTGCGCCGGTGCAGCGCAGCTCTGCGGGCGTGCCGTCGTATGGTCTGATCCCGCCGCTCGGCTCGGTCCAGTCCGCGAGCGGCCTGCTCATCTCGCAAGCGACCGCGATGACCGTCTCGGCGGTCTATCGGGCGATCGATGTGCGCTCTAAGGACGTCGCTCGCTGCAAGCCCATGCTTTACAGCGGCCCCACGCGACGATCAGCGGATGGCGCGCGCATGGTGCCTACAGATGGAACGCGGACGCCGATCGCGCCAGAAGATCATCCGGTCGCACAGCTTCTGGTGAGACCAAATCGGGTCCAAACCTGGTTCGAGTTCATGCGCGATCTGTGGGTCGCGTATCTGCTTCGCAGCAATGCGTACGCCGCGATCCTGCGCGACCGCCGCGGCAATCCGACCGAGCTCATCTGGATCAATCCGGACGCTGTGATGGTGCTCGAAGCCGTCGATGGGTCGTGGTTCTACAACGTGAATCGCATCGGCCTCTTCCAGATCGCGATGTTGCGCAACTTCCCGGTCGCGATTCCTGCCGAAGACGTGCTTCACGTGCGCGGGATCAGCTTCAACATGCTGGTCGGGGCATCGACCATTGGCCTCGCGCGCGATTCGATCGGGCTTGCGATGGGTCAGAACCTGCAGGCCGCGCGCTGGGTGAACAATGGAGCACGGCCCTCGGGCGTGCTCGAAACGCAGAACAAGCTGAGCGAGGACGCGGCGAAACGTCTGAAGCAGCAATGGCAGGAGTTTCAATCCGGCGTCCAGAACACAGGCAAGACGGCGGTGCTCGAAGAAGGCTTGCAGTGGAAGCAGTTGCAGCTGACGGCTGTCGATCTTCAGTTCATCGAGCAACAGAAGCTTGGCGTGCAGGACGTGGCGCGTTTTTGGGGCGTGCCACTACGCAAGCTCATGCAGCCGGAGGCCGCGAAGACTGGCGATCCCCTCAAAGAGGATCAGGCGTATGTCAATGAGACCGTCGCGCCGGACCTCGAAATGTTCGAGCAGAAGCTCGTGCGCACGTTTGATCTCGACAAGGAGAAGCTCGGCATCGATCTCGATGAGAGCCCGCTGTTGCGCGCCGATCCGCTGACGCGCGCGAACCTTGGTCGCATCAAAGTACTCTCCGGCCTCGGCGCGCCGAATGAGTGGCGCCGCGAAGAGCGCCTGCCGCCCGTGCCCGGCGGCGATCAAGTGCGCGCGCCCGTGAATCTCGCCGCGCTGGGCAGCGATATGACTGGACAGTCGCCGGACGGTGCTGGACGACCGAAGGAAGGCGAAGAGCCCGAACCGGGCGTCCCGAATCAGGAGACGTGAAAATGCCCTTGCCAGAACTTCCGGCGCCTCCACCGATTGATCGTTCATGTGCCGGTCGTTTGCGAATCGCCGTTCCGATGCTCGGTTCGCTGCTGAAGCTACCGCCCGGACAGGCTGTCGTCTCCGCGCGTATCACAGATCTCGGTGACATCGAATTGCTCATCGAGGGCGCCGGTTTGCCAGAGCGAGAGGCGAATGGTTCGGCGCCGCTGACGAACCTCATTCTTCATCGGGAGTGCAGGCCGGGAGATGTCGCAAAGGGCGGCATGCAATGGCGTATCACGATGAACTGGGAGAACTCGCCCGAACAGCAATGGATATGGTCTGACTGGAGTTATTCGCGATGACCATGATCCGCAAGCTCGTGCCCGCGCAGGTGAAAGTGCTCGCGGACGACGAGATCGAAGTGCGTATGTCGACCGGCATCCGCGCGCGCGACGGGCACGTCCTCATCCCGCAGGGCGTGCAACTCGACAATTACAAGCGCAATCCGGTGGTGCTCTGGGATCACGACGTGAGTGCGCCCCCGGTCGGGCGATCGGAAGAGATTCGCGTCGAGCAGGACGAAATCGTCTCGCGCGTGAAGTTCCCGCCCGCCGGCATCTCTGCGCGCGCGGACGAAATCCGCGGTCTGACGAAGGCCGGTTTTATCAATGGTGTCTCGGTCGGCTTCGATCCCATCGATGGTGACCCCATCGAGCCCGCCAAGCCGCGCGCCGGCATGCGGTTCAATGTTTGGGAACTGCTGGAGTTCTCGTTCTGCTGTGTTCCCGTCGATACGGAGGCTCTCGTGACTGCACGTTCAAAGAAGCCCGCGGACGATGCCGCGAGCCAGACCGAAACGGAAACGGGCGCGGCGACGCGCGCCGTGGTGACGAAACTCCGCCGCGCCCTGGAGCGCGCGAAAATGCCAACGTTCAAACGCGGGCTCTATGAGGTCGCGCAGCTCGCCAGCATTCTCTCGTCCGTCGGCTACTGCACCGACTACGCAGAGTGGGAAGCGGAAGTTGAGGAAGACGACAGTCAGGTCCCCGCAATGCTCGGCGCCGCGCTGAAGCAACTCGGCGAGGCGCTCATCGCCATGACGCAGGAAGAAGTGCAGGAGCTGCTCGCGCAGCACGACGAGGAAGAAGGTGAGGGGGAGCGCTCCGTATCGCCTCGCGTGCGAGCCTGGCGTGACGCGGTGGCGGCAACGCGCGCGGGCAAGGCGATCTCCGCCTCGAATGCGCAGAAGCTCGAGGAAGCAGTCGGCCACCACGATCGCGCTATGAAGCACTACCGCAGCATGGCCGAACACCACGGCGCCGTCGCCGAACAGATGGAGTCGGTACGCAGCGCCACCGAAAAGGCCGCGAAGTCGCACGGCGAGCTCGGTGAGGCGCTGCAAGCGGCGAAGGATGAGCCGGAGAAGGCTGCCGAACACGTCGCTCGCGCCATCAAGTGTCATCGCGCGGTCGGTGGCCAGCACGAAACGATCAACGATACCTGCACCGATATGAGCGATCGGCACCAGGACACCGCCGATTCCCATGCCGCAATGGGCCGCTCGATGAAATCGCTGCACCGCTGCGTGCGCGCGGTCGTCGAGGGATCCGCGCCCGGCGGCGAGGAAAACAAGGAAGTGCAGACCTCCAGCGGCACCGGCGAGAGCACGGGTTCGGAGGGCGCGCGCAGCGTCGCGGTGGACGCCGCAGTTCATCGCTCGCTCACGACCGCTGCTGATTTCCGACGCCGGCAGGCCGACCTGCTGGCGCTCACCACGACACCCTGAATCGATTCTCGGCCCGGCAGCCGAACCCGCCCTGCGTGCCCTTGGGCAAGGCAATTCCAGCGCCGAGTTCGGCGTATTCCTTACGGAGCCCGCGAAAATGAAGCTCAACGAGCTGATCAAGAAGCGTGCGACCGCCTTCGATGCGTTCAAGGCGCTCGCTGACAAAGATGCCCTGACCCCGGAAGAGGAGACCGACTACGCCGCCAAGAAGCGCGCGGTCGAGGATCTCGACAATCAGATCAAGCGCGCCAAGGAGGCGCAGGCGCTCGCGCTGGAAACCGCGCAGCCGGTCGAGGGTCAGGAGACCGTGGTGCGTGCGGAGGCCGGTGACGATGACCCGTACAGCAGCGAGGCGGCGGCGAAGCGCGCTGGTCTGAAGACGCACTTGGGCCTGCGCGCGGTGGCCTGCGCGAAGATCTTCTTCGCGGCAGGTATGAATCCGGAAGTGGCGCGCGGTATCGCGACGGAGAATTACGGCGAACGTCATCCGATCACGCGTGCTTTCGAAGGGCGGCGTGAGCGCGGCGCGCGGTCGCTCGTGACCTCCGTCGGCGCCTCGGGCGGCTTCATCGTGCCGCCGGACTACGTGAACGAGATCATCGAACTGCTGCGCCCGCGCGCAGTCGTCCGATCCGCCAATCCGCGCACCATGCCGATGCCACGGGGAACGATGCAGTTGCCGAGCCAGAAGACGGCGGCGACGGCGTCATACGGCGCGGAAGGCAAGAAGATCGCGACCTCTCAACAGTCGCTGGGCAAGATCGTCGCGAGCTACAAGAAGCTGACGGCGCTCGTGCCGGTGTCGAACGACATGATGCGGTACGCCGATCCCGCGGCGGATGCCTTCGTGCGCGATGACTTGGTGAAGGTCACGGCGCTCCGCGAGGACAAGGCCTTCCTCTTGGATGACGGCACGCAAGACACGCCGCGCGGCTTCCTGTCCTTCGCTAACGGCTGGGTCACACTGAACGGCGGCACAGCGGGCGTGTGGAACACGGGCGCAAATTCCACCCTCGCCGTGAACGGCGCCGATCCGTCGAATTCGACGGGTGGCAACTTCATCAGCTCGAATGCGACGTATACGCTCGCAACGGTCGCTTCGGAACTCGGCGGCGCGGTGAACCGTCTCGACCAGGCGAATGTGGCGGAAGATCGTCGCGTGTGGTTCATGAACCCGCGCAGCTACAACTATCTCTTCAACGTCCAGAACTCGCTGGGCGTGTACGTGTACCGCGAAGAGCTGCTCGCTGGGAAACTGCTCGGGTATCCGTACAAGAAGACGACGCAGATCCCGACAAACTACTGGGACGCGACCGGCACGAACAAGGATCTCTCGTTCGTGTTCCTGGTCGAGATGGACGAGGCGATCCTGCTCGATAGCATGACGCTAGAGCTGGCGGTGTCTCGCGAAGGCACTTACATCGATGGCACGGGCGCCACGGTGAGCGCGTTCCAGAACGACGAGACGCTCATTCGGGCGATCGCCGAGCACGATTTCCAGATGCGCCACGATCAGTCGGTCGCGGTGATCCAGGGCGTGCGCTGGGCGCCGGCGATCTCGTAAGGGATCGGGCTTCCCCTCTGATGTGAGGCCGACCGGCATCGGCCTCATCGCTGTTTCGTCCTCTTTTTTATAGGAGCTCATCATGGGCATCGTTGTTCAACGCAATATCGGCGCATTGGGTGATCTGCTGCGCCTCACCGATCAGGCGTCGGCGACTGCCGCTGGCGCCGGCGACGCGACGAGCGTCACGGGACAGACCATCGATCGCGCAAATATCGCCGGCGGCGTCCTGCCGTTGAGCGCACTGATGGCGGTGCTGTTCTCGGCGACACTGGCCTCGGGCAAGACGCTCTCGGTCGCGTATGCCGTACAGGACTCGGCCGACGGCACAAACTTTTCCGATTACCAAACGGGAGCGGCGACCGTAGCGGCCACCGGCCCGTCCGGCGGCGGCACGGTGCGCGGTCAATACGAGATTCCGGTGAATCTCACCAGCGCGCGGCGCTACGTGCGGCTGAATTTCCAGCCGGACCTGTCGGCGACTGGTACCGACACTGCGGTGGCGATCGGCGCAGGGTTCTTCGCAGGGTTCGATCGCCTAGCGGCACCGCAAGGCTAATGTCTGCGGCAGAATCGGCGGCGCCCATGCCGGCATCGGGCGCCGACCGACTCTCCCGTCTGCGTGCACGACGCGTCATGTTTCTGACGCCCGTGTATCGCGACACCGCCTGGCAATACACCCGCTCGCTCGTTGACACCGTCCTCGCGCTCGAGCGCTATGGAATCCACCATCGCGCGCAGATGGTTATCGGGAACTCGAACCTGCCACGGGCGCGCAATGAACTCGCTGCTGAGTTTCTCGCGACTGATTGCACGGATGCGTTCCTGATCGACTCCGACATGGAGTGGCAACCGAACGACGTCATGCGTCTGCTCGGCTCCGAACAGCCGCTTATCGGCGCGGTCGGGCGCAAGCGTGTCGATGTTCCCGATACGGACCCGGCCGGCTGGTGCGTGCGCTTTCTGCCGGGTGGGCGAGAGGGTCTGCGTCAGGACGAACTCGGGGCCATCGAGGTCCAGGGGGTCGGAACTGGCTTTCTCAAGATCGAGCGGCGCGTTTTCGAGGCTTTGATCGATGCGCATCCCGATTGGAAGCGCTCGGGTTTCGCGTCGATGAAACCCGAAGTGCGGGAGAAGTATTTCAAGTTCTTCCGCTTCCCCGAGAGCGAAGAGATGGGCGAGGACTACTCGTTTTGCGAAGCCTGGCGCGCGCTCGGCGGATCGGTATGGATGGATCCGGAGATTTCGATTGGCCATGCCGGGTCGCACACGTTCAAGGGCTCGATCTCCGCGCTTTTCGAGTCCGCAACTCCAGTTCGAGAGGTTGCCTGATGAAGATCGTCACGTTGACGCGCGACATGCGGCCCTGGCGCAAAGGTCAGGACGCGGTGCTCTCGGATGAACTGGCGAAGAAGCTCCTGAAGGACGGCGATGCTCAGAACGAGCGGCCATTCCCGCCGCCGGATGTCGCGCCCGCGACGGCGCAGCCGGCGTTCGAGCCCAAGCGCTACATGACGCGCGGAAAGCGAGGCTGATCCCATGCAAGCGACTTTGCTCAATCAATCGATCGCCGCTGCCGCGAGTCTCGCCGCCGTACCATCGAGCAAATTGCTGCTGCCGGACGCGCCGCGCAGCCTCACGGTACAGGGCGCGCTGACCTACGGATCAGGCGGCACTTCGATCGACGCATATCTGCAGACGAGCGTCGATGGTGGCGTGACATGGACCGATATCGCGCAGTTTCACTTCACCACCGCGAGCGCGCGATTCGTCTACAACCTGTCCTCGCTCACGCCGGTAGCGACCGAGTACACGCCCACGGACGGCGCACTCGGTGCGAACACTTCGAAGGACGGGATTCTGGGTCCGCTGTTTCAGGTGAAGCTCGCCTCAGCGGGCACGTACGCGGGCACCACGTTGCGAATCGACGTCGCCACGAGCGACCGCTGAGCCGAAATGTCCGTCGATATCATCAGCTCAGTGCTCGTCGCCGCCACCGCTACGGCGCCGGCAGACCCATACGACCTCGTGACGCTTGCGGTCATGCACGACGAGCTGAGCATTCCATCCACGGACACGTCGAACGATACGTTTCTGCAGCGAGCGATCACGCAGTCGTCCGCGGCAATCGCGAAGTACTGCAATCGCGTCTTCGCCGTCGAGGTCATCGAGGATCGGATTTTTCTCCAACTCGATGCGTACCCGTATCAGGTGCCGGGCGGAACTCATCCGTTGAGGCTCTCGCGCTGGCCGCTCGTCGAATCCGCCGTGATCAGCTTCAGCGGCAACACGCATGCGAACTCGCCGCTCATCGATGGGATTGCGAGCACCGCCGGAATTTCCGAAGAGATGCTCGTTTTCGCGGCCGATGGCCGGATCCCGTTCGGCGCTAGGGTGGATGAGGTCGCGCCGAAGTCCATCATTCTGGATCAGTCTGCTACGGCCAGCGGTGCGGTCTCGCTGAATACAGGCCTGCAGGTCGTGCAGACCACGAGCGCGACGAGCACCAACATACTCGCGGCGGGGACTGACTTTGCGATCGACGCGACACTCGGCGCGCTCATCCGCTTGAGCCCATCGACAGGCGCAGCCGTACGCTGGGAAGCGGGCCCCGTGACAGTCCGGTATCAAGCCGGCTTCGATGTGGTCCCTGCTGACTTGCAAGATGCCTGTTGCAGGCTCGTGACAGCCCGCTTCCGGGCGCGGGGACGTGACCCGACTCTCGTCGAGCGCTCGCAGGGGCCGCAGCTCGGGACCGAACGATTTTGGGTCGGTGTGACGCCCGGTCAGACCGGAGCATTACCGCCAGAGATCACTGCACTCATCGATCAATATCGAGTGCCCGTGACGGCGTGAACCCATGACCGTCGTCACCCGCGGAGACAAGGAACTCGCGCTTCGGTTCGACGCGTTCCCGGCGCGCGCGCGCGACAAGCTTGAGGCGCGCATTCGGACCCTCGTCGAGCGACTTGAAGCGCGCGTCGAGACGGCGGCGCCTCGCCGTACCGGCGCGCTCGCTAGCGAAATTACGAGCCGCGTCTATGGAAATCAGCCGGATCGAATTGCCGGCTACGTCTCGGTGTATGCACCGGGCGCGCCGCGCGCATACGGAAAGGCAGCGACGCTCGAATACGGCAGCAACAAGGGGCGCCGAATCTTCGCGCGCTCTTCGAGTGGACGTCGACGAGTCGTCGAGCGCGTCACCAAGCCAGTCCGCATTCGAGCGGCGCGGTTCCTGCGTGGGCCGCTCGAAGAGATGCGGCCGGAGATCGAGGCGGAATTGAACGACGCGCTCGCGGACACTGCGGCGGAAGAAAGCACATGAGCCGACCCGGCCGCGAAGTCATTATGACCGCACTCCTCAATGCGGTGACCGCCTCCGTGCAGACGAGCTTCACTGCCGACACAGCGGCGAGCTCGCCGACATTGAGCAACCCGAGCACGACTGACGGGCTCTTCATCGGCCTGCCGGTTTTCGGCGCAAACATTCCGCGCGGCGCGGTGATCGAGTCACTTTCGCCGCTCACGCTGAGCCTGGCCGCGACGAGCAACGTGCTCGCACAGCCACTGACCACGGGTTTCCTCACGTTCGGCCGGCGTTTCAAGATGTGGCAGGAAGTAACCGCGCAGCCCGCGCTGTTCCTGCGCGATGGCGATGAAGACCTCGAGTATCCCGACACAATCCTGCAGGTGCAGACCATACGGGCCGAGGTCTGGATTTACAGCAAGGCCGGCGAGAACCCCGATGTCGCGCCGGTCGCCGCGTTGAACAACCTTCTCGATGCCGTGCAGGACGCTTTCGCGCCTGATGATCCGATGCGTCAGCGGTTCACGCTCGGCGGCCTCGTGCACTGGTGTCGCCTTGCCGGCAAGGTCGACAAGGATCCCGGCGATCTCAGTGGACAAGCCATTGCGGTCGCGGATGTCGAGATCATCGTTCCCTAAATCGATTCGACCCTGATGAGGAGCGGGGCCGCTGTAAAGCGGCCCTTTTTCATTCCGGGCGCCTTTTCACTGATGGAGTCCCTCACATGTCCAACACGAACATCGTCCCGCAGGGACTCTTCGGTCCCGGCATCCTGTATCTCACGCGCACGGATATCGCGAACGGCACGCCGATGAACGTCGGCTTCGTGAACGAGTTCTCGTACGACTTCTCGGGCGATTCGAAGGAGCTGTTCGGCCAGAATCAGTTCCCGCTGCTCATCGCGCGCTCGACGATCAAGGCGACGGGCAAGATCAAAGCCGCCGCGCTTTCCGGAAATGCGCTCAACGTAATGCTTCTCGGAGGCACCTGGACGAACGGCACGCAGTACGACATCTACACGGCTGCGGCGACTGCGATTCCGGGTACGCCGTATCAGATCACGCCGACGATTCCGAGCTCGGGCACTGCCGACGGCGACCTCGGCGTCATCCACACTTCGACCGGCGTACCGTTCACCAAGGTCGCGAGCGCTCCGGCCGCCGGGCAGTATTCCTATTCGGCAGGCGTCTACACGTTTGCCTCTGCCGATACTGCGACCAGTGTCATCACCTCGCAGTCGTACAGTTTCACGGCGGGCGCCACGGGTCAGAGCCAGATCGTCACGAACCAACTGATCGGCACGACGCCGACGTTCCAGCTCGACTACAAAACGGTGCTGTACGGCGCGACGTACTACGTGCGCTTCTACAACTGCGTCGGCACGAAGGCCGGGCTCGCTCACAAGATCAGCGATTTCGCGATGCCCGAGTATGACTTCGGCTTCTTCGCGAACGCCTCCCAGCAGGTGATGCTGATCAGCGTCGCGTCGCAGGCGTAAGCCACTTCCGACTCATCTGGCCCGGCAGCCAGACTCGTCTCTCAATCCTCTATGGGGCATCGGCGGGAGAAATTCCGTCGATGGGCGAGCGGCATGCCGGTGTCGCTCGCTTCCCCTCCGGCAAAGAGGTCTCTCCATGTCTGAATCGATCACCATCAAGCTCGCGGGTAAGGACTACACCATTGGTGCGCTTACCGTTGGCCAGCTCGAAGAACTCCATGTCGGAGTGCTCGAAGCACCCGATGCCGACCCGCAAGCTGGGGCGCGCAAGTTCTGGAAGCGCAATCTCGATCTCATCGCGATCGCGCTCTCCGCAGATCATCCGGACGTCACGCGCGACGTCATCGGCAAGATGCGACTCGGCAGTATCAAGGCGGTGAACCAGACGGTCACCGAAATCCTGAAGTTCGCCGGGCTCGTTGACGACGAGAAGAAGGACATTCCAGCGGGGGAATCGCGCGCGGCCGCGGAATAGATTGGCCCGCACTCATCGCGCGCCTCGCGTCGGGCTTGAAGAAGCTCCCGAACGAAATTCGCGCGATGACGTTCCGCGATGCCCGCGCGATCTTTCGATATTGGCTGGAAGCACCGCCCGAGAACGAGATGCTCGCGATCTTGGCGAGCGCTCAGATCGGTTGGAAATCGAGCAAGCCGATGACGGACGAAGAGCGGACCGAGGCGCACCGTGAATCGCTCGAAGTGCGCTGGCGTGCCGGCGCGATGAACGCAAAGCAGATCTTCGAGGCAATGGGCGGGGCCAAAGCCGTGAGCATGCGAATGGATGGCACGTTAGAGCCGGCCGCGCAGATCGAATCTTTCCCTGGAATGCACTGAGAGCAACATGGCCAACAACCTTTCGGTCAAGGTCACCGCGGATATCGTCGACCTACAGACGAAGTTCGCCGTTGCCAAGGCCGAAGTCTCCGGGCTCACCTCGGAGATGAACAAGCTCGCGAAGGCCTCCGCTACCGGTGTGATCGATCCAGCGGGACAGCAGCGCCTGCAGCAGCTCGCCGGTGACCTCATTCACGCGCGCTCGGAAACGGGTCAGTACGCGGCGGAACTCGCGAAGGCCGGCGTATCGCTCGGCGGGTTCACGGGCAAGCTCGAAGCCGGGCACGGCGCGCTTTCGACCGCTACTCGCGAGTTCCGCGCCCTGTTCGATGAACTGACGAGCGGCCGCACCCAGAACACGCCCGGCACGCTAGCGATCATCGCGCAACGCGTTCTCGGCTTGAGCCCTGCCGCGCTTCTCGCCGTCGGCGGTGTTGGCGCGCTCGCGGCGGGTCTCGGCTATCTGGGACTCCAGGCGCTCGAAGCGTCCCACGCGCTCGATCAGATGCATCTGGGAACGCTGCGCGCCGGCAATGAAGCGTCACGGACGCAATTCAATCAACTGGTCCAGGAAATCGCGAAACTTCCCGGTGTCTCCACCGGCGCTGCACGAACGATTGTCTCATCGCTCGCGAGCGTTCCGGGGATCACCTTCGATGCACTCAGCGCGGCGGCGCGACTTGCCGCCGAGGACATGCGTCAAACAGGGAAGGATGCGGACAAGGTTGGCGAATCCATCGCCCGAGCGCTTGAGCCAGCACGCTCGGCAACCGACGTCGCCAAATCGATCGGTGGTCTCACGCAAGCGGAGGTCGACGCTGCCGTCGCTGCGGATCGTAGTCAGAACACGCACGCGGTGCTCGCCGAAAAGCTCAATCTGCTGAGCGGCCAATTGTCCCGAGCGCGGGGATTCACGGACGAGTACTCGCATTCCCTCGGGCAGACCCTCGTCAACGCGTTGGGTTGGGTGGGCCTCACGCAGCAGGGCCTGACGCCGATGGAGGCGACGGCTACCGTCACGAAGGATCAGGCCGACGCGTGGAAAGCGAACGCCGCGGCGATTCGGGACGCCACGGCGGCCGTTGCTAATTCTCCATTGCAGAAGCCGCTGGTATACGACCAGGGATCAGTGCTCGATCGTATGCGCGAGAAGATCAGCGCGCTCGCTGCGACATGGGACGGTACGCAATCCGGGCTTTTGACCAAGCAGCGCGCCGTCGCGACGCAGATGCTCGCAGAGGCCCAGCGCAACTCGAAGGAGTATCTGGATATCCAGCAGGAGATTGCCCGGCTGGATGTGCAGATTCGGCAAAGCACCGGCAACGAAGTTGTCGCCAATGCGCGCGCGCAGATCGCACAAATCACCGGCGACATGAGTCACGGCGCCCTCGAACGACTCGAACGAGAGCGCGAGACGTGGCAGCAGCTGCTCGCCGGCGAACAACTGACCGCCGCTCAGCGCGTCGAGGTCCAGCGCAGCGTCAATCAGATCGGGGCCGAGCTCGCCCGCGAACGTCAAGCCGAGGCGCAGGCCATCGCGCGGTCCGACTTGCAGACCGATATCGCAATTGCTCGAGATCGCATCGAGGCGCAGAAAGCCAGCCTTGAAATCGAAGTCGAAGCGGGTCGCGTCTCCGCTGCGCAGAAGCTCGCTATCCTCAAGGATCTGACTAATCAGGAATACGCGCTCAACCTTCAAGCGCTCGAAAGCGAACTCGACACGCTGAAGAGCCAGCCCGTCGAATACGAGCGCACGTACAACCAGATTCGCGAGTTGAAAGCGAAGCAGGTTCTCGATCTCGCCAACCTAGAGCGGCAGGCCGCTGCGGAGACAGCGCGGCAGGCCAAGCAACAGGTGAACGTCTGGCGCGGAGCCGTGGAGGAAATCGAGCAGGCCGAGGGCCGCATGGTCGCCGATCTCATCGGCCGTCGCACGACGCTCAACCAATCCCTGCTGCGGCTCGGTCA
>Ga0070741_10013080_pt1 | contig 14779 bp, 11 predicted proteins | sample Coa_R1_4_FD_66440 | JGI IMG/M metagenome (GOLD analysis project Ga0070741, IMG submission 66440) | Surface soil microbial communities from Centralia Pennsylvania, which are recovering from an underground coalmine fire - Coalmine... | ecosystem: Environmental > Terrestrial > Soil > Unclassified ...
GGCGGACAGGAACAGCAGCGTCTTGAATCCGGCGTGGGTGGCGGTGTGCAGAAGTGCGGCGGTCAGCGCCGTGGCCGCGAGCACCGGATGCCCCGAGTCTTCGAAAACCCCGGCCGCGCCGACGCCCACCAGGATCAGGCCCAGGTTCTCGACCGTGGAGTACGCCAGCAGGCGCTTGAGATCGTTCGCCACGGCGGCCTGCACGATCCCGTACACCGCCGAGAGCGCGCCCAGGACGAGAGTGGTCAGCCACCACCAGCGCGAGCCGCCACCCAGCAGATCGAGTCCGAACCGGATCAGCCCGTAAGCACCCAGATTCACCATCGCCGCACTCATCAGCGCCGAGACCGGACTGGGCGCCTCCGGGTGCGCCCGCGGCAGCCATGCGTGCAGCGGCGCCATGCCCGCCTTTGACCCGAACCCGAGCAGAAGCAGCACGAACACTCCGCCGCGCACCGCCGGCGACACCCCGGCCGCAGCGAGACGCAGACCGGCGAAGGTCTCGGTGTGCGCGGTGGCAGACAGCCACACGAGTCCGATCAGGATCGTGACAAGCCCGAGGTGTGTCATCACCGCGTACCAAACGCCGGCGTCACGCACCCGCCCGTCCGCCGGATTGCCGGATACCACCAGCAGCAGCGAGCCGATCGCCATCAACTCCCAGGCCACCAGCAGCGTGGACACGCTCGCCGCGGCGGGCACCAGCAGCAGGCTGAACGCGAACAGCGGCCACAACGCCTGCGCGAGCCGGCCGCGAGCCGGACCGGCGGCATAGCCGATCCCGTAGATGGAGGCGGCCACGACAACCGCGCCGGTGACTGCGAGGAAGACCCCTGACAACGCGTCCACCTGGAGCGAGATCCCGGCCAGCGGCAGCAGATCAGGCATCCGCGCCGAGAACACGTGCCCGGCGAGCGCCGCACCACCGGCGAACAGCCCGGCAGCCCCCAACAGTGCACTGAGAACCCCGACTATCTGAACCCTGATGCGCGCCGGGCTGAACAGCGCGGCCCCCGCAGCCGTGCCGGACAAACCCGCCGCCGTAGCCAAGGCGGTGCCGACCACGTTCACGCTCACCGGCCGGTCACCCGACGCAGCGCTGCCACAATCTGATCCGGGGCAGGCGGACAGCCCGGCACCGAGAGGTCCACCGGCACCACGTCGCCGACCGCGCCTTCGACGCCATACCCGCCCGCGAACTCACCGCAGTCGATCGCGCAGTCTCCGACCGCGATCACCACCCGCGGCTCGGCCGCCGCGGCGTAGGTGCGCCGCAGCGGTTCGGCCATGTTCCGCGTCACCGGACCGGTCACCAACAGCACATCCGCGTGCCGCGGCGACGCGACGATCCGCGCCCCGTAGCGCTCCGCGTCGTACACGGGACCGAACGCCTGCCCGATCTCGATCTCGCAGCCGTTGCACGAACCCGCGTCCACGCACCGCACCTGCGCCGAACCGCGCAGCGCCTTAACGCGGCGCGCCAGGTCTGGCGGTGCCGGCTCGGGAGACAGGGCCGAATCGGGAGACAAGCCTGGCTCGGGACGCGGTGGCGCCGGCTCGGCGACCCGCCCCGTAGCGGCGATCTTGCGCAACAGGCTGAGCACAACAGTTCCCACTCATGGCTTGAGACGAGGACGAACACAACAAGACCCGCGCTTGCGCTGCCCGGTGGGACGGGACGGGAGAAACGCAGCAGAACCAGGTCCGCGGCGGGGTCAGGTACGGGTCATTCGGCGTCCGTCTCCTGCAGCGCGGCCAGCAGCTCGCGCTTGTCCACCAGCAGCTCGGTCAGGATCCGGCGCGCGGCCAGCATCAGCTCGGAGACGTCGGCCCCGGCCAGCGCGTAGACCACCGTGGAGCCCTCACGGGTCGCCGTGACGATCCCGTAGCGGCGTAGCACCGCCAACTGCTGGGACAGATTGGAGGCCTCGACGTTGACCTCGGCGAGCAGGTCGCGCACCGGCTTCGGCCCCTCGCACAGCAGCTCGAGCACGCGGATACGCACCGGATGCCCCAGCACCCGGAAGAACTCTGCCTTCGCCTCGTACAGCGGCACCGGCACAGCGCTCACGTCCCGTCCTCGTTGGTCGGTCCAGGGTGGTCTGCGGCGTCCCGGTCGAGACGCTGGAGACCTGTCGCGGTCATCATCTAATGAAAATGAAGAAATCTTCAACTCGGCAACGGCGGTCCTGGTCGGCGCAGTGGCGCTCCGTGAAAACTGATCAAACGCCGTTATCGTCGAAGGACGTGGTGGGGCGCGGGTGCGGTGGCCGTTCGGCGCCGCGGCTGGTCCCGGAGGGAGGCGGCGTGGACGTTGCGCGCGGGCACGTCGGCTTGCGGCGCGGGGCAGCCGGGGCTCGTTCCGGGAGCTGGCGGTGAAGCCAGCCGATCTGGACGTGGTGCTGCTGGTCGGTGCCGTGGTGGTGATCGCGGCGATCGGGGTCGCCCGTTGCGGTTGCGGGAGCTGGCGGTGAGGCCGGCGGATCTGGACGTGGTGCTGCTGGTCGGCGCCATCGTGGTGATCGCGGCGATCGGGGCCGCGCGGCTCGCGCACGGCGTCGGGCTGCCGGGTCTGCTGGTCTTTCTCGGTCTTGGGCTGCTGCTGGGCGAGTCGGGCATCGGGATCCGGTTTGACGACGCCGCGACGGCTGAGGCGCTCGGGCTCAGCGCGCTGGTGCTGATCCTGGCCGAGGGCGGTCTGACCACCAACGTGCGGCTCGCGCGCGCCGGAGCCCCGGCCGCACTGGCGCTGGCCACCGTCGGGGTGGTGGTCACGAGCGTCATCGTCGCCGCGGCCGGGCACTGGTTGCTGGGCATGGCGTGGCGGCAAGCGCTGCTGCTCGGCGCGGTGCTGGCGCCGACGGACGCCGCGGCGGTCTTCTCCGTGCTGCGCAAGCTGCCGCTGCCGCCCGCGGTGGCGGGCATCTTGGAAGGCGAATCAGGCCTCAACGATCCGCCCTCCGTGCTCGCGGTCACGCTGCTGAGCGCCAGCGGAGCCCACGCCCCGTCGGGTCTGCTGGTCGTCGGCGAGGTGGTGTACGCGCTGGTGGCGGGCGCGGCGATCGGTATATTGGTGGGGCTGCTCGGCGCGGCCGGGTTACGCAGGGTCGCCCTGCCCGCCTCGGGTCTGTACCCCATCGCGGTGCTCTCGCTCGTGGTGACCGCGTATGCGGCGGCGTCGTTGGCGCGGGCGAGCGGCTTCTTGGCGGCGTACGTGTCCGCGCTGGTGCTCGGCAACCTCCGGTTGCCGCACCGCACGGCGACGCGCGGGTTCGCCGAAGGAGTGGCCTGGCTGGCACAGATCGGGCTGTTCGTGATGCTCGGGCTGCTGGCCTCGCCGTCGCAGCTGCCCTCGCGGATCTGGCCGGCGCTGGTCATCGGTCTCGTGCTCACACTGCTCGCGCGCCCAGCGGCCGTCCTGGTGTCCACTGCGGCATTCCGGCTGCGCTGGCGCCAGCAGGCTTTCCTTGCGTACGCGGGGCTGCGCGGCGCGGTGCCGATCGTGCTGGCGACCATTCCGATGAACAATGCGGTGCCGGGCGCGGCCGTCCTGTTCAACCTGGTGTTCCTGATCGTCGGCGGCTTCACCCTGGTGCAGGGACCGACGCTGCCGTGGGCGGCGCGGCACTTGGGGGTGCTGTCCGCCGTCGAGCCGCGCGAGCTGGACGTGGACGCGGCTCCGCTCGAAGACCTGCAAGCGGACCTGCTGCAGGTGCGCATCCCGGACGACTCGCGGCTGCACGGAGTGGAGCTGTTCGAGCTGCGGCTGCCGAAACAGGCCAGCCTGGCGCTGATCGTGCGCGACGGCCACGGATTCGTGCCCGACCCGACGACGCGGCTTCAGCACGGCGACAAGCTGCTGATCGTGGCGTCGGCGAGCGTGCGCCGACAAACCGAACGCAGGCTGCGCGCGGTCAGCAGAGCCGGAAAACTCGCTCGCTGGTTCGGCGAGGAAGGCCTCTGATAACACCGCCGGTTCCGGGGGCGGACAGTACGTCCATTGCCGCGTCGGTAGCCCGAACTCCTGCCACATAGCCTGCGCGATTTGCCCTTTCGTGCAGGTCAGGGCCGTGGAGGATGGAACTGGGTTCCGAAACGCTACCGGGAGGGGCGCGGCGTCATGGAGATCTCGCAGGTGCTGGGCGAGCGGGCCCGGTGGGACATGTACCTGCCCGTGTTCGCGAATCTGCTGCGGCCGTCGACCTCGGCGGATCCGGTCATCGAGATATCCCTCGCGGACGGTGACGCGATCAACGAGAGCATCACCGCGTTTCGCAACAGCAGCGACGGCGAGACGCTCAAGTCCTGGGGCGACCAGATCATCACCCTGATCTTCGACGGGTACTCCGATTGGGCCGGCTACTACGCCTCGCAGCCGGAGTGGGTGCTGACCAACCTCGCCCAGTCTCTGGAGGACGCGAGCCAGCAGATCGCGCTGCTCGAGCATCTCCAGCACATCGCGGACGCCGTCCCCGAGACCCGCGACGAGGCTCTGACCTGGTTCAAGACTGACATCGACCGGTGGCTGCCGCAATGGCAGTACAACGCGAACACGCAGTTGGCGGGGGCGCAGGGACCGCTGGCCGAGGGCGAGGAGCGGGTTGAAGCATATCGGAACACTGATAACTGGAGCTACAGCCGGACGCCGGGCACCTTCTACTACCGGTTCCTCGAGCGCGACGGCAGATACGTCTACGTATACAACGACCGCGAGGACGCCCCCGACGACGAGTGGCACGAGATGTACCACTGGGACAGCGAGGCGGAGCGGCTGGCGCTGGCCAACGGGGACCTGTGCGCCAACGGGTGGCCTGAGGAGTGGAGCGGCTGGTACATCGTGCCCGTCCCCTCTGAGTATCAGTCCTTGTACGAAGGCGCTTGGGTCTACGGCAAGGGCACCGGCGGTCCGTGGATGACCGAAGCGCAGGCCGAGCGGAAGACCGCGCAAGCGGCGCGGCTGGCGGAGCAGGAAGCGCCGGTCGACGCGGCGCTCGACCCGGCTGGCTCGCTGACGGACTTCGCCCAAGACATACAGGCCGTCATCGCCCAGTTCACGGAGCGGTTCATGGCGAAGCTGCCGCCAGAGATGGCCGGAAACCCGACGGCGAGGTCGATCGTCGAGCAGGGGGCCCGGAAGCAGGCGTCGAAGATATTCGCGGCACGCGCGGCGCACGAGGAGAGGTGATTTCGCACCGTGAAACGAGACCGGGACCTAGAAGGCGATCGCGAAGAGGTCGAGGTCCAAGAGGCGCAGCGACGCAAGTCCGAAGACGGCCGCCAGCCCGGGACCCAGGGGCGTAGCGGTCCGGCCGCGACCGGCCTGGAGGATTCTCAGATCGAGGAGCCGTACGGCAGTCAGCTTTCCGATTCCCAGACGGACCTGATCGCCGACGAGCTGGACCGGGCCATGCCGCTGCTCATACAAGAGCTGCAGGACGTCGCGGAGCAGTACGCCGTTGTTCTCGAACGCGAGGACCCGATGGCGATCGAGGCCGTGCTCGGCACGCCGGAAAGCTTCGAGCCCGTCACGACGCAGGCGACTTCTGTGCCGGACCTGCTCGAGGAGCCGCCGCGGGACGTCGTCGTCACCGACGCGCCCGTCCCGGAGACGAACGAGGAGAAGTCCGGCGAGGCGGCCGCGGCGGAAGCGGACGAGGTGACCGAAGTCGCGGTCGACGACGACACGTCCGCGTACCTCGGGCAGGAGGCCGAGTCGGTCTTCGACGAGGCGGTCCGGGCGGTGCTCGACGGGCTGGTCGCGAAGGCCAAGGCAACCTCCGATGAGTTCGCGCAGTACCCGTCGCGCCTGCTGCGACTGGAGATCGAGGACAACCCACGTGTCAGCGCCCTGATCAACCAGGTGCGAGACGAGGCGCTGGATGGGCTGCGGGCCGAGATCTGGAGCCTGCTTCAGCAGGAAGAGATGGTGGAGTCGTGATCACGAGGTCGCGGGCGGCAGGCGGCGGCGCCGCGGGGTGGCAAGAGGGGGCCGATCATGCCTAAGGTGCTCAATGCGGCGGGTAGGAAGGCGGCTGCGGCGTATGCCGTGACCTTCCTCGCGAATTACGACGCCGCGCTGCTGGCGCTGGCGATCAAGAGCCTGACGCGTGGCGTGGGAAGCAAGGCCGGCTCGGCCACCGGCTTCAAGCTGTCCGGTCGGGTCAACACCTCGTTCGCGGAGGTGAAGCGTGGGTGTAAGAGCGCGGAGGTGAAGCTCCATCCGCATAAGGACGTTTACAGCGAGATGGGCGGATCTGACGCGATCACCAGCGTTCCGCAGGCGCTCGTGGACATCAAGGCCTTCTTCCCGGGCGAGAAGTTCATATCCGGGCATGTCCTGAACGCCGAATTCGGCGGAGTGGGTTCGAATCCCGCCAACCAGACGGTCCTCACCTCCGGGGCCAACAGCCAGCACCACTTCGACGAGCACGTCAAGTCGGCCTGGATCTACATGACCAGGGCGTGGGAGGAGATGTACCGGTTCGCCGGCGACGCGACCACCAAGTCGTATATGGAAGACCTACGGAAAAGCTGGGCGATACACATCCAGGCCACGGTCGACGACAGCTCGTGGTACCCCGCTTTGAAGGCTAACCCGGCGATCACGACACCTTACCCGTTGGACTGCGTCACCACGCAGGTCACGTTCACCGCTGCCGAGGTGAACGGTCCGTCGGAGGAAGACATCGCAAGGGCGCTCAAGATCGATCCCGACAAGCTGGGCGACGTGGCAAGGTATCTGTCGGCGTTTCGCGAGCACATGAGCCAGGCCACCAAGTTCGTGGTGAAGCAGGCGCCGCCGGCTTCGCTCGCCGGCCGCTCGGCCGTTTCAGCGGACATGACCGACGGCAGCGGCAAGACCACGACGAAGAGTTCGAACGCCTGGCAGAAGACGCTCAAGGTGCCGAAGGGGAAGAAGAAGGGGGCCGCGGCGCCGAAGCCGGCGGTGAAGACCGTCCAGTCCTACTTCACGCTCGCGGACGGCAGTGAGATCGCTCTGCTCGACGGAGACAACGAGATCGGCCCCGAGACCGTGGGCTACCCGTGGTCAGTCACCGACACGGACCTCAAATCAGACGCCGTATTCTGCGTATTCACCGACACGGCCAGCGGAAAGGCCCTGATCTCGCTTGAGCCGAAGGTGAAGACCAAGGTCACGGTGGGCGGCGCGGCGCTCACGACAACCGGGATGACCCTGAGTCCTGGTGATGTAGTGCGCGTACCGGACAGCAAGGCGCCGAACACCGACCACTGCTATGACCTGACCTTCGGGCAGAGATGACCGCAGCGGCCGTCCACTCGAGTGGACAGGCTGCGCCACCGGACGCCCGCAGGATGGCGTTCGACGTCCAGCGGCACGACCGCGCCCTGGCCTTGCGCGCTCGCTCGACGGCCAGGGCGGGGCCGTTCCTGTGCCGGTTCAGCCGGCGCCTGCCGGACGCCTTCGCGAACTTCGCGATCCCCGACGACGGCGCCGAGCCGACCGCGGCCGATATCCGGGCTCTGCTGCGCGCCTTCGAGCAGCGCGGCCGCACCGCGCGGCTGGAGTTCCTGGCAGGCTGCGCGCCGAAGGCGGAGCGTGCCCTGGTCGACGCAGGGTTCACGGTGGAGCGCCGGGGTGTGGTCATGGCGTGTACTGCGCCCTGGCTCACAGCACCCTGGCTCACTGCGCCCCAGCCGCTGCCGGGGCTCGTCTTGGCCGAGCCGTCCTGCGACGCGGACCTGGAGGAATTCGCGCGCGTCCAGCACTACGCATTCGGCCAGCCGGGCGAGGCAGGACCGGAGGCGGTAGAGCGGCTGGTCCAGGTGCGTACGAGGGGCGCACTCGTCATGCTCGCCCGACATCAGGGCCGAATCGTTGGCGGCGGGGTCTGCATGCCGCCGGTCAACAGTGTCGGCGAGCTCGACGGAGTGGCTGTAGCGGAGGATGCGCGCCGCAGGGGCATTGGGACTGCGATAAGCGCGCGCCTGACCGGTCTCGCGTTCCGCGACGGCTATCACCTGGTGTGGCTGGAACCCGTCGGCCCAGAGGCACGGCAGGTATATCGCGGCATCGGATACCGCCCGATCGCCGAGAGGCTTCGGCTCGGCGCACCGTCCGCATCGGCTCCCTCTTCGGACGCAGAGGTTTCAATCTGATAATCGTCTCCGATATCCGTGTAGGCGCGGCGTCACAACGGGTACGAGCCCGGTGAGCCGTTGATCGGAGTCTGATTCACTGGATGGACACCTCGTCTTCCGGTACCGGCAGCGCCGGGCACGAACAGCTGCGCCGCCTGCGTCTACGCAGCGGGCTGAGTCAGCAGGAACTCGCTGAGCGAGCGGGAATCAGCGTGCGCACGTTGCGCAACCTCGAACGCGGCGGAGTGGAGCGCCCACATGCCGCGTCCGTGGGCCGCCTCGCCGAAGCCCTCGGCGTCAACGCCAACGATCTCACCGCCCTGTTGGGACACGTGGCCGTCGCCGCTCAGCCCCGGGGTGACTCGTCCTCGGCGCGAACAGGCTCGCTCTCACATCCGCCCGGCGCGGATAGCGCAGATACGCAAGGACAGGTGCAGGGCCGACTGCGCATCGGCGTGCTGGGCCCTCTCCTGGTACACCGGGGCTCCGTGCCGGTCGAGTTGTCTTCAGCCACGCAACGCAATCTGCTGAGTCTCCTCGCGGTTCAGCCGCGTCAGACAGTCGGCACCGGGCAGATCATCGAAGCGCTATGGGAGCACGACCCTCCCCGCACCAGCCTCCAGCTCATCCACTCACACGTCGCGCAGCTGCGCCGGCTGCTCGAACCCGAGCGGGGCGCGCGCTCGCCCGGCCGGGTGCTGCGGCACGTCCCCGGCGGCTACCGGCTCGAACTCGAACCGGAGCAGCTGGACCTGTGGTGGTTCCAGGAGCTGGCTGCGCGCGCCAGGCAGGCCTGGTCCACCGGCGCCGCGGAGTCCGCGTCCCAGCTTTTCCGCGAAGCGTCGGCGTACTGGCGCGGCCCCGTGCTCGCAGACGCGGACGCCCGGCTGCGCCTGCACCCCGCCATGGTGGCGATCGCCCGGCAGCGCATCGCGGTGCTCACGGAGTGGGCCGACGTCGCGATAAGCCTGGCCCGGTTCGACCTCGTGCTCGCCCCGCTGCAGACCTTGTGCGCCGAGGAACCGCTGCACGAGGGGCTGGCTGCCCGGCTCATGCTCGCCCTGGCGGGCGACGGCCAGCAGGCCGCGGCGCTGGCTCTTTACGGCACCGTTCGCCGCTTGCTCGACGACCAGTTGGGAGTCACGCCCGGCGCCGAACTGCAAGCCGCGCAGCTGCGCGTCTTGCGCGGAAAGCTGCCCGTGGCCACGCGACCGACCTTGGGCGCGGACCGTTCCGCACGCCCCGCCGCGTCGCAGCCCACTGACGCTGAGAACCCGGATCCGGATCCGGGCCATCGCGCCGCGCCGCCCGCGCAGCTGCCGACCGACATCCAGGGCTTCACCGGCCGGGCCGCGGGTCTCAGTTCGCTCGATTACCTGCTGCCCGCCGAAGAAGCCGAGGCGCCTCACGGCTGGCTGGCGATGATCGCCGGCATGGGCGGGGTCGGGAAGACCGCGCTGGCGGTGCACTGGGCGCACCGTAACTCGGGCCGCTTCCCAGACGGTCAGCTCTACGTGAATCTGCGCGGGCACAGCGCGGAGGGCCCGCTGCGCCCCTTGGACGCGCTGGCCGGGTTCCTGCTCTCCTTCGGCGTCCCAGCCGACCGCATACCGGCGGACGAGACCCAGGCCGCCGCCATGTACCGCAGCCAGTTGTCCGGTAAACGTGTGCTGATCGTCTTGGACAACGCGACCAGCGCCGAGCAGGTGCGCCCGCTGCTGCCGGCCGGCCCGGGTGTCGCGGTCATCGTCACCAGCCGTGAAGTTCTCACCGGCCTCATCGCGCGGGAAGGGGCCCGGCTGCTGTCCCTGGACGCGCTCGCCTCGGCCGAATCCACGGCGCTGCTGACGCGCATGCTCGGCACCGCGCGAGCCGAGGCCGAACCCGAGGCGGTCGCCGCTCTCGCGTGGTTGTGCGCGAATCTACCGCTGGCGCTACGCATCGCCGCGGCCAACCTAGCGACCCGCCCGCGTTACCGCATCGCCGACTACGCAGCGAGGTTGGCCACAGGGGATCGGTTGACGGCGTTGGCGATCGACGGCGACGCGGACACCGCCGTGCGCGCCACCTTCGAGCTGTCCTGCGCCGCGCTGCCCGTGGCCGAGCGGCGGCTCTTCCGGCTGCTGGGGCTCGTCGCCGTCCCGGACTTCACCGGGGCTTCGGCTGCCGCGCTGGCCGGCGTCCCGGTGGCGGAGGCCGACCGCCTGCTGGGTCGGCTGGTCGGCCATCATCTCGTCGAAGAGCACCTGCCCGGCCGGTACACGCTGCACGATCTTTTGCGCCTCTACGCAGCCGAACTGGCCGACCGCGAGGAGGAGGCCGACGGCCGCCGCGCCGCGACCACACGGATCGCCGACTATTACCGCGCCCGCGTCTCCGGCGCCGCGCTGCTGCTCTACCCGCATGTGCTGCTGCCGCCGGGCCTTGAGCCCGCCGCGCTCGCAGCCACGACCGGCAGACAACCGACGGACGCCGCCGCCGCGCTCGCCTGGCTGGAGACCGAGCGGCCCAACATCGTCGCGATGGTGGTGCATCTCGCCGAGCACGGCGACCAGCGCGGCGCCTGGGAACTCGCGGTCCTGATAAACGGCTACTTCGCCTCGTGCGCCAACGCCGTGGACTGGCGGGTCGTCAGCGAGGTGGCGCTGACGGCCGCACGGGCGCTGGGTGATCCGGTCGCGCAGGCCGCCGCCGAACTGCACCTCGGGATGGCCGAGAACGCGCGCTGCCGCTTCGAAGAGGCGGCCGGGCGCTATTCGCGCTCGGTGGAACTGGCCGAGTCGGCCGGATGGACGCAGTGCCACGCCGTCGCCCTCAACAACCTCGCCGGGGTCTACTGGGCCGCGGCCCGGATCGAGCAGACCATCGAGCGGCTGACCGAAGCGCTGGCGCTGCACCGGCTCGCGGGCCGCCGCGTCGGCGAAGCCGTCACCCTCGCGAACCTGGCCGTCGCATACCTCGAGCGCCGCCACGACGAACCCGACGCACTGAGCCGCGCCCGGACCCTGGCCGACGCGCGCGGCCTGCTGGAGGCGGCGCTCGCCCTGCACCGCGAGACCGGCGACAGCCGCAACGAGGCCGACACGCTGCGCGTCCTGGCCGAGGTAGAGCGCGACGCCGGCGAACTGCTCAGCGCCGCCGAAAACGCCCAGCGGGCCCTCACGCTGGCGCACGCCAGCGAGGACGCGCGGTTCCGGGCCGGCGCGCTCTCGGCGCTGGCCACGATCCGGATCCGGCTCGGCGACGGCCCGGCCGGCCTCGCCCTGCACCGCGAGGCGGCGGATCTGGCCCGTACGATCGGAGATCCGCGGGTGCGCGCGGCGATGCATCTCGACCAGGCCGCCTCGCACGTGTGCCTCGGCCAGCCGCACGACGCGTTCATCGAGGTCCAGGACGCGCTCGCGATCGGCCGGCAGATCGGCTCGCGCCTCGTCGAGCGCAAGGCCCGACGGCTGCTGGACCTCATCGAGGTCCGCCCACCGCCGGGCCCGGCCGCGGACGCGGATCAGATGAGCCCCTCGCGGATCGCGTAGGCGATCGCGTGCGCGCGGTTGCGCAGCTGGTAGCGCACGACGATATCGTGCAGCACGCTGGTGACGGTCCGCTTCGAATAGGCGAGCTTCGCGGCGATCTCCTCGGTGTCGAACCCCTCCGCGGCGAGCTTGAGCACGTCCCGCTCTCGGCCGGACAGGCCGGTGAAGGCGAGCCCGCGCGGTTGCAGCACGTGCTGCTGGAGCCGGGTGACCTGCTTGAGCATCCGGCTGAGCAGGTCCGAGGGCAGCACCGCCTCGTTCGCCGCGGCCTTGCGCACCGCCTCGCCGAGCCACGAGGCCGTGGCCTCGCGCCGCCACAGCACGGAACAGACCCCTGATTCGACGACGGCCAGCAGATCCTCGTCGCTCAGGGCGGTCACCACCAGGATCACCTGAGCCTGGGTGCGCGCGCGGGTCGTGCGCACCAGGTCCAGGACGTGCTGGTCCGGGCCGTCGGCCGCGAAGACCGCGACGGCGGCGCTCGGGCCCGCCTTCCCGTCGACGAGCGCGAACTCGGACCCGCTGCGCAGGGCGGTCGTCAGACCGGCGCGGACGATCGGGTCTTCGGCATACAGGTATACCGGGATACGGCTGTCCATCTTCTCTCCCCTTGGTGAGCCTCCGGGCCCGCCCTCCCTGCGGATCGCTGCCCGGAGTGCTGATCATTCGTCTATCGCGCGCGGTGGCGTGCGCCCCACCGTTCGGCGACTGCGTTTCTCGCCGGTCCCACCGTGCGCATACGACGCTATGACGCAGTATCAGCGCACGAACTGTACCGGATCTGTGCCGCGATTCCGCAGGTCGAGGCGGTGCAGCGGCAAGAACCGGCAAGAACGGCGCGCCGCGGTCTGCGTGGTTTTCTGCGTTCTTCCGCCTTGGGCGGGCCCAGGCGGGTCCGTAACGTCTGATCAGGAGTCGTATCTGCGGGGGAAAGGGGACGGCATGCTCGGCGAGGCTGACAGGACCCTGAGCAGATGGCTTGGCGCCGTTCTGCCCGAGGGGGTCGCGGTGCGGTCGGGGCCTGCGGACGTCCGCCGGGGTGATCAGGCTGCTGATGAACCCTTCGTCGGCGTCTTCCTCCACCGCGTCCTGCGGGAAGGCCCGGCGCGCCAGTCGAGCTGGGTTGACGTACGCGACGAGCGGGGCGTGGTGATCGGCCGGCAGGCGCCGCTGCAGCACTTCCGGCTCGTCTACCTGATCACCGCCTGGGCCGGGCCCGCGGGCGATCCAGGCGGCCGGGACGGCGTGCGACCGGAAGCCGGCGTCTCACGCTCGGAAGGCGATCTGCTCGGCGCGGTGCTCAACGCCTGCGCGGTGTGCGAAAACGTGCCGCCCGAACACGTCGAGGGCTTGCTCGCGCGGTCCGGGGCGCCGGTCATCGTGCTGTGCGCGCCGGGAGAGCCTGCGGTCGCTGAACCGCCGTGGGCCGGCTGGGAGATCAGCCCACGGACATACCTGCGGCTCGACCTGCTCGCCGCGCTGCTGCCGCCGATGTCCGTCGAGGTGGCGCCGCCTGCCCGCGAGATCGCGCTGGAGGTGGAGCGCGGTCCCGCACCGAGCGCTGCGGGCCGCGGCATCGGGCGGCGGCCTGATGACGCCGGATCGAGTGGATGGGAGCGGCGCAGAGTCACTGAGCGGTCTGCCCCCGTCGCGCGCAGTTCCCAAGAACCCTGATTCACGGCTCAGCGCGCCGGTTGACCCGCCACCGACGGTAGGTCAACCGGCGCGCACCGACGTGTTCGTCGTGAGGAACTGAGCGCTGCCGGACTTCACCGTCACCGGATCGGGCACCGGGCCAGCGGGCGTGGTCTGGGTGGCCGGCGTGACGACGGTGAAGGTGGCCGTGAACGAACCGCCCTTGATCAGAATCGGCGCTCCGTTGCGTGTCCGCTGCGTGGTGTTCGCGGGCGTGAGCGTCAGCGTCAGCGTCCCGGTGCCGGCGTTTGTGAAGGATCCGGACGTGTACGCGAGCGCCCCTCTCAGCTGGGCGGGAAGCTCGTCGCCGACGAGGCACGCCTTCATCCCGCAGACCGTGAGCGTCGCGCTCGAGCCCTCCAGCGGCGCCGGGCCTTGGAGGGCGGGAACCACGGCGGGCGGCGGGATGGTGACCTGCACCTGATCGCCGGTCCTGATGATGAAGTCACCCATCGGTTTCCCTCCCGGCTGAACATCTCGCGGCGGCGCGGCGGCGCCTCGCGGCGTTCACTGAATCCCGAACAGTTCGAGCTCGCTCACGGCCACGTCCGGCGAGCCGCTGCCCTGATAGATCGCGGTGACCTGCACCTGCACGCTCGTGATCAGGACCGCGTGCTGCAGATCGAAGGTCTGCGGCTTCGAGGTGTCCTGCGGTGTGATGGTGAAGGATTCGTGGTCCGAGAAGACCAGGCGCAGCGAGCTCGGTCGGCCGTGCGCGACGTAGGCGTCGCTCGCGCCCGAATGCAGTATCAGCTTTTTGAGCGTCACCGGGTGGCTGAAGGCCAGGACGAGCTGCGGCGCGGGAGAGGCGACCCAGGGAGCGAGCCAATAGGTGTTCGTCAGTTCGTCCGCGGCCGACAGCGGAGCGTGCCCTGAAGCCTGGGCACTGGCGTCCACGTGGACCGCGTGGATCGGCACGAGCGTCTGGTCTGCCACATTGAGGATTCTCTGCTTGATCGCCACGACGCGGTGGTTGACGGCGATCCGCAGCGGCGGATAGGCACCGTAGAGCACGCCTGCCACGAGTACGCATACGGCGACTACCGTGCGTACCTTGCGATAGATCCGCAGAATCAGGGGTTTGAGTCCGCGGTCGTGGACGTGCGGGTTGGAGGCGGACCGGCCGGAGCCCTTCGTGAGCGGAACGACCTTCGGGCCGCGGCGCAGCGTGAACCTGCGCTGCCACGGCGGTTCGACGCGTGCGGCCTCGACGAGCGAGCTCCCGCAACGCGCGCAGAATTTGCGCGTCGGGACGTTGCCCTCGCCGCAGGTACTGCAGACGAGGTCGCCCGGCTTGAGGCTGTGCGTCGGCTTGGTCTTGGTCACGGCGGTGACGCGCGGACGGACCGGTTGCGGCGGCTGTTCGCGGACCGAATCCGTGGGGGAGCGCAGCGGGAGTGGCGGCTGGGGCGGTGAAGACGGCGAAGGCG
>Ga0070741_10013081_pt1 | contig 14779 bp, 11 predicted proteins | sample Coa_R1_4_FD_66440 | JGI IMG/M metagenome (GOLD analysis project Ga0070741, IMG submission 66440) | Surface soil microbial communities from Centralia Pennsylvania, which are recovering from an underground coalmine fire - Coalmine... | ecosystem: Environmental > Terrestrial > Soil > Unclassified ...
TAGGAGTCTGGGCCGTGTCTCAGTCCCAGTGTGGCTGATCGTCCTCTCAGACCAGCTACCCATCGTCGCCTTGGTGAGCCGTTACCTCACCAACAAGCTAATGGGCCGCGGGCCCATCCCAATGCGGAGGCCGAAGCTTCCTTTACTCGCCCCGCTGATGCGGGGAGAGCACATCCGGTATTAGCTCGAGTTTCCTCGGGTTGTCCCGGTCATCGGGGCAGGTTACCCACGTGATACTCACCCGTTCGCGGCTTTGCCCCGGGCCGAAGCCCGGTTCGTCGCTCCACTTGCATGTGTTAAGCACGCCGCCAGCGTTCGTCCTGAGCCAGGATCAAACTCTCCGTAAAAAGTGTGGCGTGGCTGGCTGCCAGCCACAAGAGAGTTGTCATGTCGCTGACTCGCCACCGCGTACACAGTGCGGCGGCAGACATGACGGAGTTATCAACCCCCGCCCGGTGCATGGTGGGCGGGGGTCGGGCTCGAGCGACGAAGGACCGCAGCCCTTCGTCGCGCGCTGCTCAGTTTTCAAAGACCACTCGGCGGGGGTCGGCGGGTTTCGCCGCCTCCGGCCGCTCTTGCGTGGTCACGAAAAAGGCCCCTCGTCGTGAGGGGCCCGATATGGGACCGGCGGATCCGCCGGCCGAAACTGGACTCCTCGCTACGAGGCTGCTCCTCTCGGAAACCGTCGCAAGAGCGACCGGGAAGTATAGCCCTCGAGCCGCGAAAGGCGAGGCGCGGAGCCGATCACGCGGCGGGCCCGGAATCGCCTGCAAATCCCTCCGATCAGGGGGCAAGCAGCCGAACGAAGCGCCGTTTCCCCACCTGGAGCACGCGGCCGGCCAGCCGCTCCACCGGCAGATCGAGACTCTCGGGAGGGACCCCCTCCCCGTCGAGCCGGACGCCTCCCTGGGCGATCAGCCGCCGCGCCTCGCTGCTCGAGATCTCGAACGCCCCGGCGATCAGAGCCGGCAGGTGCACATCGCCATCGTCCACCCCGTCCGCCTTCCCCAGCGAGAGCTCGGGGATGTCGTCGGGCACCTCGTGCGCCACGTGCACGGTGTCGAAGCGCTGCTCGGCCCGGTCTCCTGAGCCCTCGCCGTGGAAGCGATCGACCAGTCGCCGTGCCAGTGCCCGCTTGGCCTCGACCGCGGGTCCATCGGGCCGCTCCTCACCCAGCAGTAGCTCGTAGTAGACGGGCATCACCTCGTCCGGAATCCGCATCAGCTTTCCGAACATCTCCTCCGGTGCCTCGGTTATGCCGACGTAGTTGCCCAGTGACTTGCTCATCCGTCGCACGCCGTCGGTGCCTGGCAGGATGGGCATCGTCAGGATCGACTGCTCAGGCACGCCGTAGGCGCGCTGGACGTCGCGGGCGAAGAGCAGGTTGAACTTCTGGTCCGTCCCGCCGAGCTCCACGTCGGAGCGCACTGCGACCGAGTCGTACCCCTGCAGCACGGGATAGAGCAGCTCCAGGTAGGAGATCGGCCGGTCCGCCTCCATCCTCCTGGTGAAATCCTCGCGCTCCAGCAGGCGAGCGACCGTCACCTTGGACATCAGCTCGAAGAGCTGCTGTGCAGACATGTCGAGCCACTCGCTGTTGAAGCGCACCTCGGTGGCATCGCGATCGAGGACCTTGAACGCCTGCTCCTGAAAAGTCCGCGCGTTGGCGTCGATCTGCTCCGGGCTCAGGACGGGGCGCTGGCTGTCGCGTCCGCTGGGGTCCCCCACCCGCGCGGTGAAATCCCCGATGATCAGGACGACCCGGTGCCCCTGTTCCTGGAACTGGGCGAGCTTGGTGAGCACGACCACGTGTCCGAGGTGGATATCGGGGGCCGTGGGGTCGATCCCGAGCTTGACGCGCAGCGGCTCGCCGCCGGCGACCTGCTGCTCGAGTCGCCCCTCGGGCAGGATCTCCTCCGCGCCACGCCTGAGGATGTGGAGGTCAGCCACGCTCGGACAGCCGGAATTCCGTCACGGGGCCAATGCTAGACTCCCCGCTTCCGCCTGGCCGGGCGCGTAGCTTTCGCGGAGTTGTGCGAGAGCGCATTTCCGTTACCTGGAACGCCCTTTTGGGTTCTTCTACGTTCAGGCGCTGGTGCTCGATCCGGGTGCGACCGGTCAACGGCGTCGCTCGCGCGAGATGACAGACGATTTCGACTTCGATTTCGACGTGGACAGGGGCCGAACGGCGTCGCGGACCGAGGACCGCGAGCCCCCCGAGGTGACCCCGATCGACCGCGGCCGTGACGGCCGCCCGCGGAACGGCTCCAATGCCAATGGCCACGGACGCCGAGCGAACGGCGCGAACGGGAACCGGTCCCGGGTCACCGAGTCCCCACCGCGCGACGAGGGCGACTGGCTCAGCCACGGCGACGACGAGTTCACTCCCGGAAGCCTCTCGCCCCTTCGCGAGCGCGACGACGGCCCGGCGGGGCGGCACGTTCCGGGCGAGGGCCGAGCCTTCGCGCGCGAGGCCCGACGCCGCGCCTCTCGCCGCCCGAGCCCCATCCTCGACCTCGATGCGGAGAGGGAGCGGCTCGAGCGGGATCAGGCCCAAGAGGAGGTGGACTTCGAGTCGCTGCTAAAGCGCCAGCCGCAGAAGAGCGGCGTGGCCCGTCGCGGCTCGGCCATCCGGCAGACCTTCCGCAGCGGCCTCCAGAGCCTGCGTCGGGTTGGCGGCGAGCGCATCGCGGAGAGCCGTGACCGAGTCCAGGCGCTTCGGGAGCGGGTTCCGACCCGGCTGCCCCAGCCCGGTCCCGCGGGCACCCCGGGCAAGCCCCCTCCCCCACCCAGGCTGCCGCGGCGGATCAGCTCCCGCCGGCCGCGCAGGCCGAAGCCCGGCAAGATCAAGTGGCTGCGGCTCGTGGTCCTCCTGGCGGGGCTCGGCCTGCTCGCGATCGTCTCGACCTTCTTCGGGATGATGATGGCGATTACGCGCGACCTGCCGCAGCTCGAGAACAAGAAGGAGTTCGCGGAGGCGAAGAACTCCGTCGTCCTCGATGACCAGGGCAACCGGATCGGGACCCTGCTCAACAACAACGACCGCATCCTGATCGACTCGGGCGACATCTCGCCCTACATGAAGGAGGCGGCCGTCGCGATCGAGGACAAGCGCTTCTACGAGCACGGCGGCGTCGACTGGCAGGGCATGGTGCGGGCCGCCTTCCAGGACATTCTCCCCGGCGGCTCGACGCAGGGAGCCTCGACGATCACCCAGCAGTTCGTGAAGAACGCGCTCGAGGCGCAGAACAGCCGGACCATCTTCGAGAAGTTCCGCGAGGCGGCTCTCGCGACCGAGATCGAGCGCCACTGGGACAAGGACAAGATCCTCACCGAGTACCTGAACACCATCTACTTTGGCGAGGGCGCCTATGGCATCGAGGCGGCCGCGCGCACCTACTTCGGCTGGAACCATCCCGGCTGCGGCGAGGCGGGCCACGAGATGTGCGCGAAGGACCTGACGCCCCCGGAGGCCGCGATGCTCGCCGGCATCATCGCCTCCCCGTCCGCCTTCTCGCCGCGGATCAATCCGCAGGCTGCGCTCGACCGCCGCAACCTCGTGCTGAGCGACATGCTCGACCAGGGCGACATCGACCAGGCCGAGTACGACCAGGGAATCCACACGCAGCTCCCGGCTCCCTCGGAGATCCACCATCCGCGGGACGACTCGCTTGCGCCCTACTACATGTCGTGGCTGCGCCAGCAGGTCGTCGATCTCTACGGCCCGGGTCGCGCATTCGGGGGCGGCCTGCAGATTCACAGCTCCCTCGATCTCGACATGCAGAACGCCGCGCAGAGCATCGCCCAGGACACCCTCTCCGGCGTCGCTCCGACGGCTGCCGCCGTGGTGATCGACAACGCCACCGGTCAGGTCAAGGCGATGGTCGGCGGCAGCGACTACAACACGCACCCCTTCAACCTGGCGACCAACGGGCACCGCCAGCCCGGGTCGTCGTTCAAGCCCTTCACGCTGGCGACGGCCCTCAGCCAGGGGATCTCGCCGAGCACGAGCTACCCCTCGAACGAGAAGATCTTCAAGGTCCCGGGCTCGAAGCACGAGTACTTCGACGTCCACAACTACAGCGACGAGTACTACGGCAGCTCGAGCCTCGAGGCGGCGACCATCCACTCGGACAACTCGGTCTACGCCGAGCTCGCTCTCCATCGCACCTTGCGCTGCACCTCCGGCTGCAGCAACAGCCCCGCCGTTCGCGGCGGCACCAAGCGGATCGCCCACACCGCGCACCAGATGGGTCTCGTGACGAAGTTCTCGACCAACCCGTCGATGGTCCTGGGGGCGATCGATCCGGGGGTCTCCCCATTGGAGATGGCACATGCCTACGAGACGATCGCGACCGGCGGCGTGCGCATCGGCGGCAACCTCGACGCGACGCCCGGCCCGAACAACACGCCCTACGACCTCGCCCCGGTGGCGATCGACAAGGTCACCGACCCGAGCGGCAAGACGATCGCCGACGACAAGCCCAAGAGCATCCGCGTCCTCTCCCCCGGCGTCGCCAACACCGTCAAGAGCATCCTCCACCTGAACGTGCTCGAGGGCACCGGCAAGCTCGCCCAGTTCGGCAACAGCTCCGAGTGGGGCAAGACGGGCACGACGGAGAACAACGGTGACGCCTGGTTCTGCGGCGGCGACAGCCACTTCACCGCCTGCGTCTGGGTCGGCCACGCCGACAGCACCACGCCGATGACGACCGACTTCAACGGCGGCCCGGTCGACGGCGGCACCTTCCCGGCTCTGATCTGGGGCCGGATCATGTCCGCGGTCGAGAGCATCTACTCGCAGGAGAAGGCAGCGGAGAAGCACGGAGGGAACTCCAGCTCGACCACCTCGACCACGTCCAGCGGCTCCTACCCGGGCAGCTCCTCCAGCTCTTCGAGCTCCTCGTCGTCCGGTGGCGGCGGCGGTGGCAGCGCGGGAGGCGGTGGAAGTGGCGGCGGCGGAGGCGGCCACGCGACCGCGCCGGCGCCAGCCGTCAGCCCCGGGCGCGGCGGCTCCACCGGCGGGACCGGCGGCACCGGGCTCTAGTCACGCCGCGCGCGTCTCGACCTGAGGCCACGGCCGCGAGACGTAACGGCTCCCGCTGACGCAGTAACGCCAGGGCAGCTCGGCCGCCTTGGTGATCCCGATTCGTGGGCCGGTGACGACCTCGACGGTGGCCCACTTCGGGTCAGACGCGCGCAGCTCGAACGGCGGCGCCAGCAGGTCGGCCCCGTTCAGCTCGAGCCCGACGCCCAGCGCCTCCGTGAGCTTGCCGGGGCCGGAGCAGAGCTGCTCGAGCTCATCGCGGCCGCGGCGCTCGCGCATCAGCTCGATTCCCCGCGTCGGCTCGAGCGCCCGGATCAGCACGGCGGCGGCGCTGCCCTCGGGCTCCGCGACCGCGTTGAGCAGGCTGTGGATGCCGTAGGAGAGATAGACGTAGGCGCGCCCGGGCGGGCCGAAGAGCACCTCGTTGCGTGCGGTGCGGCCGACGTAGGCGTGGCAGGCGGGGTCGGCCGCCTCGTAGGCCTCCGTCTCGACGATCACGCCGGCCGTCTCCCCCACCCCGAGCTGACAGCCGATCAGGTCCCGCGCCACCTCGTGTACGGAGCGGTCGAAGAACTCCCGGTTCACGCGCGTAGGGCGGTGAGCGCCTCGCGCGCCCGCTCGAGTTGCTCCGACACCCGGGCGGAGGCGGTGCCGCCGGCCGAGATCTTCGACTCGATCGTCCGGCCCTCCTCCAGAGCGCGCCTGACCGCCGCCTTCGCGTCGTCCGGGACGCCGTCGAGCTCGGTGTCCGCGAGCTCGGAGAGGGACCTGCCCGAGTCAATCGCGGCCTTGACCAGGCCTCCGACGAGGCCGTGCGCCTCGCGGAAGGGCACCCCCTCCTGGACCAGGGCGTCGGCGAGATCGGTGGCCGCGAGCATCTCGTCCTGCGCGGCGGCCGCAAGGCGCTCGCGGTTGAAGACCACGCCCCCGAGCATGCCGGTGGCCGCGGCCAGGGAGAGCTCGATGTTGTCGATCGCGTCGAACAGGGGCTCCTTGTCCTCCTGGAGGTCCTTGGAATAGGCGAGCGGCAGGGCGTGCATGGTCCCGAGCAGGCTCTGGAGCGCCGCGGTGACCCGCGGCGCCTTGCCGCGGATCAGCTCGGCGGCGTCGGGGTTCTTCTTCTGGGGCATGATGCTCGAGCCCGATGCGAACGAGTCCGGCAGCTCCACGAAGCCGAATTCCTGGCTCGACCAGAGCACGATCTCGGCGCCCAGGCGTGAGAGGTGCATCGCACAGATCGAGGCGGCGGACAGGTAGTCGAGCGCGAAGTCCCGGTTGGAGACCGCGTCCAGCGAGTTCGGATAGGGCCGCTCGAAACCGAGGTCGGCAGCAAGCTGATCGCGGTCGATGTCCCAGTTGAGACCGGCGAGCGCGCCCGAGCCCGCCGCCATCTCGGTGGTCGCCTGGGCGGCGTGGAAGAAGCGCCGCGAGTCACGGTGGAACATCCAGAAGTAGGCGAGCAGGTGGTGGCCCAGGTAGACCGGTTGCGCACGCTGGAGATGCGTGTACGACGGCGCCGGCCAGTCGCGGTGCGCCTCCGCCTGCGCGACGAGCGTCTCCATCAGGCCCTCGAGCAGCGCGATCGCCCGGGCGGAGTGAGAGCGGACAAGCAGGGCCAGATCGGTGGCGACCTGGTCGTTGCGTGAGCGGGCCGTGTGCAGCTTGCCTCCGAGCGGCCCGATCAGCTCGGTCAGGCGCCGCTCGATCGCCATGTGGATGTCCTCGTCGTCGTCGCTGAACCGGAAGGCGCCTTGCTCGAACTCGCCCGCGATGCGCTCGAGACCCTCCGTCACGGTCGCCAGCTCGTCCTCGTCGAGCACGCTCAGCCGGTTGAGAGCTCGCGCGTGCGCCTTCGACTGCTCGAGGTCGAACTCGGCGAGGCGCCAGTCGAAGGAGATCGACGAGTTGATCCGCCGGAACAGCGGGTCCTGCTCTTCCCCGAACCGGGACATGCTGCGAGTCTAGGGGCGCTTGCCGAGCGCTTCGCCGAGCGCCGTGCAGACCCGGTCGACCTGCGCCTCGGTCATCGAGGTGAAGAACGGGAGCGCCAGTGAGCGCTCGGCGACGCGCTCGGCGACCGGGAACTCGCCGCCCACGAAGCCGAAGCGCTCCCGGTACGGGGGCAGCAGGTGGATGCACGGGAGGTAGGCCTTCGAGGCGATACCCCGGGAAGCGAGCGACGCGATCACGGCATCCCGGTCGGCGTCCGGCGGCAGCTGCACCACGAAGACGAACCAGCTGCGCCGCGCATCGCCCTGGTTCTCGCAGGGCAGGACGAGGTCGTCGTGGTCCTGCTCGCCGGCGGGCTCGGCGCCGAGCTGGGTGAGGCGCTCGCGGTAGAGGGCCGCGACTTCCTCCCGGGCATTCAGCAGCTCCCCGAGCCGCTCGACCTGGGCGACGCCGATCGCGGCCTGAAGGTCGCTGAGCCGGTAGTTGAAGCCGATCCGGTCGTGCTCGACCTGTGACATGTCCGGCGCACGGCCCTGGTTGCGCTCGCTGCGGACCCGCTCGGCCACCTCCTTGTCCGGAGTGACCAGCATGCCGCCCTCGCCCGTGGTGATCTGCTTGTTCGCGTAGAAGGCGAAGGTCGCGATGTTCCCGGCCGTGCCGATCTTCCGGCCGGCGGCGTCCACCGAGCCGAGCGCCTGGCAGGCGTCCTCGAGGATCCCCAGGCCCCGCTCGGAGGCGAGCTTCGCGAGCGCGGGCAGGTCCGCCGGGTAGCCGAAGATGTGGACGGGCAGGATCCCGACCGTGGTCTCCCCGAGCGCGGCGGCGGCGGCCTGGGGGTCGATCGTCAGGGTGACCGGGTCGATCTCGCAGAAGACGGGCGTCGCTCCCTCGTAGAGCAGGGCGTTCGAGGAAGCGACGAAGCTGAGGGGCGTCGTGATCACCTCGCCGCCGTCCGACCAGCCCATCGCCCGAACGCCGAGGTGGAGCGCGGTGGTCCCGCTGGAGACCGCCACGGCATAGACGTCACCGAGCCAGTCCGCGAGGTCGTGCTCGAACTGCTCGAGCTTCGGGCCGAGCGAGAGGGTGCCCGAGCGGACCACCTCGAGGAGCAGCTCCTCCTCGCGCGGGCCGAGCTCAGGTCGTGCGAGCGGGATCGGTTCGTTCACTCGCGGGCCGGCCCTCGTCGCGAGGCTGGAAGGCGTACTCGAGCGAGTCGACCAGCGCCTCCCATGAGGCCTCGATGATGTTCTCGGAGACCCCGATCGAGCCCCACCCCCGCTCCCCGTCGGAGGAGTCGAGCAGGACGCGGGTGACGGCGCCGGTGCCGTGGTGCTCGTCGAGGATGCGGACCTTGTAGTTGGTCAGCTCGATATCCGCGAGGTGCGGGTGGCGGTCGATGATCGCGCCGCGCAGCGCCTTGTCCAGGGCGTTCACCGGGCCGTTTCCCTCGGCGGTGCGCAGGTAGCGCTCGCCGTCGACCCAGATCTTGATCGTCGCCTCCGTGACCACCTTGCCGTCCTCGCGCTTCTCGACCAGGACGCGGAAGCCCTCGAGCCGGAAGAGCGGCTCGTAGCGGTCGCTCTCGCGGCGGAGCAGCAGCTCGAAGGACGCGTCGGCCGCCTCGTAGTGGTAGCCGCGGTGCTCGCGCTCCTTCAGCGTGCGGAGCGCCCGCGCCGCCTGCTCGTCGTCCAGAGGGATGCCGGCCCGCTCTGCGCGCTGGAGGATCGTTCCCTTGCCGGAGAGCTCCGAGACCACCATCTGGCGCTCGTTGCCCACCTCGCCCGGATCCATGTGCTCGAAGGTGCGGGCATCGGCGCTGACGCCGGCGACATGCATCCCGCCCTTGTGGGCGAAGGCGTTGCGCCCGACGAAGGGCTGATCGGGGTCGGGCGTGATGTTGAGCAGCTCGTCGATGAAGTGGGCGATCCCCGTGAGCCGCGCGAGCTGCTCCGGCGCAACGCATCCGTAGCCGAGCTTGAGCTGGAGGTCGGGCAGGATCGAGGTCAGGTTCGCGTTGCCGGTGCGCTCGCCGATCCCGTTCATCGTCCCCTGGACCAGGCCGGCGCCCTGCTCGACGGCGGCCAGCGAGTTCGCGACGGCGCACTCGAGGTCGTTGTGGCAGTGGATTCCGACGGCGACGTCCAGCTCGGCGACGACGGCCGCGGTCGCCTCGGAGATCTGCGGCGGCAGGCTGGAGCCGTTGGTGTCGCAGAGCGTTACGTTCTCCGCTCCCGCGTCCGCCGCCGCCCGCAGGCACTCGAGTGCGTAGCCCGAGTCGTCCCGGTAGCCGTCGAAGAAGTGCTCGGCGTCGTAGATGACCCGCTTCCCGGCCCGGACCAGGTAACCGATCGAGTCGCGGATCATTTCCAGGTTCTCCTCACGGCTCACCTTGGTGACCTTCTCGAGATGCAGGCCCCAGGTCTTGCCGACCAGGGTGACCACCGGCACGAAGCCGGTGGCGAGCAGTCGCAGCGCCTCGTCCTCGGCCGCCTCCGTGCCGCGCCGCCGGGTCATGCCGAAGGCGCAGACGTCGGCCTGCTGGAGCTCGACCTCGGCGAGCATCTCGAACAGCTCGAGCTCCTTGGGGTTCGAGCCGGGGAAGCCCGCCTCGATGAAGTGGATGCCGAGCTCGTCGAGCCTGCGCACCACGCGCACCTTCTCCTGCGCGGAGAGCGACATGCCCTGCCCCTGCATGCCGTCCCGCAAAGTCGTGTCGTAGAGGAGTACCTGTCGCATCGCTGCTGCCTTTCTGCTTCGTGTTGGGCGTGGGAACCCCTGGCGGGGTCGTGCCGGACCGGGACCGCTAGGCGGCCGCGGCCTGCGTAATTCGCCCTGTGAAGCGGTGCAGCATCAGGAGCCCAGAGTACCGGAGGCGGGCTCCCCGACCTCCTCGGCCTCGACCTCCGCGGGGGTCGGCTCACGGGGAGCAGATCCGGCCGCGGTGTTTGTGGCGGCCGTTTGTGTTGGTTCGCCGACCGGGTCGAGCCACTCGCGATACTCCTCGAGCCGCCCGTGCAGCGCGTCGTCGAATTTGCCCTGGATCACGCGCGTGATCTCGCCGGGCTCGCCCAGATCGTGATCGTCGATCTCCCGCACGGGGACCAGCTCCGCGGCGGTCCCGGTCAGGAACACCTCCTCGGCGAGGTAGAGCTCAGCCCGCGCGACGTCTCGCTCGACCACCGTGTAGCCGAGGTCGCGGGCGATCTGGATCACTGACCTCCGGTTGATCCCGTCGAGGATCGAGGAGGTGTGCCCGGGCGTGACGATCTCGCCCTCACGTACGAGGTAGATGTTCTCGCCCGAGCCCTCGCAGACGAACCCGCGGTCGTCGAGCAGGATCGCCTCGTCATAGCCGGCGTTCGCCGACTCGGTCTTGGCGAGGATCGAGTTCAGGTACTGGCCGGAGGCCTTCGCGTGCGGGATCAGGCCGGAGGGCGAGATCCGCCGCCAGGAGGAGACCTTGGCGCGGATGCCGTTGCTCTTGCCCTCCTCTCCCAGATAGGCGCCCCAGGGCCAGACAGCGATCACGGCGTCGACCGGGGCGCTCTTTGCGAACAGCCCCATCTCGCCGTAACCCCGGAAGAGGATCGGCCGGATGTAGCAGCTGCGCAGGCCGTTCCGGCGGATCAGCTCCTTGGTGGCTTCGCGGAGCTCCTCGAGCGAGTGCTCCATCGGCAGGTAATAGAGCTCGGCCGATTTGGCGAGCCTGTCCAGGTGGTCCTGGTGCCGGAAGATCGCCGGGCCGATCTCGGTGTCGTAGCAGCGGATTCCCTCGAACACGCCGGAGCCGTAGTGCAGCCCGTGCGTGAGGACGTGAACCCTCGCCTCGTCCCAGGGGACGAACTCACCGTTCTTCCAGATCAGCTCGGCCTTCTCCATGGAGTCGAAGAGTATGAACGATGGGCCCGGCTAGATGGATTGCAGCACCGCGTCCGTCATCTCCTCGGTGCCGACCTCACGGGTCTGCGGGCCGCCCGCGAGGTCGGGCGTGCGTAGGCCCTGGGCGAGCGCCGAATCCACAGCCCGCTCGAGCCGGTCGGCGTCCTCGTGACGGCCCAGGCCATAGCGCAGCATCATCGCCACCGAGAGCAGCGTGGCGAGTGGGTTCGCCCGTCCGGTTCCCGCGATGTCCGGTGCGGAGCCGTGTACCGGCTCGAACAACCCCGGCCCCTTCTCGCCCAGGCTCGCCGAGGGCAGCATGCCGAGCGAGCCCGTGAGCATGGCCGCCTCGTCGCTGAGGATGTCGCCGAAGAGGTTCTCGGTGACGATCACGTCGAACTGGGTGGGCGCCGAGACCAACTGCATCGCGGCGTTGTCGACGAGCAGGTGGTCGAGCTCGACGTCCCCGTACTCGGGCGCGAGCCGCGTGACCGTCTCACGCCAGAGGCGCGAGGTCTCGAGCACGTTCGCCTTGTCGACCGAGGTCACGCGGCCGCGGCGCTTGCCGGCCGACTCGAAGGCCACCCGCGCGATCCGCTCGATCTCCTCCACCGTATAGGCGCAGTCGTCGTGGGCGCTGTCGCCGTCGCGGCCGCTCTCGCCGAAGTAGATCCCGCCGGTGAGCTCCCGCACTACGAGCAGGTCGGTGCCCTCGATCCGCTCGCGCCGCAGCGGGCTCGCCTCGAGCAGCGCCTCGCTCGGCCGGACCGGCCGCAGGTTCGCGAACAGCCCAAGGCCCTTTCGCAGGCCGAGCAGGCCCTGCTCGGGCCGCGGCTCGTCCGGGTCGGTGGTGTCCCACTTGGGCCCGCCGACGGCACAGAGGAGCACCGCGTCCGACCCGCGGCAGGCCTCGAGCACATCGTCGGTCAGCGCGGTCCCGTGGGCGTCGATCGAGGCGCCGCCGATCAGCAGCTCGGTGATCTCGAAGCCGCCCAGGGCCTCCAGCGCACGCCTCGCCGCGGCGCCGATCTCGGGGCCGATGCCGTCGCCCGGCAGCAGGACGATCCTCGCGGCGGTCACCCGCTGCACTCTATGGATAGATAGCGCGCAGCCGCGACGCCTCGGCGACCCGCTCGATGGCGAGGGCCTGCGCCGCCGTCCGCCAATCGGTCCCGTAGCGCTCGGACGCCGCCAGCACGCGGTCCATGCCCGCCCGCATCGTGCGCTCGAGACGGCCCGCGATCGCTTCAACCGACCACATCTCCCGCTGCACGTCCTGAACCCACTCGTAGTAGCTCACCGTGACGCCGCCGCCGTTGGCCAGCACGTCGGGGAGCACCGGGATGCTCCGCTCGGCGAGGATCGCGTCGGCCTCCGGCGTGGTCGGCCCGTTGGCCGCCTCGACGACCATGCGGCAGTCGATCTCACCGGCGTTCTCCTCGGTGATCTGGCGCTCCAGAGCGGCGGGAATCAGGAGGTCGCAGGGCGTGGTCAGCAGGTCTCGGCGCCCCACCTTCTCACCCCCCGGGAAGCCGCGGATGAAGCCGTGCTCGGCCACCCAGGCCGAGAGGCTCTCGAGATCGATCCCCTCCTCGTTCACGATCCCGCCGGCGACGTCGGTCAGGCCGACCACCTTGGCGCCGCGCCGCGCAAGCTCCACGGCGATCACCGAGCCGACCTTGCCGAAGCCCTGGATCACGACCCGCTGCCCCGGCAGCTCCCACTCGAGGCGCTCGAGCGCGGCCTCGAGCGCGAAGACGACACCCAGGCCGGTGGCGGCGCGGCGTCCCTCGGTTCCGCCGAGCACCGCGGGCTTGCCGGTGACGATCTCAGGAACCGCCTGGCCGACCGCCTGCGAGTAGGTGTCCATGAACCAGGCCATCTCGCGCTCGCCGGTCGCCATGTCCGGCGCGCCGATGTCGCGGTCGGGCCCGATGATCGGCGTGATCTCGGCGGCGTAGCGGCGGATGATGCGCTCGGCCTCGCCCTCCGAGAGACGGTTCGGATCGCACCGCACGCCCCCCTTGGCGCCGCCGAACGGCAGCTCGAGGAGGGCGCACTTGAAGGTCATCCAGAGCGCCAGCGCGGCGCACTCGCCGAGGGAGACGCCGGGCGCGAAGCGGATGCCGCCCTTCGCGGGCCCGACGGCGAGGGTGTGCTGGACGCGATAGCCGGTGAACTCCTCGACCACGCCGGAGTCCCGGCGAACCGGGAAGTTGACGACCAGCGCGCGGCGAGGCTCGAGCAGCCGGCTGCGCAGCTCGGGCTCGAGGCCGAGCAGGTCGGCCGCTCGCTCGAACTGCTCCTGGGCCACCCGGTAGAGCTCCGAGCGCCACTCCGCACCGGGCGCAACCAAATGGGCCTCGGTCGCGAGCACCTCGTCCCAGCCGCCGGCGCCACGCCGGTCCTTACCGGACCAATCGTCGGGCCTGGTGGCGTCCAACTTCTTCGCAGAGCCCTCCTCGTCCACGAAGCTGTCTCCTCTCTCGGCGCCGCGCGCGCCGCTCAGGCAGAGGATACGGCGTCGATGTTGAGCCTCACGTACCTCAGCGTGAGCGGGTCGTTTTCTTGCGCGAGCACCGCCTCGGCGAACGTGCGGCGCTTCTCCTCGGGAAGGCGGGCGAGGTGCGGGCCCATCGTCACCGTCGTGGTGAAGGCGTAGGGGTCCTCGGGCTGAACGAGCTTCTCCTCCAGCCGGCACGAGACCCGCTCGAAGCCGGCGCGACGCAGCCGCTCCTCCGTTTCCTCGGGCGTCGCGAAGTTCCAGATCACGTTCATCCCTTCGAAGTGCGTGACGAACTCGGGGCGCATCGCCACGTCGACGATGTGGGCGGCGTGCTCGGCGACATTCCCCGCCCCGCCGCACTGCGCGACCAGCTGGCCGCCGGGCCTGAGCGCCGCATGGAGGCGCTCGAACAGTCGGTTGTGGTCGGGAAGCCAGTGGAAGGTCGCGGTGGAGAAGATCACGTCGACCTGCTCGGTGAGCTCGAGCTGTGCCAGGTCGGCGACCAGGTAGTCGGCGCGATCCCCGAGCGCCTCCCGGGCCTTCTCGATCATGGACTCCGAGGCGTCGACGCAGAGCACACGGCCGTCGGGCAGCCGCTCGAGCAGCCGCGCCGTGACACGGCCCGAGCCGCAGCCGGCGTCGAGCACGTATTCGTCCCCCTCGAGCTCGAGCCGGTCGAGGACCTCGAGGCCCCATTCGAACTGCGGGTCGGAGACGCGGTCGTAGGTCTGCGCGTCCCACTCGGTGGGACCGGTGTTCATCGAACGGGGCTCGGTCACAGGGAGGTCGTGACCGGCCCGAGGTCGGCCCGGCCCGCTTCCTCGAAGGCATCGATCCGGTCACCGCGCTCGAGCGTCATCGCCACGTCGTCGAGGCCGTTCAGAAGACGGTGCTTGATCTCCTCGTCGATCTCGAACTGGAAGACGCCGTCCTTCGTGTTGACCGTCTGGTCGTCGAGGTCGATGCGGGCCTCGCCGGCGGCCGCGACGGCGCGGCAGTGCTGTTCGTCGAGGATCACGGGGAGCAGGCCGTTCTTGGTGCAGTTCGAATAGAAGATGTCCGAGAACGAGGGAGCGATCACGGCCTTGAAGCCGAAGTCCACGAGGCCCCAGACCGCATGCTCGCGTGAGGAGCCCGAGCCGAAGTTCCGGCCCGTCACCAGGATCGGGTGGGGCTCCAGCTCGATCTCGCCCGAGCGGAACCAGTCGTAGAAGAGAAACTCTCCGTAGCCGGTCCGCTCGATCCGCTTCAGGAACTGCTTGGGCATGATCTGGTCGGTGTCGACATCGTTGCGGTCAAGCACCGCGACGCGGCCCTCGATCAGGTCGATCGGGTCCATCGCCGTCACGACCACTCCCTGATGTCGACGAAGTGTCCCTCGACCGCGGCGGCGGCGG
>Ga0070741_10013082_pt1 | contig 14777 bp, 13 predicted proteins | sample Coa_R1_4_FD_66440 | JGI IMG/M metagenome (GOLD analysis project Ga0070741, IMG submission 66440) | Surface soil microbial communities from Centralia Pennsylvania, which are recovering from an underground coalmine fire - Coalmine... | ecosystem: Environmental > Terrestrial > Soil > Unclassified ...
GGCCCGAGCACGACCGGCTGGAACGGCAGCGACTCGAAGCTCAGAGCCTGGGTCCCGAAGACGAGCCCGAGCAGCCCCTCGACGACGATCAGGATGCCCACCGAGGCGAGGAACAGGATCGTCGGCGGGGCCGCTGCCCGGCGGAGCGGCCGATAGAGGCCCAGCTCGATCGCGACGCCGAACAGGGCGCTGAACAGCAGGCTCACGCCCACGGCGACGAGGAAGGGCAGCCCGAGCATGGCGGCGAACAGGTAGATGAGGTAGGCGCCGAGGGTGAAGGTCGCCCCGTGCGCCAGGTGGAAGACGTGCGTCACGTTGAAGATCAGGGCGAAGCTGACGGCGATGAGCGCGTACAGGCTGCCGACGGTGAGCCCGACGGCCGCCAGGTTCAGCAACAGCTCGAGCACGCTACAGACCCCGCTGCTGGCTCAGACAGCGCAGCGCCGGGCTCGCCGAGCGACCGAGGCCCGGCCGCGCCCCGCTCGCTGCGCGCGAGCGCCTGCTACCGGACCTCGACGAACTTGATCGGCTGGAACTGGCCGTTGACGACCTGGCGGATGGCCAGCGTGCGGATCACCGACTGGTCGTCGCCGAAGCGCACCGTGCCGGCGGCCAGGAAGTTCTGGAACTCCGGCTGGCGCTGCAGCGCCTTGAGCAGGGCCTCGCCGCTCCGCGGATCGCCGCCGTCCTTGACCACCGCTTCGATCAGGTCGCGCAGCAGGTAGACGGACTCGTACATCGTGCCGCTCGACCAGTCCGGCACCACGCCGTACTTTTGCCGATAGCTGTCGATGAACTGCCGCGCGCCGGGGTTGGTCGTGTCCGGATCGACCGCGATGCCGTTGTCCCAGAAGCCCTCCGCCGCCGGCCCGGCCTGCTGGACCAGGTCGTTCGTGGCGAGCGGGCCGGCGAGCTGGGCGTCGAGGCCGAGCGCGCGCGCCTGTTTGACCACGAGCCCGTGCGTCTGACCGAACGCCGTGATGAGCACGAAGTCGGGGTTGGCTGCCTTGACCTTCGTCAACTGGGCGCTGAAGTCGGTGGACTCGATGGGGAAGACCTCGTCGGCGACGACCTCGCCCCCCAGCCGCTGCCAGACTTCTCGGAATACCTTGCGGTTGCCGTCGCCGTAGGCATCGTTGTTGCTGAGCATGGCCGCCCGGCGGTGCCCATTGTCCCAGGCGAACTGGGCCAGCGGCGGCACCAGATTGGGGGACATGACCTGGTTGTTGTAGAGGTAGGGCTTGTTGAGCAGGGACAGGTCGGTGCCGCCACTGTTGATCAGGAGCACCTTGTTCTGCTCGGCGATCGGCTGGGCCGCCAGCGTGGGGGAGGAGAAGCTGGAGATCACGTACGGTACGCGGGCGATGTTGACCAGTTGATTCATGGCCGCGACCCCGCCCTGGGCACTGGCCTTGTGGTCCTGAACGTTGGCCTCCAGGGTCATGCCCGCTGCCCCGCCCTGACGGTTGATCTCTTCCACCGCCATGTCGAGCCCGTTGCGGAACACCGTCCCGATCGAGGCCGCCGCGCCGGTGAGCGGGATCAGCACCCCGAAGGTATATGTCCCGCCGCCGCTCTTGCCGGCGGGCGACGCGCCGCCCGGGGCCGCGGGCTGCGACGCGGTCGCGCAGCCACTGAGGAGCAGCAAGACCAATAAGCTGATCGTCAGGCGCCGCTTGCTTGCCATGGCCATGTCCCTCCCGCCGCTGCACCCGCCCGACCGACGCGCCAAATTAGCGAGGCGCAGCCAGCTTAACGCGGCCCCGGAGCGCTGTCAAACTGCCGCTCCGTCCCTGGCGAGCGGCTAGCGCACGGTGCCCTCGGCGTAGAGGGTTTCGATGTCCCCTGGAGCATACCCTAGCTCGCGCAGGATCTCGGTCGAGTGCTGGCCGAACGCGGGCGCGGGCGAGCCCACCTGTCCGGGCGTACCCGAGAGCCGCACGGGCAGGGTCATCATCTTCGTCCGACCGACCACGGGGTGGTCGACCTCGGTGAGCATGCCGTTCTCCCAGGCGTGGGGATGGTCGATGAACTCCTCACGCCACAGGATCGGCGCGTGGGGCACGCCGGCGGCGGTGAGCGCTTCCAGCCAGGCCGCCAGCGGGCGCGTGGCGAAGCGCCCGGCTAGCGCCGCCTGGAGCGTCTCGAGCTTCGCGTTGCGGCCCGGGTCGCTTTGCAGGCTGGGATCTGCCGCCAGCTCCGGCAGGTCCAGGCACTCCCACAGCCTGGTCCACTCGGCTTCGAGGATCGGCACGACGGTCAGGTAGCGGTCGTCCTGGGTCCGATAGACGTGGGACGGATGCCCGGTGTTGTTCGCCTGCCGCGCCTCGGCGTCGGCCCGCTCGGGAAAGACGAGGTAGATCGACTGCATGGCGATCTGCGCCTCGAGCTGCGAGGTCGCCACCTTTTGCCCCTGGCCCGTCCGCTCGCGCGCCCACAGCGCGAGCATGATGCCGTAGGCGAGCACCATCGGGATGGACATGTCGGCGACGAAGATCGCGCACTCCTGGGGCACGCCATCGGCGCCGCGCTTGCTGGCCGTGATGCCGGTGTAGGCCTGCATCAGGCGGTCGTAGCCCTCCTTCATCGCCAGGGGGCCTTTGTCGCCCCACCCGGTGACGCTCGCGTACACGATGCGCGGATTGATGGCTCGCATCCGCTCGTAGTCGTAGCCCAGGCGCTCGGCCTGGCCCGGCGGCCAGGCGATCAGCATCACGTCCGAGCGCTGCACCAGCCGGTGGACGACTTCCCGCCCCTCGGGCCGCCGGATGTCGAGGACCAGGCTCCGCTTCCCGCGGTTCAGAAGGATGAAGCTGTTCTGGAAGCCGTCGCCCGCTCGGTCGCGGCCGCCGTTCGGCGGCTCGATCTTGATCACGTCGGCGCCCTGATCCGCCAGGTACATCCCGGTGCCCGGGCCGGCGAACATCTGGGTGAAGTCGATAACGCGGAGCCCTTCCAGTGCGCGTGCCATCCTGCCCTCCCGAGTGCTGGTCTGCGCATGATAATCAATTTGCGGGGCTGCGTGGGCCCGGGGCGCCCGCACGCCAGCAGGCTCGGGGCCATCCTCCCGTTGCGAGCGCCTGGCGAGGGCGACCCGGCGCGCACTACACTGTGGCAGCCGGTTCCCTGGCGCTGTCGACGGGCCGAGGACGAGAGGCGACCATACGGGTCGCGGTGAGGAGCCAACCATGACAGCCGAAGCGCTTGGCACTTACGAGATCGCCGTAGAAGACGTCGAGTACCTCCGCCACGGCGACAAGCCGCTGCTGGCGCGCGTCTACCAGCCGCGCGGCACGGGACCGTTCCCGCTCGTCCTCGAGCTGCACGGCGGCGCCTGGTGCCACGGGGACCGCACGAACGACGCGATGATCAACGAGCCGCTGGCCAGGAGCGGGGTCGTCGTGGCGGCGCTGGACTTCCGCATGCCGCCCGACGCGGCGTATCCGGGCTCGCTGACGGACATCAACTACGCGATCCGCTGGTTCAAGACCCGCGCCGGCGAGCTGCACAGTCGTCCGAACCTGGTCGGTCTCATGGGCAGCTCCAGCGGCGCCCACCAGGCGATGCTGGCCGCGATGCGGCCGAACGATCCCCGCTACGCGGCGCTGCCGCTGCCGGCGGGCGCCCCGGCCGTCGACGCCACGGTTGGCTGCGTCGTCCTGCTGTGGCCGGTGATCGACCCGCTGGGCCGCTACGAGTACGCCAAGAAGCTTCGCGCGGGCGGCAAGCCGTACCCGGACGTCGTGGACCGCGTGCTGCCGTCCCACGACGAGTACTGGGGGAGCGAAGCAGCGATGGCTGAGGGCAGCCCGGCCCGCGCCCTCGAGCGCGGCGAGGCCGCCGAGCTGCCGCCCGTGCTGTACATCCAGGGCACCCGCGACGTCGCCCACCCGCGCCCCGACCTCGACCGCTTCGTCGCCGCCTACCGCAAGGCCGGCGGGGAGGTCCAGCTCGAGCTCTACGAGGACGAGCCGGAGGGCTTCATGCGGACGTCCAAGTCGCCGGCGGTCGGGCAGGCGATGGACCGCATCCGCGAGTTCGTCCACGCGCGCCTGAAGTAGCGCCCCGCTTTGACCTGCCCTAGAGATCGGGATGCTGCTGGTGCCAGGACGTGGCCTGCTCGTAGGCGGCGCCGATCCGCAGCACGGTTGCCTCGTCCCAGGCGCGACCGGCGATCTGCAGCCCGATCGGCATACCGTCGGGGGCGAAGCCGCAGGGGACGGACAGCGCGGGCGCCCCGGTCAGGTTGAACGGCACGGTGTTGCCGATACCGATGAGCGTCGAGCTGGCGGGCTGGCCTTCGAGCTCGGTGACCTGCTCGCCGATGCGCGGCGCCGGCGTCCGCGTCGTCGGCGTGAGCAGCGCGTCCACACGTTTGAGCAGGGTTGCCATCTCCGACCGCAGCGCCGAGCGCAGGCGCTGGGCGCGCAGGTAGTCCGTGGCCAGCACGAGCGCGCCGACCTGCGGGGTGGCGCGGACGTCGGCGCCGTAATCGTCGGGGTGCACCCGCAGGAACTGCTCCTGGAAGGAAGCGGCCTCCGGCCCGCGGATCAACTGGTAGATCGGAACCGACGGCGCCGCGCCGGGCCAATCCACCTCCTCGACGCTGGCGCCGAGGTCGCGGAGCACGCCGATCGCGGCGTCGACCGCGGCGCGCACCGCGGGATCAAGCGGCGAGAAGAAGTACGAGCGGGGAACGCCGAGCCGCAGGCCGGCGACGCCCGCTCCGAGACTGGCCGTGAAGTCGGGGACGGGCACGTCGGCCGAGCCCTCGTCCTTCGGGTCGTAGCCGGCGATGGCGTTCATGACCAGCGCGGCGTCCTCGACCGTGCGCGTGAGCGGCCCGGCGTGGTCCATCGTCCAGGCGTAGGGCACGATGCCGTAGATGCTCGCGCGGCCGTACGTTGCCTTCAGGCCGGCCGTGCCGCAGAACGCGGCGGGGTTGCGGACCGAGCCGGCCGTGTCGGTGCCCATCGCCGCGTAGCAGAACCCCGCGGCGACGGCGGCCCCCGAGCCGCCGCTCGAGCCGCCCGGGACGCGGTCGAGCCCCCACGGATTGTGGGTGGTGCCGTAATGGGGGTTAACGGTCGTGCCCCCCATCGCCAGCTCGTGCATGTTCAGCTTGCCGGTCAGGACGGCGCCGGCCGCGCGGAGCTTCGACACGACCGTGCCGTCTTCCGTCGGCACGAAGTCGGCGAGCAGCTTGGCGCCGGCCGTGGTCTTGACGCCGCGGGTCCAGTAGTTGTCCTTGAGGGCGATGGGGATACCGTGCAGCGGGCCCAGGTAGCGGCCGGCCATGATCTCCTGCTCGGCCTGGCGCGCTGCGGCCATGGCCTCGTCGAAGGTGGGGGTGATGTAGGCGTGGATTCGCGGCTCCAGGGCGCTCGTGCGGGCCAGCACGGCCTCGAGCAGCTCGACGGGCGACACCTGGCGCTGGCGCACGCGGTCCGCCGCCTCGCGGAGCGACAAGTAGGCGAGCTCCTGCGCGCTCACGTTACCCTCCCACCGGAACGCGAAAGGCGACGGCGGGCTCGAGGTTGTCGTAGTCGTCCGGCTGCAAGGCCCGCACGATCGCCAGCGGACTGGCCAGCACCGGCGTGAGCTCGGCGGCGCGGGCCGGCGACATCGGCAGGTTCGCGTACTGCGCGAGCTGCTCCAGCAGCTCGGGATCCGGCGCCGCGGCCCCCTGGGGCGCCGGTCCGGCCGTGGCGGCTCCGCCGCTGGCCAGCCCCAGCGCCAGAGCGGCGCCCCCGCCGCTCGCGCCGGCCAGGAACTTCCGACGGCTCACGGTTGGCTTGCGCATGGCTGCCTCCTTCGCACTTCTGCGCCGGGCGCCGGGCGCACAGTGGGGATGCGCCTGGCACCCCTTCCGCCAACGGGATCGCGAGGCCCGCATCGCCTGCGTGACGGCCAGGCTCGCCGGGCTCAGTACGGGCTGAACTCGCGCAGGGCGGGCATGACCTGGGTGCCGAAGAGCTGCATCGAGCGCATCAGCCGCTCTTCGTCCAGGTAGCCGATGTTGAACTCGGCGAAGAGCGTGTTGAATAGCCCTTCCGCGGACGCAGCCTTGATCCGCCGCACGACCGTCTCGGGCGAGCCGACGAACACCAGGTTGCGGTCGAGCAGGTACTGGACGTTCGCCAGGTTGCGGGCGATCTCGGCGGCGCCGTGCTCGCCGCGGCGGTCGAGGTTGTCGGCCAGCTCGGGGATGGGCACGCCGCCGACGTCGCCGAAGCCGAACACCCTGGTGAAAGCGTGCTCGATGTGCGGCGTCGCTGTTGCGATGGCCTGCTCGTCGGTCTCGTCCACGTACACCAGCGTCCAGTAGGCGATCTTCGGCTTCTCGCGGTGGCCGGCCTGCTGCCAGAGGCGCAGGTACTCGCGGTAGCGCGGCGCCGCCTCTTCCCGCGGCACGAGCAGCAGGAAGCCGGTGTGGACCCCTTCCCGCGCCAGAATCTCCAGCGTGTCGGGGTCGCGCGACTGGTTCCACAGCGGCGGGTAGGGCCGCTGCAGCGGCTTCACCGACAGGTTCACGTCCTGGTAGCGGTGGAACGGGCCTTCGAAGCTGAAGGGCTTCTCGCTGGTGAAGGCCGTCTTGACCATCGCCAGCGCCTCGTACACCCGCTCGCGACGGTGGGCGAAGTCCCCCTGGTAGTGCTGGAAGTAGCGCGGCGAGATGCCGGAGATCAAGCCCAGCTCGAGCCGGCCGCCCAGGACGTTGTCGAGCACGGCCGCGTCCTCGACGAGGCGCAGCGGGTCGTACAGCGGCACGATGTAGCCCATCGGCCCGATGCGCATGCGGCGGGTGTGCGCGGCCGCGCCGGCACAGTAGACCGTCGGCGAAGGCATCCAGCTCTCGTGCGGGCTGAAGTGGTGCTCGACGGCGAAGCCGTACTCGAACCCCAGCTCGTCGCACAGGGCTAGCTCGCGCCAGAGCTGCTCGTAGCGGTCGGCGGGCGTCATGCCCGGCTTGTTCCACACGTGCGAGAAGTGCGCGAATTGCATGCCCGCTCTCCCGTCCATCCGCCAGCCTGGCGGAAGCTGCACCCGGCGCTCCGCGTGGGTGGATCGTAGCACAGCGCGGCGCGGCCCGCGCGTTCCGTCCCGGGCGGCACCCGGCCTTGCCCGGCAAAGTCCGGATCGGCTTCGATGTCGCGAGCAATAATACTCTCATGCAAGCGGACACCGAACCGGAGCAACCGGCGGCCGGCGCCGTCGAACCGCGCCAGACCGGAAGTGAGCCGCCGCCGGGGAAGGGCGGCAGTCGCGCGCCCGGCCGCGCGGGACGGCTCCTGGCTGTCCAGCGGGGGCTCCTGGCGAGCCGCACCTTCCGCGCGCTCGGCAGCTACAACTACCGCCTGTTCATCTCCGGCCAACTCGTCTCGCAGTGCGGCACCTGGCTCCAGCGCACCGCTCAGGCCTGGCTGGTGCTCGACCTGACCGGCTCGCCGGTGGCGCTCGGCCTGGTCGCCGCCCTGCAGACGCTGCCCATCCTGCTGCTCTCGCTGTTCGGCGGCGTCGTCGCCGACCGCGTGCCCAAGCGGCGGTTCCTGATGCTCCTGCTGGCCGGCGAAACTGTACAGGCCGCGGTGCTCGCCCTGCTGACTCTGTCGGGCCGCGTCCAGGTCTGGCAGGTCGGCGTCCTGGCCTTCGTCCTCGGCGTCCTCACCGCGCTGGAGTCGCCCACCCGCCAGGCGCTGGTCAGCGAGCTGGTCGAGCCGGAGCAGGTCCAGAGCGCGGTGAGCCTGAACTCGTCGGTCTTTAACGCCGCGCGCATCGTGGGGCCCGGTCTCGGCGGCGTGATCATCGCGGTCTGGGGCACCGGCCTCTGCTTCGCCCTCAACGCCGCGAGCTTCCTCGCCACGCTGACGGGTCTGTTCCTGATGCGGCCGGAGCTGCTGCGCGCGGCGCGGCGGCCGGCGCGCGCCGCCGTCTGGACGCAGCTCGCGGACGGCCTGCGCTACGTCGCGCGGACGCCGGCCCTGGCCTTCCCGGTCGTGCTGCTCGCCTTCCTGGGCACCTTTGGCTACAACTTCACCGTCACGCTGCCGCTGCTCGCGCGCTTCACGCTCGACGTCGGCTCGGTCGGCTTCGGTAGCTTGAACGCGGCGATGGGCGTGGGGTCGCTGGTCGGCGCCCTCGGGGTCGCGGCCCGCGTGCGGCCCACGCGGCGGAACGTGCTCTGGGCGGCCGCGGGGTTCTCGCTGCTGCTCCTCCTGCTGGCCCTCAGCCGCTGGTACCCGGTCTCGCTGGCGATCCTGGTCGTGCTCGGGCTGCTGAGCGTCCAGTACTCGGCGCTGACCAACACCAGCCTGCAGCTCGGCAGCCGCGAGGAGTACCGCGGCCGCGTGCTGAGCCTGTACCTCCTGCTGTTTGCGGGAAGCTCGCCGGTCGGCGGCGCCATCACCGGCGGCCTGGCCGACCTCTGGGGCATCCAGGTGGCGCTCGGGCTGGAGGCGGCGGTCTGCCTCCTGGTCGTCGCGGGCGGGTTCGTCTACCTCTGCCGGGCCCGGCGCCGGGAGGCGGCGAGCGTCTGACGCGACGACGCGCCGGGCGCCGGGACCGCTCGCTCAGGACGGCACGCGCACCGGCGGGAGCTGCTGGCCGGGCACGGGGTTCGCCACCGCTTCCTCGAGCGTCCGCGCCTGCCGCCACTCGCTGCCGGGGCGCACGTAGCCGTTCGTGCCCACCTGGTCCAGCCCCCAGTAGATCTCCAGGTTGTTGCCGTCGGGGTCCAGGAACTCCACGGCGATCTGGCAGCCGGCGCGCCGCCGCCCCTCGAAGACGATCGGGACGTTGTGCTCGCGCAGCCAGGCCCGCGCGCGGAATACCTCGTCGAGCGTCGCCACCTCGAAGGCGAAGTGGTTCAGCGTGGTGCGCTCGGTTTTCGGCGCGCCGCCGACCAGCGCGATACCGTGGTGATCGGTGTTGAAGCGCAGGAAGACCATGCCGCCGGGCACCATGCTGTCCGGGTAGCGGTCGCTCAACTGCAGGCCGAGCACCTCGCGGTAGAAGCGCTCCGACGCCTCGAGATCGCTGACGTTGAGCACGACGTGCCCCAGCTTGCGGAGCTGGAACTCGGAAGCGGGACGCGCGGTCGAATCGGCCATCTCGCTACTCCCCTCAGCCCTCGCCCCTCCGTCTCCGAGAGCGCTGCTGGCCTAAGGATAAAGCCGGCCCGAGTCGTCGCTCAACGGCCGTGTCGTCGAGGCTCCCTACGCTCTGGATGTCGAATTGGCCCCTCCGCCGACGCGGGCCTATACTGGCAGGTACTCGGGCCAGGTCAGTGGCGGAGCCTGTTCTCCGGCCTGGTGCTCGTCTACGGGAGGGTGAACCCATGACCGACCGCCTCAAGGCCGCCATCGGTAGCTACGGGCACACCGCCGCGCTCAAGGATCGCAGCATCCAGCCGGCCGGCGTCGAGCTCGATCTCGTCGAGGTGACGCCCCTCAACGCCGCCTTCCGGCGGATGGTGCGCGACCTCGAGTTCGACGTCAGCGAGATGGCCGTCACGACCTACCTGGTCGCCAAGGAGCACGCCAAGCCGTTCACGGCCCTGCCCATCTTCCCCTTCCGCGGCTTCCCGCACGGGGCAATCCTGGTCAACGACACCGCGGGCGTCCAGCGGCCGGCCGACCTCGAGGGCAAGAAGGTCGGCGTGCGCGCCTACACCGTCACCACGGGCGTGTGGGCGCGCGGAGTCCTGGCGCGGCAGTACGGCGTGAACCCGGACAAGGTCACCTGGGTCGTCGTCGACGAGGAGCACGTGCGCGAGTACGCCTTGCCCGCCAACGTCGAGGCGGCGCCGGCGGGCGCTAGCCTGCCGGACCTGCTCGCCAGCGGCGCGATCGCGGCCGGCATCGGGCTGGGCCGCGTGGATGCGCCGCACGTCAAGCCGCTCCTACCCGACGTCGCGGCGGCGGAGCGCGAGTGGCTGGACCGCAGCGGCGCCTACCCGATCAACCACACCATCGTGGTCAAGGACGAGCTACTGGCGCGCGAGCCCGACCTGGCCCAGCGCCTGTACGACGCCTTCGAGGCGGCCAAGCAGCGCTTCATGCCTCGGCTCGACAGCGGCGAGCTGACGGGCGAGGACGCTGCCCTGGCCCGGCGGCGGAGCCTCGTCGGCGCGGACCCCATACCCTACGGCGTCGAGCCCAACCGGCGGACGCTGGAGACGCTCATCCAGATCGCCCGGGACCAGCACATCGTCACCCGGCCGCTGGCAGTCGACGAGCTGTTCGTCCCGGTCGCTGCCGCACGAGTGTAACCTCCGGCGGTATCGCCAGCGATGGGATCGATGGCCCGCTCGCGGCTGCTCGCGGCCGAGCGGGCGAGCAAGCAGGAGTACCGATGCGCTACCGCTTCCTCTGCGGGTCGGCCCGCACGCTCGTCGTCACCCTTGGAGTCCTGGCGGCCGGCTGCGCCAACCAGGGCGCGCCGGCGGCGTCGGCGCCGGCCGACCAGTTCGCGCCAGCCCCCGCGCCCGCCTCCGCCACGCTTGCCGCCGCGCCGGTCGAAACCGCCGCGGCCGAGGGCCTGCGCCTCACGCTGCGGCCCGGCGCGAGCGAAGCCCGCTACCGCGCCCGCGAGCAGCTCGCCGGCAACACGCTGTTTACCGAAGCCGTCGGCCGGACGACGGCAGTCGACGGGCAGGTGGTCGTGACCGCGGCCCTCAACGTCGTGCGCGACGAATCGCGCGTCACGGTGGACCTCACCACGCTGCAGAGCGACCAGCCGCAGCGCGACAACTACCTCCAGCGCACCACCTTGCAGACGGCCCAGTTCCCCACGGCGCAGCTCGTCCCGACCGAGGCGCGGGGCCTGCCGGCCCAGCTCCCGACCGCGGGCGAGGTCGCCTTCCAGCTCGTCGGCGACCTGACCGTCAAAGACGTCACGCGGCCCACCGTCTGGGATGTGCAGGCACGGATCGCCGGCCCCGAGGTCAGCGGCACGGCGGCGACGCAGTTCACGCTCGCCGACTTCAACCTGCCGAAGCCGACCGTGGCGCGCGTCCTCAGCATCGAGGACACGATCCGCCTGGAGCTGGACTTCCAGGGCACGACCACGCCCGCACTCGACGTGTCCGGCGCGGCGAGTCTCCCCATCCTGCAAGCCACGGGGCCTGCGCCGGGCTAGAAGTCCACGCTCCGCCCGGGCTCGGGGCCTGGCCGGTCCGACTGCGCTTGCGTTACGCTCCGCCCAACGTATGGGTGGGGCACGGGCTAGCCCGCATCGCGACCGGCCCCACACGAGGTTGGCCAGGCGGCACCTGGCAAGGAGGGGAGATGGGCTGCTGGTCGCGGTCGGGCCGCTGCGCTCGTGGGCGAGCGCAACCCGTGGTCTCCAAGTGCGACGTTCCGGTCGGCTCCGTGTCGGCAAAGACTGCTGTGCGAGCCGCCGCGCTCCTGGCAGCCTCCCTGGCGCTCGCCTGCAGCGCCGGACCCGGCGGCACCGGGCGCGCGCCGGCACCGCCAACCGTCGCGGCCGAGGCCGGTGCGCCGGCGAGTGGCGCCGCGCCGCTCGTACCCGTCCGCGCCGCCTACAGCTCGATCGCCTCGAACCAGGCGCCGTGGTGGGTGGCCCTGGAGGCCGGCTACTTCCGCGAGCAGGGGCTCGACGTCGAGCTGAGCCACATCGACGCGGGCGCGACGCTGCTGGCTGCCTTACGCAACGGCGAGTTGCAGATCGCGGCCTCCGGCGGGCCGGCGCTGGTCCTCGGCTACGTCCAGGGCCTGGAGACGATGATCGTCGGCTCGACGTCGAGCACGCTCGACGCCATCGTGTTCACGCGCCCCGAGATCCAGAGCGTCGACGACCTGCGCGGCAAGTCGATCGGCGTAACCCGCCTGAAGGCGATCACCGACGTTGCCGCGCGCCTCGGGTTCCAGCGCGTGGGCCTCACGCCGGACGTGGACGTCTTCACGCGGGGCACCGGCGGCCTGGCCGAGTCGCTGGCGGCGATGGAGACGGGGGCGGTCGACGGCGCGAGCCTGAACGCGCCCGCCGTGTTCGAGGCGCGCAAGCGCGGCTACCGCGAGCTACTGAGCGTGCAGAACCTGGGCATCTCCTTCCTGAGCTCCGGCATCGGGACCACGAAGCGCGTCATCGCCGAGCAGCCGGACGTAGTCGACCGCGGAGTGCGGGCGCTGGCGCAGGCGGTGAATCGCCTGCTGACCGACCGCGAGTTTGGGATCCAGATCTTCAGCAAGTACAGCCGCAGCGAGGATCGCGAGCTGATGGCCGCCACCATCGACTACGCCCGGCCGCTCTACCAGCCGGACCTCTACCCGGCGCCGGAGGCGGTCCAGGCGGTGCTCGACCTCGAGGAGCACCCGGCCGCTCGCACGACCCGACCGGAAGAGATCATCGACGCCCGCTTCGCCGAGCGGCTGCGCACGAGCGGCTTCCTCGACAGCTTGCCGCGGTAGCCGAGTCGCCGACCGGGCGGGTGGAGACACAAGATGCCAGTAGAACGGTGGGCGCCCGACGTCATCCTCACCAACGGCCGCGTGCGGACGCTGGACGCGGCCGATTCGGTCGTCCAGGCCGTCGCCGTCAAGCACGGGCGGATCGTCGGCCTGGGCACCGACGACGAGATCCGCGCGCTGGCCGACGCGCAGACGGTCGTCCTCGACGCGCGCGGGCGGACCGTGCTGCCCGGCTTCATCGACGGCCACACGCACTTCCAGAGCGCGGCGATCGAGCGCGCCCTGCTGATCGACTGGCTGGAGCTGAGCCCGCGGACGCTGTCGGAAGCGCTGCACATCATCCGCCAGCGGGCCGTGGGGCTCCCGCCCGGCACCTGGATTCGCGGCGACGGCTTCATGGAGCACCACCTCGCCGAGCAGCGCTTCCCCACCCGCTGGGAGATCGACGAGTTCGCGCCCGACCACCCCGTGATGATCCTCGGCGTGGGCAAGCACATGCTGGCCGCCAACAGCCTGGCGCTGCACCTGGCCGGCATCACCCGCGATACCGCGGACCCGCCGGGCGGCAAGATCGACCGCGACGAGCGTGGCGAGCCGACGGGCATCCTGCGCGAGCGCGGCAAGCTACGGCTGGACCCGGTGCGCGCCGACAGCGTGATCCCGCGCTACAGCGTGGACGAGCGCGTGGAGGCGATTCGCCAGGGCTTCCAGCACCTGCACAGCCGCGGCGTGACGAGCATCCACGACATCGTGCCCGACCCGGTCGAGCTGCAGGCCTACCAGCGGCTGAAGGCGGCGGGGGAGATGAACGTGCGCGTACAGCTCCTGATCCGCGGCATCGAGTCCCAGACGCCGCTGGAGCACGTGCTGTCGCTGGGCCTGCAGCAGGGGTTCGGGGACGAGTGGCTGCGCTTCGGCGGCATCAAGATGAGCGTGGACGGCGCCTGCGTCTGGAAGAACGCCGCGGTGTACGACCCGTATCCCGGCGAGCCGCACAACTGCGGCATCGTGCGCATCCCCCAGGACGAGCTAGACGAGAAGGTGCTCCTCTGCCACCAGGCGGGCCTGCGCGTCGCCATCCACGCCATCGGGCAGCGGGCGGTAGACATGGCGCTGGAGGCGCTCGGCAAGGCGCTGGAGGCGCAGCCGCGGCCGGGCCATCGCCACCGCATCGAGCACGCCTACCTGCCCGCTCCGCCGGGCCAGCTCGAGCGGATGGCGCGCCTGGGCATCGTCGCGTCGCCGCAGCCGTCGTTCATCTACGGCTTCGGCGATGGCTGGGTCCACGTCTGGGGCGAGGACAACCTGCCCCACGTCATGCCCCTGCGCACGATGCTCGACCTCGGGCTGCGGGTGATGGGCAGCACGGATTTTCCGTGCGTCCACGTCAACCCGTTCCTTGGGCTGAAGTCGGCCATCGTGCGCCAGACGCGCTTCGGCTACCAGCTCGACCCGCGCGAGACGATCACGCTACCCGAAGCGCTGCGCCTGCAGACCAGCGGCGCCGCCTACGGAGGCTTCGAGGAGCACCTGAAGGGCACCCTGGAGCTGGGCAAGCTGGCCGACCTGATCGTCATCTCCGACGACCCCTTCGCCGTACCCACCGACCAGCTCGACCAGATCCAGGTCGACGCCACGGTCGTCGGGGGGAAGCTGGTCTACGAGCGGCCCGAGGCGGCGCCGGTCGCTTACTTAAGCTAGCGCGGCGAGCACCTCATTCGCCGCACGCTCACCCGAGCGCACCGCGCCCTCTATGTACCCGTTCCAGTATGTCGCCGTCTCGGTCCCCGCCCAGTGAATCGGTCCGACTGGCTCGCGGATCGCGGCACCGAAGTCGAGCAAGGTTCCGGGCGCGGTATGCGCTACCGGGCCGCCGCGTGACCACTCTTCACTCGACCAGTCCACCTCGAAGTAGTCGCGCGGGCGGCGTGCCTGCTCCCCGAAGACGGCGGCGAAGTTGTCCAGGACCGCGGCTCGGCGGGCGCTCTCCGACGCTCGTGACCACTGCCGGGCACTCTGCCCGCCGACAAAGCTGGCGAGAACGCCCGGACGCCCGCTGGGTGGCGAGTTGTCCAGGGTGAGATCGGCCGGCGCGGCGTCGGTCAGTGATTCTCCCGACAGGCCGAGGTCACGCCAGAACGGGGCATCGTACACGCCCTGACACTTCATGGCCGATCCCATTGGCAGATACTGGAGCAGTTGGGCGCGCGTGGTAGGTAAGGGTGGGTCATAACGGATTGCCGCCGCCAGCGGGGGCGGCACCGCGACGATCACCCGTCGGCTCTCGACCGTGTAGCCGTCAGCCATGACACGCACTCCCCGGCTCGACCAGTCGATCTGGCGGAC
>Ga0070741_10013083_pt1 | contig 14776 bp, 10 predicted proteins | sample Coa_R1_4_FD_66440 | JGI IMG/M metagenome (GOLD analysis project Ga0070741, IMG submission 66440) | Surface soil microbial communities from Centralia Pennsylvania, which are recovering from an underground coalmine fire - Coalmine... | ecosystem: Environmental > Terrestrial > Soil > Unclassified ...
GTCTGCATCAGCAATCCGCTGGCTACGACCAAAACAACCGCCAGCGCCATTTGTGAAACCAGTAGAATGTTACGAATTCTGGTACTGGTGGGACTGCCGCCCGATCGCTGGCCACCTTCCTTGATCGACCCGATTAATTCTCGTTTGGTAGACCAGATTGCCGGTAGAAGCCCAAATAAAATCCCGGTAATAAAGGTGACGCCGGTGGCGAAGGACAATACGCGTACATCAAGAACAACTTCCTGCAGTCGTGGAATGTCAGGTGGTCCGAACGCCTTAACAAAATGGATACTGACTTTGGAAAGAACAACGCCGAGAAGGCCGCCAATACTTGCCAGAAGCAGGCTCTCGGTCAAAAGTTGCCCGATAAGTCTATTGCGGCTTGCACCCAATGCCGTGCGCAGTGCCAGTTCTCTTCCGCGCTCGAGGGATCGGGTCAGTAGAAGGCTCGCCACATTCGAACACGCGACCAGCAGAACTACAGCAACCGCCAGAAGGATTAAAAGCAATGGACGACGTGTGCCACCGACCGCTTGCTGCAAAAGCGGTCTTGCCGGGGAGGACCAGTCTTTTAAAAGGCTGTTTTGTTCTTCAGCACGTTTCTGAAAGGCGCTCAATTCCTGATGCATTTGAGATGTGGTTATGCCGGGTTTCAGTAAACCAACGACGGCGTATTCCGAGGCCCCCGCCGCGTTGGGGGTATCTAAAAACGGCACCCAGAGTTGTACCCGACGCGGCAGATTGAATATCGCCGGCATTTCTTCGGCATGAGGAAAGCCGAAATCGGCTGGCATAACCCCTATAACGGTATACGCGAATCCGTTCAAACTCACCGTTCGGCCGATAATATGAGGATCCAGGCCAAATCGGTCATGCCACAACTGGTGGCTCATTACCACCACTTTATCATTTTGTTGAACGTCTTCCGGCGTGAAGGTTCGGCCCTCGATTGCGGGTATACCCAGTACCTGAAAAAAATCGCCAGTGGCGAGAATCCCTTCCAGCAAATCGGGTTCGCCAGAGCCAGTCAGATTGAAGGTATCGGCCTTGAATGCAGCCAGATACTGGAAAGTAGCAGACATGTCGCGAAACATCCTGAACTCTCTCTGGTTCCATGGAAATTCGCCGAGTTCATAGTAAGGACTGGATGGAGCGGCCATCCGGGAAAGCGTCATAATTCTGTCGGGATTTTTATAGGGCAGCGGTTTCAAAAGGACGGAATTTACGACGCTGAACACCGCCGTACTAGCGCCTATGCCAAGAGCCAGTGTCAATATCGCGATCGCGGTGAATGCCGGGGTTTTGCTCATCATCCGCAGCCCGTATCGCAAATCCTGAGCTAAGGTTTCAATAAGATTCAGTCCGCGAGCATCCCGACATTCTTCTTTGATTTGATCCAAGCCACCAAATTCAATCGCTGCCCTTCTCCTCGCCTGATCTGAATTCATCCCCTGCTTAATGTACTTCTCAAAAGCGCGTTCCAGGTGCAAGTTTAATTCGGCGCTAAGTTCTGATTCAGTCTTTCCTCTTCGGAAGAGAGCGCGAAGTCTGAAGCGGATATCGCTGAAAAGTTCGTTAAGCATGATTTATTCTCCAGCCGCATTATTTAGGCGTTGGCTAAGCGATCGTTGCAACTGATTGTCGCCACACGCGCTCTTCCGACTCCACACGTTTTCCCGCCGTTTACATTGTTATATGCATTTTGTGTTCTGGAACGGGTATTACGCCCTGATCCGCTAAATTACTGACCACTAAAAGTTGCGCCATGATTTTTATTTCCGGTCTTTGAAAATTATCTGAAAGTGTCTTGGCCAAATCAAAATCCAGTTTTGCGATCGCGGTTAATTCTTTAGCAGTCTGCCTGACTAAATCGATAAGAGGCTCTCCTGACCTTGATAAAACTTCATCATTTTTATAGTAGGAAACGCCAAACCCATTGAGTGTCGCGGCCGCGTCCAGCATATCATTGAGCTGAACAATGATGGATTTCATGTATCCACCGGCCTTGGCCGTATCCAGCGGGGCCAGCGCAGAAATTACGTCAAGCTGTGCTCGTAATTGAGACTGATTGGCTGCTCTGGCGGGAATAAGATTCCAGGCCTTATCAAGGATTTGGATTGCACGCTCTTTGTCACCACTGGATGTGATAGTCCTGGCAATTTCGGCCAATTTCGTAGCCTTTTGCTCAATCGACATATTTGAAGCAGTGGACAGAGCCTCATCTATTTTATTGTTTTTCAGAGAATCCAGAACTTTGCGATCATTGAGCGCTGTAACAGCCTGACTGTGATAGGTTGGCTTTTTTACCTTATCAGAAATAACTTTGTCGGCCAGGTCCAATTTCCCGGTATCTATCAGGCTCTCTGCCAGGATAAAATAAGCGTGTTCACGATTGTCGGGCATCACAATACTATCTATTGCCTGAAAAGCCAGATCGACATTTCCTTCTCTAACTGCTTTCAGAACCGCTTGCTTATAAATGCCGTCGCGTTGTTCAACCGCCACTTTAGGCGCCTCATCAATTATCGCGTTAGCTGTAGACAATGAAGAGACATCGCCCTCATCGGCGAATACATAAGCGGCCATATTGGCCCGTCCAAACTGATTTAATTTATTCTCCATCTGTTGGAACAGTGACGGTGAATAAGAAGAAAGGAAGGCTTTTCTTTGATCCAGCCAATTTAGAAGGTTAACTGTTATCACGCCCTCCGCTGCTGATTTGCCGTTAGCCGGGACATTACCTTTTAAAGTGGCCCGAATAAGCATCTCCGTCAGTTTTTTGATTGTATCGGCCGGCAGCGACGTGGAAGCCGATACGTCATTTTGCGAAGTGGTTGAGCCGCTGTTATCAGCAGTCGAAGTTTTTCCCTTATTTGGATCGTTCAGATCAATAATACCCGTAACCAGTATTGGCGCCGGACCATACGACAATAAATCATTGGGATTAATTTTTTGAATAACATCGTCTGTCAATTTTGCGGCAGCGCTATTATCTTTTTTTAAGAGTTGGCTAATTACATTAACTAAGTTCGTTGACAAACCGTGTGATAGCGACTCTTCTGCTGCCGACAAAGCATCCGCTGGTGACTTTGAGGCAATTTCAACAGCTATCTGCATTTCAAAATCGGCTTCGCTGTCTGACACACGCTCGTAATTAACCGCCGGCCTGGTTGCGCGTAAAAAGTCCAGTGCCAGTTTTGGATCGCATTCAATGACCGTCTGCAAAACAGAGTGTCTTAGACCAATAGCAAGCTGAGCGTCTTCGGCAGCCTCGGCCGCATTTCCATTTACGGAACCGATCATGCCGGCCATGTCATTGGTGACCTGCAAAATAAGTGATCTGGCACGCGGCTCGTCTTTTTCCCAAAGGAATTTTGCGGCTTCAATTCCAATCATGATGCGATTTTCGGGCAATTGCAGGTTTGGTACTCCTGCAGCAATTTCGTTCAGCAGGATATAAGTATTTTTTTCCAGCGCTTTTTGTTTTTGTTCGTCCTGCGGGCTCTTATTCTGTTTTTGCTCATTACCGGTCTGAGGGCCGGTTTGTTTCTCTGTTTGTCCGACACCTTGTCCTTGACACAACGCGGTTAAAAGAAAACACGTCAACAATAATGAAACTAACTGCTTTAGTGACATAACAATTTCTCCAGGCAGAGTAATTAATATAGATTTCCGTGCCTCGCCCAGGCGCAATCATTATGACCGTCAGAGCGTGGGATCAATGGTTGTGACCCGTCTTTAATATCACTTTTTGATGCGCTTCAGCATAAGTGGCGCCGAGGCGCCAGATTGTTTCCAGGTGCCCTCGATGGCTGTTCCCTGGGCATTCAGCTTGCCATCGAAAGTGGCTGAGCCGTTGTGTATTTCGAAATGCAGGTCCTGCCCGTTGAGCGTAATCGGATCGATGAAAAGGTCTCTATCGCCTCGGAGGTCGGCAGCTCCGACGAGGTGTTTGTTGTCCGGATACGGCCAAATTTGTATGCCCAACTGAACAGCCCCTTCCCTCGTAATAACCTTGCCCTGCCAATCGCCTAGCACGCCAGTGGAAAACTGGTCCGAAGGAAGTGGCCTCTTGAGTGTGTCAGTGCCATCTCCCTTCCAATCTTGCCCCGGATAATTCATCGACAGGGCAGATCGCTCGGCAACTTCGCGGCCGAAGTAGAGCTCTACGATGTGAAGCGCCAGGTCTATCCCGGCGCCTGTTGCCCCGGAGGTGAAGATTACTGGATCGCTCTGCACCCAGCGCATGTTGCGGACGAAGTGCACGTCCGGGTATTTCCTTTGAATATCAGGATAAACTCCATTCATGGTCGTTGCCTTTTTGCCGGCAAGTACACCTGCTTCAGCTAAATGATAGGCGCCAACGCAGACGGACATTACAACGTCACAGCTTTTTGCCATTTTTCGAATCCAATCCAACATCTCCGGGCTAGTCCTTGTTGCCGGGACCACAACGACCTTTGGCTGCGGAGCATCGGCAAAGGTGTAGTCCGGTACGATTTTCAATCCGCCGGTGACACGAATCGGCTTGGTACTGTCAGACACGCTATAAAGTTTAAAGGGTTGCATGTTTTCCATGCTGCCGCCTCGGGAGGGCATAAAGGCGAACGTGAAGACCTCCATGGGTCCGACAAAATCAATCGTCTCAGCTCCGCCTTGCCCTACGATGAAGGCGACCGGTATCTTGCCGGTGGCTGGCGGAACCAGTTTGGTGGAAGGCGACAGAGACTGGCTAGTTGGCTGCTGAACCGCGAGTTCTGCCCCTCGAAGGTTCACGATGGGAAGAAAACCGGCGGCGACAGTCGCACCTGCGCCGGCCTGTATGAAACGCCTGCGTGTCAATCCTCGATCGACAATCTGTTTCTTTTGTTTCAATGTCATTTTCCTCTTTGTCTAAAATAGCGGCGTAATAAATCGGTGAAAGGCCTGTGGTTATTCTCAGCCGGCCTTAATGCTCACTAACCTTCTAATCGGTCTGTTGGTTCACTCATATCGAAGCGCCTTGATCGGATTGACACGCGCTGCCCGACGCGCCGGAATATAACAAGCCAGCAATGCGACGAGCGTCAGAACAACACCTACGCTCGCAAGTGTAATTGGGTCTGTTGCACCCACGCCAAAAAGCAAACTTTTTATCAATCGCGTCAACATCCACGCTCCCGTCAATCCCAGGACGACCCCAATTGCGATCTGACCCATCCCTTGGCCAACCAACATCGTTATGATATCGTTCCGCTGGGCCCCTAGCGCCATGCGAATGCCAATTTCGTGTGTGCGTTGTTCAGCCGCATAAGCGGTCACTCCATAGACACCCACGGCGGATAGCGCCAGTGCGATAAACGCGAAGCCTCCCAGCAGCAGCAGATTGAATCGCCGACTTGCGACTGAATTCGACAGTCGATTTTCCATTGTCTGAATTTCGTCAACAGGCGACTGTTTATCAATAGCAAGAATTTGATTCCATACAGCGGCCGCAATTGTAGTCGGATCAACGCCTGTATGAATCACAAACATCATAGGTGCCGAAGATCCGAAACCACCCTGCAAAAGAGACAGATAAACTTGAGGCGTTACGTCCTTATCCTGCCCGTCATGCTTGGTGTCCCCGACAATCCCAACGATTTTTACGGTGGGACTTCCCGGTCTTTGCGGGAAACCTGGTTGGAGGATTTCCTTGCCAATAGCGTCTTCATTTGGAAACATCGATTTTGCCAAAGCCTCACTCAAAATGACGACAGCCGGGGCTTGAGCGTCATCCCGTTCAGTAAAAAATCGACCGGACTTTAGCGGAATTTCTATCGTGCGGAAATAATCCGGGGAAACAATTTCTACAGGAACTCCTGCTTGATGCTCGTCTGGATCTTGCGCCTGGCCCGGAGTCGCCAAATATGCGCTAAATACAGGACGACTGAGGGGAAGACTATTGGTTGCTCCGACCGACCTGACTCCTGGTATGGATAAAATGCGCCGTAATGCCTCGCGATAAAACGCATTTCGCTGACTTGGCTTCTGATAAAGTTGGTCTGACAGCGAAATCCGCATCGTCAGCCTGTTGTCTGCTCGATAACCAGGATCCACTTCGAGCAAATTTACGAAGCTCCTGATCAGCAGACCGGCGCCAACCAGCAGGACAATAGCAAGCGTTACTTCTGTCACCATCAGCAAACTGCGGAGACGAGCGCGATAGAACGACGTACCGTGACCGCCCTGCTTGATGGTATCGTTAAGGTTTGGACGTGAAAGCTGCAGCGTGGGCGCCAGACCAAACAAGGCTCCCGTAACAAACGCAACAACCAGTGTGAAACCAAGGACTCTTATATCAAAATTGACAGTCGCTACATGGGAGATCTGACCGAACCCGCCACTTGCGGAAAGCGTCACCAGCGCCCTGGTCAACCCAAAAGCCAGCGCCAGTCCAAACGCCGCGCCGATAAAGGCAAGTAACATACTCTCTGTCAACATCTGCTGGATCAGACGTAACCGCCCGGCTCCCAATGATGAACGAATAGCAAATTCTCTTTGTCTGGCCGCGCCCCGCGATAGAAGCAGATTCGCGACATTTACGCAGGCGATCAGCAGGATCAGGCTGACTGCCCCCAGCAGAATGAACAAGAGCTGACGCGTATCTCCAACAAGCTTATCGTGCAGCGATGTCACGCGTGCCTGGCCATCTAATGGCATAAAATTGGCAGGTCTGGTGCTTTGATATCTGATTCGAATGGTTTCCAGTTCTGATTGCGACTGCGCTGGCGTAACTCCAGGTTTTAGACGACCAATCACGTGAAGGAAATGGAAAATCTGATTTCCATACTCCTGCTTTTGATCCAAAGCGAGTGGCACCCAAATGTCGTAGCTGTCCGCGAAGTTGTCTGCGAAATGAAAGTCTGGTGGCAGTACTCCAATGACCGTGAAGGTGTGGTTGTCCAGCGTAATAGTTTGCCCAATAGTTTTCTTGTCAGAGCCAAAGCGCCGCTGCCACAGACCATTACTGATCATCGCGACGCCATCGACATCTGGTTGATCATCGGCAGAAAGGAAGTTGCGCCCGATCTCGGGATTGACTCCCAGCATTGGGAGGAAATTCGCGGAAACAAGAAGGACTTTCAGTTTCTCGGCCCCATCCGCCCCCGATAACGTGGTCTCGTTAGGCGCAAAGGCAGCGATCTGATCAAGAGTTTGGCTGTGCGCAACCCATTCCAGATAGTGCGCTCCAGGGACAGACTCAGATGGCTGGTTCTGAGCTTCCCCCTCTCCAATCGAGACGAGTTGCACGGGATTGGCATAGGGAAGCGGTCTCAATAACAGTGCGTTAACCACACTGAATATGGCCGTGTTCGCTCCAATACCCAGTGCCAGTGTCATCACCGCAACTACGGTAAAGACAGGATTTTTGATCAACATTCGCACGCCGTAACGTATGTCCTGGATTATTGCTTCCAGATGGCTCACGCCCCTGGCTTCACGGCATTCTTCTGTTATCTGTTCCAGTCCACCGAATTCGAGCGCTGCGCGTCTTTTCGCCTGATCGGGACTCATGCCTTGTTTAATATATTTCTCAGTCGCGTATTCAAGGTGTGCGTTTAATTCGGCGCGCAATTCAGATTCGGTTTCAGTTCTTCTGAAGAGCGCACTCAGCCTGAAACAGATATCGCTGATCAATCCGTTGAACATCGCTTACTCTCCAATTACTTAAGCATTCTCCAAAACCTGTCCAACGGCTGCCGTCAATTGTCGCCAGAGGTTCTCTTCAATCTCAAGGTGTTTGCGACCGCTTTGCGTTAACTCGTAATATTTTGCTTTGCGATTGTTTTCCGATGTTCCCCATTTGGGCTTGATCCAGCCGCGACGCTGCAATCTATGAAGCGCCGGATACAATGAACCCTGACGAACCTGCAGCGCATTGCTCGAAATTTGTTGAATGCGCTCTGAAATTCCCCATCCGTGCTGAGGCTCGAGCGCAAGCGTTCGCAGGATTAGCAAATCCAAAGTGCCCTGCGGAAGCTCTAATCTTTCGTTTTCCATAATCTCCCCTTCCTCTTCGACAGGAGATGATACAGGTGCTCCTGTCGAAGCGCAAGGGAAATGTTTAAGCCTCGGGATTATCGTCGGTTTCTGGCAGTTTGAGTTAACCTGCTAATCTGTTAATCTGTGAGGTTACGGTCTGCATCGGTCTTTTGCTCTGCAAAGATCAATGGGTGTTTGGAAAACCATAAAGCCCTGAAGGGAACCAGGTAAATGAATTTTGATTTAACCGAAGAACAGTTACAGATCAAATACTCTGTACGCGAATTTGCCGAGGGCGAGATTGGCCCTCACGTTTTGGAATGGGACGAGGCACAGCACTTTCCCAAAGAATTGTGGCCGAAGCTTGGCGAGCTGGGACTGCTGGGCGTGATCATTCCCGAAGAATACGGCGGCGCGGGAATGGGTTATGTTGAATATGCGAACGTGATCGAAGAGATATCACGAGTTGACGGCTCAATCGGATTGAGCGTTGCCGCCCATAATTCTCTTTGCACAAATCATATATATAAAGCGGGCAATGACGACCAGCGAAAAAAATATGTAGTTCCGCTGGCACAAGGTGAAAAAGTCGGTGCATGGGCATTAACCGAACCCGGCTCTGGTTCAGACGCGGGCGGAATGCGGTCGGTCGCGGTTCGCAGCAACGGCGGGTGGGTACTGAATGGTTCGAAAAATTTTATTACTCACGGTACATACGGCGACACGTTCGTCGTAATGGCGTTTACGGATAAATCGAAAGGAAGCCACGGAATCACGGCATTTGTACTTGAGGCTGGAATGGAAGGATTCCACGCGTCGAAGAAAGAAAACAAACTGGGCTGCCGCGCGAGCGATACATCGTCGCTTGCGTTCCAGGATGTCTATGTTCCGGAAGAGAATCGATTGGGCGACGTGGGCGAAGGATTCGTCGACGCGCTGAAGATCCTGGATGGCGGTCGCATCTCGATTGCTTCGCTGGCGTTAGGAATTGCACAAGGGGCCTATGAATCCGCCTTGAAATACGCAAAAGAGCGTGAGCAATTCGGAAAACCAATTGCCGAATTCGAAGCTATTCAATTTAAACTGGCGGATATGGCTACAAAGATCGATGCCGCAAGACTGCTGGTCTACCGCGCTGCTGCAATGAAAGATGCGGGCAAAGTAACCACCAGGGAATCGGCAATGGCGAAGCTCTATGCTGGCGAAATTGCCGTGCAGGTGAGCGAAGAAGCGATTCAGATTCACGGCGGCTATGGTTACATCAAGGAGTATCCGCCTGAGAAGCACTGGCGCGATTCAAAGATCTGCACAATCGGCGAAGGAACATCAGAGATACAGCGGCTGGTTATTGCCCGACAGATACTTAAGGATTAATGGTTGCCGATGTAGAGCAGGGCTCGTTTCTGCCCGGATCGTGCGAAGCACGATGCAGCATCGATTAACCTAACGTTTGATTGCCTGCGGCAATCCGGGCAGGGACGAGCCCTGCCCCTACATAGATGCAACTACTGGAAGGAATCTTACAGCGCCAGACTCGCGCAATTGCGCGTGCGATCAGCCTCGTGGAAAATGGCGACTCCAGTGCCGATGCCTTAATGCATCAGATCTTCCCGCGCACAGGCAAAGCTCTAATCATCGGCGTAACTGGATCGCCAGGAGCAGGCAAAAGCACCCTTGTCGATAAACTCGCTGTACATTACCGGCAGAAAAATGAAACCGTCGGCATAATCGCCGTCGATCCTTCCAGCCCGTTTTCCGGTGGAGCTATCCTAGGCGATCGAATCCGGATGCAGACTCTTGGCACCGATCCTGGTTGCTTCATCCGCAGCATGGCTACTCGAGGCAATCTGGGGGGGTTAGCTAGAGCTACCGCAGATGCAGTTGCAATTCTAGATGCAGCAGGGTTTGACAAGGTAATTGTCGAAACTGTCGGTGTCGGGCAAGACGAAGTCGATATTGTCAAAACCGCCGATGTCTCTCTGGTCGTACTGGTCCCCGGAATGGGCGACGACATCCAAACAATCAAGGCGGGAATAATGGAGATCGGCGACATCTTTGTAATTAACAAGGCCGATCACGATGGAGTGTTACGAACCGAACGGGAACTGGAAAGCCTGCTCTCCATTGTTCAAAGACCAGACGGATGGAATCCGCCTATCGTTAAAACAGTCGCGACCCAAAGCCGGGGCATCGAAGAGCTATCCGACTCCATCGCCAGTTACAAAGTATTCGCAAACGAGCATCCCGCCGGTAATCGCAGGAACGCAATTGCCCAACAACGCATCATAGAACTGTTACGCGAAAAACTGCTGACAATCGCGTTGAAACGTGGAATCGAAAACGGCGGTTTAGAGGCGCTGGCATCGCAGGTTGTAACAAAAGAACGCGATCCTTATACGATCGTAGAGGAGATAATCAAGAAGAGCGGCATCATTAGCTCGTAAACACAACAGGCGGCAGCCTGTTGAACAACCAGGATATCATGAAAATCGATCACATCGGCGTTGCAGTGGAGTCATTAACAAAAGCGCTGGATTTTTATCGCGACTCGCTGGGTCTTGAATGCGAAGGATTTGAGACGGTCGAGGAGCAGAAAGTAAAAGTTGCCATGCTGCCGCTGGGCGAATCACGAATCGAGCTTTTAGAAGCGACCGAATTCGATTCCCCCATTGCGAAATTCCTTAACAAACGCGGGCCCGGCATCCACCATATCTGCGTTGAAGTTTCCGACATCTCTGCTAAACTTGCGGTGTTAAAGTCGCAGGGAGTGCGACTTATCGATGAACAACCCAAACGCGGTGCGGGAGGGCATTTAGTCGCATTCGTTCACCCGTCGGCCACCAATGGCGTTCTTATTGAGCTGACCCAGCGAATTCCGGAAAATGCCGGTTAGATATTTTTGAGCGAGTTGGACCATCGTCCACAGGAGATTATTTTGAGTACATCAACAAGCAGCAAAATCGCCTACACCATAGTGGTGATCTTTATGATCGCCGCAGGAGCGCTGGCGCTTCAAGTTTACATTCCGCAGATGGGTGGCGGCGGTAACATCACGACACAGCAGATGGAGACCCTGGTATCGACTCTGTCGCCACAGGAACAGTCGCAACTGGCGAGCAGTGACGAAGCGCGCAAGGCATTCGCCAAGAATTTACAGGAATTGCTGGCGGTCGGACAGGAAGCAGTCAGATTAGGTTATGAAAATAAAGATCCCAAAATGGCGCTGAATATGGAACTCCAGGAAAAGGAAATGCTGGCACAGCAGTATGAGCAGAGTCAGCAGAAAAAGAACCAGAGCGCCGAAGTTAGCGACGACGACCGCAAAAAATATGAGGCCGCCAATCCAAAGGCCTTTGAAACTTTCTTTGCAGAATTCGCCAAGGGAAATCCTCGGGCTGAGCAGGCATCTCCCGACCAGATAGCGCAGTTTAAAAAACAATATGAGGAACTGGCTATCCTGAGTGAGAGAGCAAAGGCGGAAAAACTGGACCAGGATCCGTCATTGAAGCTTCAAATGCGTTTGACAAAGGCACAGGCTGTCGCCAGTCTCTACGCAAACGACCTCAGCAAAGAAATTAAAGTCACTGATGAGGACGTCAAGAAATACTACGACGCGCATCAAAAAGATTATGAGCAAGTCCACGCGAGGCACATCCTAATCGCAACTCGACCGCTTCCAACAGGCGAGGGCAACGAGATGACTAAACCGCTTGAAAAGTCAGCCGCCAAGGCCAAAGCTGATGACCTGTTAAAACAAGTCAAAGCGGGAAAGGATTTTATTGAACTTGCGAAAGCAAACACCGACGAGGCGCAGGGCAAACTGAATGGCGGTGATTTAGGTTATTTCGCTCGCGGAAAAATGGACAAGACATTCGAAGCGGCTGCGTTTGCGCTACAACCTGGACAGACAAGCGACGTTGTCGAGTCCCAGTTCGGTTTTCACATTATTAAAGTGGAAGACCGTCGCACTGCGCCAATGGACGATGTTAGAGCCGACATCGAGCAGAAGGTAAAAGAAGAGAAATTCAAGGACAAGATTGATGAGCTTGTGAAAAAATCCAATATTCAAGTGGCGTCGGATTTCAAAGTAAATGCTCCGGCTGGTGGCGGAGGAGTTCAGGCGCTTCCGGGTGGGATGCCGCAAGGTCACCCCTAAAACGAATAATCAATCTTTGGCTTTATCGAGCGATGTTATCCATTCGGCTAAGAGGGTGGTAACATCGCTCTTCGATTCTTAGGCTACGCGATAACGTTATGATGCGACTTGGTAAGTTCGACATTGCTATCGTTTCCGACGGAACAGTTCGTTTCGATGGCGGAGCGATGTTCGGTGTCGTACCTCGTGTTGTATGGGAAAAGCTGTTTCCGCCCGATGAGATCAACCGCGTCACCTGTGGTCTGAACAATCTTCTTGTTCGCACCGGCAAAGACAATGTCCTGATAGATACCGGCATCGGCGATAAAGGAGATCAGAAATTTAACCAGCGATACGGCATTACGCACGAAACAACGCTATTAAAATCGCTTGCCGCATTAGGTGTGGAACCTAAGGACATTACGATTGTAATTAACACACATCTGCATTTCGATCATGCTGGCTGGAATACGATTCGTTCGGGTGACTCATTCGTTCCGACATTTCCGAATGCTCGCTACTTTGTTCAACGAGGAGAATACGAACATGCCTGCAGCCCTGGCGAACGCGACCGCGCCAGTTATCTTTCTGCGAACTGGGAAGCCGTCGAGTCCGCAGGTCAACTGGAATTGCTCAACGGTGATTGCGAAATCATTCCCGGCATCACGGTCCTGAAAGTTCCGGGCCACAACCGAGATTCGCAATGTGTGCGGGTAGATTCCGCCGGGGAAACCGCCGTTTTCTTTGCGGATGTTCTACCAACGACAGCTCACGTGCATTTGGCCTGGACAATGGGTTTCGATCTTTATCCTGTTGAACTGGTCGAGCAAAAGAAACGTTTGATCCCGCAAGCCGTGCGTGAGAACTGGCTGTGTGTTTTTTATCACGACCAGCGACACCCGATGGGCCGATTGAACCAGCAAGATGCCAAAATTACAGTATCCTTCCCCAATCAATAGAATCGCGAAAGTAATCCCTCAGTTATAGGTCTGTTGAGTAGAAGAGTGACATTGCTAGGCTATGTGTCATCAGTGGCAATAGCAAGCTCTACCGGATCTAGCGATGTATCAAGGCAATATTTATCGAGAACCGTTTAAGCCAGCGTGACGGATTGTCGGTTCTCTTCTTTATCGTTTGGATTAACGATTGAAGCACTTCTCTGGTTTTGGCTCCTGCCTCTGATTGAGAACCAAAACTGACTTTGCGGGCGATTACTGTTGGGCGAAGCTCTCGCTCAGCTCGATTGTTTTCCGCAGGCACGGCTCTATTGCTCACCCAATGATAGAGCCGATGTTCATTGTTACGAAAAATGTCCTGAATACGACGGATTCCCAGGTGAGTGGCTGAGGCATTGACCGCAGCCATTATCTCCGCTTTGAGGCTCTTCGCTCGCTCGTAGTACTGCTGATCTGTTATCGCTTTCGCGCGCAGATGCATCGCCTCTGCCAGCAAGCTAATCATAGTTGAGCAGAACGCTTCTATCTCCTTATTGTCAGCAAATTCCTTGAGCAAATCCTCCACTTCTCTCATCAGATGAGCATAACAATACTGCAACTGAACGGGTGCTTTGTTGTAGGCATTATAACGATCAACCACCAATACCCCCTCCAGTGGCTCTTCTCCCAGTACCTCTCTCGCTACTTTGGCCGAACGAGTGTTACGGTACAGAAACAAGCTCAAATCGGCGGTGGTGAACAGCCAGGCATAACCTCCGCTGCCATCGGTTCGCCAGCTTGTCTCGTCAGCGTGCCGAACCTCTGACTGTCGATACTGCTGGATCAGTGCTGGTATAATCCCTGAGAAGATCCCTCCTACCCGATGCAGCATCTGGATCGCCGTCCCGATGTTCAATCCGTACTTCTCACATAAACGCCCCAGCGGTATCCCGTGCAGATAATGATTGATTATCAATTCGCTCAGCAACTGATTGCCTATCTCGCTCCTGGGTAATACGGCTGGCGCTTTGGCTTGGACTATTCGTGCGCAACCGCTGCATTGACGTCGCTCAAGCTGATAAAGAATCCGCTCCGGTTCTACTGCTCTGATCTCTCGTACCGTCCGCTGTCGTTGCCCGTTGCGCTGTAACTGGCTGCCGCAATCGGGACAATTTCCTTCAACCGTTATCTCTTGCACTCGATTCGCTGTTTCAGCGCTCGCCGCTTTGCGACCGTGCCCCTGATGTCCTGCTTTGCCTCCCCCCTTTTTGGCTTGATTCTCTTCTGCCGAATTGGCTTTAACAGGTATTCGCGACGATGGTGTCGATGATCCAAACGGCTTTTGCCCTGACTCTTCTCGATACCTCAGCTTTGCTTTTAGACCTTTAATTTCCTCTTCCAATCGATTGATCTGCTGTTGCTTGTCCCAGCACTCCAGGCAAGTGTTTATTCCAGAATTGCGGCTTCTAGGAATCTGATACTTCATCTTTTCCCCTTGCCGCTACTCTAAGTCATCTTTGGAAAAAAGGCCAGACTTTTCTTGTACCTATAACTGAGGCATTACTCGCGAAAAATCATCGTGCCCTGTTGACTCACGAGAAAACCTAAACGAAATGGATTCGTTGACTCATCAAGAAATCTAAACGAAACGATATCTTAAATTTGTCCTTAACAGAAACTCTTTGATCGCTTTTTCTTATAT
>Ga0070741_10013084_pt1 | contig 14776 bp, 16 predicted proteins | sample Coa_R1_4_FD_66440 | JGI IMG/M metagenome (GOLD analysis project Ga0070741, IMG submission 66440) | Surface soil microbial communities from Centralia Pennsylvania, which are recovering from an underground coalmine fire - Coalmine... | ecosystem: Environmental > Terrestrial > Soil > Unclassified ...
AACCGACGCGGCGAGCCGGTCACTCGTCACCTCATCGACGTCCACGTAGATCCTGTCGAAGAGAGCTTGGTTCAACTGCCGTCGCTCCTGATCGTCGGCGCGGAGGTAGAGCGCTTGAGGGTCGGGCAATAGATCGAGGCATAGGTCGATGGCCTCGGCCCCCTCAGCCAGACCATCGCTGACGTTGCCGAGTTGGTCCTCGACCCTGGTTCGCTGCCGGGCGATGTTTTGCAAACGGCTCCGTAGCTTGTCTTTGGCGATGGCAGCCTCCGCGGCCAGATCGAGCAGGTTCTCCTCCTGCCGGTCGAGCTTGGCGAGTTCGGCATTCAGCTGAGTACGCAGCAGTTCGGCTGCCCGTTGCTCATCGGCCACGACCTCGGACACCTTGGCTCGGACTGCGGCGGTGAACGCCGGCGTGAAGCGCAAGGTCGCGTAGTGCCGCTGCACGGCCTCCTCGACGGTGTCGAAGTCGATGTAGGGCGCGCTGCAGACGTGCTCTTGGCGACCGCGACAGAAGAAGTAGAAGTACTCGTGTCCGCCACGCCCAGTCGCCCGCTGGATGATGAGACGAGACTGGCGGCCTCGGGCACGGCAGGCTCCACACCAAAGGGTGCCCTTGAGGTAGTGATGGTGGACCCGTTGCCGCTCGCCGCTTGTGGCCTTGGCATCGAGAATGCCCTGTACCCGGTCGAATAGCTCTGGGGTGACGAGCGCCATCTCCTTGTGGCGGCCTTCGAACTCCTCGCCTTGGTAGCAGATGTAGCCGAGGTAGTAGCGGTTGCGCAGCATCGTCTGCAGCTTGGAGGTCGACACTGGCCCCGACGGGTACCGGCCCGGCCGCGTCCGTAGGCCTCGGTTGGTCAGTTCGTCACGGAGCTGTTCCAAGGTGTAGCGCCCGGTGGCGTATAGCTCAAAGGCCAGACTGACGAACGGTGCGCGCTCTGGGTCGAGGGTCACGGTGCGGATCTCGCGGCCGTCAAACTGCTGGCGTGTATTGAGATACCCCATGGGGGCGCGTCCGAGCGTGCCGCCCCGGCGAGCCTTCTCGCCCATCTTGAATTTGATGTCCGCCCCGTCCTCGGCAGAGCGGAACTCATTGATCGTCGCCAAGATGCCGTGCATCAGCTGGCCGATGGGTGTGCTGTCGATCTGCTCGGTGGCGGACACCAGCGTCACGCCCAGCTCGCGCAGGCTCATCACGACCAAGGCGTCCTCGATGCGGTTGCGGTGCATGCGGGACAGCTTGTAGACGATCACAAAGTCCACGTCGCGATCGGCCTTGATGCGGCTGAGCATTGCTTGGAAGGCCACCCGCTTATCCATGCTGCGGCCGCTCTTGCCCGGCTCGACGTATTCCTCTACGACCTCGATGGCCATTTGCTCGGCCTTACGGAGGCAGGCCAACCGTTGGGCGGGGATGGAGATGCCTTCGGGGTCGTAGTCGTTGCGCACCTGCGAGGGCGTCGAGACGCGAAGGTAGATGACGGCGCGTCGGGGCCGCGGTCGCCGCTCTGAGTCAGTGGCTGCGACCCGGCGTCGGGCGGTGGTCTGCGTGACGGTCATGCTGCCCCGATATGGTCGGCCGCGGCCATGGAATGGACACCGGGTGTGGACGAGCGGCTCGGCCCGCGATCGCCGCTCGCAGGTACTGATTTGGTTAGGTCATTCATAGCTTCTTCCTCCTTACGCTTTCTGTTATCGCACCAAGGGATAGGCCTGAGATATAGGCACGATGCCAAAACCGCCCCGGCTGGGGGCGGTTCGTTTCGTAATAATGGATCAACGGCATCAGGCGGCTGCCCCATGGCGGGTAGTGCGCCGCTCGGTCAAGCCGATCTGTTGCAAGCGCCGGTCCATTGCCGACTTCGAGACATCGAACAGGACTGCCAGGCGGTCAACGTCCTGGGCGCCGTTGCCCCAGGCTCGCTTCAACCAGGGCCGGGGCATCAGCAGACAGGCGGCGAAGTGGTCGCAGGCCTGCTCTCGGCGCTGTGACTCCGATAGGCCGTACTCAGGTGGGTACAGCACCTTAATAAACGGATGGTCAAGGACGTGCTTGAACTCGTGGGCCAGCGAGAAGCGCTGGCGGGTGGGCGGCTCGCCGTTGTTCAGGGCGATCAGCCACCGGCCTTTGGCCCACTGGCTAAAGCCTGAGGCGCCCAGGGGGTAGATGCGCTCCACCTGCAGCTTCGGTAGTTCGGTAATGATCGTCTCCCGGACTGGCGCCTCCTCGACGCCGCACAACAACAGCATCTTCGCCGCCTGGATTTCGGCTACCCGCAGCGCCTCAGCGAAGCGCAGCGGCCGGATTGGTATCAGGTCACGCAGCTCGCGGATCAGGTTGGTCATCATCGCCTCCTTTCGGCCCGTAGCGTTCGTTAAGCATCTCGACGTACTCCTCGACCTGCCGGACCACCTCCTCCGGCAAGGCGAATTTGGCCCGCAGATAGGGCGCCACGGCCGGCAGCGAGTGGTGGTCGGTGTACCCAGCCAGGACGTAAAGGTCGGCCGGGTCAATCTCCAGCGCCTGTGCCAGGCCACGCAGATGGTGCGGGTCAGGAGTGGTGTAGTCCCCGCGCTGCAGCCGTGACAGGTAGGTGGCATCGATCCCCGCCAGAGCGGCCAGCCCCCGGGTCGAGTAGCCGCGATCCTCTCGTACCCGTTTGACGTACGAACCCAAGTCGTGGCTTGGGTTCTGGCCGGTATTGTCGGTGTTTATTCGCCCGTCCATATTGGAGATTTTACCGTGTATGTGGACGTCCGTCCACGAGAGAACTTCCAAATACATCAGTAAACTAGATCGGGCTTTTAGAACCATGGCCAAAGGACATACTGCCGGGAGAATGGGCTGTGCCACCCTCCCGGCAGTTTTCGCCACGCTGGGGTTAGGCCGGTGGCGCATCGCCGCCCGAGGCGCCAGTACGGCCACGGCGACTACCAGGCTTGGCCGTCTCCGCGCTCGGCTTGTCGAACAGCGTCGCCAGGGACGCCGATCGGGCCGCCGCTTCGGCTTCGATCTGCGCCTTGACCCTCGTGGCCTGCTCGGCCAGACGGGGGTCCGACCGCTTCGAGGCGATGAACTCATCGACCGCCCGGCGCAGCAACACCGCGACAGTGGTGTTTTCCAGTTGGGCGATGACGTGCAAGGCGTCGAACACGGAGCTGGGCATACGCAATGCGGTCGTTTTGAAGTCCTTGTAGTCCTGCTCGTCTGGCATGGCAGCTACCTCCTCGGTGCTGGTGCGGCCCGTGATCCCGAACTGGATCACGACGTGGGCCGCACGGCACTGATGAGGGGAGCGGTCGGAGGCGGTACGCGCCTCCGACCGCGGCTCGCCCAAGGTCAGCCAAGGGCGACAGGTGCCCGTCCCAATACCCGCAGGGCTTGTTGGCTCGGCGGCGGGAGTTGCCGGTACTGCTCGAGCGTTAACGCTGGCGGGACTGGTCGGACCTCCAAGCGATCGGTCACCAACCGTGCCAGGCGGAAGTGGACCAGGCGGGTCACAGCGTTGGGCAACGGGCCGGTCGCCCGCAGCGACGACCCCACCCCGATGCTGGCGGCCAGTTCGGCCGACGGCATCGTGAAGGCCGCCGCCTCGCCCTCGAATCCGAGGGCGAGGACAGCCCGGAGTCCCTCGGTCAAAGCGACGTACAGCACGGTGGCGGTCGGGCCGATGCGTGGCAGCCAGCCGAGGTAGAGGTAACGACAATCGTCGGGGTTCCGGCGCTGACTGGTGGGTTCGTCCCACAGACGGATCTCCAGGCTTTCGGACAGGGGTTGGCGCTCGGTCATTGGTTCCGGCCTCCTCGGTGCTGGTGCGGCCGACGATCCCTGGTGGATCGCTCACGAGCCGCACGACACCGAGGAGATGGCCCGTTGTTTGATCGGCAGGCGCCAGACTGACGTGGTGGAAGACGATGCTCTGCCAGAGGTGTTGGCGTTGCAGCGGCAAGACGCGGAACCGGCCGTCACGCCGCCGCCCGGTCCAGCCGGCTCAACCGCTCCCGAGCCAGCTCGGCAAACGTCGGGTTGAGTTCGATACCCAGCCAGTCTCGGCTATGGCGCTGGGCCACCACCCCAACGGTGCCGGAGCCGAAGAACGGGTCGAGCACCACGCCCGGACGGGTGGCAGCGCCGCAGCCGCAGGGTGGTCTTCGGGAGTAGCGCGGTGCCCCGCAGGCCAGGCAGACGGCGGCCGGGCAGGTGGCAAGCAAGGGTCGCTCCACCAAGGCTTCGGGGAACGTGGCGTGGTGGCCCCGGACGCCCCGGACTGCCACGGTCCAGACGTCGCCCGGGTTGCGGCCGTTGGGGTGCCCCGGCTGCCCGGCCGGTCGCGCCCGCCGCAAGCCGGCGTTTATGCCAGCCAATGGTCCAGCCCACGGCTCCGGGCGGGTTGGGGCCGGACGGGCAGCTTGGGGCGCGGTGGTGCGGTGGGGCTGGCGGATGGCGTCGAGATCGAAGAAGTACGACCGGCTTCGCACCAGCAAGTAGGCGACCTCGTAGGAGCAGGCCAGGCGGTCGAGGGCGGGGGTCGGCATGAAATTGGGCTTGGCCCAGACAACCTTGTTGCGGATGACCCAGCCGTCGACCAGCAGCTTCAAGGCCACCCGCTCGGGCCCGAACAGCAGGCTCTTGGGCGTGGCGCCATGTGACGGCCGGCGGGCGTAGCTGTCGGCCAGCACCAGCCAGACGGCCCCGGTCGGCACCAGCACCCGTGCCAGTTCGGTCATGACCGAGCGCAATCGCTCGACCCACTGGTCGACCTCTGGCTCCAACCCGATCTGCCCCTCGGCTTGGTAGTTGCGCAGCTGAAAGTACGGCGGCGAGGTGATGACGCAGTCGACCGAAGCCGATGGCAGCCGCCGCAGCTGGGCGAGGGCGTCACCCACCAGCAGCGTGTTCAGGGGCAGCCCGCTCACGATGCGGCTCCCTGGGCGATGCGCTCGACGGCCTGATCGAACCGGCAGGCCGCAAACAAGGCCTCGGTCTCGGCTGGTTGTCGGCCGATAGCCGCCTTGACCACCGCCAAGCGGGCGTCGTTCGGCACGAGGTAGAGCACCTTGGGGAAGACCCCCCGATGGCGGGGTTGTTCAAGGCCGCTCCGCCAGTACTGCCGGTAGGTGCGGAGCTTGGCATCAAGCGTCGCCGGTGACTCGGTCGCCCGGTCGACCTCGATGAACCAGCGGTCCTCGAAGTCGCCGCTGGCCGACAGCAGGTAGGCGTCGGGTTTCAGCACCGAGCGTCCCCCACCTGCCCCGATGAAGCGCCGCCAGGTACGTGGCTCGGTGACGTACGTCAGAACGTCGAGGTATCGGCGGCGGCTGGCTTCGATGAGGCGGACGTAGACCTCGCTGACGGCCAGGGAATGGGCCAAGAACGGCAGACCGGGGGTCCAGGGCCGCTCGATGCGGCCCCCGGCTGGACCCGTCCCATCGGTCAGGCGTTGACCGGCCCGGCCGAGGGCGTAGATGTATCCGGCTGATCCGGCCCGGACGCCACCGATGGCGCGGGGCAAGCGGGCGAGCAGGCTGCGCTCGACCAGGCCCGCGAGCACCCGCCGCCGCTGCCGGGAGTCCGTGTCGGTGAAGTGCAGCCGGTCGAGCTGGTCGCCACTAGCCAGGCGCAGACGGCGCAGGCTGTCGAGGACTGAGCGCTCCCGGTCGCTTAACCGTTGGTCTAGCTCGGCCAAACGCTGGGCGGTGAAGTAGGCCCGGCTCATTGGTCTACCCGCCACTTCGGCACAGGAGTCGTTGGCATTGCGCCTGCTGCCACCCCCCGCCACCAGCCGAAACCCGTCAGCCGACTCGACGCGATCGGGCGTGCGACCGGACCCGGGCGCCTCATGGCTGCCTCCGCGACCGGCCGACCGCCCCAAAGCCCGCCCCGCCGTCATGGCGGCGGCGGATGGCGGCTTCGACCTCCATCCGGGGCCGCCCGTAGCGCTGGCGCGAGGCCTGGCGAGCCGCTTGCGCCTGCCCGGTCGAGGGGGGCGGCGGCAACGTCACGCCAGTGGCCGGGGGCTGCACCTGGCCACTAGCCACCAGGCGCAGCACGACCTCTCGCCAGCCAAGACCTTGGAGGTCGGCGGCGCCGAGGTACGGCGCCAGGTCCCGCGCCAGCACCCGGGCGTCAGCCGCCGGCGCCTGGAACGTCGCCCGACTGCGGGCATTGGCCAGCACGCCCTGTTGCAGGTGGGCCGGCAGCTGCCCGAGGTGTTGGTTGGCCAGCGTCAAGGCCGCCCCCAGCGCCCGGGCCTCGGCCAGCATGTCGCCCATGTCAGTCGGCAGGTTGACGTAGTGCTGGAACTCGTCCAGGTAGACAAAGACCGGGTGACGCTGACTGGCGGGCCGGGCGGCTCGCTTTTGGATGACCTGCCACAGCCGGGCCACCAGCAGCGACCCGATCAGCGCGGCGGCATCCTCACCCAGCACGCCCGGCTTGAGGGAGGCCACGATGATGCGGCGATGGGCAATGGCCTCCTCGAGGTCGAAGCGGGCATCGGCTTGGCCGACGACATTGCGGATGGCCCGGCGCCCGAGGACGCTGCGCAGCTTGTTCATGATCGGGCCGACCACTTCGGCGCGCTGGCCATCGCTGAGGCTGTCGTACCAGGCCCAGAACGGGCCAAGGGCAATCGGGTCATCGATGTGGCCGACCAGCCGACGCCGAAAGCCGGGGTCGGTCAGCAGCAGCGGCACCTCGCACAGCGTCATGCCGGGTTGGCGCACCAAGGTCCGCAGGGCCGCCCGCAGCACGTCGTCGGTGCGCGGCCCCCAAAAGGCCTTGAACAGCCGGTGGAACACCCCCACCACCTGATCGACGACCAACTCGGGGTTGTCGGCGGCACCGGCCAACAGGTTCAGCCCCACCGGATAGTCGGTGTCGCCGGGATCAAATACCACGACATCACCGGCCGCCACGCGCTCGGCGGGCAGGCGGTCGAGCAGGTCGTCGGCCAAGTCCTTGGGGTCGATCACCACCACGCCGTCGCCGCGGGCAATGTCGGCTGTCGCCAGGTTGAGTAGCAGCGTGCTCTTGCCCACCCCGGAGGGCCCACTGACATAGAGGTGCGTGAGCGAGTCGGCCACCGACAGCCCCAGCGGCCGACTGTTCATGCCGGCAAAGTTGGAGCGAGCCAGAACACGGCCGCCAGCCGCAATGGCGCTGGCGGGGGCCAAAGGGCGGCAGCCCCCCAGGCTCAAGCCCGGCAGCACCAACCCACCGGCGGGCAACGCCACGACGGCGGCCAGTTCGCGGGCGTTGACGGAGCACGGCCAGACCAGCACGGGCACCGCGCGGCGCCGGACCCGCCGCACCGCCCAAGCAGGCGGCAGGAGCCGCCGGGCGAGGTGAGCACCGGGGGCATCGACGGTGTGGAAAGCGGCCTCCAACCGGCCCAGCAGCAATGAGGCCCGCGAACGGGACGCCACCACGCCAAGGCGGCCCACCGCCACGAACAGCGGCGTGTCGCGCTTGGCGCGGGCCGCGCTCAACGCATCGGCGTCGCGCAGATGGACGACCTCACCCTCGCTCAGCCAGCCCCAGCGCCCCCGCCGGCTGACTGGCCGCCGCACCGGTGTCACCGGCCCGACAGGGCTGGCCAGCCACTGGACTACCAATTGTTCACCCGGTTGGAGCGGCTGCAGGCTGGCCAGCACCGAAGCCGCCAGCCGTTCGATGCCGACCGGGACATCAGCCGCCAGCGGGCGGTGGGTCCCCACCAGCCGAAACTCGCAAGCGGCGGTGACGGGCGGCAGGCGGTAGTCCGGGTCCTCGGCGGCCGCCACGGTTGGCAGGGCGGCCTGCAACTGCGCCAGCACCGTTGGGGCCAGCCAGCGCGCCACCACGAGATGGTGAGCGATGCCGTGGTGGGTGGCGGTGGTCTCGAACCCGACGATCCGCATGGCCGTCACCCGTTGCCACCGGGGAGCCACCAGGCCGGACAATCCGGCGACAAAGCGCACCACGGCCTCGGCCTTGAGGCCGTACGGGCAGCGCAGCCGGTAGCTGACGAGGCCGCTGTGCCAGCGGGCGGCCTCACGGCGGCGCAGCACCAAGACGCCGCCGGCCAGAGCGACGGCCGGGACCAGCGGGACGATCAGCAACTCAAACATCGGCGCCCCCAACCTCGGCGGCGGGTGCAGCCGGGGCAGCATCGGCTTCGGCTTGCAGCCGGCGGGCCAGCGCCAGCAGCGCCAGCACGGCTAGCCGTATATCCGGCTCGGGCTTTTCGACCGCCGTGATCGTGATGTTGTGCGCCATGCCTAACCCCCCTTCGTGGATACGGGTCTACGGCTCTCGGCTGGCAGCTACAACGCACAGTCCGACGCTCGACCCTTTAGGTCGTTGTACCGTGGACGAGCGTCCACGCCATCAGGCAAAGTCCCGAATATGCACGGCGGCGGCTGACGAAGTTTTGGTGGTTGTTACAGCCGCCCCGGGGGCCGGACCACCGCCATGAGCAGCGCGACGACGCACAGCAGCGCCACCACCACCGGCAGGACCGGCGCAATGAGCCAAGCGGCTACTCGCAGCACCACACAGAGTGCGACCAAGCCGCCCAGCCCACTGCGCAGGTACTTCACGGCTCAGGGCCGCCGCTGGTCGGCCGCGGCTTGGTGCATCTGCTGCCGAGCGTCCCAAGCCGCCTCGCTCAACCGTTCAGTCGCTTTCATGGCCTGCCATTCGGCCCGGAGGTCGTCGCGGGAGACGTTGTCACGTCGCCAGGCCCAGGCCAGCAGGAAGCCGCCGGCTATCCCGGCCATGACGGCCAGGTAGTAGAAGAACGCCAGGTCGCGGCTGGACTCAATGATGAGGCCGGTCATCAAAAAGCCATCCCGGCGATCTCGGCGCAGGCCACCCCGGCGAAGTGGTCGACCACCGCCTTGAGGCGCCCCTCCGCTAGTGGGCACATCTCGATCAGGCGGGCTTCCTCGGCACTGAGGCTGGCGGTGTGCCACATGGCCGTTTGGGTGACGAAAGCGGCGGCGTGGACACGGGCCGCCGCCTCAATGCCCCGACCGCGGGCTTGATCGACGCGGCGTTCAAGGTCGCGGGGCAGCCGGTCGGGCGAGGTGGTGAAGCGGTGCATGAGCGTGTTGGTCATATAACGCCCCCTCGAATCGCGGGCCGGACAAACCGTCCGCCGCATGGGCAGCAGCCGAGTCGCCGAGGGCTGACCGCCGTAAGCTGGCAGATCCGGCAGCGCCCCCGGTGGCTCCAAGGGCTACGTTTGGTACTCATCCGATCTCCTTTCGTCGGGCGAGGTGTTGGATCACGTCGCGCACGTCGCAGGGTCTCAGGAGTTCGTGGCCTGACTAGGGGGGCATTCGTGGAACTTCATGGCGAGCGTCCGAGCGACCTTGAGGACATCGATGCCGACCGGTTACGAGAGGATCTTCACCTGTGGGCGGCGGCTCGAACGGTGTCGAACAGTGTAGGAAAGATGACGGTTTTATCGTCATTGGTCTGTGTGACCACCAGGCTGCCGTCTCGCCCCTCGGGCGCTACTCGTTCCGACCAGGAAGCTGCTATCCGGGCCTTGTTTAGCCAGATATTGGTGAAACAAGATCCACATGAACGGAGCGAAGTCGCGGCTCTCCGTCACGTCTGCCGCCTCGACAGTCATGGCACAATCGAGGAGAACTACACAAGGGCGAATGACGTCTTGCCGGAGGGTGAGAGCGAGTCGGGCTATCACTCCTTCCGCAAGAAGCGGATCGATGGTACGAGCCCGTCGCCTCGACGCAACCTCTTGGCCGTTCTGGCCGACCTCATCCTCGATGAGGAGCTACGGGCACGCGAGGCGCAGGAGGGGCCGCCGGAACCACGACCCAGCGTCGTTTGGTTTCCCACGTGGGTGCGGCGTCTCTACGGCGCGATACCTCTGCCACGCGACTGCACACTCGGACCCAGCAGCAAGATCAGGGCCGTCGTCGGAGACGCAGCCGGCCTGTACTTTGTCCGTGATCCGAGCGCGCGCATAGCGGTAGAGCTAGTGGAGCAGCCACCCCCCGCTCGTACCGGCATCCCAGCACCTCTCCTGGTCGCTGTTGATGAGCGCACGGCCGAGAAGCAGCGCACGGAAAAGCACGACTACGACAAGGTGTCTGTCGACCGCATGAACCTGCCGGTCCATGACCGGGGGAAGCTGCGCCTGACGTGGCATCGCGAGAAGTGGACCCGCGCGAAGTCGTTCCACGACCTGGCTCCTAAGTGGCCTGATGAGTGGACCACTCTGACGCAGTGGGCGGCCGATTTCGACTCGGCCCGCCCCCGCTGGCCGGACATTCTGTGCATGCACGTCGTGGCGACGTGTCGGGAGGCATCAGGGGACTACGTCCTATTGTCGCAGCGGCCGGTGATGGAGGAGGACAGTTACTACCCGGGCGCCTGGGCTTTCTCGTTTGAGGAGCAGTGTCGTCCTGGCAAGGCGTACACGGATGAAGTGCTGCGCGCCGTGGGCGAGGAACTGGTTGATCCGGCGGTAGCGGCCCAGTGCCGCGCCCAACTGCTAGGAGTCGCTCTCATGCAGTCGATTCTGAATCTGGTGCTGCTGATCCATGTGTCCGTGCCCGGCACGTTTACCGAGTTCTTGGAATGGCACAACGGCGCCACTGACCCCGACGAGACGCGACAATGGGCGGCGCTGCCGCTATCCCGCCAGACGTTGGCAGCTTGCGCTGCTGGCCCAAACCTCCCTGATGCGTTGCGTAGCCAAGCGCTGGCGGGCGACCCTGACCTATTTGGTGATACCGACCGATGGCAGCTGCACCCGACGAGTTTGATGCGTCTCGCTCTCGCCGTCTGGCGGGCCGAAAGCCTGGCAGCGTTACGTGAAAACCCCACCAGCACGCTCCCGTAAGGGGGTGCTGGTGGGGTTGGTTTAGGTCGGACGCTCGTAGACGGCCGGTCGGTCGATGTCGAGATCAACGATCTCTTGACGCATGTGACCGACCAACTCGATGGATGGGCCACGAGAGTAGTCGTAGGTCCAGGTGTCGTCGTCACTCGGTCGGCTGCCAAGCTCACGGATGAAGAAGCCATCATCGGTCCGCTCGATGATGAGGCGACACAGCCCGCTGTAGCGCTTGGCACTGGGGACGAAGCCATCCGGGGACATGTAGTGCACCTGGGGCTCACGGATGATCAGCTGCGACCCTCGCGTCGAGCGCAAGTGGGCCAGGGCTTCGGCCAAGGTCAGGGTGAAGTAGGGATAGCGCTCCTCGTACGGCCCGATCTGGAGCGTCAGCTTCGGCGGTGGCAGGCGATCCTCAGGCACTCCCGGAACCCGGAAGAGGCGAATACGGCACTTGGCGATGGTGGTCTCCCTTCGTTGTGGGCGGAACCCATCAGCCGCAAGCGGCTAACAGGTGCCCAACCACAACTGCGGGAGACGCCTGACAATATGATGACTAAGAGTAGCACAACTGAGAAGGTTTGTCAAACAATCTAACGAAAAAGGAACGAAACCGTATCCCTCAGTCAACCCTTTGCTCCCGCGCTTTCCCTATAGAGGGCAGCAGCCATCGATCACGCTCGACCCCGGCGGCGAGGGCGGGGGCCGCAAATTCTGGAACCAACGTTCTAGCGGGCCGGCCCGGGGGCCATACCAACAATCGGTTGGTTCAAGTGGAGGCTGCCGGTGGAGCCGACAAAGTCGGCGCTGCCAAAGGCAAAGATGCCACCATCCGATGCCACCAACCAGTAGCCACCCCCATCAGGGGAAGCCGCCAGGCCAACGATTGGCTGGTTGAGCCGCAGACTGCCAGTGGAACCAAAGAACGGCGTGCCAAAGGCAAAGATGCCGCCGTCGCGGGCGACAAACCAGTAACCCTGGCCGCTGGGGTTAGCCGTCATGCCAACGATTGGCTGGTTGAGCCGCGTGCCGCCGGTGGAGCCAAAGAACGCAGCATCGCCAAAACTGAAGATGCCGCCATCCGATGCCACCAACCAGTAGCCACCCCCATCAGGCGTAGCCGCCATGCCAACGATTGGCTGGTTGAGGGGCCGGCCCCCCATCGAACCAAAGTAGCCAGCGTCGCCAAAGGCAAAGATGCCGCCGTCGCGGGCGACAAACCAGTAACCCTGGCCAGACGGCGTGGCCGCCAAGCCAACGATCGGTTGGTTGAGCCGCAGGCTGCCGGTGGAGCCAAAGAACGGGGCGTCGAACGCAAAGATGCCACCGTCGGCCGCCACCAACCAGTAGCCCGTACCGTGCGGGGTAGCTGCCATACCAACAATTGGTTGATTGAGCCGGGTGCCGCCGGTGGAGCCGTGAAAGGCCGCCGTGCCAAAGGCAAAGATGCCGCCGTCGCGGGCCACCAGCCAATAGCCCTGAGTGGCGGGAGGCGGGATGGCTTTCCAGGACGGCCCAGAGGTAGCCACCGGACCACAGTTCAGGTGCGCCCCCGGGTCAGGAGCCGCCGGAATGGTACAAATACTACTGGAGCCATCCGGGTTGGCGTGAGCCGTCGCCAGCATCGAGCCATCAGGTGACCAGGTGATACCAACATTGCCATTCCCGGCGGCCGGCAACTGTACGTAGCCGGTACCGTTAAAGTTAACTGTGGCCAGACGATGAGTGTCGTCCACAATCGCGACACGTTGGCCATCCGGCGAGACTGAGGCCCCCGTCACGGTGACGGCCGAGAAAACACACTGCGGCGTTCCCCCGCTCAATGCCAGATAGCACAATCGGCCGTCAGATAGGTCAACCACTCGGCCGTCACGCGTCCAGCCAGAAGCAATATCATTGAACCCACCGCTACCGGCCGAAACAGCGTGGGGGTTGGAACCATCGGTGCCAACCACATAAATGTCGATGCCGCCTTGCTTGTTGGACTGTGAACTGGTACTTAAGGCGACAAACGCCACCACATTACAATCGTCAGAGAAGTAAGGATGATCTTTGTAATCCTTGGCCGGACCAAATGTGATCTGCTGGGGGGTAGTCATGTCACGCCCATCAAGATGTGACAGATATATTTCGCTGGTGCTTGAGGCAGTAGCAGTAGCGCTATAGACCACAACAGGGTCGGAGCGGCCCAAACAGACGTCGGGGTTCACTTCGGCCCAACCGGAGCGATGGACCACCGTGTGCGAGCCTCCGCTGTCGATAGAAGATATACCGAAATTGCTGTCGCCGTACACCACCAGCCCTGAAGGGATCATGCTGGTGGCGGCCTGAGCTGGACTGGCCAGATGAGGCCCCAGAGGCACGAGGCCAGCAACCAGGCTGGTCGCACAGAGCGCCCAACGACGTCCAGCGTCTCCGGCTCCCGCCTCTCCGCCCGGTCGCCGTTGTCGCATCGTCGTGACCCCTCCCACTCCCATCGAGGACTGTCGCGCCCCACCGTGGCAGGACCCCGACATGATGTCAATAGGCCGGGGTACTATCAGCCGTGGTTCGAAAGGCCGCTTGGTCCCTACCGTCCGGGCCGTGGTCAACGGCGGCGGGTTACCCAAGGTGTTCGGAATCGTGGTGCGGCAGCTGCGGAAAGAGCGCGGCCTGTCGCAGGAGCGGCTGGCGGCGGCAGCGGGGATCGACCGGGCCTACATGGGTGGTCTGGAGCGAGGTCAGCGCAACCCGTCGCTGACCACCATCGACCGCATCGCCGTGGCGCTCGACCTGTCGATTAGTGAGGTCTTGGCCGCGGTCGAGCGGCAGCGCCAGTAGACAGGCCCCCCGAACGGGGGGTCTTCCGGTGGTTTGGCGGGATTTCATGCTGCGCCTGGCGAAGCAAGCGTCTGTGAGGCGAGTAGATGCCGCGTTGCATCGGACGGAGGCAAGCTTCAACGTGGACAAGGGTGGCCGAGTCAGACGAGCGACGTTGACTGTCGTGATGCTTCTCGGATGGGCCGGCGTGGCGACGAGTGCAGCCCAAGCCAAGGCCGATCCCTCGCCGCCGTCCGCCGTCCTAGATCACAGCTGCGTGCCCCCGGCGGGGATGCAGGGCCTGACGGTCCACAGCCAGCCTGGCGACCGGATTACCTATTCCACCGAGTACGCCGATCAGAGCAACGAGCTGACGAACCCCACCTACGAGGAGGGCTTCGGCGCTGGGTCGACTGACGGCGCCGGTGAGTTCCAAGCCACGTGGATGGTGCCGGCAAACGCCCCGTCTGGCGTAGCCCACGTGTACTACATCGCTCAAGGCCAGCTTCGCGGACCGCTCGACTTCACAGTGGCGCTGGACGTCGGCTGCCCTCCCGAATGCGTTGGGGTGGGCGTACATACCGTCCTGCTCGTCACCGCCGAGGCCTGTCCGCCCTTGCCGTTGAGCTAGCCGGTACGGCTGCGAGAGCCAGCCATGGTTGGGCGCCCCCCGACTACACGGATGGCAGCCGTAGCCCCGATGCGGTTGGCGGTGACCTGGCCGACCGATAGGACCGCGACATGACAGTCGATGAGTTCTTGGCCGACTTCGATCGGCTCCTTGTCCGCCTAGCTAGGGTACGGCCGATGCTCGCCGAGGTGGTCAGGCGGCCCGAGATGCACTTCGAGCTCTTTCTCGATATGGGTACGGCGGCAGAGGAGTTGGCTGATCTGCTGGCTTGCATGCCCGACCCGCCTCAGCGCTGACACCACTTGGGATGGGCGGGGCCTGACCCCGCCGCGCCCTCTCGGGTGCGCACTTGAGGTGGTGCGGCTCACCTAGTGACCTGAGTCGTTGATCCGCGCGCAGTAGGAGGCGAGGCTGTCGAGGATGTCGTCGGCGGTCTTGTGCCAGACGAATGGCTTGGGTTCGTCGTTCCAATTGGTGATCCAGGTGC
>Ga0070741_10013085_pt1 | contig 14775 bp, 7 predicted proteins | sample Coa_R1_4_FD_66440 | JGI IMG/M metagenome (GOLD analysis project Ga0070741, IMG submission 66440) | Surface soil microbial communities from Centralia Pennsylvania, which are recovering from an underground coalmine fire - Coalmine... | ecosystem: Environmental > Terrestrial > Soil > Unclassified ...
CGCGCGCCCGGCGTAGCAAAGCGCGGCTAGGAGCCGCGCACCACGACGATGCGGTTGTCCACCGACGTCACGCCCGGCACCTTGCCGGCGACCCGTGCGGCGCGGCTTTTCTCCTCGTTCGAGGGCACCGTGCCGAAGAGCGTCACCGTGCCGTTCGCCGCAGTGACGTCCACGCCCGCGGCCTGAACCGACGCAGACTCGAGCGCTTGCTTCACGCGTGCGGCGAGCTGCGTGTTCGGGTTCTCCGTGGGCGGCTTCTCCACCGAGGGTGTCGGCGCCGGGGCCGCAGCGGGCTTCGGCGGGGGCGCCGGCTGCGCGGGCGCGGCGGGCTTGGGCGGCGCGGGTTTCGGGGGCGGGGCCGACTCTCCGCAGGCGCAGAGGGCGAGCGCCGCCAGTAAAGCGAGATGTTTTCTCATGGTCCTCCTCCTGGAAGACATCTTAATGCGAAAACATCTCCTCGACTGCGCGCGCATCGAAGCGGTACTCGTGGTTGCACATCTCGTTGCGGATCACGACTTCGCCCCGCTCGGCGAGGATCGATTCCACCTCCGCCCGGCCCAGGCCGCGCAGCAGGTCCTTCACCCGTCCTTCGTCGTAGGGGCAGTGGTATTCCACCGGGTAGAGGCGGAAGACGCGCATCAGCTCCTCCGGGAAGAGGCGCGTGAGGAGGTCATAGGGCTGGATGTCGCGCGTCTCGTCCAGGGTGAGCGTCGCAGCGAGGTGCGTCACGCGGTCCCAGCCGTCAGGATCGCGCGCATCGGCGCCCGGCAGCTTCTCGAGCAGCAGGCCGCACAGCGCATCCGAGTCGGCGAAAAGCCGCAGGTACGTAGGTAGTTGCTCGGATTGCGACAGGTAGTGCTGGAAGATAGCCTGCAGCGTATCGCCTTCCAGGGGGACCAGGCTCTGATAGAACTGACCGGTCTTCATGTCCTCGAGCGTGACGCACAGCTTGCCGTCGCCGAGGAGCTTTCGCTCGCTCGAAGAGGCTCCCAGCTCGCGCTCGTACTGCGCCATGCCGCGGATGCGCAGCTCGGCGGTGCAGTCGGAGACGAGCAGCTTCACCGGGCCCGAACCTTGCACCTGCATCGTCACCCGGCCGGCGCCTTTCTGGTTGGCGCCCAGCAGCACATTGAGCGCCGTGGTGTGGCCGAGCAGCCCGACGATGTCGCCGGGATAGCCGCGGCCTTCGAGCATGCTGCGCCAGGCGGAGGTCAGGCACGCGAGGCGCCCGCGGATGTCGAGCTCCTCGAAAAGGAAGCGCTGAACGTAATCGGTCTGCACAGTCTCAAAAGGTAGATGAAATCCCGCTTCTGATGTTAAAGCAGGGGGTTGCATGAGCGCCGTCACCGAGCGAAGCCTCGCCCTTACCGGGCACGACCAGTACCTCTTCCGCGAGGGCACGCACACGCGTCTCTACGAGAAGCTGGGCGCGCACGCCGTCGAGGGCGCGACGCAGTTCGCCGTCTGGGCGCCGAACGCCGCCGCGGTCGCGGTGGTGGGCGACTTCAACGACTGGGACCCGCGGGCGCATGCGCTCGCCAGCGCGGGCGACTCGGGAATCTGGACGGGCCGCGTGCCGCAGGCGCGGCCGGGGAGCCTGTACAAATTTCACATCGTCTCCAGGCACGCCGGATACCGGGTGGACAAGGCGGACCCGTTCGCGTTCCGCAGCGAGCTGGCGCCGCGCACCGCCTCGGTGGTCTGGGACCTCGACTACGAGTGGGGCGACCAGGACTGGATGCGCGCACGGCGCTCCCGCAACGGCCTCGACTGCCCGTGGAGCATCTACGAGATGCACCTCGGCTCCTGGCGCCGCGACCCGAGCGAGCCCGGCCGCCTGCTCTCGTACGAGGAAATCGCGCCGCAGCTCGTCGAGTACATGAAGCGCATGGGATTCACCCACGTCGAGCTGCTGCCGATCATGGAGCACCCGTTCTACGGCTCGTGGGGCTACCAGTCCACCGGCTACTTCGCGCCGAGCGCGCGCTACGGCACGCCGCAGGACTTCATGCGCTTGGTGGACCTGCTGCACCAGAACGGCATCGGCGTGGTCCTCGACTGGGTGCCGTCGCACTTCCCGTGGGACGAGCACGGCCTGGGCTTCTTCGACGGCACGCACCTCTTCGAGCATGCCGACCCGCGGCAGGGGCACCACCCGGACTGGGCGAGCGCGATCTTCAACTACGGCCGCAACGAGATCCGGGCGTTCCTCGCCTCGAGCGCGCGCTTCTGGCTCGACAAGTACCACGCCGACGGCCTGCGCGTGGACGCAGTCGCCTCGATGCTCTACCTCGACTACGGCCGCAAGGACGGCGAATGGATCCCGAACCGCTACGGCGGCCGGGAGAACCTCGAGGCGATCGAGTTCCTGCGCTTCATGAACGAGAGCGTGTACCGCGACTTCCCGGACGTGCAGACCATCGCCGAGGAATCCACCGCCTGGCCGCAGGTGTCGCGCCCGGTGTACCTCGGCGGCCTCGGCTTCGGCATGAAGTGGAACATGGGCTGGATGCACGACACGCTGCGCTACTTCCAGAACGACCCGGTGTTCCGCAAGTACCACCACGACGAGCTCACCTTCAGCCTGTGGTACGCGTTCCACGAGAACTTCGTGCTGCCGCTCTCGCACGACGAGGTGGTGCACGGCAAGGGCTCGCTGATGGGCCGCATGCCGGGAGACGCGTGGCAGCAGTTCGCCAACCTGCGGCTGCTCTTCGGCTACCTGTGGGCGCACCCCGGCAAGAAGATGCTCTTCATGGGCGGAGAGTTCGGGCAGCGGCGCGAATGGGCGCACGAGTCGAGCCTCGAGTGGCACGTCCTCGGCATGGACGCGCGCCACGGCGGGGTGCAGAGGTGGGTGGCGGACCTGAACGCGCTCTACCGGCGCGAGCGCGCGCTGCACGCCAAGGATTTCTCGCAGGACGGCTTCGAGTGGGCGAGCCGCGCCGACTGGCAGCAGAGCGCGCTCGCTTTTTTCAGGAAAGCCGACGATGCGGCGACGCTGCTCGCGGTGCTCAATTTCACGCCGGTGCCGCGCCAGGGCTACCGCATCGGCGTGCCGCGCGCCGGGCGCTGGCAGGAAGTGCTGAACAGCGACGCCGAGCTCTACGGCGGCAGCGGCATGGGCAATTTCGGCGGCGTCGAGGCCGAGCCCGTGCCCTGGGACGGACGCAGCCATTCCATCTCCATCACCCTTCCTCCGCTTGGAGCGGTCTTCTTCAAACCCCAATAGAGTCGTCGTCGAGTCCGTCCGTCCGCAGGTCGATTGCGGCCGCTTTCCGGTGAAGCGCGTCATCGGGGAAGAGGTGCGCGTCGAAGCGGACGTGTTCACGGACGGGCACGACGCAGTCGCCTGCCAGGTTCTCTATCGTTTTTCCGGGGATAGGGACTGGAAGCGGGTGCCCATGGCGTTCCTGCAGAACGACCATTGGGCGGCGTCGTTCCGCGTCGAGCGCCTCGGCCGCTACGAGTACACGGTGCGCGCTTGGACCGATCCGTTCCTCACCTGGCAGCGCGACCTCGAGAAGCGCCACGCCGCCGGCCAGGACCTGAGCATGGATTTCCTCATCGGCGCGGACCTCGCGCTCGCCGAGGTGGGCCGGGTGCTCGAGAACCGGACGCTCGATGCCGAGGCGCGCTATCGCGCCGCGCTCGCGGCGAAGCCGCCGCTGCCGCCGCAGGAGCGCACCGTCACGTACGAGCGCACCCTCGAGGCCGTCGTCGAGCCGGTCCGCGCGCGCTTCAGCGCATGGTACGAGATGTTCCCGCGCTCCTCGCGCGAGGACGGCCAGCACGGCACCTTCCGCGACTGCGCGAAGCTCCTGCCCTACGTCGCGCGCATGGGCTTCGACGTGCTCTACCTGCCGCCGATCCATCCGATCGGCGCGAGCGCCCGCAAGGGCCGCAACAACGCGGTGCACGCTGAGCCGGGCGACGTCGGCAGCCCCTGGGCGATCGGCGCGAAGGAGGGCGGCCACAAGGCGATCCATCCGTTGCTCGGCTCCTTCGACGATTTCGACTTTCTCGTCCGGGAAGCCGAGAAGCAGCAAATTCAGATTGCATTGGACGTGGCGTTCCAGACCTCGCCGGACCACCCGTACGTGAACGAGCACCCGAAGTGGTTCCGCCGCCGGCCCGACGGCACGGTCCAGTACGCCGAGAACCCGCCGAAGAAGTACGAGGACATCTATCCCTTCGATTTCGACAGCGCCGAGCGGCAGCTCCTCTGGGAGGAGCTGAGGAGCGTGTTCGAGTTCTGGATCGGACGCGGCGTGAAGATCTTCCGCGTCGACAACCCGCATACGAAGCCCTTCGCCTTCTGGGACTGGTGCCTGAATTCCCTGAAGCAGAAGCATCCCGAGGTAATTTTCCTTTCGGAGGCATTCACGCGGCCGCGGATCATGCACCGGCTCGCGAAGCTCGGCTTCAGCCAGTCCTACACCTACTTCACCTGGCGCAACACGAAGCCGGAGCTGGCGGAGTATTTTTCCGAGCTGAGCGCTTCCGAAAGCAGGGAGTACTTCCGCCCCAACGTCTGGCCGAACACGCCGGACATCCTCCACGCCTACCTGCAGAACGGCGGGCGCGGCGGGTTCATCGCGCGCGCGGTGCTCGCCGCGACGCTCGCGGCGAACTGGGGGATCTACGGCCCGGCGTTCGAGCTGATGGAGGCGCGGCCGAGGGAGCCCGGCAGCGAGGAGTACTTCTACTCGGAGAAGTACGAGATCAAGCGCTGGGAGCGCGAGCGCGCCGACAGCCTGGCGGGGATCATCGCCCGGCTGAACCGCATCCGGAGGGAGAATCCCGCGCTGCAGTCGGACTGGAGCCTGCGCTTCCACGGCATCGACAACCCGCAGCTGCTGCTCTACACGAAGGAGGCGGGCGACAACCTCATCGTCGTCGCGGTGAACCTCGACCCGCACCGCGTGCAATCCGGCTGGACCGACCTGCCGCTCAGCGGCAGCTACGAGGTGCACGACCTGCTCGGCGGCGGCCGCTTCACCTGGAGCGGCGCGCGCAACTATGTCGAGCTCAATCCCTTCACCGTGCCGGCGCACGTCCTGCGGGTGATCCGGTGACCGACCTCTCAACGGCGCCGGTGGCCGAGGCGGTCGAGCGCCCGCCGCTCTGGTACAAGGACGTCGTCATCTACCAGCTGCACATCAAGGCGTTCTTCGACTCGAACAACGACGGCATCGGCGACTTCAAGGGGCTCGCGCAGAAGCTCGACTACATCCAGGACCTCGGCGTCAACGCGGTCTGGCTGCTGCCGTTCTATCCGTCGCCGCTCAAGGACGACGGCTACGACGTCTCCGACTACCACAACGTGCACCCGCAGTACGGCACGCGCGCCGACTTCCGCGCCTTCGTGCGCGAGGCGCACCGCCGCGGGCTGAAGGTGATCACCGAGCTCGTCGTGAACCACACCTCGGATGCGCACCCGTGGTTCCAGGCCGCGCGGCGCGCGCCGCCCGGCTCGCGCAAGCGCAACTGGTACGTCTGGAGCGACAACGAGCAGAAGTACAGGGGCACGCGCATCATCTTCACCGACACCGAGGCCTCGAACTGGGCCTGGGATCCGGTGGCGAAGCAGTACTACTGGCACCGCTTCTTCAGCCACCAGCCCGACCTCAACTTCGACAACCCGAGCGTGCTGAAGGCGGTGTTCCGGGTGATGCGCTTCTGGCTCGACATCGGCGTGGACGCGTTCCGCCTGGACGCCATCCCGTATCTGTGCGAGCGCGAGGGCACGAACAACGAGAACCTGCCCGAGACGCACGCCGTGCTGAAGAAGATCCGCGCGCTGATCGACGCGAATTACGAGGGCCGGATGCTGCTCGCGGAGGCGAACCAGTGGCCCGAGGACGTGCGCGAGTATTTCGGCGACGGCGACGAATGCCACATGGCGTTCCATTTCCCGCTGATGCCGCGCATGTACATGGCGATCGCCCAGGAGGACCGCTTCCCGGTCACCGAGATCATGCAGCAGACCCCGGACATCCCGGAGCTCTGCCAGTGGGCCATTTTCCTGCGCAATCACGACGAGCTCACGCTCGAGATGGTGACGAGCAAGGAGCGCGACTACATGTACCGCATGTACGCGGCCGACCTGCAGGCGCGCATCAACCTCGGCATCCGCCGCCGCCTCGCGCCCCTCATGGAGAACGACCCGGCGCGCATCCGGCTCCTGCAGAGCCTGCTCTTCTCGATGTCGGGCTCGCCGGTCCTCTACTACGGCGACGAGATCGGCATGGGCGACAACATCTACCTCGGCGACCGCAACGGCGTGAGGACGCCCATGCAGTGGAGCCCGGACCGCAACGCCGGCTTCTCGCGCGCCGACCCGCAGCGGCTCTACCTGCCGCCGATCATGGACCCGATCTACGGCTTCGAGTCGGTGAACGTCGAGGCGCAGGCGCGCAACCCGAACTCGCAGCTGAACTGGATGAAGCGCATGCTCGCGACGCGCAAGTCGAGCCAGGCGTTCGGCCGCGGACGGCTGGAATTCCTGCGCCCCGGGAACCGCAAGATCCTGGCTTACCTCAGGGAATACGGCAACGACGTCATCCTCTGCGTCGCCAACCTCGCGCGCTCGGCGCAGCCCGTCGAGCTCGACCTCAAGCGCTTCAAGGGCCGCGTGCCGGTGGAGATGTTCGGCCGCACCGTATTCCCGCCGGTCGGCGACCTGCCGTACATGCTGACGCTGCCGGCGCACGGCTTCTACTGGTTCCGGCTCGCGACCGACGCCGCGCCGCCCGACTGGCACGCCGAGGCGCTGGTGTCGGAGGACACGCCGATGATGGTGCTCTTCGACGGCTGGCTCTCGTTCTTCAGCGACCAGGTCGTGCCCTGGCGCATCGGCATGGCGGAGAAGCTGAAGGCGCAGCTCGAGGGCGAGGTGCTGCCGCGCTACATCGCCGCGCAGCGCTGGTATGCGGCGAAGGGCGAGCCGGTGCGGCGCGCCGTGCTGAAGGACTCGGTCATCTGGGACGTGGGCGGGCTGTCGTGGCTCCTCGCCCTCGCCGAGGTCAACGACTGCCCGTACTTCCTGCCCTTCGCGCTCGGCTGGGAGGAGGACGAGGACCACGTCCGCGCGCTCGCCGCGGGAACGGTGGCCCGCGTGCGCCAGCAGGCGAACGTCGGCGTCCTCGCCGAGGCGGTGATGGACGAGGGCTTCTGCCGCCACGTGGTGAAGGCGATCGGCGCGGGCAGGACGCTGCCCACGGCAAAGGGCAAGCTCGTCTTCACGCCGACCGCGGCGTTCGGCGCCATCGCGGGCGACGACGTCGCGGGCCTCAACCTCGGGCGGGTCCAGGCGCAGACCACGAACACCTCGATCACGCTCGGCGAGCGGCTCTTCCTCAAGTTCTACCGCCGCGTGCGTCCGGGCGTGAACCCCGAGCTCGAGATCGGCCGCTACCTCACCGAGCAGGCGGGGTACAAGAACTGCGTCCCGGTCGCCGGCGCGGTGGAATACTCCTCCGACCAGAAAGAGCCCGCCACGCTCGCGCTGCTGCAGGCCTACGTCCCGAACCAGGGCGACGGCTGGAGCTACACGCTCGACTACCTCGAGCGCTACATGGAGAGCCGGCGCTCGATCACCGATCCGCTGAAGGAGGAGCCGCCGCCGCGAGAGGTGCACGGCGCCTACCTCGCCCTCGCGCAGACGCTCGCGGTGCGCACCGCCGAGCTGCACCGCGCCTTCGCCGCCGGCCTGACGGCGCCGTTCCGGCCCGAGCCGCTCACCGCCGAAGACGTCGCCGCCTGGAAGGCGCGCGTCGCCAAGGAAGCGGAGGAGACCCTCGCGCTCGTCGAGCGGCGCCAGCCGGAGAAGACGGAGCTCGCCGGGCGACGGCGCCAGCTCTTGCAGCGCATCGAGCGCTGCGCGGCGCCGGCCGGCCCCGCGATGAAGATCCGCCACCACGGCGACTATCACCTCGGGCAGGTGCTGCTCGCGAGCAACGACTTCCTCATCATCGACTTCGAGGGCGAGCCGTCGCGCCCCCTGGCCGAGAGCCGGCGCAAGCACTCCCCGCTGCGCGACGTCGCCGGGATGCTGCGCTCGTTCAACTACGCGAAGTGGAGCGCGCTCATGCGCCTCGCGCAGGCCGACCCGGCGTTCGACCGGCTGCATGCCTCGATGAACGCGTGGGAGGCGGTGGTGCGCGCGGCCTTCCTGGATTCCTACGCGCAGGCGAGCGCCGGCGCGGGGCTGTTCGCCTCCTTCGACGACGTGCGCGGGCTGCTTTCGCTCTTCGAGATCGAGAAAGTGCTCTACGAGCTGCGCTACGAGCTCGACAACCGTCCGACCTGGGTCCACATCCCGCTGCAGGGGCTCGCCGCCCTGCTGGAGGAAAAGCCATGAGCGACACCCTGAGCTTCCTGATCGAGCCGGCGCGCGCCTTCCTCGTGCACGTCGGCCAGATGCTGCCGCGCGTGCTGATCGCCATCGCCGTGGTCGTCGTCGGCTGGATGGTGGCGAAGATCGTGCGCTTCGCCACGCTGAAGGGCCTGCGCGCGGTGAACTTCCACGTCCTCACCCAGCGCGCCGGCATGGACGGCTTCCTGCACGACGGCGGCGTGCGCGCCGACACGACCGAGATCCTCGCGCTGCTCCTCTACTGGCTCGTGGTCCTCGCCGCCCTGGTGATGGGATTCAACCTGCTGGATCTCTCCTACATCACCGATCTCCTCATGCGGGTCGTCCTCTTCGTGCCGAAGGTGCTGGTCGCGGTGCTGATCCTCGCCTTCGGCGCCTATTTCGCGCGCTTCGTGGACAACGCCATCACCGTGTACTGCCGCAACGCCCACATCCAGGATGCGGAGCTCCTCGGCCGCGTCGCGCGCTACGCCATCGTGACCTTCGTCGTGCTGATCGCGCTCGACCAGATGAACATCGGCGGCGACATCGTCCGCGAGACGTTCCTCATCATCGTCGCCGGGATCGTCTTCGCGCTCGCGCTCGCCTTCGGGCTCGGCGGCAAGGACTGGGCGGCGGAATTCCTGGAGCGCTGGTGGCCGAGGCGCAGGCGCTAGCCGGTGCTCCCGCGATGCCGTTCGGCGCGGCGCTCGAGCCGAAGGGCGGCGCGCGCTTTCGCCTCTGGGCGCCGGCGGCGAAGCGGGTGGATCTCGTCCTGCAGGAGCAGGTTCTCCCCCTGAAGGAAGCGGGCGAGGGCTGGTTCGAGCTCTTCGAGCCGTCGGCGCGCGCCGGCATGCGCTACCGCTACCGCATCGACGGCGCCGCGCTGGTGCCCGACCCGGCCTCGCGCTTCCAGCCGCAGGACGCCGAAGGACCGAGCGAGCTCGTGGATCCGGAGGGCTATACCTGGCGCGCCAGCGCCTGGCGTGGCCGGCCCTGGGCCGAGGCGGTGCTCTACGAGCTGCACGTCGGCACGTTCACCGCGCAGGGCACCTATGCGGGCGCGGCGAAGAAGCTCGAGCACCTGCGCCGGCTCGGCGTGACGGCGCTCGAGCTGATGCCGCTCTCCGACTTCTCCGGGCGGCGCAACTGGGGCTACGACGGCGTGCTGCCGTATGCGCCGGACAGCCGCTACGGGCGTCCCGAGGCGCTGAAGGCCTTGGTCGACGAGGCGCACGCCGCGGGGCTCATGGTCCTCCTCGACGTGGTCTACAACCACTTCGGCCCGAAGGGCAACTACCTCGGCCTCTACGCGCCGCAGTTCTTCACCGAGCGGCACAAGACGCCCTGGGGCGCGGCTATGAACTTTGCCGAGCGCTGGGTGCGCGAGTACTTCGTCCACAACGCGCTCTACTGGCTCACCGAGTTCCGCCTCGACGGCCTGCGCTTCGACGCGGTGCACGCGATTCACGATGACTCGCCGAAGCATGTCTTGCTGGAACTCGCCGAGAGGGTGCGCGCAGCCGTGGGAGCGGACCGTCACGTTCATCTCGTCCTCGAAAACGATGCGAACCAGGCCCGGTTCCTGGGCGAGAACAAATACACGGCCCAGTGGAACGACGATGCCCACCACGGCTTCCATGTGCTGGCCACCGGCGAATCCGACGGCTACTACGTCGCGTACGCGGATGCGCCGGCGAAGCATCTCGCGCGCTCGCTCGCCGAGGGCTTCGCGTACCAGGGAGAGGTGTCGCCCTTCACCAAGGCGCCGCGCGGGGAGAAGAGCAGCGAGCTGCCGCCCTGCGCATTCGTCGATTTCCTCCAGAACCACGACCAGGTCGGCAACCGCGCGCTCGGCGAGCGCCTGCTTCCTCTCTGCGAGGAGAAGATCGTCAGGACCCTCTCCGCCATCCAGCTGCTCGCGCCGGCGGTGCCGCTCCTTTTCATGGGCGAGGAGTGGGGCTGCAGGCAGCCGTTCCTCTTCTTCTGCGACTTTCCGGGCGAGCTCGGCGAGGCGGTGCGCAACGGCCGGCGCGCGGAGTTCTCGCGCTTCGCCTCGTTCGCCGAGCCCGCCGCGCGCCAGCGCATCCCGGACCCGCTCGCCGAGAGCACGTTCAAGCGCAGCACCCTGCGCTGGAAGGACAGCGAGAGCGCCTCCGGCGCCTCGTGGATGTCGCACTACGCCGCGCTCCTCGAACTGCGCGCGAAGGAGATCGCGCCGCGCCTCGCGGGCGCGCGCGCCGGGCGCTGGCGCATGCTCGGCGCGCGCGCGTTCGAAGTCGCCTGGGAAATCGCGCGCGCTCGCCTGACGCTGGTCGCGAACTGCGACACGCAGCCCGTGGCGGTCGATTCGCGCCCGCAGGGCCGGCTGCTGTGGTCCAACGGGGAGCCGGGCGCGGCCTGGTCGGCGAGCTGGTGGATCAGCGAGTGAGCCCGGAAGAGGAGATCGCCTCCGGCTACCTCGACGTCTGGGGCCGGCAGCGGGAGATCGCCCTCGAGACGCGCGCGGCGCTCGCGAAGGCGCTCGGAGCGCCGGCGCGCGGCCGCCCAGCGCGGATCGCAAGCGGACGCTGCCGCCAGCCGGAGATTCTCGAAGAGGGCGGGCGCGTCTGGGGCTTCATGGTGCAGCTCTATGCGCTGCGCTCGGAGCGCAACTGGGGCATCGGCGATTTCACCGACCTCCTGCGCCTCGTCGAGACCTCGGCGCGGCTCGGCGCCGCGCTCGTCGGCGTCAATCCGCTGCACGCCGCCCTGAGCAGTCCCTACAGCCCGTCCAGCCGCCATGCCTTGAACGCGGTCTACATCGACGTCGAGGCGATCCCGGAGCTCGCCGCTTGCGAGGCCGCGCAGCGCCTTCTCGCATCCACCTCGTTCGGCAAGCGCCTGAAAGCGCTTCGCGAGGCGGATCTGGTGGACTACGAAGGCGTGAGGAAAGCGAAGGCGCAGGTGCTCGAGCTCCTCTTCGCCTCGCTCGGCGCGGAGCGGCGCAAGGCGTTCGCCGCCTTCAGGAAGACGCTGCCGAAAGGCGCGCGCGACTATGCGCTCTATGAAGCGCTCGCCGAGGAGCACGGCTATGGCTGGCAAGCGTGGCCCGAGCGGCACCGCGATCCGCGCTCGCAGGCGGTCGCCGCGTTCGCGCGGCGGCACGCCCGGCGCGTCGAGTTCCACGAGTACGTGCAATGGAACGCGCGGCTGCAGCTCGACGCGGTGCAGGCGAGGGCGAAGGCGCTCGGCATGCCGATCGGGCTGTACTTCGACCTCGCGCTCGGCGCCGACCGCGGCGGCGCGGAGGTGTGGAGCGATCAGTCGGTGTTCGCCGCCGAGGTCTCCTGCGGCGCCCCGCCCGACGAGTTCAACCCGCGCGGCCAGGACTGGGGCCTGCCGCCGTACTCGCCGCGCCGGCTGCGCGCGGCGGGCTACCGGCCGTTCGTCGATCTCCTGCGCGCCAACATGCCGCGCGGCGGCGCCCTGCGCCTCGACCACGTCATGGCGCTCATGCGGCTGTGGTGGATCCCGGCGGGCGCGAAGCCCGAGCGCGGCGGCTACGTGCACTATCCGTTCCGCGAGATGCTCGGCCTCCTCGCGCAGGAGAGCCGGCGCAACCGCTGCCTGGTGGTGGGCGAGGACCTCGGCACGGTGCTGCCGGAATTCCGCCAGGCGCTGAACGACGCCGGCGTGCTTTCCTACCGGCCGCTGCTCTTCGAGAAGGATGCGCAGGGCGACTTCCGGCCGCCGGAGGCGTATCCGCGCGAGGCGCTCGTCTGCGTCAGCACCCATGACCTGCCCACCTGGGCCGGCTTCTTCCGCAGCCACGATCTGGAGCTGCGCAAGAACGCCGCGCTCAGCCTGGATCCGGATGCGGAAAGGAAGTCCCGGGAGAACGACAAGGGCGCGCTCCTCGCCGCGCTCGCCCGCGCGGGCCTCGACGGCTCGAGCCTGTCGGCGCACCGCTTCATCGCGCGCGCGCCGGCGAAGCTGATGCTCGTGCAGCCCGAGGATGTCCTCGACCTCGCCGAGCAGGCGAACCTGCCCGGCAGCGTCGAGCAGCACCCGAACTGGCGCCGCAAGCTGCCGCTTGCGCTCGAGCAATGGGCCGCGGACCCGCGCGTGCGGGCGCTGGCGCGCGCGGTGTCGCCCGAGCGCGGGATCGGCTTCCGCACGCCGCGCGCCACCTACCGCCTGCAGCTCCACAAGGGATTTCGCTTCAGGGACGCGACGGCGCTGGTGCCCTACCTCGCCGCGCTCGGCGTGAGTCATGTTTATGCGTCGCCCTTCCTCAAGGCGCGCCCGGGAAGCACGCACGGCTACGACATCGTCGACCACAACGCGCTCAACCCCGAGATCGGCACCGAGGCCGACCTGGAGAACCTGCTCGCGGCGCTGCGCCGCCACCGCATGGGCCTCGTGATGGACATCGTGCCGAACCACATGGGCGTGCTGCAGGGCGACAACGCGTGGTGGCAGGACGTGCTGGAGAAGGGCCGCGCCTCGCCATACGCCAAGTTCTTCGACATCGACTGGGCGCCGGCGAAAGCCGAGCTGCGCGGCAAGGTGCTGCTCCCGGTGCTCGGCAAGCATTACGGCGATGCGCTCGAGTCCGGAGAAGTGAAGCTCGGCCGCGGCGAGGTGCGCTACTACGACCACCGCTTTCCGCTCAGCCTCAAGACGAAGGGAAAACGCGGGCGCCTGGATGCGCTGGCGCTGCACCGCCTGCTCGAGAAGCAGCACTACCGCCTCGCGTTCTGGCGCGTCGCCGCGGACGAGATCAACTACCGGCGCTTCTTCGAGATCGTCGACCTCGCCGGGCTGCGCGTCGAGGACCGGCAGGTGTTCGATGCGACCCACGCGCTGATCGCCCGCCTCGCGCTGAAGCCGGGCGTCGAGGGGCTGCGCGTGGACCATCCCGACGGCCTCGCCGACCCGCGCCAGTACCTCGAGCGCCTCGCCGAGCTCGGGCGCGGCCCCTGGGTGGTCGTGGAGAAGATCCTCGCCGACTACGAGCACCTCGCGGACTGGCCGATGGACGGCACCACCGGCTATCGCTTCGCCAACCTCCTCACCGGGCTCTTCGTGGACGCGTCGGCGCGCGAGCGCTTCGACCGCATCTACCAGCGCTTCACGGGCGAGCGGCGCTCGTTCGAGGAGATCGCGCGCGAGAGCCGCATGCTCATCATGGGGACGACGCTCGCCGCGGACCTCAACGTGCTCACGACGCGCCTCGCGCGCATCGCCTCCGGCAGCCGCTTCACGCGCGACTACACCGCGAGCGGGCTGCGCCGGGCGATCGCCGAGGTCGCGGCGCGCTTCCCGGTGTACCGCACCTACGTCAGCCCGCGCGGCGTCTCGGACGCCGACCGGCGCTACATCGAGTGGGCGGTGAGGAGCGCGCAGCGCGCGAGCCGCGTCGCCGATCCGAGCGTGTTCGACTTCCTGCTAGGGGTGCTCACGCTGGAAGGCGCGCCGAAGCACGGCGCGCGGCGCGCCGAGATGCTGCGCTTCGCCATGCGCTTCCAGCAGTTCACCGCGCCGGTCGTGGCGAAGGGCGTGGAGGACACCGCCTTCTACCGCTACCATCGCCTCGCCTGCCTGAACGAGGTCGGCGGCGATCCGCGCGATTTCGGCCTTTCGCTGAAGGCCTTCCACGCCGCGACGGAGCAGCGCCTGCGGCAGTGGCCGCGCACGATGCTCGCCAGCTCGACGCACGACACCAAGCGCTCGGAAGACGTGCGCGCGCGCCTCGCGGTGCTCTCGGAAGTGCCCTCGGCGTGGCGCTTCATGCTGCGCCGCTGGAGCGTCCTCAACCGCAGCGCGCGCTCCGAGGCCGGTCCTTCGCGCGCCGATGAGTATCTCTACTACCAGGTGCTGCTCGGCATCTGGCCCGACGCGCCGCCGGATGCGGCGGCGCTGCGCGGCCTGCGCGAGCGGCTGCAGGCCTACATGCTGAAGGCGGTGCGCGAAGCGAAGGTCAGCACGAGCTGGATCAATCCGGACACGGAGTACGAGCAGGCGCTCGAGCGCTTCGTCGCCGCGAGCCTCGAGAACCCGCTCTTCCTGAAGGACGTGAACGAGGCGGCGCCGCGCCTCGCGCACCTCGGGCGCCTCGTCGGCCTCTCGCAGGCGCTCCTCAAGGTCGCATCGCCCGGCGTGCCGGACCTCTACCAGGGCTGCGAAGTGTGGGACTACAGCCTGGTGGATCCGGACAACCGCCGCCCGGTGGACTACGCGAGGCGCAGGGCGCTGCTCTCGTCCCTGGAAGACAGCTCGCCCGCGCAACTTCTCGGCGCGCTGCACGACGGCCGCGCCAAGCTCCTCGTCCTCGCGCGCGGCCTTGCGCTCCGTGCCCGCATGCCGGAGCTCTTCCACGACGCCGCCTACACGGCGCTCTGCGCGGATGCGGGGCGGGAAGAAAACGTCTG
>Ga0070741_10013086_pt1 | contig 14775 bp, 15 predicted proteins | sample Coa_R1_4_FD_66440 | JGI IMG/M metagenome (GOLD analysis project Ga0070741, IMG submission 66440) | Surface soil microbial communities from Centralia Pennsylvania, which are recovering from an underground coalmine fire - Coalmine... | ecosystem: Environmental > Terrestrial > Soil > Unclassified ...
CTGCAGATCTCGACGCGCCGCCGGAGCGAGTCGGCTTGGCCCTGCTCGTCGAACGCCATCACGACCACCGCAGCGCCGTAGCGGCGCGCGAGGAGCGCGTGCCGCATGAACTCCTGCTCTCCCTCCTTGAGCGAAATCGAGTTCACGATGCATTTGCCCTGCACGCACTTGAGGCCCGCTTCGATGACCGACCACTTGCTCGAGTCGATCATCACGGGCACGCGCGAAATGTCGGGCTCGGAGGCGATCAGCGCGAGGAAGGTCGTCATCGCCTTCTCCGAGTCGAGCATCGCCTCGTCCATGTTGACGTCGATGACCTGCGCGCCGTTCTCGACCTGCTGCCTCGCCACGGTGAGCGCCTGCGCATAATCGCCGGCGAGGATCATCCTCGCGAAGGCCTTGGACCCGGTCACGTTGGTACGTTCGCCGACGTTCACGAAGAGCGAGCCGTCATCTATGTTCAGCGGCTCGAGCCCCGAAAGCCGGAGCGCGTGGTCCGGGCGGGGCGGGACGCGGGGTTTCACGAGACGGACCTCGGCCGCGATGGCGGCGATGTGCTCGGGCGTGGTTCCGCAGCAGCCGCCGACGATGTTTACGAGGCGGCTTTCGGCGAACTCGTGCAGCAGGCAAGAGGTGTGCGCCGGCCCTTCGTCGTATCCGGTTTCCGAAAGCGGATTCGGCAGGCCCGCGTTCGGATAGCAGCTGATGTAGGTATCGGCGACCTTTGCGAGCTCCTCGATGTAAGGCCGCATCAGCTGGGCACCGAGCGCGCAATTCAAGCCGACGGCGAGCGGGCGCGCGTGACGCAGCGAGTTCCAGAAGGCCTCGGGCGTCTGGCCCGTCAGGGTGCGGCCCGACTGGTCCGTGATCGTGCCCGATATGATGACCGGCAAACGTCTGCCGAGCCGCTCGAACAGGGTCTCGATCGCGAAGATCGCCGCCTTGGCGTTCAGCGTGTCGAAGATAGTCTCGAGCAGCAGGAGATCGACGCCCCCTTCGGCGAGCGCGCTCGCGGCTTCGCCGTACGTCCGCACGAGCTCGTCGAAGCCTATGTTGCGGAAGCCCGGGTCGTTGACGTCGGGCGAGATCGAGGCCGTCTTGTTGGTCGGCCCGAGGACCCCCGCGACGAATCGCGGACGCCCCGGCGTGTGATCGCCGAATTCGTCCGCCACCTCGCGCGCGAGCTGCGCCGCCCGCAAGTTCATCTCCGCGACCAGTCCCTCCAGCCCGTAGTCCGCCTGCGAGGGCGCGTTGGAATTAAAGGTGTTCGTCTCGATGATGTCCGCGCCCGCGGACAGGTAGCTCGCGTGGATCGTCCGGATCAGGTCGGGCCGGGTGATCGTCAGGATGTCGTTATTGCCTTTGAGGTCGCGTCCGAAACCGGCGAATCGCTCGCCGCGGAAATCGGCCTCGTCCAGCCTGTGCCGCTGGATCTCGGTGCCCATGGCACCGTCCAGGATCAGGATGCGCTCGTCGAGGAGCGCGCGTAGCTCGTCGGTACGGTCCGGTTGCATGCCACCAAAACAAAAACCCGATCTGCCAGCGCGAATCGGGTTTCGCCGCTTTAGCAGGACTTCTTGGACCGGCCGCTCGAACCCGAGGCCGGCTGGCGCCCGCAAGCTGTCGCATCAAATCGGCGCCGATGATGGGACACGGTAGTCCCAATATAAGTACCTGTCAATGCAGAAATCTTTAGTGGGAAAGGCTCCTTGGAACTATGTGGGCCCGAACGCCATCAGAGCGGCGGCAGGATCTTCACGCGCAGCTCCCCCAAACCTTCGATGCCGGCCACCAGCTCATCGCCCGCCTTTGCCGCGCCGACACCGGCCGGAGTGCCGGTCATGATCAGGTCGCCGGCCTCGAGCGTGTAGTACTGCGTCAGGAACGCGATCTGCTCGGGAATGCTCCAGATCATCTGGTCGATGTCGGAGTCCTGGCGCGCCTGGCCGTTGACCTTCAGCCACAGCTTCGCCTTCTTCAGGTGTCCGGACTTCGCGGCCGGCGTGATGGGGCCCGCCGGCGCCGCTTGATCGAAGTCCTTGCCGAACGTCCAGGGCCGGCCCTTGTCCTTGCCAACCTGCTGCAGATCGCGTCGCGTCATGTCGAGCCCGATCGCGTAACCCCACACGTGCTCGTTCGCCTTCTCGACCGGGATCTTGTAACCGCCGCTGCCGATCACGGCGATGAGCTCGGTCTCCCAGTGATAATTGCCGGTCATCGGCGGGTAGTGGATCGAGATCGTCTCGTTGGCGTTGGCCGGGACCAGGTCGTGGGCCGATTTCATGAAGAAGAACGGCTGCTCGCGTCCGTCGCCGCCCATCTCTTTCTGATGCTCCACGTAGTTCCGCCCGACGCAGAAGATGCGTCGCACGGGGAAGCGCGCATTGGTGCCCACAATCGGCAGGGAGGGGATTTCCCAGGTTCGAATCGCGTACTCCATTTTCATCTCGAGGTCCTCGCCATGACGGCCGCCGCCCGTAGACCGGACCGCCGCAAAAAGACGTATTTTCTCATGAACGAGACGCAAAAAAAAACGGGCATCCGAGGATGCCCGTTCGGGGTCCGCTGCTCGCGGACGCGCTCTTACATGTGGTACGCGGTCTCCCCGTGCGAGGTGATGTCGAGGCCTTCGCGCTCTTCTTCTTCCGGCACGCGCAGCCCGACCAGCAGGTCGGCGATCTTGTAGGAGACGTAGGCGACGACCGCGGTCCAGACGAAGACCAGGCCGACCGCTTTGAGCTGGATCCAGAGCTGAGCCCAGACGCCCGGGTAGCCCATCTTCATGGTCACCCAGTCCTGCACCGACCCGGGTCCACCCAGACCGGGCGAGTTGAACACGCCGGTCAGCAGCGCGCCGAGAATGCCGCCGAGAGCGTGCACGCCGAAGACGTCGAGCGAGTCGTCGGCCCCGAGCAGCTTCTTCAGGCCGTTGACGCCCCACAGGCACACCAGGCCGACCGCGATGCCGATCACGAACGCGCCCGGGATCCCGACGTTGCCCGCGGCCGGAGTGATCGCGACCAATCCGGCCACCGCGCCCGAGGCGGCCCCCACCATGCTCGGCTTGCCCTTGAAGATCCATTCGCCGAACGTCCACGAGAGCACCGCGCACGCGGTCGCGAGGAACGTGTTGATGAACGCGAGCGCCGCGAAGCCGTTCGCTTCCAGGGCCGAGCCGGCGTTGAACCCGAACCAGCCCATCCACAGCAGGGCCGCGCCGATCATGGTCATGGTCACGCTGTGCGGAGTCATCGCTTCCTTGCCGAAGCCGATGCGCTTGCCGACCACGTACGCGCCGACCAGGCCCGCGACGCCCGCGTTGATGTGCACGACCGTGCCGCCCGCGAAGTCGAGCGCGCCCCATTGCCAGATCAGGCCCGCCCTGCCGGTCACCGCTTCCACGGTCTTCGGATCGGTGAACGCGTCGGGACCCGGGAAGAACCAGACCATGTGCGCGATCGGCGCATAGCTGAACGTGAACCAGAGCACCATGAAAATGAGCACGGCGCTGAAGCGCACGCGCTCGACGATGGCGCCGAGGATCAGGCAGCAGGTAATCGCGGCGAAGGTTGCCTGGAACGCGACGTAGACCAGCTCGTAAAGCGGCGTGTTCTTGCTGAACGTGGCCGCCATCGAGAAGTCGCCTTTGATGGGGTCGAACGTGCCTTTGAGGAACAGGCGCTCGGTCAGGCTGCCGAAGAACGAGTTCCCCTCGGTGAACGCTAGGCTGTATCCGTACACGCACCAGATCACCGTGATCAGCGAGAACACGACGAACACCTGCATCAGCACCGACAGCATGTTCTTCGAGCGGACGAGGCCGCCGTAGAACAGCGCGAGAGCCGGCACGCTCATCATGAGCACGAGCGCGGTCGATGTGAGCATCCACGCGACGTCGCCCTTGTTCGGCGTGGGCGCGGGCGCGGCGGTGGCCGCGGGCGCCGCCGCCGGCGCCGCCGCAGCAGCGCCGGCCCCGGCGGCAGGTTTGTCCTGCGCGAACGTCGGAGCGCAAAGACCCGCGACGCTGAGCAGGGCGAGAATGGCGAAAAGTTTCTTCATCGTATTCTCCTTCAGAGAGCCTCCGCGCCGGTCTCGCCGGTGCGGATTCTGACGACTTGTTCGAGATCGAAGACGAAGATCTTTCCGTCCCCGATCTTGCCCGTATTGGCGGATTTCTCGATCGCCTCGATGGCCTGGTCGAGCAGCGTGTCCTTGATCGCCGCCTCGACCTTCACCTTCGGCAGGAAATCGACCACGTATTCGGCTCCGCGATAGAGCTCGGTGTGGCCCTTTTGCCGTCCGAAGCCCTTGACCTCGGTGACCGTGATGCCCTGCACGCCGATCGCTGACAGGGCCTCGCGCACCTCGTCAAGCTTGAACGGCTTGATGATTGCGGTGACTAGCTTCATGAATGTCTCCGTATGGGTTGCCGACGGGCGAGGCTAGAACTTGTACAGCGCCTGGAGCGCGTAGGTCAGCAGCGTCTTGCTCATTCCGCTTCCGCTGATCTCGTTGAAGACCTCGGTGCTCGCTCGGTCCTGCCGTATTTCGCCGCGCACTTCGAAGCTGGTGCTCGGCAGGTATGCGAGGGTGACGGTGCCCTCCTTGTACTTGGCGCCCTCGTGGCCGAAGTGGAATCCGTCCTTGTCCTTGAAGGTCTCCGCCCGGAGCGCGGCGCGCAGCTTGGGGCTGATCATGTAGGTGAAGTAGCCCGCGAAGCCGTCGTACTTCGCCTTCGTGGGCGTCCCGTCGGACAGCGCCGGAAAGTTCTCCTGCTGCACTCTCAGGTACTCGGCGCCGATGGTCATGGTGTCGCTCAAGGTATACGCGGCCACGAGATTCGCGCTGCTGCGCTTGCCCTCCGAACTGGCGCCCGTGATTTCCTTGCCGAAGTAGCCCGACGCCGCGAGCGTGAGCGGCTTGATCGGATTCAGGCTGACACCCAGCTCCACCGTCTTGCCCTTGTTCTGGTCCTGCAGCTGGTCCCAGCCGTTGTTGACGCCGGCGGTGAGGCTCACGGTGTCGCTCATCGCGTACACGGCGCGCACGCCGGTGTGCGTGAATGGAACCGCCCCGAACAGGATCGAGCGCGAGATGTTGTTGTTGCCGGTGCTCGCGATCACCTCCGTCCCGTGCAGGGTCACGAATTTGCCCGCCATCAGAGTGACGGGGCCGCTGGCATACTGGCCGTAGGCTTGCGTGATGTCGAACATCGAGGTCGTCGTCGCCGAAGCGCCCGGAGCCGCGGTCTCGGGAAAGGAATGGATGACCTGAGCGTCCTTGCCGGCGGTGATGTTCACGAGGCCGCCTGCGCCTTCTTTCGGCTGCTTCGCGACCTGCAGGCCGAACTGGTGAAGCGCAAACGAGTTGTTCTGCGAATCGAAGACGCGATCGCTGAAGCCGGTCTCGAGGTTGCGGTTCGCGTGCGTGTACTGCGTGTCGATCCAGCCGCTGACCGTGACGCCAGAAGCCTCGAGCACCTTGTCGAGCGTCGGCACTGCGGCGGCCGCCTGGGCGAGGACCGTGGTGGGGGCCGCGAAGGCGGCCGATACTGCGGTTGCTATTAGAGCTTTTTTCATCGGGTGTTCCTTTCCCTGGGAGGGTTCAACAAGACCTTGGTCTCATAGCACGGGGCGTGCCATCGATCTTTGTGTTTTACTTTCATAGGTATGTGCGGAGACCGCCGCCCGTGGCCCGCCTCCATGCACCAGGCCGGGGCGATGTCCGCTGGCGCGTGCACCGGGTCAGTGCGGTAGTCGCAAAGGCGGGTGGAACGTTAAATTCGGGGGCTTCATCCGGGAAACGCCATGACGCAAGCAAACTTGCTGGACGAGGTCGGTGCACGAGTGAAGGAGATCCTCGCCTCGAGTCCGGCGAAGGACGTCGAGACCAATCTGCGCGCGATGCTCGCCTCGGTGTTCGAGCGTCTGCAGCTCGCCACGCGCGAGCAGCTCGACGTGCAGGAGCGCGTGCTCGCCCGCACCCGCGAAAAGCTGGGCGCGCTCGAAGCACGCGTGGCGGAGCTCGAGGCGCGGCTTCGCCAGCGCTGATCGTGTCGCTCGCCGTCCTGCGAAGCCGGGCGCTGACGGGCCTCGAGGCGCCCGAGGTCACCGTGGAAGTGCACCTGGCCAACGGACTCCCGGGTTTCACGATCGTCGGCCTACCGGACACCGAAGTGAAAGAGAGCAAGGACCGAGTGCGCGCCGCGCTGCTCAATTCGCGCTTCGATTTCCCGAGCCGGCGGATCACGGTCAATCTGGCTCCTGCGGAGCTTCCCAAGGAAAGCGGCCGGTTCGATCTACCGATCGCGCTGGGGATCCTGGTCGCTTCGCAGCAATTGCCGGCGGAGCCGCTGTCGCGCTACGAGTTCGCCGGGGAGCTGTCGCTCTCGGGCGAAATCAGGCCGGTGCGCGGGGCGCTCGCCATGACGTGGCGCGCGGCGAGCAAGGGCCGTGCGTTCGTGCTTCCAACGGCGAGCGCCGCCGAGGCCGCGCTGGTTGGCGGCGCCGAGATCTATCCTGCCGACTCGCTGATCGCCGTTTGCAGACATCTTCGCGGCGAGTCCCCGCTCGGCCGGTATCCCCGCAGCACCCTCGGCGCGTCGCGGGCTTCATACCCCGACCTGAGCGACGTCAAAGGACAGGCGCACGCGAAGCGCGCGCTGGAGGTGGCCGCGTCCGGAGGGCACAGCGTCCTGATGGCGGGGCCGCCGGGGACCGGCAAATCGATGCTGGCGGCGCGTTTCCCGGGCCTGCTGCCCGAGATGACGGACGCCGAGGCGCTCGAGTCGGCGGCGCTGCAATCGCTCGGGTCTCCCGGATTCCGCGTGGAGCGTTGGAAGCAGCGGCCATTCCGCGCGCCTCATCATTCGGCTTCGAGCGTCGCCCTCGTCGGGGGTGGCGGCGATCCGCGGCCGGGGGAGATCTCCCTCGCCCACCACGGTGTGCTGTTCCTCGACGAGCTGCCGGAGTTCGAGCGCCGGGTGCTCGAGGCGCTGCGCGAGCCCCTCGAGTCGGGCCGCGTGGCGATCTCGCGCGCGGCGCGTCAAGCCGAGTTCCCCGCGAGCTTTCAGCTCATCGCGGCGATGAATCCGTGCCCTTGCGGATACCTTGGACACTACAGCGGACGCTGCCGATGCACGCCGGACCAGGTCGCGCGCTACCGGCGCAAGCTCTCCGGGCCGCTACTCGACCGGATCGACGTCCAGATCGAAGTGCCGTCGCTGCGCGAGGACGACCTTACGCGACTGCCGGAGGGCGAGAGCTCGGGCCAGGTCCGCACCCGCGTGCAGGCGGCGTATGCGCGGCAACTCGAGCGCCAGGGCAAGCCGAACGCGCGACTCGCACCGCGCGAGGTCGAGCGCCTGTGCCGCGTCGGCGATGACGCCGCCACCCTGCTCAAGCAGGCCATCGTCCGGATCAATCTGTCCGCGCGCGCGTACCACCGGGTGCTGAAGCTCGCGCGCACCATCGCCGACCTGGCCGGAGAGGCGGGCGTCGGAATCACGCACGTCGCCGAGGCGATCCAGTATCGCCGCCTGGACCGGCCCGCCTGACGCATGTCGACCTACGCGATCGGCGACGTGCAGGGTTGCTTCGAAGAGCTCGGGCAGCTGCTCGACGCCTTGGCCTTCGACCGCCGGAAGGACCGGCTCTGGCTGGTCGGCGATCTGGTGAATCGCGGGCCACAGTCGCTCGCCGTGCTGCGATTCGTCCGCGACCTCGGGAGCGCGGCGGTGACGGTGCTCGGCAACCACGACCTGCATCTGCTCACGTACGCGGCCGGCCTGGCGAAGCCGCGCCCGGACGACACGCTCGACGAGGTCCTCGCCGCGCCGGATCGCGCCGAGCTGATCGAATGGCTACGCGGGCTTCCGATGATCCATGTCGAGAGGGAGCACGTGCTGGTGCACGCCGGGCTGCTTCCGCAGTGGAGCGTGCAGCAGGCCCAGGGGCTCGGTCGGGAGGTCGAAGCCGCGCTGCGCGGCCCGCGGCATCGCGAGTTCCTCACCCGGCTCTATGGAGGCAAGCCGGATCGCTGGGACGATGCCCTGCGCGATGCGGACCGGCTGCGCGTGATCGTCAACGCGATGACGCGGATGCGCTTCTGCACCGAGGATGGAGTCATGGAATTCCAGACGAAGGGCGAGGCCGCCGAGGCCCCGCCCGGCTACACGCCCTGGTTCGATGTCCCGGGCCGCAGGAGCGCGGACCACACCGTGGTTTGCGGCCATTGGTCGGCCTTGGGCTTGCGTGTCGCGCCGAGGCTGCTCGCTCTGGATTCGGGATGCGTCTGGGGCGGCCGCCTCACCGCGGTGAGACTCGAGGACCGGGCGATCACTCAGGTCGAGTGCCGGGCGTGGGCGGCCTCGGAATCCGGAGCGCGCCGGCGATAGCGTTCTCGGCCGCCTCGGCGACGGCGCGGCGTTCTCCGCCGGCGGCGGCGAATCGTGGGGCGTAAGTCACCTCGACCACGATCCGACGCGCGGACAAGGTGCCCCACAGCGCGCCGAGAAACGAAGTCTCGCCGACGTAGGCGGCGGCATCGCTGCGTCTGCCCGAGGCATCCAGGTAGCGCAACGCCACGGGCTGTATCGTCGCTGCGGCGTCGATCGCGGGCTGGAAAAGCGCCGCGTGGAAGCGCTCAAGCGTATCGCCGAAAGTGGTCGTCCCTTCCGGGCAGATCGCGACCAGTGTTCCGTCGGCGAGCTCTCGCGCGATCGCCTCACGGGCGGCCCGCGCGCCGGCCCTCGTCCCCCTCTCGATGTAGAGCGTCCCGACCAGGGTGCATAGCCATCCCGCCACGGGCCACGACCGGATCTCCGACTTGGCGACGAAGGTCGCGGGAAGGATGGCGTCGATTACAAAGATATCGAGCCAGGAAATGTGGTTGAGCACGAGCATGCAGCATCGCGGCAGTTCGGGCGTGCCGCTCTTCTCGCGCACCGACACTGCGAGGATCGAAAGCAGGGTCTGGGACCAGCGGCGCTTCTCGGCGGAGCGCTGCTCGGGCGACAGGCGCGGATACCGCAAATCCGCGATGAGTAGGCCGCGGATCAGGTGCACGCAAAGCCGCGCGAGCCGTCCGAGCCGCAGCCATATCGGCGTCTTGCCGTCCGGCGTCTCTTCGGCCGGGAGTCTAGAAATCTCGTCCGAAATGGCGGCGATACTCCGTGGCGATCGCATCACGGTCGAGCCAGTGATTCTGGCCGCCGCGCGCCGATATCTTCAGGGAGCCCATGAGCGACGCGAGCTGTCCCGTGCTGCGCCAGTCGCGGCCAGAAGCGATGCCGTACAGGAGCCCGGCACGGTAAGCGTCGCCGCAGCCCGTCGGATCGACCACGGCTTTCGCAGGCACGGCCGGGATGTCGATGCGCTCGCCGCCCGCGTAGATTACCGAGCCCTCGCCGCCGCGCGTCAGGATGAGCGCCTTCACCATGCCGGCGAGGGCCTGCAGAGTTCTGCCGGTGCGCTCCTCGAGCAGCTTGCCTTCGTAGTCGTTGACCGCCACGTAAGTGGCGCGGCCGACGAAGCCGAGCAGCTCCTCGCCCGAGAACATCGGCAGTCCCTGGCCCGGGTCGAACATGAACGGTATCCGGTGCGCGGCGAGGTCGCGGGCATGCTCGAGCATGCCCTCGCGGCCGTCCGGCGCGACGATCGCCAGGCCGACGCCCAGGTCGGGCGTGACGCGGTTGAGGTGCGCGTAGTTCATCGCGCCCGGATGGAATGCGGTGATCTGATTGTCGTCGAGATCGGTCGTGATGAACGCCTGCGCGGTAAAGGCCTCGGGTACCTGGCGTACGCATTCCTGCGATAGCTCCAGCCGCTCCAGCCGCTCCCGATAGGCAAGCGAATCGCTGCCGACCGTCGCCATGATCAACGGGTCGCCGCCGAGCATCTTCAGGTTATAGGCGATGTTTCCCGCGCAGCCGCCGAACTCCTTGCGCATCTCGGGCACCAGGAACGCGACATTGAGAATGTGGATCTGCTCCGGGAGGATGTGCTCTTTGAAGCGACCGGGGAAGACCATGATGTTGTCGTAGGCGATCGACCCGCAAAGAAGAATGCGCATGGCGTGCTATGGATAGAAGAGATAGAGACGGTAGCCGACCGGTTTCAGCGCGGCGGCTTCGATGTAGACGCGTACGGGCAGCTCGCTGTTGCCGGCGAATCCGGAGTCCGAGCTCGCCGCGCGCCCGAGATAGTCGCGCGCGTACAGCACGCGCCGCGCGACGGCCTGATCTTGCGCATCGGTGAGGGTCAGTTCGAGCGACGGGTATTGCTGAGGAAACGCGGCGCGGTTCCGGAGCGTCGCGGTGAGAACCATGACGCCTGGATTGGCCGCATCCGCCTGGAGGTCGGACGCCTCGATGCTCATGAGCTCCGCGCGCTTGGGCAGCGGCAGCTCGCACCCGAGCTCGGCGCACCAGCGCGCGACCGCGGGCTTCGCGCTCGGCCAGACCAGGACCAGCTCGCTGCGGAAGCGAAAGGCCAGCTGCCCGGCCAACGCGACGAGCGCCAGGGCGCTCGCGAAGGCCCAAAGGCGGCCGTGTCCCGAAGGCGCATCTCTCGATGCCGGCGCCGGAGCCTTCCGCGGTCCGGCGCCCGGACGCGAAACGCTGCCGACTGCATTCGTGCCTTGGGCGGCAGCGGACTGCGCCTTAGCGCCCGTCTCGGCGACGAGCCCGGAACGCGCGTCGAAGACGTTACCGCAGCGACCACAGCGCACCTGGCCCGAGCGCGCCGTGAGCTGCGCTTCCGTAACGCGGAAGGCGGTGCCGCACTTCGGGCAGCGCGTCACGCCGCTCATCGCCGCGTCCCGGAGAGGCAAAGCCAGTCTTCGTCGACGTCGCGCTCGTCGAGCGCGAACCAGGATCGATACGCGTCTCGTATCTCGTGCTCCTGCGCCGTCAGGATTCCCGACAGCGCGAGGCGTCCACCGGGTCTGCATATGCGTGCGAGAACTGGAGCGAGCATCTTCAGCGGATTGGTCAGAATATTGGCGACCACGAGATCGGCCGACAGGCCACCCGCCTCTCCGGCCTCGAGGAACGCGGCATCCACGCCGTTTCGACGAGCGTTGCTCCGGGCGATCTGCACCGCCTCGGGCTCTATGTCGACGCCGACGGCGCTTCTCGCGCCGAGCTTCAGCGCGGCGATGGCTAATATACCGGAACCGCATCCGTAGTCGATAACCGATTCGCCGCCCTCGACTTTACGCGCGAGCCAGAGCAGGCACAGTCGGGTCGTCGGATGCGTGCCCGTGCCGAACGCCAGGCCGGGATCGAGCACGAGGTTGATCGCATCGGGGTCCGGGGGCGCATGCCAGCTCGGAACGATCCAGAGCCGCTCCGAGATGCGTACGGGACGAAACTGATCCTGCGACCGCCGCACCCAATCGTCGTCTTCGATTCGCCGCAGCGCGTGCGCCGACACATCGACCTCGCACGCGGCGCAGGCCGAGCGCAAAGCTGCCCGCGGATCGGCATCACCCGCGAACAGCGCGGTGAGCGCGATGCGACGCCACGCGCGCACTTCCCCGGGCTCGTCGTAAAGCGCTCGTTCGCGTGGCGTTCCGGATTCAGCATCGGCCAGCTCGACCGACAAGGCCCCCGCAGCGAGCAGCGCGTCGGACAGTCGCTCCGCCTTGTGCGCATCGAGCTCGACGACGAGCGCCGCGAACGGCATGTGCCCTACCGGGTCCGCCCGTCGGGTTTTTTGTTTTGGGCGAGCTTCTGCTCGAGGAAGTGGATGCTGAAGCCGCCGCGGATCACGCGGTTGTCGAGCAGCAGCTCCTGGTGGAGCGGAATATTTGTCTGGATGCCCTCGACCACCATCTCCGAGAGCGCGATGCGCATGCGTCGGATCGCCTGGTCGCGGGTATCCCCGTACGCGATCACCTTGCCGATCAGCGAATCGTAGTAGGGCGGCACCATGTACCCGTGATAGGCATGCGAGTCGACCCGGATGCCTGGCCCGCCCGGCGGGTGGTATGACGTGATGCGTCCCGGCGAAGGCGTGAACTTGAACGGGTCCTCGGCGTTGATGCGGCACTCGATCGCGTGGCCGCGCACCTCGATGTCTCGCTGGCGCACGGACAGCCGCTCGCCCGCCGCGACCCGGATCTGCTCCTGCACGATATCGATCCCGGTCACCATCTCGGTGACCGGGTGCTCGACCTGGACCCGCGTGTTCATCTCGATGAAGTAGAACTCGCCGTTGTCGTAGAGGAACTCGAACGTGCCGGCGCCGCGGTAGCCGATCTTGCGGCAGGCCTCGACGCAGCGCTCGCCGACGCGCACGCGCAAGCGCGCCGGGATGTCCGGCGCGGGGGCTTCCTCCATGATCTTCTGGTGCCGGCGCTGCATCGAGCAGTCCCGCTCGCCCAGGTACACCGCGTTCTTCTGCTCGTCGGCCAAGACCTGGATCTCGATGTGCCGGGGGTTCTCGAGATACTTTTCCAGGTACACGGTGGGATTGCCGAACGCCGCCTGCGCCTCGCCGCGCGTCATGCTGACCGCGCTCTTCAGCGCCGCCTCGGTATGGACAACGCGCATCCCGCGCCCGCCGCCGCCGCCGGCGGCCTTGATGATGATCGGGTATCCGATCTTGCGGCCCGCCTTCACCATTTCCTCGGGCGACTCCGGCACCGGCCCGTCCGACCCGGGCACGCAGGGCACGCCAGCCTTCTGCATCGCCTGCTTCGCGTTGATCTTGTCGCCCATGAGGCGGATCGTATCGGCGCGCGGGCCGATGAAGACGAAGCCGCTGCGCTCCACGCGCTCCGCGAAGTCTGCGTTTTCGGAAAGAAAGCCGTATCCCGGGTGGATCGCCTCCGCGTCGGTCACCTCGGCCGCGCTGATGATCGCGGGAATGTTGAGGTAGGACGCGCCCGAGGGCGGCGGTCCGATGCACACCGACTCGTCTGCCAGCTTCACGTACTTCGCGTCGCGATCGGCCTCCGAGTGCACGACGACGGTCCTGATGCCCAGGTCTCGGCAGGCGCGCTGGATGCGAAGTGCGATCTCGCCGCGGTTGGCGATGAGGATCTTCTGGAACATGGGATGCCGGTCAGCCGATCACGATCAGGGGCTCGCCGTACTCCACGGGTTGGCCGTTCTCGACGAGGATCGCCTTGATCACGCCGTCCTTGTCGGCTTCGATCTCGTTCATGAGCTTCATCGCCTCGATGATGCACACGGTCTGGCCGACCTTCACCGTGTCGCCCATCTCGGCGAACGCCTTGGCACCGGGCGACGCGGCGCGATAGAAGGTTCCGACCATCGGGGCTTTGAGGACGTGCCCTTCGGGAGCGGACGCGGCGGCGGGGGCTGGCGCGGCGGCCGGCGCCGGGGCCGCCGCAGCCGGTGTCGCAGCTGCCGCGGACTGCGGCGGATAGTGGGCGAGCGCGGGAGCGACCACGTAAGGTGCCGCGGGCTCGCGGCCCGTGCCGCCTTTCACGATCCTGACCTTCTCCTCGCCTTCGGTGACCTCGAGCTCGGCGACGCCCGATTCCTCGACCAGGTCGATCAGTTTCTTCAGCTTGCGCAAGTCCATTCGATCTCCTCCGATCCGCGCCGCGGCCTCCGCAGAGACTCCTCTTCTCGGCCCTCGCCGGCCCTAGCCGGATTGAATAGTGAACTGCAGGGCGAGCTCGTAGCCCCGGCTGCCGAGCCCGGCGATGGTTCCGACCGCGAGGTCGGAGAAAAAAGACCGCTGCCGAAACGGCTCCCGCGCATAGATGTTCGACAAGTGAACTTCGAGGAAGGGAACGGCCGCGGCGGCGAGGGCGTCGCGCAAAGCCACACTAGTATGAGTCAACCCGCCCGGATTGATGATGATCCAAGCGGTTCCCTGCACTTTCGCGTCCTGCACGCGATCGATGAGGTCGCCTTCGTGGTTGCTTTGGAAACACTCGAGATCCGCGCCGCCCTGCTTTGCGAGCCCTTGGAGACGTTCGTTGATACTATCCAGCGTCTGCGTGCCGTATATCCCGGGCTCCCGCGAACCGAGCGAATTCAGGTTCGGGCCATGGAGTACCAAAATGCGGAGTCTGCGGGTTGATGCCTTCTTCTGCATCGGTTTCTTGGGCATCCACGAAGTTTGCCGCAAATGGCGCCAATTTGTCCACTCGATCAGCGCTTTTGCCTGAATATCGGTTATCTACTCGGATGGGCCTTCGGCCTGAAGCAACTGGGCCACGGCATCTATCGCCGCCCGCTCGATGGCCCGTCCACCCGCTGAATTCTTCAAGGTCGCGCGCTCATCATTGCTCGCGTAGATCGACAGGTTCAGCGGCACCTCGTCCCAGACCAGCTTCAGCACCGAAATGGCCCGCTCGCGGCCTGACGCGAATCGCCGTTCGTCGGCGACGTCATAAGCGATGTTGCGGTTCAGCAGCGCGATCTCGACTGCCTTGCTGTCGTCGGTGAAAAGCTGCAGATCGATCTCGCCATAACGTCCGGCGGTGCCTTTCAGCACCGCCCCGGCCAGATAAGGCCTGAACGCTGCCAGAAGCCGCATCGCCTGCAAGGCCTTCGTTCTGAGCTCGCGGGTTCGCTCGCGCTGCTCCTCGTTCTGATACAGCGACTGATACGCGCGCAACTCGGCCTCGATCTCTTCGTTGCCGGGAAGGGACTGGGTGTCGTCGGCGCCGAGCTGCCGTGCGGCCTTGCGCTTCGCGAGCGCGTAGTCGTCGATGCCGTCCTCCGCCATGAGCCGCGCGGCCGCGGCGGCGATGCGAACACGCATTTGCTGGTGGGGCAGGCGCGCAGCC
>Ga0070741_10013087_pt1 | contig 14774 bp, 15 predicted proteins | sample Coa_R1_4_FD_66440 | JGI IMG/M metagenome (GOLD analysis project Ga0070741, IMG submission 66440) | Surface soil microbial communities from Centralia Pennsylvania, which are recovering from an underground coalmine fire - Coalmine... | ecosystem: Environmental > Terrestrial > Soil > Unclassified ...
CCGGCGGGCCCGGAGCGGCCGGGCCGGCGATCAGAGGCGTCGTGCGATCGCGCGGGCGAAGCGCCCGGCGGCGCCGTCGGCGTAGGTCAGGTAGAGCGAGGGCTCGGCGATCTCGAGCTCGAGCACGACGTCGCCCATCAGGTCGACGCGGCCGTACAGCAGGGCGGGGTCGGGCGCGCAGGCGAGCGCCGCCTCGGCGATGTCGCGCTCGGCGCCGGTCGCCTCCGCACGGCCGAGCTCCTCGTCGAGGTAGAGGACCTCGCGGTCGCCCGCCGCCGGGAGCGGCACGTCGCGGCGCACGGCGTGGGAGAGCTCGCCGTCGATGGCGATCAGGCCCAGCTCCCGGCGATCGCCGAGGTACGGCTGGATCATCGCGGTCCGGCCCTCGGCGTGGATCCGGGAGACGAGCGTCCGGGCGGCGTCCGCCTCGCCGGGCTCGAACCTCGCCGAGCTCCGTCCCCCGGCGGAGACCGAGGGCTTGACGACGAACGGCCTGTCGGGCGGCTCCGTCGTCCCGCCCGGCGGGACGAAGGCCGTCGGCACGACGGGGACACCCGCCGCGGCCAGATCGGTGAGGTACCGCTCCTTGTCCGTGTTCCACTCGAGGACGTCGAGCGGGTTCAGGACGCGCGGTACCGACGCCGCCCACGCGAGGAACTCGTCACGACGCTCGGCGTAGTCCCAGGTCGCGCGGGGGAGGACCAGGTCGTACGTGGCCCAGTCGACGCCGTCGTCGTCCCAGACGACCGTGTCGGCGGCGACGCCGAGCCTCGACAGCGCCTCGGTGAGGGGCGGAAAGTCCTCGTCGCCGGCCGGGATCTCCGCGCACGTCGCGAGTGCGACCCGCGGCGCCATCAGGTTGTCCACAGCCGATGCCTGGCACCGGACGTGTGACGAAAGCGGAACGTTTTGTCCACTGTCCACAGCCCGTGCCTGGCACCGGTGGTGTGACGAGAGTGCGCCGGGTTGTCCACAGAGCGCCGGCCGCCGCGGCCTAGATCAGCCAGGTCCCGTTCTCCTGGACGACCTCGCCGTCGAGCTCGATCCGGCCGCCGCGGCGCAGGTCCTTGACGATGTCCCAGTGCAGCGAGCTGACGTTCTTCCCGCCGACCTTCGGGTAGCTCGCCCCGACCGCGATGTGGATCGTGCCGGCCATCTTCTCGTCGTACAGCGTGTTGCGCATCGGCTTCGTGATCCCCTCGTTGCAGCCGATCCCGAGCTCGCCGATGAAGCGCGCGCCGTCGTCCATGTCGAGCGCGGCGAGGAGCTCGTCCTCGCCCTGGTCGGCGGAGGCCTGCTCGACCCGGCCGTTGCGGAACGTCAGGCGGATGCCCGTCACCGGCGCCGAGTTGAACTCGGTGGGGACGCCGAACAGGATCGTCCCGTCGGCGGAGTCCTCGACCGGCGAGAAGAAGAACTCGCCTCCCGGCAGGTTCACGTGTCCGTCGTCGACCTCGCCGGTGCGCCCGCGCAGCGACATGGTCAGATCGGTCTCGTCGCCGACGATCCGGACGCTGTCGGCCGCGTCGAAGCGGGCGAGCAGCCGGTGCATCGACTCCGACTCCGCGTCCCAGTCGCGCAGGCAGGCGCCGTAGAAGAAGTCCTCGAACGCCGGCAGCGGCATTCCCGCCTCCTGGGCGAGCGCGTTCGTGGGGAAGTAGCAGCCGACCCACGGGATCTCGTCGTTCATCGTCCGGCGCAGGAACACGGCCGTCGCCTTGCGCATCGCCGCCCGCCGCTCGGCGGACATAGCCGCCACCCCGCGCGTGTTGTCCGGCGCCTCGACGGTGATCCGCGCGTCCATGTGGTCGGAGGCGTAGCGGTCGATCGGCGCGATCTCGCCGACCAGCTCGAGCGGCGCCTCGGACGCCCACGCCTCGTCCACCGGGAAGAGCGAGAAGTTCATCCGCACGACCGGGTAGGCGCGTCGCTCGGTGATCAGCCGGACCAGCTCCTCGATCACCGGTCTCGCCGCGGGTTGCGTGCGGATCAGCACCTGCCATCCGGGCTGCACGTCGAGCGAGCGGTCGACCAGCAGCCGGGCGTACTGCTCGACGCGCGGGTCTACAGCGCCCATACGCCGTTCTCCTGGACAACCTTGCCGTCGAGCTCGATGCGGCCGCCGTTCCGGAGCTCCTTGACCATGTCCCAGTGGATCGCGCTCTCGTTCAGCCCGCCGATCTGCGGAAAGCCGGTGCCGATCGCGAGATGGATGGTCCCTTCCATCTTCTCGTCGAAGAGCGTGTTGCGCATGTGCCGCTGGATCCCGGGGTTGCAGCCGATCCCGAACTCGCCGAGCCTGCGCGCGCCCTCGTCCGTGTCCAGCGCGCCGAGGAGGAACTCCTCGTCGCTCGTCGCCGACGCCTCGACGATCCGGCCGCCCTCGAACCGGAGGCGGACGCCGCCGACCTCGTGCTCGAGGTAGCAGGCAGGGTACTCGAGGTAGCTGATCACTCCCTCGGCCGAGTCCTCGACCGGCGAGTAGAAGATCTCGCCGCCCGGCATGTTCGCGGCGAGGGCGTCGACCTTGCCCTGCCGGCCCGCGAGGCTGAAGGTCAGGTCGGTCTCCACGCCGACGATCCGGACGGTCTCGGCCCGGTCGAAGTGCTCGGCGATCCGCTCCATCCTGTCGCGCAGCTCGTGCCAGTCGATCAGCACCGCGCCGTAGAGGAAGTCCTCGAACGCGGGCAGCGGCAGCCCGGCGTCCTGCGCCGCCGCGGCCGTCGGGAAGTAGCAGCCTACCCACGGCTTCTGGTCGGTCAGGAACGGCATGTGCGGCTTGCGCAGCGCCGCCTGGCGCGCACCCAGGCGCTCGGCGGGGATGTCCGCTGCGGCGCGGGTGTTTTCGGGCGCGAGGATCGCGATGTACGAGTCGGTGTTGGCGATCTCGTGCAGCTCGATGTCGCACGGGTTCTCGATCAGCTCCATCGGCGCGACCCGGGTGAACGTCCCGCCGGCCGAGTCGAAGCTCAGCCGGACGAGGGCCCGCGCGCCGCGGCGGGCGAGCTCGCGCGCGACCTCCTCGATCAGCGGCCGGCCGGGCGGCTGGGAACGGATGCTGACCTGCCACCCGGGTTGCGGGTCGACGCAGTCGACGAGGACGCGTGCGTACGCCTGGATACGCGGATCCACGAGGGCGGATGCTATGTGCTCGCGAGGCTCAGAGAGCCGCCGGCGCTGCAGCAGTCTCCGGCATGACCCCGAGCCGGGCGCCGACGACCGCGTCGGCCGCGCGGGCGCTCGGCGGATGGCCGGTCACGGCCGCGAGGAACTCGTCGCGGCCGAGGGCATGGAGCAGGACGTCGGTCTCGGCGACGACGGTCGCCGTGCGCGGCACGTCCCTGAGCAGGGCGATCTCGCCGAAGCCCTCCCCGGGGCCGAGCTCGCCGACGCGCGAGCCGCCGACCGTCACCGCGAGCCGTCCGAACTCGATCACGTAGAAGCGGTCTCCGTGGTCGCCCTGGCGGATGACGGTCGCTCCGGCGGTCACGGCGACGGGCTCCAGCTGCGAGGCGAGCCGCTCCAGCGCGGGGGCGGGAAGCGGCGCGAAGATGTCGAGGCGCTCGAGCAGCCCGAGGTGCTCGGGCGCGTGGGCTTCGACGTCGATCCGGAGCAGCGACCGCCACGTCAAGACCGCGAGGGCCGGAAGGAACGCACCGGTGACGCCGAGCGTCCAACGGATCCCGAACCAGTCGATCAGGGCCGGCGCGACGGCGGCGCCGAGGCCGATCGTCCCGACGAGGATCATCTCCAGCACCCCGAAGACCCGCCCGATCACGCCGGGCGGCGCCGTCCGCTGAAGCAGGGTCAGCCCGGCCACGTCGACGAGCGTGTTCCCGATGCCGGCCACGGCGAGCGCGACGAGGGCCACCCACGCGTGCGGCCAGATCCCGACCGCGGCGAGCGGCGCGCCCCAGAGCACGATCCCCAGCCCGAAGTCGGACGCGAGCCGCTTGCGCCCGATCAGGGCGAAGGCGGCGAACGAGCCGAGGACGCCGCCGACGCCCATGGCGGCGTTCAGGAGCCCGACGCCGGAGTCGCCCCAGTCGAGCAGCCCGAGGGCGGTGACGACGACGAGCACGCCGAGCGCGCCGGCGACGAGCGTCTGGGCGGCGTAGAGCCCGACCACCACGCGCAGCCGCCGGTCGCGCGCGATCGCCACGAACCCCGCTCCCACCTCGGTCAGGAAGCGGGCGGACGGCGCGTCCTCCGCGGCCGCCTCCCCGGCGTCCGTGCCGGTCCGGATCAGGGCGACGAGGAGCGCACCCCAGACGAAGGTCCCCGCGGTGACCAGCATCACGGTGCCCGGCGTCGTCACCGCCAGGAGCGCGCCGCCGATCGCGGGGCCGGCGAACGTGCTCACGCTCTCGATCGTGCTGCGCACGACGTTCGCCGCGGTCAGCTCTTCGGGCGTCCGGGCGAGCGAGGGGAGGAGGGCCGACTCCGCGGGCAGGAACGCGGTGCCGAGGATCGCCGCCAGGCCCGCCAGCGAGTACACGGCCCAGTCGGGGCCGTCGGCCAGGGCGACCACGCCGGCGCCGCCGATCGAGGCGGCGCGGCCGAGGTTCGTCACGACCAGGAACGGCACGCGCGGCAGCCGGTCGGCGAGCGTCGAGGTGAACGGCGCCGACACCGCGGCCGGGATCGCGCGGACGAGGGTGACGACGCCGACGGCCTTCGCGCCGCCGACCTCGTACGCGTAGACGGCCAGGGCGACGCTGTAGGCCCACAGGCCCATGACCGAGCCCATCCCGGCGAGCTGGATCCGCCGCAGGTTCCGGTTCCCGAAGTTGCCGCGGAAGGCCGCCGCCGATTCCCCGAGCCGTTCGCGCGCGCGATTCACCGGGCGAGGATCGCAGCCTTCAGTGGATATTTGAAGAGCGTCGTGGGAAGATTTGCCGGCAGCCGCGTGTCTAGTACTGCGAACCCGCGCTCTGCGCCAACGACCCCGAAGGAGGACACACCGTGTCGGACGAGCTCGACAAGAAGGCGCTTCCGCAGGACGACGAGGGCGGCGACGACGTCGAGGCCCACAAGAACCAGGTCGGGAAGACCCAGGTCGGGAAGACCCAGGTCGGCGAGACCGACGACGATGCCGACGTCGAGGCCCACAAGTACGCCGTCGGCAAGACGCAGGTCGGCAAGACGCAGATCGGCTAGGTCAGAGCTTTCGGTTCGAACCGAATGAGCCCGGCCAGGCCGGGCTCATTTGTGTCCGAGCACCGCTTCGAGCGCCTCGAGCAGCCGCTGGGCATCCGGCCGGGTCTCCTCGTCCAGGACGCCGACGGCGTCCGCGAGCCGGGCGACGACGGCGAGCTGCCCCTCGCCGGCGAGGGCCGCCTGCGCCGTGCGTGCGCCTCGGAGCAGGTCGAGCCCGATCGCCGCCTGCGACGCGAAGAGGCCGAGCAGCTCCATCTCCTCGAGCGCGAAGCGCGACTGGCGGTCGAGCACCTCCAGCACGCCGAGCGCCCGTTCCTCGTGGAGCAGGGGTACCGCCATCAGGCCCTGGGGGACGTACCCGGTGTCCTCGGCGACGTCCTTCGCGAACCGGGGATCGCGGGCGACGTCCTCGATCACGAGCGGCGTCCGGGTGGCGAGCACCCAGCCGGCGACGCCGGTCCCGGCCGGGAAGCGCTTCCCGAGCAGCCCGTCCTCGCCCCCGCCGACGACGGCCTCGAACACGAGCTCGTTCGAGTCCTCGTCGAGCAGCAGGATCGACGAGGCCTTCGCCGCGAAGATCGCACGCGCCACCTCGACGACGGAGCGGAGCAGCGCCCGGAAGCGCTCCTCGGAGCCGAGCGCCGCCGCCGCAACCGCAGCGTTCAGGTCGGTCATCTGTTTCCTCCCACGTTCGACGAGGTCAGGTGCAGGACGCTCTTCAGCTGGAACGGCGTCAGCTCGGGGTGCTTCGAGCGGACGAGGGCGCAGATCGCGCTGACGTGCGGGGTCGCGAAGCTGTTGCCCGAGGCGGTGAGCACCTCCCCGCCCATCCAGGCGACCTCGACGTTGACGCCCTTGGCGAAGAACTCGACCGGCGGATTCGGGTTGTAGTAGAGCGTCATCGGGTCGTCCTCCTCGTGGCTGCCGACGGAGATCACGGACGAGAAGCGCCACGGGTAGCTCTCGACCGGCATGTTGTGCGCCGAGGCGACGAGCACGGTCCGCCGGAAGTACGCCGAGTCCGCGAGCTCGTGGAGCACGGCGGCGTAGTCCTTCTTCGTCGTCGACAGGCTCACGTTGATCACGTCGAAGCCCTGCTCGATCGCGTAGCGCAGGCCGTACAGCAGGATGCTCCCGCCGCCGGTGAAGCCGGGGCCGAGCACGCGGACGCTGTGGATCTCCGCGTCGGGCGCGAGCGCCCGGACGATCCCCGCGCACGCCGTGCCGTGGCCGCAGACGTCCCCCTCGATGTCGTTCGCGACGAAGGCCGCCCCGTCCTCGTCCTTGGAGACGGCGACCGCGCTCTCGACGTGCCCGATGCGCGGATGGAACGCGTCGACGCCGCTGTCGAGGATGCAGACCCGGACGCCCTTCCCGGTCGAGCCGCCCCAGGCCCAGTCCCGGGTCATCTCCGCCGGCCAGTCGCTCTCGAGCGCGATCTCGCCCGCCGCGCCGGCAGGCAGGCTCCAGGCAGGAAGCTCGCTCACATGCCGATGCTAATCGGCTGACAGACGCGTGCGAAGCTCGGCGAGGAGGGCGGAGCTGGGTTCGACTCCTTCGGCGGCCATGGCGGCCTCGAGATCGTTGAGGATGCGCCTACGCAGCTCCGCGTCCGCCTCTGCGCGCGCGACGATCTCGTCCAGTGCGGCGCGGGCGGTGGGAAGCTCCTGCGCCGCCCTGACCCAGCCCTCCGGGGCCGGCGGGAGCATGCGCAGCAGCTCGCCCAGTCTCTCCTCGTCGTAGCTCATGCGTTCACCTCTCCAGACGAAGGAGTGGGCTCGTTTCTTCCCGTCAGCGCGAAATCGACTGCCGCGTCCCACGTGAGCCGCCGCCCCGCGGCGCGCGCGGCCTCGAACTCGGGGTCGCCGTCCTGGACGACCGCGGCCGCGTACTCCTCGCGCTCGTTCTCCCACTGGCCCACCGGCGCCCGCGACTCCTCGGCCTCGATCGCTCCCCAGAGGCGGCCCGCCCGGGCGGCGTCGCCGCCGGACGCCGCGAAGCGCGCGAGCAGGGCGACGGCGAACATCGTGTACTGGCGGTCGTGCAGCTCCATCGAGAGCCTGAGGCCCTCACGGGCTCGCTCCTCGGCGACCTCGACCCGGCCCAGCTCGTGCGACAGGTCGGCGCCGTCGATCAGCCCGTTCGCGAGCATCCAGGTGTAGCCGATCTCCTGGCAGAGGGTGGCGCTCCGCTCGAAGAGCTCGAGGGCCCGTTCGCGGTTCCCGTCCCGGCGCTCGACCCAGCCGAGCTTTCCGATCGCGTCCGCTTCCAGCTTGGCGTCGGGCAGCCGGCTGCAGATCTCGAGGCTCTCCTCGAGCAGCCGCCGGGCGCGGTCGTTGTCGCCGGCGATCAGGGCGGAGACGGCCCGCCGGTGGAGCACCACCGCGATCGACCGCTCGTCCCCGATCGCCTGGAACGCGTCGAAGCTCTCGTCCATCACGCGCTCGCCGCCTTCGAGATCGCCCGAGATCCACATCGACTCCCCGCATGCCCGCAGCGCCTGTGCGCGGAGCTCCGGCGCCACTTCCTCCGCCCGCTCGAGCAGGGCGCCGAGCCGGCGCGCGCCTTCGAAGGGGTCGTTCATCACCCAGAACTGCTCCAGCGCGATCGCGAGGCGGAAGGCGAGCTCGACGTCGGAGCCCGTAGCCCAGTCGATCGCGGCGCGGACGTTGTCGAGCTCCGGCCGGACGAGCTCGGGGCGCTCGACGCCCTGGCTCTCGGCCGTGAGGTTGGCCGACCGGGCGAGGGCGAGGTAGTGCTCCGCGTGGCGCCGTTGCAGCTCCGCGAGCCCGCCGGATGCGGCGAGCCGCTCGGACGCGAACTCGCGGATCGTCTCCAGCATCCAGAAGCGCTCGACGGTGTGGCGCACGAGGCTCTTCTCGACGAGCGACTGCAGCATGTCCAGATCGGTGTCGCACACCTGCTCCGCGGACTCGAGCGTGCTGCCGCCGGCGAAGACGCCGAGCCGGGCGAAGAGGCTCTGCTCGGCGGGATCGAGCAGGTCGTGGCTCCACTCGATCGTCGCCCGCAGCGTCGCCTGCCGGGGCTCCGCGTCGCGGCCGCCGGTGAAGAGGTCGAGCCTCCCGCCGAGCCGGTCGAGGATCTGCCCCGGCGTGAGCGCCTTCGTCCGGGCCGCGGCCAGCTCGAGCGCCAGCGGCATGTTGTCCAGGCGCCGGCAGAGCTCCTCCACCGCCGGGGTCGGCGCCAGGCCCGAGCGCAGGCAGAAGAGGCCGACGGCGTCCTCCCCGGCGAGCGGGAGCACCTCGTGCTCGACCTCGCCGCGCACGCGCAGCAGCTCCCGTGACGTGACGAGGAGCTTCAGGTTCGGACACGCCTCCGCGAGCGCGGCGAGCTCCGGCGCGGCGGCGACGACCTGCTCGACGTTGTCGAGCAGGAGGAGCATCTCCCGCCCGCCGATGTGGCCTGCGAGGTCGCCCCTGGCCCCGAGCGTCTCGGCGATCGACGGCAGCACGTCGCGCGGATCGTGGACGGTCGCCAGCCCGATCCAGAAGACGCCGCTCCCGAGCTCGCCGACGAGCTCGGCGGCCGCCTCGATCGCCAGCCGCGTCTTGCCCGAGCCGCCCGGCCCCGTGAGCGTGACGATGCCGCTCCGGCGGACGAGCCCGGCGACCTCGGCGACCTCGCGCCCGCGGCCGACGAAGGCGGAGCGGGGGCGGGGCAGGTTGGTGTTGGAGATTGTCTTCAGCGGCGGGAACGGCTCGCTCCCCAGCTGGTAGAGCCAGACGGGCTCGTCGAAGTCCTTCACGCGGTGCTCGCCGAGGTCGTGGACCTCGAGCGCGCCTGCACCGTCGACGACCGCCTTCGTCAGCACGACCTGGCCGCCGTGCCCGGCGGCGGCGACCCGCGCCCCGAGGTGGACGTCGAGCCCGGCGTAGCCCTCCGCGGTCCGCTGCGGCGTGCCGGTGTGGAGGCCCATCCGCACGCGCACCGGTCCTCCGGCCAGCACCGCCTGTGCGTCCCGGGCCGCCGCCGCGGCCGCCGCCGCGTCGGCGAACGCGTAGAAGAACGCGTCGCCCTGCGTGTCCACCTCGGCGCCGCCGTGCGCGCGGAAGATCTCGCGAACGGCGCGTCGGTGCTCGGCGAGGGCATCCGCGTAGCGCTCGCCGAGCTCGTGCAGCAGCCTCGTCGAGCCCTCGATGTCCGTGAACACGAGGGTGACGGTGCCGGTCGGGAGCCCGGTCATCGACCGAAGCGCTCGCGCAGCCTCGCGAGGCAGCGGGAGATGCGGCTCGCGATCGTCCCGGCGGGCAGCTGCAGCTCCTCGCCGATCGTGCGGTAGCTCTCGTCGCGGCAGAAGAAGCGGTCGAGCACCTCCTGGCACTCGACCGAGAGCTCCCCGAGGGCCTGCCGGACGGCGAGCGCGTCGTCCAACTCCTCGACGATCGTGGCGATGCCGGCGGGCTCGAGGTCGGACGGTTCCTCGCGCCGGGCGGAGGCCAGGCGGTCGAGGCAGACGCGGCGCGTGAGCTGCGCGATCCAGGGCCGCAGGGCACCGGGGTCGCGCAGCGTTCCGAGGCGGTCGTAGATGCGGAGGAAGACCTCCTGGAAGGCGTCCTCGGCGTCGTGGCCCTGGAGCCGGTACCCCTGCGAGCAGATCGCGTAGACGTACCGCGAATACCGCTCGACGAGCTCGCTCCACGCGGCGTCGTCGCCGTCCAGGCAGCGCCCGACCAGGTGCTCGTCCGGGGACATCTCGCCCCGGATCAAACATCAGTCAGACCCCGGCGTCGAGCGCCTTCGAGGCGGAGTAGCGGGCGTCGTCGGCGGCCCGGAGCGCCTTCTGCAGGCGGGGATCGGACGCGGTCACGGTCAGGTTCGCGCGGACGAGGTGCGCGGCCGCCCTGGCGGCTCCGGCGGCGAGCGCCGCCGCTCCCGCCGCGTCCGCCCGCACCAGCCCGTCGCACCGCTCCGCGACCAGCACGGCGGCGGCGGCCACGTCCGCGGCGGCCTCGGCGATCTCGAGCGGGATCGCCGCCGCCCGCTCCATGTGCGCCTCGAGCCCGGCCGACGGGGTCGCGAGCGCAGTCAGTGCGGCCGCGAACGCGTCGGCGTCCGCCTCGGCGAGCGCGTCGAGGCGGTCGGCGAGCGCGGTCGCCTGCGCGCAGGCCCCGGCCGCACCGGCCCACGAGTCGCTCGAGGCCCGGGCGACGTCCGCGACGAGCCGGGCCGCGACCGCGGCGGTCCGGCCGGCGGCGAAGCCGGCGCCGAGGATCGGATCGGGAGCGGGAGGCGGCGAACTTGACATCAGGACACTGAGATTTTATTCTGTTCGAAACTCATATTCCGCGGAGGGGATGCAAACACTATGGCAAAGGTAATCGGAATCGACCTCGGCACGACCAACTCCTGTATGGCCGTGATCGAGGGTGGCGAGCCGACGGTGATCCCGAACGCCGAGGGCGGACGGACAACGCCGTCCGTGGTCGCGTTCACGAAGGACGGCCAGCGGCTCGTCGGCACGCCGGCGAAGCGCCAGCAGGTCACGAACTCGCAGAACACGGTGTTCTCGATCAAGCGCTTCATGGGCCGCAAGTACGACGAGGTCTCGGAGGAGATGAAGATCGTCCCGTACGAGGTCGTGAAGGGCGCGAACGGGGACGTCCGCGTGAAGGCGGACGACCAGGAGTACGCGCCGCCGGAGATCTCGGCGATGATCCTGCAGAAGCTGAAGACGGACGCCGAGGCGTACCTCGGCGAGCAGGTCACCGACGCGGTGATCACCGTTCCGGCGTACTTCAACAACGCACAGCGCGAGGCGACCAAGGACGCCGGCACGATCGCCGGGCTGAACGTCCTGCGCATCGTCAACGAGCCGACCGCGGCCGCGCTCGCGTACGGGCTCGACAAGGAGGGCGCCGACCAGACGATCCTCGTGTTCGACCTCGGCGGCGGTACCTTCGACGTGTCGATCCTCGAGCTCGGCGACGGTGTCTTCGAGGTCAAGGCGACCTCGGGTGACAACCACCTCGGCGGCGACAACTTCGACAAGGCGATCGTCGACTGGATGGTCGCGGAGTTCAAGAAGGACCAGGGCATCGACCTGTCCTCCGACCGCATGGCGCTCCAACGCCTGTACGAAGCCGCCGAGAAGGCGAAGATCGAGCTCTCCTCGACGATGACGACGCAGATCAACCTGCCGTTCGTCACCGCCACGCCCGAGGGCCCGAAGCACCTCGACCTCCAGCTCACGCGCGCGAAGCTGAACGAGCTCACGCACGAGCTGCTCGAGCGCACGGTCGGGCCGACCCGGCGCGTGCTCGAGGACGCCGGCCTGTCGGCGGACAAGATCGACCACGTCGTCCTCGTCGGCGGCATGACGCGCATGCCGGCCGTCCAGGAGAAGGTCAAGGAGATCGTCGGCAAGGACCCGCACAAGGGCGTCAACCCGGACGAGGTCGTCGCCGTCGGCGCGGCCATCCAGGCCGGAGTGCTCCGGGGCGAGGTCAAGGACGTCCTGCTCCTCGACGTGACCCCGCTGTCGCTCGGGATCGAGACGAAGGGCGGCGTGTTCACGAAGCTGATCGACCGGAACACGACGATCCCGACGAAGAAGTCGGAGATCTTCTCGACCGCCGAGGACAACCAGCCGTCGGTCGAGGTGCACGTGCTCCAGGGCGAGTCCGAGATGGCCGCGTACAACAAGACGCTCGGCAAGTTCCAGCTCGTCGGGATCCCCCCGGCGCCGCGGGGCATGCCGCAGATCGAGGTTGCGTTCGACATCGACGCCAACGGGATCATCCACGTCACGGCCAAGGATCTCGGCACGGGCAACGAGCAGCAGATCAAGATCGAGGGCGGCTCGGGCCTGAAGCCGGAGGAGGTCGAGCAGATGATCAAGGACGCCGAGGCGCACGCCGGCGAGGCGCACAGGCTGCGCGAGCTCGCCGACGCGAAGAACAACGCCGAGGCGCTCGCCTACGCGACCGAGAAGAGCCTCAAGGAGCATCGCGAGTCGCTCGACGAGGCCGAGGCGTCGACGATCGAGGGCCGCGTGATGGAGCTGAAGACGGCGCTCGACGGCGACGACCTCGCCGAGATCCGGGCGAAGACCGAGGCGCTCCAGGAGGCCTCGCACAAGCTGGCCGAGGCGGTCTACGCCCAGGCGACCGCCGCCCAGGCGGCGTCGTCCGGGGCCGGCAACGGTGCCGAGCCCTCGGACGACGAGGTGATCGAGGACGCCGAGGTGGTCGACGAGGAGGCTCCGACTTCGTGACGGAGCGCGAACGCACCGAGGCCGAGGCGGTGGCGCAGGACGAGGAGGGGTCTGACCCCGAGGGGTCAGACCCTGCGGCGCAGCTTCGGCGCGAGCGCGACGAGTACCTCGACTCGCTCCGGCGGCTGAAAGCCGAGTTCGACAACTTCCGCAAGCGGACCGCGCGCGAGAGCGCCGCCCGGTCCGCACGCGCGAGCGAGGCGCTCGTCAAGGAGCTCCTGCCCGTGCTCGACGACCTCGAGCGGGCGCTGGTCGCGGCGGAGGAGCACGAGGAGGCGAAGCTCGAGGACGGCGTCCGGCTCGTCCACCGTGCGCTCGCGGACGTGCTCGCCCGCGCCGGCCTGGGGGAGATCGAGACCGACGGCGCGTTCGACCCGCACGTCCACGAGGCGCTGCTCACGCAGGCCGTCGACGGCGCGGAGCCGGGCTCCGTCGTCGAGGTCCTGCAGAAGGGCTACCGGCTGGGCGACCTCGTGCTGCGCCCGGCGAGGGTCGTGGTCGCGGAATGAGCCCGTCCCCGTACGAGACGCTGGGCGTCGCCAAGAACGCCTCCGCCGACGAGATCAAGAAGGCCTACCGGAAGCTCGCGCGGCAGCACCACCCGGACGCCAATCCGGACGACAAGGCGGCCGAGGAACGCTTCAAGGAGGTCCAGAACGCCTACGACGTCCTCTCCGACCCGGAGAAGCGCAAGCGGTACGACACGTATGGATCGACGAACGGCCGGCCGGGCCCCGGCGGCGGCTTCGGCTGGAGCGCGGCCGAGGGCTTCGACTTCGGGAACCTCGGCGATCTCGGCGACATCCTCGGGGGCATGTTCGGCGGCGGCCGCGGCGTGCGCGCCGAGCCGCGGGGCCAGCGCGGCAACGACGTCGACGTGCAGGTGAACCTGTCCTTCGAGGACGCGCTGCAGGGGGTCGAGACGAAGATCCCGGTGACGCTCGAGCTCGCCTGCCACACGTGCCACGGCTCGGGCGCGAAGCCCGGGACGGCGCCGACGGTGTGCCCGCAGTGCGGCGGCCGCGGCGTCGTCGCCGAGAGCCAGGGGTTCTTCTCCCTGTCGCAGCCGTGTCCGCGCTGCCGCGGGAACGGCACGGTGATCGAGGATCCCTGCCCGACCTGCCGCGGCACCGGCCGCGAGCGCCGCACGAAGCGCTACACGGTGAAGATCCCCGCGGGCGTCAAGGACGGCTCGCGGATCCGCCTCAAGGGCAAGGGCGAGGCGGGGTGGGGCGGGGCGCCGGCCGGCGACCTCTACGTCGTCACACGCGTCGAGCCGTCGAAGGTCTTCACGCGCCGCGGCGACGACCTCGTGGTCGAGGTGCCCGTGTCGTACGCGGACGCCGCGCTCGGGACGAAGGCGAGCGTGCCGACCCCCGACGGTCCGGTGCAGGTCAAGGTGCCGTCCGGATCGCAGGACGGCAAGCTGCTGCGGGTCAAGGGCAAGGGCGCACCGAAGCTCAAGGGCGGCGGCCGCGGCGACGTGCTCGCCCGGCTGAGGATCGAGGTGCCGAAGAAGCTGTCGAAGCGCGAGCGCGAGCTGCTCGAGGAGCTGAAGAAGGCGTCCGCATGACCACCCAGGAGTACCAGCGCCCGCGCTACATGATCTCGGTCGCCGCCGAGCTCGTCGGGATGCACCCGCAGACGCTCCGGATCTACGAGAACAAGGGACTCATCCGGCCCGGGCGGACGCCCGGCGGGACGCGCCTCTACTCCGAGCACGACCTCGACCGGCTTCGGCTGATCCAGCGGCTGACCACTGAGCTCGGGCTCAACCTGGCCGGCGTCGCGCGCGTGATAACGCTCGAGGACGAGCTCGCGCAGATGCGCGCGCGCTTCGACCGCCTCGAGGCGGAGATGCGCGCCGCGATCGACCAGGTGCACCGCCAGTACCGGCGTGACCTCGTGGTCTACCGCGAGGATGCGCCGTTTCCCGCCAGGAGGGCGAACTAGAGATGGACTTCAGCAAGCTCACGATCAAGTCGCAGGAGGCGGTCGCCGTCGCGCAGGAGCGCGCGCGCCGTCTCGGCAACCCCGAGCTCTACCCCGAGCACCTGCTGCTCGCGCTGCTCGACCAGGACCTTCCGCGCACGCTCGTCGAGTCGCCCGACGAGCTGCGCGCCTCGGCCGAGGAGCAGCTGTCCCGCAGGCCGCGGATCGAAGGCGGGCAGCAGCAGCCGGCGATGTCGTCGGCTCTCTCGAAGGTGCTCGACCGCGCGTTCGACGAGGCGAGGAAGCTCGAGGACGAGTACGTCTCCACCGAGCACCTCCTGCTCGCGCTCGACGTCGTCCCGCGCGACCAGCTGCTCGCGAAGATCCGGGAGGTCCGCGGCGGCCAGCGCGTCACGTCGCAGGACCCCGAGGGCACCTACCAGGCGCT
>Ga0070741_10013088_pt1 | contig 14772 bp, 9 predicted proteins | sample Coa_R1_4_FD_66440 | JGI IMG/M metagenome (GOLD analysis project Ga0070741, IMG submission 66440) | Surface soil microbial communities from Centralia Pennsylvania, which are recovering from an underground coalmine fire - Coalmine... | ecosystem: Environmental > Terrestrial > Soil > Unclassified ...
CGATCGCGCCGGGCGGCCTCGCGCTCGGCGCGCCGCCGGCCGCTCACATCCCGGAACACGACGGCGGCCCCGACCCGCCGCCCGTCGCGGGCGATGATGGGGGCGATGCGGTCGTCGACGGGTGTTTCGCGCCCGTCCTTCGAGACGAGGAGCCTGTCCGAGGGCAGCGCGGCGGGCGCGCCAGTGCGCAGCACGGCCTCGATCGGGATCTCCATGCGCCGTCGCGTCCGCTCGTCGAGGAGCCGGAAGACCTCCTCGAGCCGGTGGCCGGCCGCCTCACGGTCGGACCAGCCCGTCAGCCTCTGAGCGGCCGGGTTGAGGTGTGTCACGCAGCCGTCCGCATCCGTCGTGATGACGCCGTCGCCGATGCTGGCCAGCGTGACCCGGAGCTGGTCCTCGGACTGCGCGACGCGATCGGCGAGCCGCCGCCAGGCTTCGTTCAAGCCGCTGACGAGCGCGCCCGTCGCGAGGAACAGCCACATGGCCACCGGCTGGCCCGGCGCCGTGATGGCAAGACGCGGCCCGGACCAGCGCGCCTGGGCGATGGAGACGCCGGCGGCCGTGGCAGCGAGCCCAGGACCGATGCCGCCGATCCAGGCGCTCAGCGCGACCGCTGGGTAGAAGGTGGCGAAAGGATGCGCGGCCCCGAGCGCGGGCGCGAGCAGGAGACGGAGGATCGTTGCGGCCGCGACCGCGGCGAGCGCCAGGCCGTAGCGGAAGCGGGGCGAGAGCCGGACGGCTTGCTCCGTCAGGCGGCGAATTTCTTCTCCAGGCGTCCTCAACATGCGCCCGAGCCGAACGCAGAACAGCTGACGGGCCCGAATCCGGCGGCGCCGCACGAATGGACCACAGAGCGGCGCCTCGATGAGCTTGGCCGAGCGGGCGGCGCGCTCATTCTATCAATCAGCGGCCGGATCCGATCGCCCGGTGTCGAGCCGGGACCCAGTCCTTCTGCAGCCGCCCTCATGCGGCTCGCTCGCTGCACCGCCGTCCGAAGCCGCGTGGCTCGAGCGGGGGAGTCCGCAGCGCGACCGCCTCGACCGTCAGCGATCCGCCGCGCTGGGGCGAAGCGCCGCGTGTCAAGCCTCGCAAGGCTGGTACAGGCGACGCGAACTTGCTGGGATCTCGAACGTGCAAGCGTCCGGAGATCGATCGGCTGAGGTTCGTGGTAACCTGAGCCGCCCGAAGTCCCCCAGCAGCGGCGAGGAGCGGGGCCCGCCTGTATGCGCCCAGTGCGTCAAGAGCGTCTTCCGATTCTGGTCGGCCGCGTGATTCGCGTGCGCCCGCGCGCCGACGGTGGCTGGCGCATCCGGCTCGCCGAGACCGGCGGTGCGCTTGCAGCAGCCGAGATTCCTCCGTCCCGTCCGCTGCCGCTGCCGCCGGTCGGGGCCCGCATCCTGATGCGGGGCCGGCTGCGCTACGACGAGGCGCACGCGTGGTACGCGGTGGATCCGCTCGACGCCTGGGTGGCCGTCATGCCTGTGGTTTCTTGGGGCTCGCCGCCGCCTGATGCGCCTCCCCTTCGCCGCGCGCGCCGCGCGTCCGGCGGCGCGCAGCGATGGTGATGTTGTTCTGCACGTCGGCCACGGCCGGAATCGCCCAGGCGATCTCACCGACGTCCCGTTTGAGCCGCTTGTTGGGCACCGAGCCCGTCAACGTCACGCGGCCGCCCTCGCACCGTACGTCTACTTCGCCGGCGCCCTGCAGCCATTCGAGCGCGTCGTAGAGGAACTCTTCCACCTCCTGGTCGTTGGTGGGCCCCATCGGCTGGCCGCGCCTGACGGCAATCGAGGCGAGCAGCGCGCCGACGCTGACCGGCTGTGCAATCTCCGGCGCGAGGTAGGCGCCTGCGGCGAACCCGCCGCCCATGAGCGGGGTGGTCAGCAGGCCCGCCCCGGGTATCTGCGGTCCCGTGAACGTCGTCATCGGCAAGCTGTTCATGCCGTAGCCCTCCATGGGTGCCGATCCGGCGGCCTGTGGGCCCTGCTGGCCGGACGCCCCGAGCGCGCCGGAGCCGCCGCGAACGGGCGCGGGCGTCAGCGGCGTCCAGCCCGAGGGCGGCGCCGGAAGCGGCAGTCCCGGCCAGATCTGCGAGCCGAACAAGGGTTCGATCATCGATGCCCTCCTCAAAGCTGCGATTCTGCTGCAGCGCCCGAACACGCGGCCCGCGGGCTGCGAGGCTCGCGGGCCGCGGCGTGGTCCGATGCGCAAGCCGCTGCTACATCACGTGCTGCTGGCCCGCAAAGGAGCCGGCGATCGACGGGGCCTGGAGGTACGGAAGAAGGCCGCCCCCGAGGGCCTGGCCCATGAGCGGTGCGCCCAGCGGCCCGAGCTGCTGGAGCTGCTGGAGCTGCTGGAGTTGCTGCGGGATGTACTGGATCAGCTGCTGGAGCTGGTGCAGCTGCGCAGGCACGAGCTGCAGCAGCTGCTGAATCTGCTGCTGCTGGAGCGACTGGAGCTGGAGCACCTGTTGCAGCTGCTGCGGCACGATCGAGAGCGCCTGCACCAGCTGCTGCAGCGGATGCGCGAACGCCTGCCCGTACGCGCCGAACCCCTGGCCGGTCGCCGGCACCAAACCCCACGGCGTCTGCTGGAGTGGCAGGGTCGCCGACGTTCCAATTCCGAGCGTTCCAAGCGGACTGGTCATCGTTCCTCCTTGCGGATAGGCATCGTTGGTCGTTCGCTCCCGCGGGCATCGCGGGCGGACGGCCGGCGATGGGCGACGTGGCGCGCCGCTCGGGCCCTGGCAGGGCCGATGCCGTCGGGATCGACGGCCGGTGAGACTCGCGGCTCGCGTTCACTCAAGCGCCAGCCCCGCGCGCCGGCGGGGCGCATGTCGCCGCTGATTGTCGGCTGTGAACGTCGCCCTGGGAGTCGCAACCCCTGTACCATGCGAGATCACCGGGGAAACGGAGAAAACGCGCGGCCGCGGATCACGGACGAGTCCGCTCGGACTGCACCCGTGAAGGACCCGTGTAGCGCCGTGCATCAGGTGTCCGCGGCGAGATAGCCGCGGGAGGCGTTCCTGTTCGCGTGCAGGAGGCGTCTTGTGCGCGGGGCGATGGGACGGTGTTCGTCGCAGGCGCGGCTCAGGGCGCGAGCGCGGCCGGAACTCTGCGCCCCGAATCAGGAAGGCGTGGAATCGTCGTGCTCGTGCGCGCGTATGGACGCCTGATACCCCAGCCATGAGCTCCATCCGGTCAGCGTGCGGATGTACTGCGCGCGCTCGTACGCGCCTGGCGCCTCGACTTTTGCCATGCTGAGCCGTCCGCGAATCTCGTCCACGTGGCCGAAGCGCAGCGACTCCATCCACCGGCGCAACTCTTCGCGCATCACCGTGAAGTACGACGGGCCGTGGCGCAGAACGGCCGAGACGAGCTGGACTGCGTCCGCCCCGGCGAGAATCGCCTTGAGGCCGTCGTTCGGCGTGGCCACGCCCCCGGTCACGGCGAGCGAGCAGCGAACGCGCTGATGGAGGATCGCGACCCAGCGCAGCCGCAGCAGCAGCTCGACGCTCGTCGACAGCTCGAGGTGCGGCCACACGGCCATGTGGCGCGTGTCGATGTCTGGCTGCAGGAACCGGTTGAAGACGACGAGCCCGTCTGCACCGGCCCGGTCGAGCTCGCGCGCGAGATGGGCAAAGGCCGTGAAAAACGGCGACAGCTTCACCGCAATCGGCAGGCTGAGCTCGCGGCGAAGCTCCTGCACGATATCCCTCAGATTGCGCTCGACCATCGCCGACGACTGCTCGGGATCCGTGACGACGGCGTACATGTTGAGCTCGAGCGCGTCGGCGCCGGCCTGCTCGATCGAGCGTGCGAAGGTCAGCCACGCCTCGGCCGTCGTGCCGTTGAGCGAGGCGATCACGGGAATGTCGAGCGCGTCTTTCAGCTGCCGGACGTGTTCGAGGTACTCATCAGGGCCGAGCGCATAGGCCTCCGGGGGCGGGAAATAGGAGAGCGCCGCGGCAAACGCAGGGTTCGTCGGATCCATGTGGTGAATCCGCCCCGACTCGGCCTGCGAGATCTGCTCTTCGAAGAGCGAATGCACGACGAGGGCGGCGCACCCGGCGTCCTCGAGCCGACGGGCGGTATCGAGGCTGTCGCCGAGCGGCGAGGCGCCCGCCATGAACGGGTTGTCGAGCGCCAGCCCGAGGTACTTCGTCGAGAGGTCGATCGATGCCATGGTTGGCTCCCCCCGGAGCACGCGGCCCCTGTTGAGGCTTCGAGCAAGAGGCGCACCACACGCGCCGCCGACCCGGACCCGCGCGGCCACGGATTCGCGCGGCGCCGCCCCCTGCGCCGCCGGAATGCCGTCGCGCAGGCCGACGAGCTGCCGGCATTCCGCCGCCATGGCTCCGGAATTTTTCGCGCCGTTTGGCCGAGCCTTTGCGTAAGCTGGAGCGGGACGAGCGCTTATGAGACCAGGTTTTTTCGTCCGGCTTCTCGTCAACGCGGCGGCGCTCTGGGTTGCCACGCGGCTCGTGCCGGGCGTCGAGTACAGCGGCGGCTGGCTCCCCATCCTTGGCGTCGCCCTCGTGTTCGGCGCCGTCAACGCGGTGGTCGGAAAGGTCGCCCGGATCGTGACGTTTCCACTGATCGTCCTCACGCTCGGGTTATTCCTCCTCGTGCTGAACGGGCTGCTGCTCTGGCTGACGAGCGCCATCTCGGGCGCGCTCGGCCTCGGGTTCCATGTCCGCGGCTTCTGGCCGGCCTTCTGGGGCGCGCTCGTCGTCAGCCTCGTTGCAGCGGTGCTGCACGTGGCCGTGCGCGACGCGGCGCCGCGCAAGGCGTGACCCGTCGAGCCGGGTGCCGATGCGGCCCGGCCCGGCGCCGCCGCCGGCACACGCGGCCGGCGCGCCGGCTCTTAGTGGCGCGGGGCATGCGGACGAGGCGGCGGGCGAGAAGCGCCTGCTGCAGGACAGGAACGTGAGACAGTAGGAAGACGGATGCGGGAGGCCGACCATGGCGCCAAACGAGTTCGAGACACGGGCGATGGGCGATCCGGAAGCGCAGCTCGAACGCAATCTGATCGAGGAGTTCCTTCGATCGCGCGGCCTGGATTGGCACGCGCTGCACGCGCTGCCTGAGGATCAGGCCACGCGTGTGCTGAAGGAAGCGTCGATGTACGCCGCCTCGAAGCTCGCCGAGGTCGAGGCCCGGGCGCACTACGTGCACGAGCTGCACGGGGACGCCGAGAAGCGGTGACGCGACGAAGCGGCGGACCTATGGCTGCGGTCCGGGCGCCGATGCGGTCGTCCAGCGCCATCCGCGGATCGAGGGGAGGTCCTCGCCGTACTGCCGGATGTACAGGCGGTGTTCGGTCAGCCGGTCCGCCAGCGCCTGCTTGACGTAGGCGGCGCGGGCGCCGATCTGCGGCAGTCGATCGACGGCGTCCGAAGCGAGATGGAAGCGATCGAGATCGTTCAGCACCGCCATGTCGAACGGCGTCGTGATGGCCCCCTCTTCCTTGTAGCCTCGCACGTGAAGATTGCGGTGGTTGGTCCGCCGGTACGTGAGCCGATGGATCAGCCACGGGTAGCCGTGATACGCGAAGATGATCGGTTTGTCCCGGGTGAACAGCGCGTCGAAGTCGGCGTCGCTCAGGCCGTGCGGGTGCTCCGACGCGGGCTGGAGCTTCATCAGGTCGACGACGTTCACGAACCGGATCTTGAGCGCCGGCAAGTGCTCACGCAGGAGCGAGACGGCGGCGAGCGCTTCGAGCGTGGGCACGTCGCCGGCCGCGGCCATCACGAGATCGGGCTCCGCCCCCTGATCGGTGCTCGCCCAGTCCCAGATGCCGATCCCTGCGGCGCAGTGGCGCACCGCCTCGTCGATCGGCAGCCATTGCGGCGCCGGATGCTTGCCGGCCACGACGATGTTCACGTAATTGCGGCTGCGCAGGCAGTGGTCCATCACGCTCAGCAGACAGTTGGCGTCGGGCGGCAGGTACACGCGCACGACCTCGGGCTTCTTGTTCATGGCGAGGTCGATGAAGCCCGGATCCTGGTGCGTGAAGCCGTTGTGGTCCTGCCGCCACACATGGCTCGACAGCAGGTAGTTGAGCGACGCAATCGGCCGCCGCCACGGCAGCTCCCGGGCCACCTTCAGCCACTTCGCATGCTGGTTGAACATCGAGTCGACGATGTGCGCGAAGGCCTCGTAGGTGTTGAACACGCCGTGGCGCCCCGTGAGCAGGTAGCCCTCGAGCCAGCCCTGGCACTGGTGCTCGCTCAGCACCTCGAGCACGCGGCCCCGAGGCGCCAGCCATTCGTCGCCCTCGACGGTGCCGGCCTCCCACTGCCGGTTCGTCGCGGCGAACACGGCGTCGAGGCGGTTCGAGACGGTCTCGTCCGGCCCGAAGATCCGGAAGTTGCGGCGATCCTCGTTGGCGGCAATCACGTCGCGGAGAAACGCGCCCAGCACGCGCGTGTCCTCGGCGTCCCGCGCGCCGGGCGCCGGCACGTCGACGGCGTAGCGGCGGAAGTCGGGCAGCCGAAGGTCCCGGAGCAGGATGCCGCCGTTGGCGTGGGGGTTCGCGCCCATCCGGCGGGGCCCGCGCGGCGCGAGCGACGCCAGCTCCTTCCGCAGCGCGCCCGCCTCGTCGAAGAGCTCCTCGGGGCGGTAGCTCCGCAACCACGCCTCGAGCATCGCAAGCTCGGCGGGGTCCGAGGCGGGGGCCGCGAGCGGGACCTGGTGCGCGCGGAACGTCCCCTCGATCCGGAGGCCTCTCGCCGTCTTCGGCCCGGTCCAGCCCTTGGGCGTGCCCAGAACGATCATCGGCCAGCGCGGCCGCCCGCGCGCGCCGTTCGCCCGCGCCTCGTGCTGAATCCGCCGCAAGTCGGCGACGACGCGATCGAGCGCTGAGGCCATGCGCTGGTGCATCGCCGGGGGATCGTCGCCCACGACGAAGTGCGGCTCCCAGCCGCAGCCGCGCAGCAGCTGCTCCAGCTCCTCGCGCGGGATCCGCGCGAGCACGGTGGGGTTCGAGATCTTGTAGCCATTCAGATGCAGGATCGGCAGCACGGCGCCGTCGCCCGCCGGATCGAGAAACTTGTTGGAGTGCCACGCCGTGGCGAGCGGGCCCGTCTCGGCCTCGCCGTCGCCGACGACGCACGCCGCGATGAGATCGGGGTTGTCCAGCACGGCGCCGAACGCATGGCTCAGCGAGTAGCCGAGCTCGCCGCCCTCGTGAATGCTGCCCGGCGTCTCCGGCGACGCATGGCTCGGGACGCCGCCGGGGAACGAGAACTGCCGGAAGAGCGCCGCCAGCCCCGCCTCGTCCTGCGACACGTTCGGATAGATCTCGCGGTAAGTGCCCTCGAGATAAGTGTTGGCGACGACCGCGGGCCCGCCGTGGCCGGGCCCGCAGATGTAGATCATGTTCAGGTCGTACTCGTTGATGATCCGATTGAGGTGGACGTAGACGAAGTTCTGGCCCGGCACCGTGCCCCAGTGGCCGAGGAGCCGGCGCTTGATGTGCGCCGGGCGGAGCGGCTCGCGCAGCAGCGGGTTGTCGAGCAGATAGATCTGCCCCACCGAGAGATAGTTCGCCGCGCGCCAGTAGGCGTCCATGCGCGAGAGGAGATCGGCGGTTGCTGGCATGGCTGTGAGCGTCCGGTCACCTGCCGTCCGGCATCTCTCCCGGTGCGGCGCTGCGCAGCGGGCGCAGCAAGCCGTACGCCAACCTCACGATCATCTGCTCCTCGTCGGTGGGAATCACCCAGACGCGCACCCGCGAGCCCTCCGATGAGATCACGCCGCGCGAGGCCCGGTTGCGCGTGCGGTCGAGCCGGACGCCGAGATGCCCGAGCCCTCCGCAAATCCGCGCCCGCAGGCGGGCCGCCCGCTCGCCGATCCCGCCGCTGAACACGAGCGTGTCCACCCCGTCCAGCACGGCGGCCAGCGCGCCGATCGCCTTGCGGACGCTGTACACGTAGCTCTCGATCGCGAGCGCGCACGCCTCGTCGTACGGCTCCCGCTCGAGGAGCGTGCGCATGTCGCCCGTCGTCCCGGATATTCCCGCCAGGCCCGCTTCTCTGCCGAGGAGCCGCTCCAGCCCCTCGGCGTCCATCGCGTCGTGCCGGGCGATGGAGGTGGCGACGCCCGGGTCGAGATCCCCCGATCTGGTGCTCATCACCACCCCGCCCATCGGCGTGAATCCCATCGTCGTGTCGAGGCTGCGGCCGCGGTGGACGGCTGCGAGGCTCGAGCCGTTGCCCAGGTGCGCGAGCACGACCTTGCCGTCCGCCTCCGGCCCGCCGAGCCGCCGAAGCTCCTCGAGCAGGAACGCGTAGGAGAGCCCATGGAATCCGTAGCGGCGCACCCCCTGCTCGTCGTAGCGGCGGGGGATCGGGAGCCGGCGGGCGACCGCCGGCAGATCGCGATGGAACGCGGTATCGAAGCAGGCGACCTGCGGGACATCCGGCGCCGCCCGGCCGAGCGCGTCGACGAGCATCAACTCGTCGGGCAGGTGATTGGGGGCGAAGCGGACGAGGTCCGCGAGGGCGCCGCGCAGCGCGGGCGTGATGCGCTCGGGCTGCTGGTGCAGGGGACCGCCGTGAACAATCCGGTGGCCGATGGCGGCGAGACGTCCCGCCCCGGCGCGGGCCTCGAGCCAGTCGAGGAGCCGCGGCGCGGCAAGGCGCGGCGGATCGCCCACCGACTCGCGCACCACGGCCTCAGGATGAGCGTCGAAGGTGAAAAGCGCCCATTTGAGGCTCGACGATCCGGCGTTGACCGCGAGCGCCAGCTCCGGGCTGCCCAAGGAGGCCTCGCGCCGCGGCTCAGCGCCGGCGCTCCTCGGCGCGCGCCGCGCTGAGGATGTTCCGGAGGCCGTAATTGCCCTCGTGGCACTCGTACGGCATGACGCGATCGCGCTCGGCGGCGAGCGACATTCCGATCGTCCACGGCCGCGTCCACGTGCGGGGGTCGTCGATCGTCGCCGTCCACGACAGCCGATCCGGGCCGGCGCGGGAGAAGCGCTCCACGACCCGCAGCGTCTCGGGATTGGCGCCGCGGTAGGCGGCCTCCGCCGTGAAGTTCGTGGTCTCGATCACGAGCGTGTCGCCCTCCCACCATCCGCGCGCATCGCCCATGTGCTGCCGGATCCTGGCGCCGGCGTGCGGCCGCCGGTCGAGGGGCACGACCCGCGCCTCATGGATGATCTCGTACGTGATGACGACGTAGCCGGGCGCCTGCACGATCTCGTACGTGTTGCCGTACATGACCGGAATCATCGATCCCGGGATGCTGCGCGAGATGCACCGGTCCAGCAGGCTCAGGTCCTCGGGGCCGTCGAAGGGGCCGCCCAGGAAGCTGCTACGCGCGCGGCCGGCCGCGCGGGCGCGCGCGGCGCCCTCCGGCGTGAGCGGCGGAATGCGGCCGTCGGGCGGGTCGATCACGAGCCACGCCTGAGCGCTCGCCTCGACGTGCAGGTTCTGGACCCACCACGCGTCGGGCCCGCGCACCCGCCCGCCGGGCAGTGCGGCGATCACCTGGTCGAGCTGGGCCCGCCGGATCGCGGCGAGCTCGGGGCCGGTGATGTCCTCGAGCCGCCGCCCCCGCAGCTCGTCGGGCCGCTCGAGCGGCGTCGTGTAGGCGTTGCCGTTCGAGTACGTGCCCTGCAGATCGGGATCGCCCCACGGCGTGCGCGGCGCGCGGGACGCGGATCGGCCCGCGTGCTGCGCGGCGGCGAGCGGCGCCGCCACGGCGAGCGTGGCGGCGAGTGTCCAGCATCGTGCGCCCGCCATGGCGAGTATTGTCGGACATTTCCAGGCCAGATGCGCCGTGAACGCACGGCGACCGGCGCGGCGCCGGCTCAGCCGTGGAGAAGCCGGGCTACTCTCCGACCGCCCGCGGAAGCTCCCCCTCCGGCGCCATGGAACAGGACGCCTCGGCCTGGCCGGCGGGGCGGGTGCGGCCGGGCGCGGCGGGCGAGCCCTCCCAGCGCGTGAAGGGCGGCACGCGCTCGCCCTTCGCCACGAGCGTCAGCGGCCCGAGCTCGGCGCCCTCGCCCACCTCCGCGCCGTAGAGAATCGTCGTCCGCGCGCCGACAACGGCGCGGGCGCCGATGTCGACGAGGCCGATCTTCATGACGCGATCTTCGAACAGGTGCGTCTGCGGGCCCGACCAGGCGTTCAGCTCGGCGCCGTCGCCGATGCGGACGCAGTCGAACTCCGTGAAGTCGGTGGTGTTCAGATACACGCCGCGGCCGATGCGGACGCCGAGGAGCCGCAGCGCCCACGGCAGGAGCGGTGTGCCGCGCAGCGGGTCGAGCAGATTGGGCACGGCGAGCGTCTCGTACAGGTTCGTGACGGCTTCGCTCAGCCACACGAACAGTGTCCACATGGGCGCGGCGCGCGGGCGGTAGCGCCCGATGAGCACCCACTTGAGCGCGGCCACGAGGAGAAACGACCCGACGCCGTACGCGCAGCCGGCCGCGGCGAGCGCGGCGGCTGCTTCGAGACCCCATTCGTGCGCCGCGAGCGGCATCACGAGCCGGACGATGAGGTAGCCGGATGCGATGATGACCGACAGCGGCAAGACGATCCGCAGCGCCTCGACGAGGCCGCGTGCGCTCTGGCGCGCCAGCGACGGCCGGAAAGTGAGGGCGTCGGGGAATCCGGCGACGCGCTCGCGCGAGGGAAGGAGCACCGGCGGCGACCCGATCCAGGTCTGGCCCGGCGCGACGCGACCGCCGAGCGGCGCCTTCGTCTGCACGCCGACAAGGACCTCGTCGGGCAGGTCCGCCCCGTCCGGGACGTACGCCCCGTTGCCCACGAACGTGCGATTGCCGAGGCGCGTGGGCTTGAGCGTCATCCAGCCGCCGCGCACCTCCTCGTCGCCGAGCATCGCCGCGTCGCCGACGAAGCTCTCGTCGCCGATGCTGAGGAGCTCCGGAATCATGCCTTCGGCCGTCGAGATTTCGGCGCGGCGGCCCACCCTCACGCCGAGGCCGCGCAGCCACAGGGGCGTGAAGACCGAGGCGTAGAGCCCGTGCAGCACCCGGACGCTGAGGTCGAGGATGAGCGAGATCGTCCGCTGCCGCCAGAACGCCAGGCTGTGGACCGACCACACGCCCGCCGCCTGGCGCGGGAGCACCCACCGCAGCCCCGCCGTGAGGAGCATCGTGATGCCGACGAGCAGAAGGCTGGCGGGCATCGCGAGCAGGAAGAAGAGTCCGAACGTGCCGAGCGGGCCGATCGTCGAATCGAAGACGTTCCACGTGTGCTGATCGAGCCAGTCGATCAGCATGAACGCCGGGAACGTCGGCAGGAAGAAGAGCACCGAGATGGCGATCGCGATCGAGCCCGACAGCAGGGCGAGCGCGGCCGCCCGCGGGGTCGAGACCCTGGGACGAGGCGGCAGCGGATCCTGCTGGACGTCTGCCGGGCGGGCCGGCGCGCCGTCCCAGACCGCATCGTCCGGCACCGCCTGTCCGGAGGCGAGCGCCGACAGTCCGCACAGGCGGGCGCGGCGCCCGATTGAGGTGTGGTCTTCGAGCACGGCGTACGAGTCGACCGTGCAGTCGCGTCCGAGATGCACCGGACCGATCACGAGCAGGCCGCCTTCGACGCGTACGTTCTCGATGTTGACGAGCTTGTGAAGGGTCGCGCCGTCCTCGACCGTCAACAGCTCGGGGGCGGCGACGGTGACCGCGTCGATGATCACCTCGCGTCCAATTCGCGCGCCGAGCGCCCGCAGATAGAGTGGCATCCACCGCGTGGACGCGATGAGCGCGAGGTCGGGCAGCTCGGCGAAGCGCGTCGCGAGCCACCAGCGAAAGTACGTGAAGCCCCAGAGCGGAAAACGACCCGTGCGGAGCCGCCCGGTCAGCCGCTTGCCGGCAATGGCCACGCCGAAGGCGGTGAGCCGCGCCGCCACGAATGCCGCCAGCGACCAGGCAACGGCGCGTCCGATGCTGTCGCCCTCGCTGCCCGTGAAATAGTGGTAGGCGAAGAACGGGGCGAGCCAGTCGGCCATGTGCAGCAGGACGAAGAACGGCGCGGCAAGCGCCTGCGCGATGCCGCACAGGACTCGCCGGCGCGGCGGCACGGCCGCGCCGCGCACGGCCGCGGCCGCCGGCGCGCGGCGCACGCGCGCCATCGCCCGGGCGATGTCCTCCAGCCGGCGCGCGCGATAGACGTCCTGCACGCCGAGCGAAGCGTAGCGGCCGTCGGCGCGGAGCGCGGAGACGAGCCGCGCTGCGAGCAGCGAATGGCCGCCGAGATCGAAGAAAAAATCCGCCTCGGGCCGGAGGACCGCCCCCGGGAGGAGCGCGCCGAGCGCGCTGTAGAGCGCCTGCTCGTCCTCGGTCCGCGGCTCTACGCACGCCGCAGCCGTCCCGCCCGCGGCCAGCGGGATCGTGCGGAGCGCCTGGTAGTCGATTTTTCCGGAGACGAGGCGTGGAAGGTCGGCCACCACCTCGATGTGCCCCGGCATCATGTAAGCCGGCAGCCGGGCCGCGAGGCTCCGGCGGAGCGCGACCGGGTCGAGCGCTTCGTGCGGTCGCGGCGCGGCAAAGGCGACGATCTGGTCGACCCCTTCGACGCGCCGCACCACCGCGGCCGCGGCCGCGACCCCCGCCTGCTCACCGAGAGTGGCCGCAATCTCGGCCAGCTCGATGCGATAGCCGCGAATCTTCACCTGGGAGTCGGTCCGCCCGAGCCAGCGGATGCGGCCGTCCTCGTCGATGCGCGCCAGATCCCCCGTGAGATACATCCGGGACTCGGCTGGCCCGCCGGCCGCCGGATTGTCGACGAACCGCGCGGCCGTCAGGTCGGGCCGCCCGACGTAGCCGATCGCCAGGCCCGGTCCGAAGACGCAGAGCTCGCCCGCTTCGCCGATCGCCGCCGGCCGCCGCGCCTCGTCGACCACGAGCAGTCCGAAGTTGGGGAGGGGCGCGCCAATCGTGACCGGTGCGCCCGGACGAAGCTCGTCGATCGTGGCCGTCACCGTGGCCTCGGTGGGGCCGTAGCTGTTGAACAGCCGGCGGCCCGGCCGCGCCAGCCGATCGACGAGCGCCTCAGGGCAGGCCTCGCCGCCCAGGTTGATGATCCGGAGCGTCGGCAGCGGATCGTCGATCAGCCCCATCACGGTCGGCACGGCGTGCACGACTGAGATCCGCTCGCGCGCCCATACCGCAGGCAGCCGGTCAGGGTCGGCGACGAGATCGGCCGGCGCGATCCAGACCGTCGCTCCCACGAGGTACGAGATCCAGATCTCCTCGAGCGACATGTCGAAGGCCAGCGAGAAGCCTTGGTAGACCCGGTCGGCGTCGGTGACGCCGAGCACGGTGTTCTCGCTGCGCAGGAGATGACAGATGCTGCGATGGCTGATCGCGATGCCCTTCGGGGCTCCCGTCGATCCGGAGGTGTAGATCACGTAGGCCGGATCGTCGGGGCTGGCCGGACACGCGCCGGCGGCCTCGGCGGCGGACGCGTCGGGGTGGCCGAGCCGCAGATCCTCGATGGCCCAGACGGGGACCGGCAGCGGCGACAGCCGCGGCAGCCACGCGCGGCATGACACCACTCCAAGGGCGCCCGCCGAGACGAGACAGCCGGCGACGCGTTCGATCGGCGCCTCGGCGTCGAACGGCAGCCAGGCCGCGCCGCTCCGCGTGATGCCCGCCTGCGCGATGAGGGCATCGGCCCCACGCGGGAGGAACAGTCCCACGACTTGGCCCGGCCGTGCGCCGCAGGCGGCGAGGTTGCCGGCCACGACCCGGCTGGCGGCGTCCAATTGGCGATAGGTGAGGTGCTCGCGACCGCAGATGACGGCTGGATGATCGGGGCGGCGGGCGGCCGTGTCGGCCAGAATATCCGCGAGGCGCTCGTCACGAAGCAAGTCCGGCCGCGATGGTCCCCGGAGGACCGCCGGGCGGGCACCTTGATCGGCCGGCGGGCGCAGGCGACGCGTCACACGAGTCGGGTGCGCAGGCCGATCCCGGCCGGGGCGGCGATGGTCTGGCGCGGTGTCCGGTTCACCAAGGGAGAGACACTGCAGGGCGGAGGCACGTGAGCGGGCATCGGGTCGCGCCCGGTTCCGCGCACACCATCTACTGTACAACGGACCGACCCGTACCGCCGCGGCGGCGCGCGGCCGCGCGCGGATGCCCGCGCGGCGCCGGGCCACGTGCTCGATCAATAATTCGATGAGGCTGTCTGGGAAGTCTCCGGAGATCACCTGAACTGGTTCTTACGCCCTTCAGATGGCAGTGACGCTGGAGCAGACGATAGGGCGGCGGTCCGGGGCACGCCGGCGCGGGAGGCTTGGGGTGCGCCTCGCAGCGGGCATTGTCGCGGCGCTCGCGACCGCGGTCGGTCTCGCCGCGGCCGGCTGCACGGGCAACAGCACGACCGCGCCCACGCAGACGACGACCGACAACACGCCTTCGATCACGCTCACTGGCTACAACCCGTCGCGCGTCGCGACGATGCTGCAAATCGGCCAGACTCAGCAGTACCAGCTGTCGCTCACGACCATCAACGGCGTCGGTCAGCCGCAGCCAGCTGATCTCGTCGTGACTTGGACGTCGAGCAACCCGGCCGTTCTCTCGATCGACAGCAATGGGAACGCCACCGGCCTGGCCAGCGGGTTCTCGACGATCAAGGCGACGGCCACGACCGGCCAGACGGCGTCGCTGACGGTCCAGGTCGTCCCGGTCTACCAGGGCGCCTGGATCGGCCATGTGAGCGTCGTGGGCTGCACCGACCTGGCCGGATTCGCCGCCAACGGGTACTGTGCGCGGGTGCAGGGGCAATTGCAGCCG
>Ga0070741_10013089_pt1 | contig 14770 bp, 13 predicted proteins | sample Coa_R1_4_FD_66440 | JGI IMG/M metagenome (GOLD analysis project Ga0070741, IMG submission 66440) | Surface soil microbial communities from Centralia Pennsylvania, which are recovering from an underground coalmine fire - Coalmine... | ecosystem: Environmental > Terrestrial > Soil > Unclassified ...
TACTGCCTCGGTCGTTCCCTTTGTGTCTTCGCGAATCACGTTCTCGAGGATTACCGCGTTGCTGGGCTGGCGGACGGCATAGTAAGGCTCCGCGGTGACAATCAAAGCAAATGCCTGAAGGTCTGTGGTGACATTCAGCTTGCTGCGATGGTTGCCGCCAAGCAGGACTTCACCGAGGTTGACCGCGCGTCCTTCGGGCGAAATCGCCCACAGGACGTAAGTCAGATACTCGTTTCCGAAGGTGTTCGGTTTCTGGAGATTGCCGAATTCCGCATCGATCGCAATGGAACCTCTCTTGCTGTTGATCTCGGCCATGCCATTGGCAGCGGGCATCAGGTCCGTCCCCGCGAAGTCCAGCTTTGAGGAGCCGCTGCGATGTTGATAGTTGACCGCCTTCACGCTGCGGCTGATGACAGTTACGCGAAAAGTGGGCGTCGCGCTCATCGGCTCGAGGGTGCGGGTTGTTTGAGGATTGGCCTGAGCACATGCGCTTACACTGATCGTAATTCCGACAGCGAGCAAAAGACTATTCTTCAAAATATCTCCTTCAGGAAAGATCCTGCGGACGTTGCCGCGGTTCGGCCTGCGGTTGGTTGAAGGTGTGTCGGTGGACGCTACCTGTTCTTCCGTTGCTTATGTGCCGACATGGATCCGCGCAAGCGAGTGGAAGAGCCCGAACACGTTGAGCAGCCACAGAACTACGGCGATGACCACAACGCCGTTGAGGATTGACTTGATCGATCCCTGCATGGGAATGAAGCGATTCACCAGCCACAGCAGGACACCCACCACGACCAGAACTTCGAGGAGTTGAATTAGAGGCATATGTTGTGATCTTCCTTTTCTCGGGCTACCCCCATCCGCCTGGAGGCTTCGTCCTGTTTTCGTTTTTCGGGAATTCCTTAGGGTCGAATCGTGTTCAGCGGAGGATTCGCGGCATGCGCACGGGTGAAGAGCGCTGATTCGCTGGATGTGGCCTCGGAGGGGTGACCTGACCGGACACAAACCCAGCGACCGAGATACAGGAGCAGCGACTCAGCAGTCGCGACTCCATCTACACACTCAGAAGATGATTAAGAATGACAGGGTGCGGGGTTCGCGTCTGAGCAAGATAGCTCACATTTCAGGCATTGGGATTGCGAGGCGCGAAAGCTACAAACGAGGGCGACCCCGAAGTCATGCGGTTGCAGAGTTCCAGGTTCTAACAATCCTGCGCTCGCTGGCGGCGTTCGCAAGTTCCATTGACATCGAGCCAATCAAGCAGCGATCGCACGCTGGCCCGAGCCAGGGCAATGGAGCAATCTGCCGCGCCATAATAGATGTTTAGCGTATCGCCATCGGCGTCCATGGTGTATCCACAGGGGAAGACGACGTCGCGCACGTCGCCGTGACGTTCGTATTCCGCTTCTGGCCCGAAGATCCACGAATCTCCTCGCAGCAGGCACTTCTCTGGATTCTCAAGATCGAACAGAGCCAAACCCAAGCGATACAGACAGCCCGAAGGCGTGTGGCGCACACCGTGGTAGAACACGAGCCATCCTCTGGAAGTCTCGATGGGCGGGGGAGACAGCCCGATCTTGTTCGCGTCCCACCAGGCGCCACGGCGGGCCTCCAGCATGAGCCGATGCCTGCCCCAATAGCGCAGGTCGGGAGAATAAGAGATCCACATGTGGGACCCGAGGGTAGTCATGGGACGATGAATCAGCGCCCAACAGCCGTCGATTCTGCGAGGCAGAAGTGCGGAGTCTTTGTCATCTGGCGGCATGATTACCCCGTACCGTTCGAAGATGCGGAAGTCTTTGGTCAGAGCCAGAGAAACGCCGGGACCGCCGCGCGAATAGGAAGTGTAGGTGATGACGTATTGCTGCAGTTCGGGGACGAACGTGATGCGAGGATCCTCAATGCCCCAGATTTCTTCCGGAAACTCCTTCGGACTGGGCATCAAGGTCGGTTCGCTGTCGATGTGCCATCCGTCGGAGCCATTCTTAGAGCGAGCGGCGCAAAGATGGGACAGGCCGCGGCGATCCTCGACGCGGCAAAGCAGCAGGGTGGTGCCATCCGCAAGCAGCGTCGCACCCGCATTGAACACACTATTGATAGGGTATGGCCAGTCCTTGCTCGTCAGTATTGGATTGGTGGGGTGGCGAAGAAGGAGTGGCTCGATGCGAGTGCTCAAAAGGCTCATAGATGTGTTTGTTGGCATGGTCATGACACGCTGTCCACTGGTTCAGGCTCCTGCAGAGATCGCATTTCGAGGAGTGCCATCAAGAACGACAGCGTTGATTCAGCTCCCTGGTTCTCATTGGCGCGTTCGGGATGCAGGCCGTCTCGGCAGCCCCCGGTAACAGAATCATAAACAGGAAGCTGCAGGTCGTTGTCACCCAGGAACCAGTTGAAAGCCGACCAGGCTTCGTTGCGCCAGCGGCTGTCATTCGTTACGCGGTAAGCTTCCAGGCAAACCGAGACGGCGCCGGCGGCTTCGAGCGGTTGCTGATCAAAGCGGGCTCTCTGGCCATTCTGGCGATAGAAGCCTTGCGATCCGATGGGCACAAAGTGCGAGTTGATTTCGCAGTGTTGGATTTTTGACAACCAGTCCAGCGATTCCAATCCAGCGGCAACCATACGGTCATCCGAACATGCTGAGCCCGCGAGCAGCATGGCTTGAGGTAGCCTGGCGTTTCCATATGCCAGAACGTTCTCGAACCACTTCCAATCGGGAGTGCGGATCGACTGATACATCTCAAGCAGTCGGTGACTGAGGGCGGATCTCACTTTTTGCGCATCGCGATCTCCGGGATACGAATCGAGGTATTCCTGAATTCCGAGCAGGGTATAGGCCCAGGCACGCGGACTGCTGAATTCCAGTACCGCGGGAAGAGAAAACTCGAACAAGCGTCCGGCGGCGCCCCTCAATCCCTGATCCTGGGACCGGCCTAACACAGTCCCTAGCCCCCACAGCGCGCGCCCGTGAGCGTCTTCGGAGCCCACCGCTTCGTTCCACCGGCGATCGTAACGGAGAAAGTTCCTGAATCTGCCTTTTGCGGGATTGAAGGCATGCTCCAGGAACGATAGATAGAGGCCCGCGGAATTTGCATCCGCTGAGGCGGATTTCCAAACCTGGCTCTTCTGCGGCTGGGCTTTTTCTAGATACTCAAGCTGCACCGAGAAAATAAGAGCGCGGGCGTTATCGTCCGTGGTATAGCCCTCTCTGCGGTTTGGGATCGTAAAGATTGAGTGCTGCAGCATTCCGGTGTCATCCGTCATCTGATGCAAGTGACCGAGTTTCAATTCCGGCAATTGATCCAGTGATTTTCCAGTCATCCGGGCCGAGAATTGGACCTTGGGACTTTCCATGCGATCGCTGCGCACCCGCGAGAAGCTTTCCATGTACCCTTGGGCGACTCGTTTCCAGACCATCTCCCGTGAGAAGAGATAAGCGCGCTTGCGCATGGCGTGGCGAATCGCCGGCGTGTCCAGGAGTTCAATGGTCTTGTGCGCGATCGCATCGGGATTCTGGAACGGCACCAGGGCCCCTCTGCGGTCGTCCAACAACTCGATCGCGTGCCAATACGGAGTCGAGATGATCGCCTTGCCCGCGCCTAATGCATAGGCAAGCGTGCCGGACACTACCTGCGCCTCATGGCGGTAAGGAGTGATGTAAATGTCGGCAGCGCCAATAAACTCAACCATCTCCTCGGGAGTGACGAAGCGGTTGTGGAAGATCACTTGCGACTCCACCCCGACCTCCTTCGCCAAAGCCTGCAAGCTGGCTCGATACGTGTCTCCCTCGCGACGCAGGACGTGAGGATGAGTCGCACCCGCGACGACATAGGCAACATTCTTATGTTTAGAGAGTATCTGCGGCAGCGCTCGAATTACATTTTCGATTCCCTTGTTTGGTGAAAGCAGGCCAAACGTCAGGAGTACAGCCTTGCCTTCCACGCCAAAGCGGTCCTTGTAAAAATTGGGGTCCAGGAATGGCAGGTCAGGAACACCATGCGGCACCATGTCGATCTTGCTGCCGGGCACCTTAAAGATTTCCTGCAGGAATTGAGACGACAGCTGGCTCATGACAATGAGGCGGTCGGACAGTTCGGCGATCTCTTCCATGACCATCAGCTGGCTGGAATCTGGTTCGCGAAGAACTGTATGCAGCGTCGTGACCACGGGCATCTTCAAGCCACGCAGCAGATGCAAAATGTGGCTTCCTGCTGGACCACCGAAGATTCCATATTCGTGTTGCAGGCACACCATATCGATGTTGTTGAAGTTCAGGAATTCAGCAACTTCCTGATAGGACCTCACATCGTCCTGGGCTAACGACCATCTCACCCGCGCGGGATAGTCGTACCCTTCTACGGTATCGTTGACCGGGAGCGCCAGCAGTCGAGCCGTCCCGTACTCTGCGGAAATGGCGTTGCACAGGTCGGTGGTGAAAGTGGCGATTCCACAATGCCGCGGAAGATAATTCCCGATCACCGCAATACGACTGGGGAGGGATGGTTTGGATTGCAGCCGGGGCACTACTGCCCCTTGCACTCTGGGCGGGGAATTGACCACTCTCAGGAGGGGCTTAGATAGCACCGTGTTAGTTACTGACATTGTTTCCTTGGCTTCGATAAACACCGGTGCCGAAGGGCCTGGTGCCACATGGGCCCGCGAGCATTGCCAGCGCTGGTTTGGAATAGGCTCTCGTCAGTATTCAGCAAAGGTGGGTTGCAAACTGATCACTATTGACCATCTAAATCGCGTCGGATCACGCATTGTGTAGAAATGAAGGCCAAACAGAAACTGGCGCTGGCGGTGCGTTGCCCCACGTGCGGCGCGAAACCGGGCGAAAAATGCGAGCTTAGCACAGGCCTACCCCGCACGGAACCGCATCGAGACCGGCGCTTAGCCGCTGTTGAGAAATAGTTGTGGTATCCGCCTGGGCAGGCAGTCGAGTCTGAAACCTGCATATTCCGTGCTCACAACTTCATGATTTGTAAGTCAACGAACGCTCAGAATCCAGAGCGATCCGTTGCCGTACTTCCGTGCTATCGAGGTAGCAGCTTTGTTGCATGTGCCGAGAATGCGCGGAAATGGTCACGAAAGGAACGCCGAGGAAGCTCCGGCAAACGATTTCAGTTACTTCAAGTCCATTGAAGTGTTGTTCCTTAACCTTCTTCAGAATCCGCTCCAGGGCGTTCTGGATCTTCGCCGCTTCCGGAGAGCCAAAGAACATGACCTTGACTTCTGCCGCCATGAAGAAGAGATTCCATCCGGCAGCATGGAGCTTACGATGGAGGGCGAAACCATCCAGAACCTTGAGCAGGGTCCATCCCGGGGAGCACGGCTCACTTTCAAGCCCAAGAAGGGCCGTCATTCCGGGCCACGCCTTCATCAGAATCGTGCCAGCTTGGATGGTTTGTGTCATAGATCCACCTTAACGTGCGCCTGGTGACTCGATTTACTGTCCCCATGGTGAGACAATGAGCAAAGCGAAACTGGTCAAAAATGAACAGTCTTCTGAAGCCTTTTAGCGTACGTTAAACTACAGTTCTCATGAGGTAGGCAGGTTTTGGAGTGAAGTCGCCCGCCCTGTGCTGGCACTCGAAGGTGAGGGGCACAACGCTAGCAACCAAGAAAAACAGTTCGTTCGACCCCGACACTTTCCTCGCGACCATTGGCGAGGGCAGGAAGATCCTGCTCGTGCCGAAAAAGCAGGTGATCTTTGCGCAAGGGGACGAGGCTAATGCGGTCTTCTATGTGCAAAAGGGCAAGGTGCGTCTGACCGTGGTCTCCAAGATCGGGAAGGAAGCAACCATCGCGATCGTCAACCAGGGAAACTTCTTCGGGGAAGGTTCGCTGGCGGGTCAGTTGCTGCGCATGGGCTCGGCCGCTGCAATGACAGACTGCGAGGTCCTACGGGTGGAGAAAAAGACGATGATGGATGCGCTTCATCGTGAACCCGCGCTTTCTGAAATGTTCGTAGCCTATCTGCTTGCTCGGAATATCCGCTACGAAGAGGACCTGGTCGATCAACTGTTCAACTCCAGTGAGAAACGGCTGGCCCGCGTCCTTTTATTGCTCGCCCGTTTTGGCAAGGACGGTATTCCTGAAACCGTTGTCCCCAAGATCAGCCAGGAGACGTTGGCCGAGATGGTTGGAACGACCCGTTCTCGGGTTAGCTTCTTCATGAACCGGTTCAGGAAGCTGGGCTTCATTCACTATGCGGGCGGCACCGAGGGTGCCTTGCAGGTTCACAGCTCGCTGCTCAATGTCGTTCTCCACGACTAAGCCTCCACACAAAGAGCTCCGGATTCTCAGTCATTGTTTTCCGTGCGATGCAGATCGGCGCGATTCGGTGCGTCCACGTATGCGGTGATCAGATGAGACGCATTGATTGAATTTGCTGGTGGCCAATCCATCGGCATCAAATGACGAATACGCGTCGACTCGGTCGCTGCTGTTTGCCGGCGGCCGCATGAGATACAGATCGCTCCGATCTCTTCTTTCTCGGTTTCTTTTGAGATTTCGTTTTCGCGCACGGCCAGCGACCCTTTAACGACCGGCCCCTGACACTTGTCACATCGATAAACTGAGAGGTGGAGATAGTGTTTTTTCATTGGCGCCCCGATGAGGAAAAACGCTCGGATGCCCCAGAGTATGCGATTACTTGCTGGAATGTCCGGTCACAATTGCTCGGTTTCTCCCTTCCTAACCCTGAGCACTATTGAACAGACTGGCGAATGACTTTCGCCTAACCTACATAGTGTATGGCTGCCATCAGCACAGTTCTGTGTATACGCGGCGATCCAGACCGGTTGCGTCTGTTGCGGGAAAAGGGATACGGACTCGTTACTGCCACCAACAGAAGCGAGGGATTGCGGCTCTTACTATCACGCCCGGTGGATGCAGTAGTTCTCGAATACAACCTGCGCGAGCTCGGCGGTTCAGAGGTGGCGGACGAAATCCGGCGCGTGCGACCGCAGGTTCCTATCGTGATGGTGGCCGACCCTCAGGAATTATCCCGGGAGGCTCTGAAATCGGTGGATACCCTGGTGGCAAAGTCCGACGGAGCACACTTTCTGTGGGCGGCCCTTCATTTTCTGCTGACCACCAAACCTGAACCCGGTTCAGTCCGGTGCTGACTATGTCATCCCCTTCGAAGCGCCAGATTCTTGTGGTAGACGACAATCCGGGAGTTCGGGAAACGACGGCAATGTTGCTGACGTCTGCGGGCTACGAGGTGATGGTCGCCGAAGATGGCTTTGCAGCTCTCCTCCAACTACGAAGATGGGAGCCCGACCTTATCGTCTCCGATCTGGAGATGCCTCGTATGTCCGGGTTTGAGTTGCTGTCTGTGGTTCGCCGCCGATTCCCGCAGATATTAACCTTGGCCATGAGCGGCGGGTTCGGCAACGAGGGGGTGCCTGTGGGCGTGATCGCGGACGGCTTTCACGCCAAGGGCGGCCCGCCCAAGAAATTGTTCCGAGCCATCGAAGAGGTAATGCAGGATGCTCCTGCGCGCAGCCATGCGCATCGGCACGAGGTGGTTCCGGTATGGGTTCCGCGCAATGGCAATGACTCGCGCGGAAACCCTTACGTGATGGTGGCTTGCCAGGAGTGTCTGCGAGTGTTTCCGTTGGCCGTAATCGAGGAGAAGACGGGACAGGTTCTGGAAGTGCCCTGCGCCTTCTGCCCGAGAGAGAACCGGTACGTCATTGAACCATCTGTGCAGGACGAGGGAGAAGCGTGTGCTTAAGTTCCTGCCCCATACCCAACATCAGGCCGCTTTGAACGCCCTGCCGCATTCCAGGCAGCCGGCTTCGTGGCGCGGCGTGATGAGTCCGCAGAACGGGCACATTCGCTGAGACGCGAAGTCGCCATCGTGAGGTTCCATGCTCAGGAGTCGCCGCAGGGAAGCAGCCAGGAAGGCCCGCAGACTACGAACTCGGACAAGAAATGAACGCGAGATTGGGGCCATGGAGAGGACTCCCCTTTTGTGACAACTCTGATGGTGCCACGGCGGAGGCGGACAAGTCTGTGCAACATTGCTCGCTCTTGACCTCAATCGTTCTTTGCGGCTGAGCCGGACTCCGGCAATAGCAGACCCACGAAGTGAGCAATACAGATCAGTTATCCACGCAGGATGGGTTCATGATGATCTTGAGACGAGCACTACCTTTCTCTTTCAGGTCCTCTGAGCTAAGTCAGCTATCTGAAGTTCTCTCCTCTTAGTTCCGTAGCACCTAAAGGAACAACCACATGAAAAGAACTATGTCACTGCTGTTGATGAGCGTCATGGGCATGTTTGGAACGTACGCGTGGGGAGGTTCAGGACGGGAAGACTCGGTGGCACGCCTGCAGTCCTCCGTCGACGTGATTCACGCCATCATGGCGACCCCCGACAAGGGCATTCCGGAAGAAGTACTGAGCAATGCTAAGTGCATCCTGGTGGTCCCCAACCTGATCAAGGGTGGATTTATCCTGGGCGGTAAACACGGACGGGGCGTGGCTACCTGCCGCACGGCTGAGGGCTGGAGCGCGCCGGCATTCGTCTCAATTGGCGGCGGGAGTGCGGGATTTCAAATCGGTCTGGAAGGCATAGACCTGGTCATGCTGGTCATGAACGATCAGGGCTTCCAGCATCTGCTTTCGAGCAAATTCGAACTCACGGGTGAAGGATCGGTGGCAGCGGGACCGGTAGGCCGTCACGCATCCGCTGGAACGGATTGGAAGATGAACACCGAAATGCTCACCTACTCAAGGTCGAAGGGCGTGTTCGCCGGCCTGACGTTGGAGGGTGCAGTGGTGCAACAGGACAACGACTCCACTCGTGCCATTTACGGCAAGCACATGATGTTTCGCACTATCCTTTCGGGGAAAGCCGCAACCCCGCGAAGCGCCGACGCGTTCCTGAGAGCAGTCTCAGAGGCGGACCAAAAAGCGAAAATTGCCGAAGCAAAGGAAGACAGGAAGTGACTTGCAGCAGGACAGCAGCAAAACGATAGCGCTCGGCCGGAACCGCATACTGGTTCCGGTCAGCTCTGTTACAGACCTGTTCTTGGTTTTCTGAAGGCGGACAATATGAAACCTGGGCTCCGGCTGGTGCTTTGCACCCAAGTGGCCTGTCTTAGTCTGTGGCCTATCCTGGCGTTTGCTCAATCAACCGATCTTTCGAGGAATGAGGAAAACTGCCAGGCCGGCACCGAAGCCTGTGACCAGGCTAGGTTGAGCGCTCAGCAGTTGGCTGAAGCCGCTCTCGCCAGTCACCGTCGCAACGTTGCGAACTGCAGGAACCATTACGATTCCTGTGACCGTTCCCGGCTCTCCGAACCGGAGAGGGTGGCATTGGCGGTTGCCGATCACCAGCGCAATGTGTCCGACTGCAATGACGGCATGCTAGCCTGCGACCAGTCCAAACTGACGCCGGCCGAGGCACGCGCTTCATCCGCTGCGGAGCGCGAGCGCAACCTCGCCGCCTGCCAAAACGGAGGTGGGAGCTGTGACGCTTCCAAATTGAGCGCTTCGGAAGCCGAGGCCGTGGACAAGACCAGGCAGCAACTCAACGCGTCCGACTGTAAGGACGGCTCTGCCCCTTGCAACTATTCCCAGCTCACCCCCTCGCAAACGAAAGAAGTAGCCGCCGGGGAACACCGGCGCAACGCGCAGAATTGTGAGAACGGCTGGGACGAGTGCGACCATTCCAAACTTACTCCACGGGAGGCCACTCAAACCTCCTACGCCGAGCACCAGCGCAACCTCATGGCTTGCAAGAACGGCGAAGCAACTTGCGACTACGCAGACCTGACGATCCCCGAAGCCAAGGCCCTGGCTGACGCCGAACACAAGCGCAATTACACGGCCTGTCTCAGTGGGCACGGATACTGCGATCCCGCCCGAATTACGGTCGAAGAGGATGGTACGATTCATCCTCGTTATTAAAGCTGGTAGAGGGTTATGAGAAGTCCGTTTACTACCTGACACTTTATGATCCGACGACAATGTCCGCACTGCAGTTGCGAACTCGTGCCGGCCAGGCGACCGGAGCACCACCCCGCGCCCGGAATCGCGCAAGCGGCGCCCCCGGGGTGGCGATGCAGCGTCTGCGGAGGTGAGTTCACTGTGGAACAGATCCGCGAAGGCAATCGCGTGAGATCCAGTGCCATCGAGAACTCCTAGGATCTCCCGTTCAATAGAGCGAAGCTGCCCGCCAGATGCCCATCAAAAAAGCCGAGCCCTTGCGAGGTCGGCTTGAGACTGGCAATGTTCAAAAAACAGTAGAAGCGGTCGTGAGGGTCGAATGTCGCTCTTGCCGGCGCTAACCCATGACCGCTTTCCGGTTCGTACTGGGATAGATTAGCCGCTGGCGCTTTGCAATACTGTTCAACTCTATACAGTTCTGGCAAAAATAGAATCCTTCGCCCTTGCGGCAGTTGGAGCCAGGATGTCGGCATCCCTTAGGTGAGTGCGCATCCACTGCCTGTCGCGGTTTCCAACGAAGCAGAGAGGCCCGGCGCATAGAGTGGAATGGTTGCCCGGAGGCTCGTTCCAGTACCATCGGAGTCCAGCTTCAGCGTTCCATTCAATTCGTGCAGTCGCTCGCGCATGCCGGCCAATCCGACGCCTGATTCCGCAGTCACTGCATGTAACAACCGCAATCGCTCCGCAGGGATGCCTTTCCCGAAATCCCGAACCTCCAGAATCACAGCGTCAACATCATGTTGAAAATGGACCGTGGCATCCGACGCTCCGGAGTGGCGATGTATGTTGGTCAAGCTCTCCTGCAACACTCGGAATAGCGCTGTTTCCACGGTCTGCGGCAGTCGCTCGCGTGAATTTCCGATATCAGCGCTTACGTTAATTCCACTGCGTTTGGCAAATCCCTCGATGTACCACTCGGCCGCGCAGGCAAATCCCACTTCGTCGAGCAAGGGGGGATGCAGCAGGTAGGACATGGTTCGAATCTCTTCCATGGCCTGATCCGCCAGCTGCATCACGTCGGAGGCAAGGGCCAGCGCTGCCGGGATCTCCTGGCAGTTGTCCAGCAGGAGCGATGCACTTATTTTTAGCGCGGTCAGGGTCTGGCCGGTGCTGTCATGCAAATCGCGCGCTAACTTTCGCCTCTCGTCATCCTGCACTTTAAGCAGGCGGTGAGTAAGCTTTTGCAGCTCTGCGGTGCGTTCCGCGGTTAACGTTTCAAGTTCCGAGTAGGCGTGTGACAACCTCAAATGCTTTGCGATCCACATGTATTCTCCAGGGAGCGGCTAGGGAGACACAAAATGTCTCTAGTTCCTGTATTACCAATACTGCCACGGCAGGAACCAGGATTCTGCTCACTATTGAACAGGTGGTTGCAGCTGGAGGCCACTCAGGCGGAGAGACGGAAAGACCTTGCCGACGGCTCATGCCGTGTTTTTCGGCCGGTCTTGTTCGTGAGCCGCCAAACCTTTCCTTCAAATGGAACGGGTGGGTGCTCCCGTCGTCCCCAATTAAACCGGGGCGGCGGCGCGCCATGGCATTACGCGCGGGGGCTGTACCACGAGAGCCCAGGGGCCACCCGGGCATGGATCCTCTGGGGCTGAGATTCCAGTTTGGGAAATGCTAGAGCCCTTGGTGTGATCCGTAAGCTTCCTTTCGCGTGTCCGGTCTTCCATACTGAAGTGGTGAACGCAGGGGAATAGCGCCTGCGCAACGGCAGCCTTAAGCCATGGAGCAGGCAATGCCAATTCAACCCGTAGTTGAGTCGGATCCCAGTATTAGGCGGAGGTTGGATCAGTTCGTAGGCGGCTGCAGCTTGCTTGCAATGGGGTTCGGACTGTGGGTGCTGGCGGGCTGGGCCTTCCACGTCCAGACTATGAAGACGATTTTGCCGGGTCAGGTTGCGGTCAAAGCGAATGCCGCGCTCTGTTTTGTCCTGCTTGGATCTTCACTGTGGGCGCTGCGAAAGCAACCGGGAACTGCGGGATGGGGGTGGAAGCTGGCCGAAAGAGCCGCCGCGGCGGTGGCCGGCACCGTAGGGCTGCTCTCGTTCCTGGAGTTCCTGTGGGGGTGGAACCTTGGAATTGATCAGTTGCTGTTCACCGCGGGAGTGGAGGACATACCAGGAAGCGTGCGGCCTGGGCTGATGTCCCCCCTCGCTGCCTGGGGCTTCTTTGCGCTGTCGGCGGTCCTGTGGGTGCTGGATGCGCGAGGCTGGGCGGGCCGTTGGGCGGCACAATTGTTGCCCTGGGGAGTCGTGATCACCTCGCTGTTCGGCGTCCTGGACTTTGTTCTTGATCCGAACACCACCCACACTCACATCTCTCCCTTGACCGCCGCGGTATTGGTTCTTCTGTCTGCCGCGATGGCGTGCGCCCGCAGCGGCTCGGGATTCGGAGCGCTGATCGCGAGTGCGGCTTTGGGGGGCACATTGACGCGGCGGCTGTTCCCGGCCGCGGCTGCGATTCCACTGGTGGTTGGCTGGCTGCGCTGGCACGGAGAAATGGCCGGGATGTTTTCCGAGTGGACCGGGCTCTCCCTGATGACTGTGTTCACCGTGGTGATATTGGGAGGGCTCGTGGCTTGGACCGGGGTCACGGTAAATCGAGCCGAGCAGGAACGCTGGCGGGCCCAGGAATCGATCGCGGAAATGGCGTCGATTGTCACCTGCTCCAACGATGCGATCTTCGCCAAGACATTGGAAGGCGTGATCACCAGCTGGAATCCGGGAGCGGAAGCCATCTACGGCTACTCGGCAAAGGAAATGATCGGGCAATCGATTACCATCTCGATCCCGCCGGACGGCCGCAAGGAGTTTGCCGCGATCATGGAGAATCTCCGGCGCGGCAAGCCGGTCCAACATTACGAGACCACCCGGGTGCGCAAAGACGGCCGGAGGATCGAGGTGTCGATCAGCATGAGCCCGGTGCGCGACCGGACGGGCCGCGTGGTAGGCGCCTCGGCGGTTGCCCGCGACATCACCGAGCGCAAGCGGGCTGAAGAGAAACTTCATCAGGCCTCGCTGTACATGCGCAGCCTGATTGAGGCCAGCCTCGATCCCCTGGTGACGATCAGCCGGGAAGGCAAGATCATGGACGTGAACCGGGCCACGGAGGTGGCCACCGGGATCGAGCGCGACAAACTCGTGGGCAGCGACTTTTGCTCTTACTTTAGCGAGCCCGAAAAGGCGCGGCAAGGCTACGAGCGGGTTTTTGCCGAAGAGACGGTGCAGGATTACCCACTGGCTCTCCGCCACACATCCGGGCGTGTGATCGAAGTGCTGTACAACGCCTCGGTATTCCGAAACCCGGCGGGCGGAGTGGAGGGGGTTTTTGCGGCAGCCCGCGATATCACCAAACGCAAGCAGGCTGAAGACGAATTAAAGCTCAGCCGCGAGCGCCTGGCTTTGGCGCTAAAGGCGGGGCACTCGGGCACGTTCGACTGGGATATTCAGAATAATGTCAATCACTGGTCAGCGGAGGTCGAGGAAGTATACGGCATTGCGCCCGGCCAGTTCGGCGGCACCTATGAAGACTGGGAGGCGCTGGTGGTGCCCGAAGATCTGGTTATCGCTAAAAAGGCAATTGAAGAGTCGATAAAGACCGGGGAGTTCGCCTCCGAATGGCGAATCCACCGCCGCAATGACGGTGAAATCCGTTGGATCACCGCCCGCGCCAAGCTGATTTACGACGAGAAGGGACAGCCGCAGCGCATGCTCGGAGTGAACATGGATGTGACGGAGCGTAAGCGGGCGGAAGAAGAAGTCCGGCGCCTCAACGAAGAATTGGAAAAGCGCGTGATTCAGCGTACCGCGCAACTGGTTGCGGCTAACAGAGAACTCGAAGCGTTCACCTACTCGGTTTCGCACGATCTGCGCGCACCCCTGCGCCACATCAGTGGCTTCTCCAAGCTCTTGACCGAGGAATTTGGTCCCAGCCTTGCGCCGGAGGCGCAACACCACCTGCAGCGAATCCAGGAGGGCACGCGCCGCATGGGGTTGCTGGTCGATGATCTGTTGAATCTCGGCCGCATAGGCCGTCAGGAAGTGCACCTCCAGGTCACCGGGCTGAACTCGGTGGTAAACGAAACTCTGGCCGACCTGAAATCCGAATGCGAAGGGCGCCAACTGGAATGGAAGATTGGCTCTCTTCCCTTTGTAGAGTGCGACCCGGCATTGATGAAGCAGGTCTTTCAAAACCTGCTGTCGAACGCGGTCAAGTTCACTCGCCCCCGTACTCCGGCGGTGATTGAGGTCGGACAAGAAGAAGTGAACGGAACCCCAACCGTATTCGTGCGCGATAACGGCGTCGGCTTCAACATGAAGTATGCCGACAAGCTGTTCGGGGTGTTTCAGCGCCTGCACCGTTCCGAAGATTTTGAAGGCACGGGCGTGGGGCTGGCTACGGTCCAGCGCATTATTCAGAAACACGGCGGCCGGATCTGGGTCGAAGCCGAGCTCGATAAAGGCGCCACTTTCTATTTCACCCTCGGCACCCCCGAGACGACGGAACAAAAAGCCAATGCCGCAATGGCGGGAGATCATGCATGACAAGCCGACAAGTGGAAATTCTGCTGGTTGAGGATAATCCTGACGACGTGGAGCTCACCTTGCACGCTTTGCGCAAGGAGAATCTGGCGAACAATATCCACGTGGCGCGTGATGGGGAGGAGGCGCTGGAATTTCTGTTCTGCAACGGCACTCATGCCGACCGAACATTCGATCATCCGCCGAAGCTGATTCTGTTGGATCTAAAGCTGCCGAAGGTGGACGGCATGGAAGTGCTGAGGAGGCTCAAATCCGATG
>Ga0070741_10013090_pt1 | contig 14768 bp, 13 predicted proteins | sample Coa_R1_4_FD_66440 | JGI IMG/M metagenome (GOLD analysis project Ga0070741, IMG submission 66440) | Surface soil microbial communities from Centralia Pennsylvania, which are recovering from an underground coalmine fire - Coalmine... | ecosystem: Environmental > Terrestrial > Soil > Unclassified ...
GACCTGCTGGGCGAGCTTCGCACGCTCGGCTTCTTTTTTGTTCGCAATGTCGGTGATGCGGCGTCCCTCGGCGTCGGATTTGTCGAGTGCGGCCTGGAGTTGGGTGATTTTGCCATCCTTGTCGGCAGATTGCGTCTTTAAGCTCGCGATGTTGTCGGCGTCCTCTTTCGCCTGCTTGGTTAACGCGGCGACCTTGTCCTCGAGTCCCTTTTTATCGAGGTCGGCCTGGTCCTTCGCGGCCTGCAGGGTGTCGCGCTCGCCCTGCACAGTGCGCAACTGCATGGCCATATTCCGCAGCGCATCGCGCATGCGGGCTTCGGGCGAATTGGCCTGGTCTGCGGCGCGCAACGAGCCGATCAACAGGAGTGAGCTGAGAACTAAAGCGGTGGTTTTTTTCATGGTCATCGAATGGGTTTTAGAACTTGCCGTTGACGTCGAACTGGAGCACGTCCGCGCGGAACGGCGGGCCGGCGATTTGGTTGGCACTCATCCAGCGCAGGCCGAGCCAGACGTTCTGGTTCAGCGCGAGATTGCCGAAGACGGTGTAGCCCTTGAGGTTGGTGCCGCCGAGGCCGAAGTCGGAGTCGTTGAAGCCGTCCACGACCGCGTCGGACTCGATGCGGCGGTAGTTCACGCCGAGGTTCCAGTCCCAGAGCTTCTGGAAGGAGACGCTGCCGAGTTTCAACCCGGCGATCCATGCGTTGTCCCCGCCATCGAAGGCGCCGGTGCCGCCGCTGGTGCGGTTATTGACCGCGAGCATATCGGCGCGGCTGCGGTCGAACGCGAGGTTCTTGGTCCACTCGCCATAGAGCGTGGCGACGATGGGCTCGAAGTGCTTGTAGTCGATCTGCCCGGCGACATTCAGCTCATGGAATGGCGTGACGAGGCCGAAGTATTGGAACTGATTGCTCGCGCCGAAATTGTTGAGCGGGCTGGGAATGATCCGGCGCAGCGCCATGTAGCTGTTTCCTTTCTGCGCGAAACTCGGGCGGGTGTCGTCGGTGTTGCCCTGGTCGGAGGCGCTGAGCGGGATGAAAGGCCGGGAGAGTTTGCCGGCAACGTCGTCGAAGTAGTAGTAGGCGACCGCGGCTTTGGCGCTAAGGTCTTTGTTGATGCGCCACTCCGCGCCAATCTGTCCGCCGTAAAGGTATTTGTCGGAGCTCTTGAACTTGGCCGGCTGGTTGCTGGAGAAGTTGAAGTCGGTATTGAAGACTGGGAACGCTCCGGCGACCGCGAATGGCGTCAGGCCTCTGACCACCTCGTAGCGGCCTTGCATCGCGACACCGTCGAAGCCGAGGTCGTCGTCCCACGTCAACTCGCTGGTGCGGAAGAAGGGATTATCGAAGCGTCCGAGGGTAAGGCTGAAGTCCCGGCCCGGTTCGCCGCCTGCTTCCCACTTGAGATAACCGCGATCGAGCCAGATGGCGTATTTGCTGAAGTTGCCACCCTGCGCCTGGTTGGCGAGGCCGAGACTTTGGTTGGTCGAGGTGGGCGTGTTGTTCTCACCCGTGGCGATGCGCAACCCGACGGTGAAGCCATTGCCGAGATCGGCCTCCGCACCGAGACGCAGACGAAGACGGAAACGATGGCGGTCCTTATCCACGTTGAGCTGTGACGGGAACTGCGTGCCAGTGACGTCAAAAGGCGAGCCGGTGTTGATGGCGTTGAAATTCGGGAACGCGCCGCTGTTATCGTTACCGCTCGGGAAAAAGTCGCCCTCATAGCGCACGCGCACATCGCCCATGAAACGGAAGCGTGTGACCCACGCGGGCAGCTTGCGGGGCTGTGCCCAGTTTTCCTCGCGCGCCTGGTTCATCACCTCGTCCTTGATCTGGTCGCGAATCTGCGCTTTCACAACCTCGGGCACGTAAGTCACCCGCACGGCATCATCGTTCGCGCCGACGGGATCCGGGCCGTTCTGCACCTGCGACTGCGCGACGGCTTGTGCGGCGGCGCTCTCGGCGTCTGCCTGCGCCTGCGCGCGGGCGACAACGGCGTCGTTCTCGGCCTGCTTGATCAGCTCGTCGGCATCCTCTTTTGGCAAAAGCCCGCGCTGAACGAGACGGTTGATGAGATTGACGGTAACGTTCTGCGAAGGCGTGGCGGGCGCGGATGATGGCGGCGGGATCGGCGCAGCAGCGCTGCTGCTAGTGGCGGCGAGCGGAACGGCTGCGGAAACCAGCGAGACGTCGGTCGGCGCTGTAGGCGCTGCCGCCGGCTCGGCTCCGGACGCGGAAAGCGTCAGCACTGTGGCAATGAGGATAAGGTTGGTTGGCAAGGAAATGTTCACTACACGAATGGGTCAGGGTTCTAGTTTGGCCGACGCGCGGTAAGGCGCATGACGATCGGTATGGGCATGCCCTGGGGGGGCGGCTCCGAGAGCTGGAGACCGGTCAAGACTTCATTTTTAATCGCGGCATCGACGGCGGGATCGCCGCTGCTGCCGGAAAGACTGGCGCGGGTGATGCGCCCGGTGGCGTCGGGCCAGACGCGGACTTCGACACGCAGGCTGGCGTTGCGGGTGCGGCGGTTGGCGCGCAATGCGTCGCTGATCCGGCTTTGCACCTGCGCGGCATACCAGCCCCAGCGGCTCGCGCTGTGGCCGGAGCCGTTGCCACCGCCAATGCCGAGCCCGCCTTTGCCGCTGAGGCCGAAGGCATCGTTGCCGTCACCCTTGATGCCGGTGGAAGGCGCCTCGGCTTCCTTCGGCGGCTCGGGTTTCTGCTCCTGTTGATCAACGGGAGTCTGCTCGATCATCTTTTGCTCCTGCGGCTGCTGTTGCTGCGGAGGAGGCGGTGGTGGCGGCGGGGGCGGAGGTGGCGGCAGCGAGACCATGACGATGCGGTCCATTTTCGGAGACGATGAACCACCGCTGCCGCCGGCGAATTTCACCGTGAGCGCAATGGCCGCGCCGATCACGACGACGCCGACGCATATCTTGATGCGGTGCTGCCGGAAGAAGGAAGGCTCGTTGTATTCGTCGAAATCGGTCATTTGCGTAGGTAAGCGTTGGAGCGCTTATTTCTGCGGCTTGGTCGCGAGGCCGACCTGCGAAAGTCCGACGCGTCCGAGGGCATCGAGCACGTCCATGATCGCCTGGTATTGCGTCTTGCTGTCGCCGCGAATCACCACCGGCACATCGGACGTCTGCCCTTTCGCTTGCTGGAGCTTCTGCTCGAGATCGCTGATGCCGTTAACCGGAATGGTGTTGAAAAAGAGATGGCCTTCGTTGTTAACGGTGATCGAGATGGTCTTCGGCTTCGCGAGGCTCGGCGCTTTGCTCGCCTTCGGCAGGTTCACTTTCGTGCCCTGCACAGAAGCCGTGCACATGAGGATGAAGATGACCAACAGCACATAGGCCAGGTCCAACATCGGGGTGATGTTGATGTCGTCGTATGGTTTGCTGTCGCCTTGGACTTGCATGATTAAAGAAGCGACGAATGACTAAATGATCTGCGGCGCAATCGGCGCGGGAGCAGGCGAATTGGCGTAGCGTTTCGCTTCGTTCTGGTCGGAGTAGAACTCGGCCATCAGCGTGACGAACTCGTCGATGAAGACGTGCATGTCGCTGGTGGCATCCTTGATTCGCGACAGCAAATAGTTGTAGCCAAAGAGCGCCGGAATCGCGACAGCAAGACCTGCGACAGTGGCCGCGAGTGCGGCGGCGATGCCGGGCGCGATGGCGTTAACATTGACGTCGCCCTGCATGGCGATGGCCGCAAAGGTAATCATGACGCCTACGACCGTGCCGAGCAGTCCGAGGAACGGGCCGCCGGAGATCGAGAGTGTCAAGACAACGATCTGCGAATTCAGCTTCTGCGTCTCGCGAACAAGCGTGCCGTCCATCGTCGCGCGCACGGCTTGGATTGAAAGGGCGGAGATGGTGCGCGCGCCGCCCGCAACGATGCGTTCGCGGACTTCCCGCACGCCAATTTGATAGATGTGAAAGATCGGGGATTTGCGCATGAGCCGCAGACCATTCGGCCCGACGCGGCCTCCGAGCGAGCGAAGGTGCTGGTCATCGTCGGTCTCGATGAATGCAAGGTCGCTGGTGACAGTGTCCCACTCTTTCATGAAGCACTTGTTACCCTTCGCGACCTCGTTGAGGTAGCCGTTCTTCGAAACCATCACGAGCCAGCTGATGCCCATCATCACGCCGAGGATGCCAATCACGATCCAGCCGTCGACGGTGAGCGATTTCAGGATGACGCCGAGGAACCCGCCATTAAGCCAGCTCAGCCAGCTCGCTTGCTGCTCGTCTTCGCCAAAGGTGAAAAGCTTCGCGGCTTTTTCACCACCCTGACTGATCGCGGCGAACTTAATCGCGCCAATCGGGCGCGCGGCTTTCGAGATCGCGAGCTCATCGAGTTCGCCGTTGAAACCGGTGTCGCCATTCGCGGTGTCGCCACCGATAAGAGACGGACTATTTAACGCCGGTAACGCTGCGCTTACGCTGCCATAGCTCTCGCCATCGACAAAAAGCGCGACCTTTCCATCACCGGCAACGACGGCGAGTTGATGCCACGCGTTCGGCGCAATCGCCGCGCCCGCACCGCTTCGCGTTCCGTTGATATCCACAAAGGCCGCACCGTTATCCATGCCGATGACGAAGCTCTTGCCGCTCTCGCGTCGGCTGAAGATGACTGCGTTCGGCTGCGCAGCGGTGAACTTGATCCACGCCGACCATGTCATCGCCGCGCCGTCGCTCCACTCGAGCGAGGCCGACGCGGGAATGGTGACGCTTTGTCCGCTCAAGCGCAGTCCGGCGCCAATCATTGAACCTTCAATCGACGTGCCCGCATTTTGTGCGTTGTTGCTGTTGCCACTGGAATCACCTGCCGGCGCGCCACGCTCGGCAAAGTGATAGACGAGGACGGTGTCCGCGTCGAAGGTGCCTTTCACGTCATCACTGCGGATAGCTTTCGATCCGCCGTTGCCGTAGTAGAGCCAGATCGCCGTGCTTGGTTTGATGTCCGACACCTTCACCCACACGAACGCTTCGTTGAGCAGTCCGTCGAATTTCTCAATGTGGAAAGGGAGCACCGTTTTGTCATCGGCTGCCACAAAACGAATGTCGCCGCCATCTTCCTTCGCTGCTGCGAAGTTGAAGTTGCCGTCGTGCAAACGAATCAAGACAGCAGCCGAGCCGACAGGTTCGCTGATGTTTACGGCAGCAGGATCGATCGCGATTTTGCGGCGAATGGTCCATTCGCTATCCCACCATGCGTGGGCATTCGCTGCGATCAGCAGCCAGCAAAGGATAAAGGTGATGCGTGTTGTTTTCATAAGCTAGAAGTCGCCCCACACACGGAAAGTGACGCGCGGGTGGCCGGATTGAGTGTTGGTCTGGCTGATCGTCGGCACCGCGGCATCAATTTCGCCGTTGAGGTGGTCGAATAACCGCATCGTGCTGCCGATGCCGAAGCTCGCGATGTTGAAGCGCGATGCCTGCTCGGGCAACGTGTCGCGCAACGTGACCGTGCCTGCATCGCCAAAGATGTAGATGCGCCATTCGTTGTTCCGCGCCTCCTTGTCGAACCAGCCGAAAAGCGATGGACTGCGCAGCTCGACCGTGCCGAAGATGGCGTTGTCGCCGAGCACTTCGCTTTCGAGATAGCCGCGCACGGTGCTTAGTCCGCCGCCGCCGAATTGCTCGCTGTTAATCAGCGGCTGGTCGGCTAGCTGGCCTTGCACTCTTCCATAAGCTTGAAAGCCCGCGGGTAAGTCGTGCGTGTGTGCAAGGTCGGCGCGGAGATAAATGAAGTTTCCGCTGGCGTTAAACCGACTAAAGTCGAAGTCGCTTTGATTACTCCCCAATCCCCGCAAGCCATAAGTAATGCTGCCGTCGAAGGTGGTTATCGATCCTTTCGGCACATAACTGGCGGTGTAAGCCGCGGTTACCGGCCAGTAAGTGATCGGTGTCAAAACACTACTCGTTCCGACCGTCACTAGTTGGTCGAAATGCTTATAGTCAAAACCGAGATTTAGCGAGTGGTAGAAGTCTTTAAACGGCGGCGGTAAAGTCATCATCGCGCGCATTCCGACAACTTCACCACGTCCCGCGACATTGAGGGAACCCAACGTGGATACATTACTATCCTGCTTCGTTCCTTCGATCATCACACTTAGCCAGTCCACGAAGGGAAACCGGGCGACGTAATAGCCGGAGTAAACCTTTGCGTCATCGAGCCGTTCCGGGGCAATCTGGAAACTGCCGCCAATCGCGTGCCCTAACTGCCATAGATTGGTATAGCTCACCGAACCATTCAAGCGTAGCTGGCTAGTGTTAGGACTATAGCGATTGTTTAGCTCCAGACTTGCGTGCAAAGGCGGAGTATCCTTTACGTTTAAGTCGATATCGACCGTGCCGGGCTCCACTCCCGGACGCAACACCGGTGTCACTCTACGATCTGGCAGTTGGTTTAAAGCTACGATGTCCCTAGTTACCTGATTGAAATTCGGCACCGTGCCTTCGGCCAGCGACGGAGCACCTTTCTTAATCGCGTTAATGTCATAGTAACGTGCGCCCTTTACTCTTAGTCTGCCGACCTTAGCTTCATTGACCTGTAAAAAGACTATTCCGCCTTTCGGTTGCTGCTGCGGTATCTCCACTGAAACAGTTTGATAGCCTTTATCCTGATAAGCCTTCTCCAATGCAGCGCGCGCCTTCTCCACGTCATCGGCGGTGCGGCCGGGACCCAGGAAAGGATAGACGGCTTCCTCGACTTCGATTGGCGGCAGTTGATGCGCGCCTAAAACTCTATACTCGCGAATGTAAAGCTGTGAAGGCGCAGGTGCCGTCGCTAAACCCGAGCAAGCTATCGACCAGAAGCTCCAAACTAAAAGCAAAAGGCGCCGGCTCATTTGTGAAGGATAGGTTCAGTCGTGAGGCGATAGCCATAGCCGCGCACGCATTCGATCCGATTGCCTGCTCTACCGAGTTTTTTGCGCAGACGCTGGATGTGCACGTCGATCGTGCGAACATCGACCTCGGACACGCTTCCCCAAAGTTCTACTAGCAACTGCTCTCGGTTTTTTGCGCGCTCACCGTTTTGCATCAACAACGCCAAAAGCCGGAACTCCGTAGCCGTGAGCTTGATGGTTTTGCCTTTGATTTCCGCGCAGCACCGCGTCGGGTCAAGCGTCATCACGCCGTCGCTTAATAAAGCTTCCGGCGCACTTTGCCTGCGGCGCAAAACCATCTGCGTGCGCAATAATAGCTCGCGCGGACTGAAAGGCTTGATGACATAATCCTCTGCGCCGAGCTCAAGACCGACCACGCGGTCGATTTCATCGATGCGCGCCGTGACGAAAACGACCGGAATATGCGCCGTATTTTTCTCGCTTTTTAAAACACGACAAACATCAAAGCCGCTCATGCCCGGCAGCATCAGGTCGAGCAGGATGAGATCGGGCACGAGCGCGCGAGCCTTGTCAATGGCGCTGGCGCCATCCATAGCTTCGATCACCCCGAGCCCGGCATTGCGCAAAGCGGTGCCGATCATGGTTCGGACATCACTTTCGTCATCAACTACGAGCACTCTGGACATATAGTTCGTGCATGGGAGCCCGCAGTTATAGCCGAACTTCGGTGACCCGATTGTTACGATATTGCAAAAGTATTGTGACGTTTTTGTTACAAACTTGTGAGTTGTTTAGCGCTTATAGATTAATCAGTATCACTTTGGTGGCATTGTTTATAGCAATGCGCTGTCTTACCGTTCAGCGGAGTAGGCTTTGTGAAACTCGAACATCTGCATGCACTGTCCCGTCGATATTCGGCGGATGAGAAAGCGCGTGCCGCCATCGCTCAGATCGCGTTCTTGCAGGATTTGATCCGGCGCGAGCCGGGTGCGGCGTATTTCGTCGAGTTGCTGCTCGTATTCCGCCTGGCTCAAAAGGCCGCTGTCGCGGGATGAGAGCAATTCCACCAGCAATCGGCCGAGTTCGAGCAAATCACCATTCCGGCGCATGTTTCGCTAGCTCCTGGAATTTAAGGGTTGATAAACGCACTGTTTGCGCAGACTTCGGCAACGGCCGTGGTTTGCGATGTCGATGACCGCAAAAGGTGCAGCGCCACGGCTCGCAGAATAGCCAGTGAAGTGTAATTGCAATCCATCCGACTCCCCAAAGCCCTGCGGTGACCACGGTCAATATGAGATGCGACGGATGATCGATTGGCGGTTTACGGAACCAGCGCTCTCCATTGCAATAACTGCATTCAAATTCACGATGTCTCTGAAACATAATTTTCCTTTCGCCACCATCCTCGCTCGCGAATACGGAGATTGTGCGACAGCGAAGAAACAATTTCGCGACATTTCTGTGACGAAACCGCAACAAAACCGCGCTATTACGTTAGCGACGTTGATTTAGCCCAGCAGGGTCGCGGAGCAGGCGAAGTCCGCCGTTCGCTTCGAGCGATCCAATTTTGCGCTGCAACACGTGCATCTCCATGCAGCGAAATGGCGCCGCACGCTGACGACAGCCCAACCAATGCACCACAGACCGAACGTCACCAGTGCGACAAATAAGTGCAAGTGGTGATTTACGGCTGGTTTCATGAAGCTGCGTTCCGTCCGGCAGCATGTGCAATGGGCGCTTTTCTTTTGCATCGAATCGCTAAGTCAAACGCGCATCATCGGCGCAACGATTCCGCTAGGTCAAAGCGGCAATTGTAAAAACGAGATGACGATTGTTACGATTTCGTAACAATCTTCCGCCGCGGCAGATTGCGCGGTGAAAATATCTGACACGAGCGCGTCGAAACTAACCGCTGATCCGAGATTTGCTCATCCTGAGCTGTCGCGCGAACGACGGCGGTTCAGGAATAGCGGACGTCTTTGCCCGGCTCCATCTCGTAATCGAGCGCGAGCCGTTCCGTCGTGTTCGACTTGATGACTTCCTCGACGAATTTGAGATGGATCGGGTCTTCGCGATAGATCGTGAGTTTGTCCATCGATTCAAAATCGACCGCGATGAAAAACGGCCACTCGCATTTCGGGTCGATTTTTTTCCCGCATTTGACCGACAAGACCTCGGGAATCTTGAGCAGGTTGATCCTCGTGTTCATCATCATTTCCTCGAGTTTTGCCGGTGTGACCTCGGGTTTGAGCTTAAATAAAACAATGTGATGAACCATGGAATGCCGGTTTTATGAAGTCGCCGAGAGCGACGCAAGGAATATCGCGGAGAGTTGCGTTACGCGAGCGCAGCGCGACTATTTTTTCCAGTCGAACACGCCTTTCATCAGCGCGTAAAGATAGCCGACGCTCAGGATGCTCACGAACGACAGCATGCTCCAGAAAATCAGCGCGCCGTTTTTGACGATGAATTCGCGGTAAACGACGGCCCACGGATACATGAAGACGACCTCGATATCGAAAAGGATGAAGAGCATTGCCACGAGGTAGAATTTCACGCTGAATCGCGGTTGCGCCTCGCCTTGAGGAAGCATGCCGCACTCATAAGCGCTGTCTTTCGTCGCGTTGCGCCGGCCATGGCGACCAAGCAGAACGCTCGTGAGCAATGCAGCCGCGGCGAAGCCGACTGCAACGATGATTTGGATCAAAACCGGCAGGTAATCTTTGACCATAAAAGCGCCGGCCGCTCGTTTCGGAGCGGCCGGTCAAATTGTAAGTTGCTGTTAGTTAACGGAGGCGACGCCGGTGTTCAGCGTTGCGAGCGCGGAGACGAGGCCTTTGTATTTTTTGCCGTTTTTTCTCACCATGCCGCGCGCGACGAGATTTTGCAGTTTCTCGTATGCGCGGAGGCGGAGCATTTCCTCGCCACCGCTGGCGGCGTTGCGCGCACGAAGATTCTCGTGAACGACTTCAAAGAGTTGTTTAAACTCGAAGGAGCTTTTCTGCGATAGAACCGCAACCAGCTCTTCGGTTACGAGATCAGGGACGCGACGTGAGAAAGCATTTTTCTTCTGAATAGCCATAGGAACGGACAAAGTAGCACAGTTCCTGCGGAGTGCGAGAATTTTTTGCTTGAACGTCTCTTTAAGGTGTGGTCTGCGGCTCTGGACTCGGCGTCGAGGCCGGCGGCTGCATGGGAGCTGTGGAAATTGACGGCGCCGGAACCGCGGGAGCCGGTGCAAACACAGGCGGCGCAGGCGAGGCACTCGCTGGCGGCTGGATCATCTGCTTTTGCAAAAGCGGCACGATCGCCGCGCCGGCGCCGGCGCCGAAACCGACTAACGCCTGCGTCATGGTGATCGGTCCGACCGATTCGGACATCACGCCATCAGTGACGTGGCTTTGCGAAAAAACAATCGGCGTCAAATGCTTGCTGATCGTTTCGGTCGCGGGAAGTTTGCTCACATCGACGTAATCGCTCGATCCTTTGATGAACGCCGTCCACATCATCGCGAACGGCCGCAGCGGCCCGTAAATACGCTCGAACAACGTCTTCGCATCGACATAGCTAAACGCGAGCGTCGGCGCGTTTACGGCATCCGCAGCTTTGCGAAAATCGGGCAGCTTATCGAGCTTCACGTCCTTGGAGTTCAACTGCGCGAGCGCCGTTTTCACTGCGTCAAAAGACAAACCGGCGAGAACAAATTTGTCGCTCACAGCCAGTGTTGCGCTGATTTGCACAAAGCCAAAACCGGTTGGCGGCAATTGAAAATACGTCGTGCCATCGATCACCTGCTTTGCCCACGGCTGGCCATTTGGCGGCTGAGTCACCGCGTCGACAAAACGCTGTGCCTTCGCTTTGTCACGCAGATCGAGCGCGATAATCGGCGCTGGCGTTTGCGACGTCGCGAGCCAGTCGGTGATGACACTGAGCTCCGGCCCGAACGCGCCGTAAAAGTCATCCGCGGTCAATCCCTGCGCCGCGAAATTGTCAAGGTAAGCCTGCAGCATTTTCAGCACACCGCTCTGATCGAGCGCCGGATTCGGCATTTTGAAATTCTGCGCCTTTTGCATCTCCGCTGCGTAATAAACCAGCGTGTTCGTCGAAGTGAGCGACAACGCGCCGCGGCCCATCGTCTCCTTTTTCCCCTCGCCCGGTTTCAGCACAAACATCGCGTCGCGAAGGTTCGCATCGTCGAGTTTTGTCATCGTGACGAGCGCCTGGATTTTTTTCAGCTCGTCGAATGCGTGCGGATCGCCGCCGGGATTGGCCATCATCATAAACGACACGAGCCGGTCGGAGATGCCGCTCATTTGCACAAACGTAAGCACATCGAAATCGATCGGCATGTGTTTAACGCATGACTGGAAGTTCGCATTGTCGCGCAATCCGTTCGAGAGCTTCCCGTCGAAACGTGCGAGCGTGGCTTTCATCAAATCGAGATCGTCCGCGACGAGCAGCCAGTCTTCCTTGAATGCCGCAGCGATGGTCACGTTCGCATTCGTGAACGTCTCCACCTCATCCGCGCCGACTTTGACGATGTCCGATTTTCCCGACGGCCATTCCGCCTGCACCGCTTTGCGCAAATCACCGAGCAGCGCATCAACGTCGCTCTTTTTGCCGTGATAGGAGATGCCCGCGATGATTTTCGGCGTGCCGTTTTCCGGAATTGATGTGACCGCGAGAAATGCTTCGTGCGGATCGATCTGGCGGATCTGTTCGCGGCGACGCTTGATCTCATCGCGTTGCGGCACCTTGCTCAGCGGTTTTTCAAAAAATGCCTGCACTTCCGGCTCGTGCCAGATTTGGTAAAGCGCGGTTTTCGGCCAGCGCTCGCGCGTCCGGCCAACGTCCGGAAGATGCACGAGCGCGATCGTTTCCTGCGGCAGTAACTCGGCGACACGCGAAGCGTGCGGCGCGCGTTTGGTAATGAAAATGATCGCGACGAAAATGACGGCGACGGCGACGACCACAGAGAAAACGAGCTTCTTCATAATGTGCGCAAAATCGCGCGGCACAAATGAACGCGAGGAATCCCGCGTGAACCAAGACAAAACTTCAACGTCCCGCGCGCGCGAGTTCCGCCGCGTGACGGTATTGAGCGCGAAAACGATCGCTCAATTCCTTCGCGAGCCGCACCTGCTCGATACGTGAAGAGCCGCGCAGCGTCTCGCGAATCCGGCCATTCGCTTCGGCGTAATTTACGCACGAAACATCTTCAAAAGCTGCGGTCGCTTCCGGCGGAAAGTGCGCGTCCATCAACGTCTGCCACGCATCGCGCAGCTCGTCGTGCGGATTGATACACATCGCGCGAACGATGAACGCGATTGCGCGAAACAGCGATCCGGTCCATTCGCCATGATAAACAAACGCTTTTGCCTGTTGGTAAGGCTGCACCTCGGGGTCGGAGCGAAACTGCGCAAACTCGGACGCATAAAGCGCTGGCAAAATCGGCAGCCGCCGCAACGCGTATTTTTCCGGCCCGCCCGGCGCGCCAACCTTGAAATTCCAAAGCTTTTGTCCAGCCGGCGAAATGACGAACTCGATGAACTCACGCGCAATCTCCGCGTCCGGCGCGCCACGCAGCATGGCGATGGGATTGGCGCCAACGGATGAGCCACCCGGCGGGCTTATGTATTGCAATCGTGACGAACCGTCCGGCTTTCGCACGAACTCACTTTGAAAACGTCCGTAAAAATCAATGCACATCCCGATCGCCGCGTCGCCAGCCTCGACATCGAATGGAATCTTCGCGCCGGAGTCGGTGAAATAACGCGCATTCCCGGCGATCCGCTGGAAGAGCCGCATCGTGCGCAGCCAGCCTTCCGCCGGATCGCCCGCCATGTTCATCTGCTGCTGGATGATCATTTCAAAAGCTTTCCCGACCGAGCCGCTCTGTGTCGGATCGGCGAGCGCGACTTCACCGAAAAAATGTGGATCGGCGAGATCGGCCCAATTTTGCGGCTGTGCAACAACGTGCAAACGCGCAAGAGAATCGACATTGCAGCAAAATCCGAACGACGCGAGGCACGCGCCAACCCAGCGGCCTTGCGCGTCCCACAGCGGCTCACCGCCGAGGTTCTGCGGGATGACGCTATTGTTAAACAACTCGGGATGCGCCGCGACGACATTGCAATCGACGAGTCGTCCCGCAGCCGCGAGTTGCGTCGCGTCGAAGCTGCCGCCGCCGAAAAACAGATCGACGCCGCACCTCACGTTCGATTGCAAAAACGCTCGTCGCGCCGGATCGTCCGGCGACGCTTTCGGATTGTCGAAATTGCTCTCAACCGCCGCGCTCCAGGGCTTGTGCAGCGTGTTCGTCCAATAATTTTGAAACGCGCCGAGATACTCCGACGCGAGATAGCGGCTGATCTCGCTCGCGCCGCCCGGCATGCGCCAGTCGATGCGCACGTGCTGTCCGGTTTTAGCGAAAAAATAGTCGTTAAACGCGCGCGAAAACTCGTGCCGCGTTGCTTCGTCGTGCGGCGTGATAATGACGAGCGTGCAATCCGTCCGCGCGATCAAGTCCGCTTTTTTTCGCAGCAGCAACGGGACGAGCAAAACGGCGACGAAAGCAAAGATGAGTGCGAGATTTTTCATTCGCGCATCACCGCGACGTCCGCCGGGTCAACCGTCAGCATCACCTCGCCTGCTCCGTTTGCGCGTGGATTCAATTCGTAGACGAGCAGCGTCTCGCCGTTCGCCGCCAGGCGATGCCGCGCCATTTCGCCGAGGTAAGTCGTCTCGATGATTTTTCCGCGAATCGCATTTTCGCCCGCGCCGAATCGCCATGCTTCCGGACGGATCGAAACGAGCACGGCGTCGCCCATGTTCAGCCCGCCGGTCGCGACGCCGCGCAACTCGCCCAGCGGCGTGGTTACAAGCGCCGCGCCTTTTTCAAGCGCGTCGAGTTTGCCCCGGAGAAAATTCGTTTCGCCCAAAAAATCGGCGATGAATTTTGTTTGCGGCCGCCGGTAAACTTCGCGCGGTTCGCCGATCTGGCAGACGCGGCCTGCATCCAAAATCGCGAGCCGGTCGGCGATCGACAGCGCTTCCTTTTGATCGTGCGAAACGTAAATCGCGGTGAGCTGCGCTTCCTTGCAGATACGCCGGATTTCACCGCGCATTTCGTGGCGGAGTTTCGCATCGAGATTCGACAGCGGCTCGTCGAGCAGCAGACAGCGCGGACGCACGACCAGCGCGCGGGCGAGCGCGACTCGTTGCTGCTGACCGCCGCTCAGTTCGTGGATACTGCGTTGCGCGTAATTTTCCATGCGTACACTGGCGAGCGCTTCACGGGTGCGCGTGTCGATTTCGGCTCGCGCAATTTTTCGTTCCTCCAGACCGAACGCAACGTTTTTGGCGACGGTCATGTGCGGCCAGAGCGCGTAACTTTGGAACATCATCGCCGTGTTGCGCCGGTGCGGCGGGATGCGCGTCACGTCTTCGCCACCGAGAAAAATGCGGCCTTCATCCGGCTCGTAAAAACCCGCGATGGTCCGCAGCAGCGTCGTCTTGCCGCAGCCGCTCGGGCCGAGCAGGAAGAAAATCTCGCCGGCCTCGACATCGAGATCGACGCGATCGAGCGCGATCGTGCCGCCAAAGCGCTTCGTGAGATTTTTCACCGAGACGGAAATCATCGCTGCGAAATCGTAGCCGCGCGCGTGCCGATGCAAAGCCGTGAAATTTTTGCGCAATTTGCTGGCATCAAACGAGGGGCGTATACTATCCTGTATAACGATGATTTACCGGGATTACCTGATCATCGGCGGCGGCCTCGCCGGCGCACGCGCCTGCGAGGGAATTCGTGAGCACGACAAAAAAGGGAGCATCGCCTTAGGCGGTCGCGAGCCGTTTTTGCCGTATCACCGCCCGCCGCTGTCGAAAACCTTTCTTAAAAATGC
>Ga0070741_10013091_pt1 | contig 14767 bp, 14 predicted proteins | sample Coa_R1_4_FD_66440 | JGI IMG/M metagenome (GOLD analysis project Ga0070741, IMG submission 66440) | Surface soil microbial communities from Centralia Pennsylvania, which are recovering from an underground coalmine fire - Coalmine... | ecosystem: Environmental > Terrestrial > Soil > Unclassified ...
TTGCCTATGCCACAAGACACCTTTTGCTGTATGAGCAGCCTTTTGCAGTGTTGGCGAAGAAGAGAAAGAACTGCTTCCATGTATGGCCGATGCGCGGCCCGCCGACGAAATGTACAACGCTACCCTGGAAGCGGATCTCTTGCTACCAACTCCGACCAGAACCATCTGACGCGGTGAAGTCCATCTCAACCTGGAAGTTGTAGTTATCGGCTGTACTTGCGACCTCCCTGGAGATCTCGTCGATGATTTTTTCGAGCTCCTCGTCCTCCTGATAGATCAGAGTGAGGAGATATTCTGGATCTCTCGCCCCTTTTTCCATTTGATACGGCTGAAGATCCCGCTCGATGAGATCCAGAACTTTCCTCTTCCCACGGATGTACTTGTTATTGCCAGAAATAACCAGCCACAACGTGACCTTGATGGTTTTCGCTCCGCCATGTGGGCAATCAGAACATGAGCGCCACCGACGCTCATCGTGGAACAGTTGCCAGAACAAAGCCTGTCCTGCTGCGTCAAGCATTTCTGTTCCGTCATGCATTTTCCCCAGATGACAGTGATTTTCCTTGATCGTTGCCTGTACGCTTGCTCTGGCTACATTGTGCAGACGTTCAAAGTCAGCCAGTTTCACCGAACCATCCGGTATGTGATCCACAGGAGCTATTTTCGGTGGTTGTGCCAGCAATGCTTGTAGCTGCTTTTCCAGGCTGGTCACCCGTTGTTCTAGTTCTCCCTGTGTCTGAACAGCGTGTCCAGACGGCGACGAGCGATAGCTTTCCAGATCGTCAATGGCGATCATCGCCCTGTTCTTGTGCGCATATTCTGCCTTCAACTTGCCATCGCGTATCGCACGCTGGATCGTTTTCGTAGAAACCCCACATCGTCGAGCAGCCTCTGTGATGGTGATGTCCTGCATGTGTGCCTCCTTTTCCTCTCACTGTAGCGCCGTCTGGACATTTTGTCCAGATAGCTAGCAAAAAGAGGTAGGCACAAAATGAACGAAAAGCAACGAGAGCGTTTGTACATTTCGTCGGCGGGCCGCGCGTCGGCCTTTATTATTCCTCCAACCAGTCGGGGATCTCGGTTGAAGTTGGCTTCTTTGGCTCACGTCGCATACGCGCGGCCACCGCACCAGGATCTTTGATCAGCTCATGGCCTGTATTGGCGCTGGTGCCATTGTTGATCACATCGGCCAGCGGCACGTCAGGGAGCCTGCGCAGGAGGAGCACGACGTTGCTGAGCAAGTCAGCAAGCTCGCCCGTTGAGAGTGTTTCGAGATCACTCACGCTGGGGATCGTCATCTTTTTCTTCATCACTTGTCATCCTCTCGTTGTCTGTGGGAGCTATGGTAACTAGTCGGGAACAGCCCGCAGATCGGGCCACCACCTATGTAACGATTGGGGATCACATTCTGGCAAGACACTGGCGGCCAGCACGTGGGCATCATCACGGCGGGAGTACGAGCAGAGCGCGGACACGCTCCTGAACCACTGCCCCAGTTGATCGAGTATCGCTTCTCATTCTTATAGCCAATGACTAAAACAAAACCGCCCTTCAAGTCGCTTCTCGCCGTTGCCCATTCCGTTGCTGCCTAGAGGCCTGGGCCAGCGAATATCTCCTTGCTGTGCGCACCGCAGGATGTTCCCGGAAGGATTGCGTGAAAGAGTATCGATACATACCATTTCGCGTACATGTGTGTCAGTGGCTCGCTTGCATTAGCTGATTGCCCAGGGCCAATGCAAGCATGCTGCTACCAGATGTCATCCTCCCAATGGTTTGAATACTGTCGTCCGATGTTCACCAGATCGTGAAACCAGGCGCTTTCGCCAGCGAATGCCGCCAGGCCACCCAGTGCATCGACCGCTGGTCCCATCGCCTGCGAGAGCACGTCCCCACCATCCTCTCCTGCCTTTCCCATTTCGACGAAAAGCGGGGAAAGTCGCTGGATGTATGGTGCGTATTGCTTGGCCTGGCGGCTGTCTACGGGCTCGCTCGCCATGCGCCGAACAATGTCTGCTTCCCAACTGCCGGGGCGTCCAGCGACGAGCGCCTCGACGCTCCCCAGGTGGTCAGCTGCCGCATGCAGTGATGCGGCGATGATCTCTCCAAGATCCAGATCGGGCGAGGTCCGCCTGGCTTCGATCATGGTGGCGGAGATGTTCGCGATGCGTTCTTCCGGCGGGAGTGGTGGTTGCTTTATTGGTTGGTTCATGGGTGATCCTCTCTCTTGTGTGGGTGTTCTCTGGTCCGATAGTAGGGTAGCCCACGCCGCCAGATTGGCAGCGCCAGGGCATCGGATCGTATCATCGATCTCGGGCCGCTCTCTTTCAGGGATATCCTCTGCCATCGTTTCCTCCTGTTCGTAAAAGACCTCTCTCTTCAGTCTCCCAGATCGGCGCGTAGCTGGCCTAGTTGTGGCCTAGTTATGGCCTGGTGGCAACATCTGGCAAAAAAAGGCTTAGCGCTGGCCCTGGACAATTCCGAACGGATCGATCTACGGCAAGTATCGCACAACGCCACGGAGCTGATCGATCTGTACTCAGTTGGCAAAAATAGACCAGAACGCGCCGCCTTCACAGAGATGCCCCTCCAGATCCTCTTCATCAGACTCGACCTGCGGATACCCCTGGCTTGAGCCATGGGGAGGAAGCAGGTCTTCCTGATCGCAGGGGCTTGGGCACAGGGGTAACCTGTTCCTATTGACAAATCTCAGTATATATGAGATACTTTCTGCATGGACAGAACGATGGTGGTACAACTCAATCCGACCCCTCAAGAGCGAAGCATTCTGGATCGCACGATGCACGAGCATACGGCATGTTTTAACGCTGTCTGTCGTCTTGGGTTTGAGCAGGGGGAGAGCAACGGTGTTGAGTTGCATAAAGCGACCTACTATCCCTTGCGTGAAGAGTTTCCTGATCTTCCTGCTCAATTGGTGTGCGCTGCCCGTGTCAAGGCGACTGAGGCGGTCAAATCGGCCCTCACCTGGAAGAAAAAACAGGAGGCACGCTATCCCAAGTTGGTCGCAAAGGCGAAGAAGCAGGGAAAAGAGCCCCCCGCGTTCAAGCCAGTTCGTTGTCCACAGTCGAAAAGCGCTCCAATCCGCTATGACGCTCGTTCCTATTGGGTCAAATGGCAGACGATGACTGCGAGCCTGGCTAGTGTGGTGGGTCGTCTTGAGATAACCTTTACGATTCCCAAACACGCGATGCAGTATGTTGGCGGCAAAGTCTGTAGTGCTGACCTGTGTTTCCATCATGGGCGCTACTTCCTGCATATTGTCGTCTCCCTCCCTGATCCCCAGATTCCACCAACTGGGGAAGTGGTCGGAGTGGATCTTGGACTCTCCCATCCTGTTGTCACCTCTCAGAAGCAATTTCTTGGAGAGAGACGCTGGAAGGAACAGGAGCGTCGGATTTTTCGTCTGCGGCGCAAATTGCAAGCCAAAGGCACCAAATCGGCCAAGAGACATCTCAAAAAGCTGAGTGGCAAACTGCTTCGGCAACGCCGTGACCACGATCATGTCCTTTCTAAACGCATCGTCCAACACACCGCACCCGGCAGTACGATTGTCCTTGAGAACCTGACCAATATTCGAGAACGAGCCACGCAACGCAAGGGGGAGGGACAACGCAGGCTGCATTCCTGGTCTTTTGCTCAACTCTACTCGTTTGTAGAGTACAAAGCAGAGGCAAAAGGGATCAGTGTTGAGCGTGTTGACCCTCGTCACACGTCGCAAACCTGTTCGCGTTGTGGGCATCAAGCCCGAAACAATCGTCGGTCTCAATCGCTTTTCCTTTGCCGAACATGCGGGTACTGCCTCAATGCGGACCTCAATGCCAGTTACAATATCCGAGAAAAGCATCTGGCTTTTCTTGCCAGCATCGGTAGACCCTTTGCTGGTGGGTCGCCCAGTCAAGCGGCCTCTTGTCTCGACCCTACGGGGTCAGGGACAAGCCCCCGGATTTATCCGTGGGGTACTTGACAAGATGATCACATTCCTCACAAAGGGTCATGGACAGCTGACAGAAAGCGAGAACACTTCTCCTCACCTGTGCACTCACTCCCGCGCATTCGCTTGCAGCACGACCTTGCAGAGCCAGCACTTTTTCCGGCTCTCCTTCCATCATACGGCGCGCATCCCATCCGATCTGTCATTTCAAAAATTAAATGGCGCTGAATGGAAAGAATTATTTGTCTCACATTTTGCTCGACAGTGGCGCATCGAGGTAGCTCTCTATGAAGGTTTGGAGGGCTATAAATGGTTGAGATTACGACTATTGCCAAAAATGGATGGTGGAAAGCATTTCTCAGCTTTTCCTGAGAAATTGCTGCTTCAGCAAGTTCCATGCTTTTCGAGGAAAGCTGCTTTTGTGCTTCTTCTCTGTGACTTTCAGAAGGCGTGTATACCTCTCCCGATCCCCCAACAGATTTGGATGTTTCTGCTCCAGTTGCTGATCATAGATCACCCACGCCCGCCTCAACCAAGCTTTTGCCTGTTCGTAATCCTTCTGATGAGAGTAGTGTTCTACCAAATTCTGGAGACGGATCACCGTTTTTACATCATCAGCTCCCAATAGCTGCTCACTGCTCAAGAGCACTTGCCTCAACAATGGTTCTGCTTGTCCATACTTCTTAAAGTGATAATAGACTATTACCAGCAGTTCGATGATTACGATAACAGTTACAGTGGGTTCTGCTCCAAGCTGCTTCTCAAGAATTGAGAGCTTCTGCTCCAGCAGTGACTCAGCATCCGCATATCTCTCCCACTTAATATAGAGTATCGCCAGCTCGTAAAAACAAGTCATTGTGCGAGGGTGTTGTTCCCCAAATAATTGCTGCTGAATCGAGAGCGCTTGTTTCAACAACGGTTCCGCTTGCTCATACCTTTTTTGCTTGCGGTAGATCACTCCCAGCATAAAAGAGGAATGAATTATGTCAGGATGCTGTTCTCCCAATAGTTGCAGCCTGATCGAGAGCGCTTGTTTCAAACATGGTTCTGCCTGATCGTACTTTTGCTGCTCCCAGTAAAGCCCTCCCAGATTGTGAAGGCTGTCAGCTGTATCAGGATGCTCCTGCCCCAATAACAGTTTCCTGATTATAAGCGCTTGTACGAGGAGCTGCTCCGCTTGCTCGTATTTCCTCTGTGCTCGATAGACTTCTGCTAAGGTATTGAGGCTACTAGCTAAGTTGAGAGAACTCTTTGATAGCTGTATTATCGCAAGCGCACGCTCTAGCAAGGGCTCGGCCTGTTCATACTTCTCTTGTACATAATAAAGGGCTGCTAAATTGTGAAGGGCAAGGGATGTGAGAGAAAGAGATGTGCCAGAAGCGTCTATTTCCGATTGCTGCTCCCAGATCGCGAGAGCTTGTTTCAACAGTGATTCCGCTTGGCCATGCTTTTCTTGTTTCAGGTAAAGCGCTGCTAAATTATTGAGGCTTGCAGCTATGTCAGCGTGTTTCGCCTCCAACAATAGTCTTCTCAAAGCAAGCGCACGCTCTAAGAGCGGCACTGCTTGGGCATATCGCGCACGTTCCCCGAGATAACGGCCTGCATGATCAAGCAAGCTTGCTGCCTCTAGAGTAGTTATCTGTTCTTGCTCAATCCAGATGCTACAGAACAGTGCATGCGGCAACCAATACTCACATCTAGACCATGTACTAAAATCTATAGGAGGAAATGTAGCATTAACTGCCTGTATGACGCGTTGCATCCACAGATTTCTCTCTTCAACAGAAAGAGCATTACGTACAACCATTTGCACCAGCCGATGTAATACGAGAGTTTGAGCTTGGGCGTTACGACTCAACAGGGAATAATCTCGCAGTGTCTCAATTGCTTTATTCAACGAGAGAGGATCTGTGGCTGTTGACCCTAGTAGTTGACCCAGGTGCTCCGCCCCTTGTGTAAGGATAGCCTCAGGGATTGCATCAGGAGCGAGATGAGCGCAGAGACGCAGCAATTCTGCGGCAGCGGGATTTTTGGCCTCGATGCGCTCGAATGAGATGGTCCAAGTCGTAACCACCGATTCGGGGTACTCTCGATTAAGGCGTTCCTTGAGGAGTCTGATGTGGTGTTGATCGTAGATCTGCAGATAAGTATCCAGGCTAATTTGAGTTGCTGCAATATATGCACCAGCCTGATCGAGTGCGAGAGGCAGCCCACCCAATTTGTCAGTGATCTGTAGAGCCATATTTTGGTTGTGCACTTCTGCCAGATCCAATGTATCATCGAGCGCCAGCAGACCCGCTCGACGAAGCAAAAAGCAGGCACCTTGTTGGGGAGAAAATGCCTCAACTTTCACCGGGTGGGCTATACCAAGGCCAAGTCCTCCCAAATTTGTTGCACGTGTTGTCAAGAGCATATGACCATTTGCAAATGGAGGCAAAAATGGCGAAAGTAAGTCAGGTTCATCAGCATTATCTAAGATAAATAGCCAGTTTTGGTGTATCCGTAACCAATTGTTTACTGCTTGGATAATGACCTCCTGCTCTTGCTCATCTTTCTCCGGAAGGTCAAGCAACTTCGCGATATCCATATAAGATGTAATTAATGTACTATCGGTTTCCGCGTTCGCCCAGAGTATCCATTGATAGCTTTGGCGAAACTGGTAGGCATATTCCATGGCAATTTGTGTCTTGCCAATTCCACCCAGACCACTGATCGCTTGGGGTTGACTTACACCAGCAGGCCGTGTCGTTTGCAGATGGGTGCGCAAATATTGCAACAGGTCTTCACGACCCATAAAAAACGGGTTACGAGTAAACGGCACCATCCAGACAGGTTTCTCATCTTCCGATGCTTCCTTCTTCACAGACAAAACGTGTGTATGCATTTCCTTGATCAAGCCGCCTTGTTCCTGCAAGTCTCTCCCTATACCCGTAAGGCTTCCCTGTACCTCTTCTGCAAAGACTGGCTTCATCCAAGCTTCAAAGAGGTCCTGATACGTCTCCGATGCTCCCTGCTGAAGACTTCCGAGCGTCTTCATGCCTGCGACTCGAAGAAGTTGTTCTACCTCATCTCTTTTCAATGACAAGACTGCTGCCATTGCCACGAGCAATGGCCATTGCTCGGCATTTGGCTTCTCGATGGACCGATATAACCAGTTCTCAATGGCGCTCACGCAACGCTTTTTTTCGTCCTGATCCTTCCAATCTGGAATAGCTGGAAAGCGCTTCTGGATTTGCGTCATTAAGCGATTGGCTTTCATTCTCTCCCGATCGGTGTACTTTGTGAGCAAACTGCCAAGATCGTCTGGTGCATCCATCTTATGGTTTCTTTCTCCATCATTTATATTTTACAGGGACATTACAGGACTTCTTTGGTAGAGGTATCCCCTGGAATCGGGCATACTCGGCTTGATCGATCTATCCTGGTCATGCGCGTATGATCGTTCTCACAAGGAGCGATACCTATGATTGTTTTCATCCTTTTTTCAGCGGGATATTCGTCAGCTCAGACGACTCGCCGCTGGTTCTTTTCTCTGTGGAAACAGAGGAGTCCAAATGTTCTGAATGGCTTGAGCCATCCTCAGAAGAGCAGAGATGTTTACCTGGGAGACCGTTTTCCCAGGGAGATGGCAATAGCCCACAATGTGTCTCAAGACCTATGGGGAGATGCTTATGCAGAACATCCCCTGGTATAAACGGATCAAGCAAGCTCGCCTTTCTCACGGCCTCTCGCAACAAGAAGCGGCGGCTCTGCTTGACGTTGACGTGAAGACCTACCAGAGATGGGAAGCAGGGAAACACCTCCCGAATTTTGCCGGGCGCAGAGCGTTGCGGGACCACTTTGGGATCTCTCCTGATCTGCTTCCACCTTTCTAGAGAGGAACGCGTGAATGGGAAGCCTCTTCACGATTTGCATGCAAACCGTGTATTGAGCTGTGAAGAGGTTTCTCCTTTCCCTGATCACACCTATGTGATCACGCTCCGTTGGAAACCCCCTTTGGACAAACACGACTATGTTCAGATTGATAGAGCTTAGTTCAGGAAGCGATGAGTAAAAACGATGTATCCTTAAATCGAGTTCAAGGATACCCTCTTTCTGCCAGAAATGAGCTATTTAGACCTGTCCGATGACGAGCTGTTCTCGCGCCACCTCAACCACTTCTTTTGTCACCATGTGCATCTCATTAATCTGGAGGATACGCTCAATCTGGGTGCAAAGGCGGTGAATGAGACGAAAATTTCCTCCGGTGATCCGAATGACTGCCGAGACAGCCTCCATATCGCTAAAATCGTCGGGCTGTAAGCGTACGCCAATCTGCTGCCATTTATGTTCCAGGATGAAGCGTACTTCCTCTGTCGAAAGAGAATGAAATTGATGCACGAAACCGACACGTGAATACAGTTGAGCATAGCGTGCCAGCCGTTTCTCGATCCCCGGCATGCCAATGAGCACGAGGCCAAATGCTTCTCGGTCGTAAATATCACGTATTATGTATAATCTGGCTCGACTTCTTTGGAAGAGAACATAGGAAACGAGCTCAGAATATACATAATGCAAGTTATTTAGTAATCTTCCATTGCGTTTCAGATTATAAATAACATACAAATGTTCCAGACCTATCATCTTTAGCCGATCTGCTTCATCGATCATGATCAGGTCTTTTGAGGGAAGAGCAGGGGAAGCGTCAGCTCCCAGTAACTGATGAACATGCTTCACATCCTCCACCACATAATGTAATCGGCGGCGCAGTTCTGCAATATCTCGTTCCATTCCACGTGCTGTGTAGGTGACAGCTGGAGTATATAATACACTGCGGCACGTAGCCAGCTCTCGCGGGCGTGCTTCCGTCGTTGCAGGGTGCAACATGATCGGTTCTAACAAATCCCACCTGGCATAGTGTCTTGCCGAGAGGGTCTTTCCAACACCTGGCGCTCCATAACAAATCCCAATATATTGATATTTGCGGCAGGCGTCGCAAAATTCGGCAAAGAGCCGGTATGCTTTCGTGACAATAAACCCGTCGGTGATATCCAAGGGGGACTGTACAGCATGTTCACTCATTTAGATACCTCTTCAAACGTGGTGGTGGGGGAGTCGAAGCCTCCGACGCAGGTTCGCGCGTTTCGGGTGGCCGATGAACAGCGAGATACCGTTCCACCACAAGCTTCCGATCGGTCAGAGTTTCGCGCAGGGTCTTTCGTTGCGTGGTGCGTGCGACCTGGATCTCTTTGAGGCTGATCGTTTGCCCGGCCAGTTCTGCACAAATGGCTCGGCATAAAAAGGCATCATGATAAAAAACCCGAATTTCAGCCATATCTCTGGGATCGAACCGAATAGTAACATCCTCTCCAACATAGGCAGCGAGCGTCAGATCGAGATAGCGCTTCCCCTCGAAATAGATGCCATCCTGGTGGACTCGCCGTCCTTTTGCGACTTGCAACAGTAACAAATCGAGTTTTTCCAGAGAATCCGGCATCTGTGGTAAGAAACCACTGGCCTCCCAGCATGCCTGGGGGGCTGCTCCGATTTCCTTTTGCGAACGCTGAAGATACTCATCCAACAACCAGGTGCGGAATACTTCCTCAAAAGCAGGCAAACTCCACTGAGCTGGAGCAGGAGGCTGCCCTTCTGGTGTATAGCCTGGCAGCTCTGGCAGGAGCATTTGCTCCACCGTCTGAAAAAAGCGCTCGATCTTCCCTCTTCCGCGCGGAAACCCGACTTCCGAAAAGACTAATTCTATTTTTAGGTCAGCGGCCACTTGCTCCATATGCCGAGAAGTAAAATCGCTGCCATGATCCGTATAAAAGACACGAGGGATACCACAGACATACCAGCGTGGATCATCTTTGCGCCAGATCGCCTGGCGGAGAGTCAACGCCGTTTGGAGTGCAGTCGGTGCCTGAAAACCCAAGAAATAGCCAGCAATGGCACGACTATGATCGTCCAGAATGGCACTTAACCAGGGACGATCCGGTTTTCCCCGTTCATTGAGCAGAAAGACTGGAAGAAAGGTATGATCCGCTTGCCAGAGCTGATTGGGTGCCTTGGCTTCAAAGCGATAGAGCAAGTCAAACTGCTCTCGATAGGCTTTCGACCCTTCGTGTGCCAAAACGACCAGACCGGGATCAAGCACATCAATGATCGCAGACACCTGGCTATAACTGGGAACGGGCCAGCCTTGCTCTTTCGCCACTCGCGTCACTTGCCGATGGATCGCGGCGGCAGAGCGTCGAGGCTTCGATAGCGCCAGTCCTTCGATGAGTGACTTCAGATCGGAGGGCATGTTTCGCCGTTCTCCTTTATCGGCTCGCTCTTGACGGATTAACCCGTTCAAACCTGTTTCACGATACTGCTTTACCCATCGCGTCAGAGTCCGTCTGGGAATAGCTCGTTCTCTGGCAATCTGAGCCAGGGGAACACCATCTTCCAAAAACGGACGGATCACATAAAAGCGCTCCAACGCTTGCGTCCGTTCGCTTTCAGATGCTCCGATATCCTGTGACAACTCCATATCAGCCATAGCCCTATTCTACCAGTCCACACGACCAACCTTCTTCATTCAAAGGAAGTATAGGAGATATGGACCAAATAATTTCTCAAATTCAGAGCCATTTAATTTTTGAAATGACATCCGATCAGCACAGCCCGAGCGTCCTCTGGCTCGTGTGAATGGACGAGCACACGCGCTCCCTCGCTCGCCTGCTCTGGCTTCCATTGCTCTTGTGATTCCCGTCATTCCTATAGCCATAGGATCTTTTCCCAAAGATCCAGCCCTTCGCTTCACCACCTGACCTGATCACACACTCCAGCAGGGGGGCGGGAAGACTCTCGGGAGCGAAAGGTGCCATCGACGTTGTGATAGACGACTGGTAATTGACCTCAAGGATCGAACGAAAATGCTGGGCCGAGAGCCTCAGTGTCGAACATTGAGGGCAAAAAATTTGCCCTCAATAAGGATCGCAGCATATCCCCCACTTAGCGCGAAAGAGTCGATCTCCATATTTACCAAAAGGTTCTCCGGTTCCCACTTCTCAAAGGAGCGACTTTTGAGCACCTCCCTCAGAAAGGAGGATCACCGATTACTTGGTTCCCTGTCAAGCTGATGTTTGCCAAGTTGCCAAGATGTTGTGTGTATTTACCAAGAGAACAAGGGAAGAAGTACGACACCAAGCTATCTCATTGACAGGGAAGGTCCAGGTAACAACGATCGATAAGGGTGGACGGCCCGAACCTTGGTTAACACTAGAACAGCAGGCAATTGTCAGGCAGCAGCGCGGATTATAGATCGACTCCAGGGTGCAGGACTCAATACCAACTATTCTGGTGAGGGGGGTCGGGGTAGGGATCGGAAAACCAGAATAGTTGGTATTTATCTGAAGAAAACTCGCCCGTTTCCGACTAGGCCCATTTGAGCGTGATCTATTGTCAACGTGCGAACCAACTGGTCCTCGTCTTGCAGGAGGATGATCCGCCCTCTTGCAAGACGAGAGGAAAGAGCACTTAGCGCTTCCCGGCTTCGACCTCCACCGGCTTCGGCTCGCTTGTGTTCACACTGATGCGCTTGGGGCGGTTTGACGCGTGAATAGGCACGGTGATGCTGAGCAGGCCGTTGAGATAGTGCGTGACGATGTGTTCGCTGTCGATCGGTTTGGGAAACGTGACGGAGCGCTCAAAGGGACCAGAACCAATTTCCTGGGCTAACCAGGTCACCTTTTGCTCTGGTTGGACGGAGGGCTGGCGTTGCCCGCGAACGGTGAGGGTGTTGCCCTGTGCAGTGAGTTCGATGTCTTGGGGGGCAATCCCTGGAAGTAAGACACGAACGTCATAGGTCTGTTCGCTCTCGAAGACATCAACGGGAGCCGCAAGAGAGGAGGGGCGACCGGAACTCCAATCTGGCTGCACAAAACTTTGAGCAAAGAGCTGATTCATGGCATCATGCAGGGTTAAAGCTTCGCTCACCGGGCTAAAACGTCGAATAAGAGTCATGAGTATCAACCTCCTTTAGTCATGTGGTCTCTCAGGGAGCGATCCTGTGCGGCTTCGAGGCTCCGCAACTTCTCCCGAAAGGTATCGCAACCGTTGTGGGGAATGCTCCCCTGTTTCTTCGCTTTCACTATACCTGACGATCTGTTAGAAGAACGTAAACAACGTATGAGAAATCTGTTAGAATCGAGGTCACCTGCCAGTTTCTGTCTCCAGAGTGTAAATGAGATAGCTTGGTGTCGTACTTCTTCCCTTGTTCTCTGTCGTAAATGGCAGCTTCCCAAACAGATCTATCCAAAAATACGACATGAAGCAGTATCAAAAGTACGACACCGAATGGCTGTTCCCACGGGATACGCAACGAGATGCAAGCAAACGAGCGATGAAGTGAGAAAAGGAGATCACAGGGGCTGGTGGAAGCAGACAGAGGCTTCTGGCCCTCATGATCGGCTCAGAGGGGAAATGACATCTATCATAGAACAGGTTTTTTGAGCGTTGTTTCCGGCTTTTCGTTAATTGGGAGCAAGAGTAGTGGGAACGCCTGCAACCGTGACACGCAGGCATGGTGGTCCCCACCAAGCATTGCGTGCGAGTCGATCAGACCAGCTCCAGCGATAATGCGAATGCACGGCACGAGGAGGGCGAGGTGATAGGGGAACGCTCGGCGGGATTGGGGAGAGCGCAATGATCTCGACATATTGGCTGCGAAAATCTCGTCATCCAGGTGCGACGAAGCGCTCGGCCAGCGACATCCACCCACCGTATTGGCCCGAGCAGCACAGGCTTGTGTTCAACTAACGCAGGCGGAGGCAAGAGGCGGCGGACGGCACTGACGCGACGAGCACGGTCTCCTTTCGCCCCAGATGCTAGACATTGCTCCCGAAGAGAACAACCCTGACAGTCGGTTTGGTAGGCCAGATAGACGGCAGCGCTCTCGTGAAAGCATTTTCTTGGCGCACTTCGCTCAACCACAGGCTGGCTCCTGCTGGACAACGTAGCTTCCCATCCTCCTGTAATGTGAAGGCATCGGCGCAGACCGCGTCCAGTGGCTCGTCCGAACGCTGCTGCCCACTGCCACGGCCCATACTCTTCCGGTGGGTCTTCTTCTGTCACAAGAAAGGGAGGAGATTCTTTCGGGGGAGCCCACTCCATCTCGGCCTCGCTCAACTTCGCCCTTACCCACAGTAAGAACAGGAATTTGGAATAGGAATTTAGCCCTTCTAGGCTAGAGAGGGAGCCAGGGAGCAATGAAACAGCCAATAGCGAACGGCTCTAAACTCTCAAGGCTTCTGCTGGGGAAGATCGGCGAAATAGTCAAGCAAGAGGCGATGAGGGAAGCTGTAACCGCTGCCAACACGTCGCAGCAGGATGCGGGTGGTAGCATCCTCAAGAAAAGGGATAACCCGCCAAGGCAACATCTTGCTGCGCCAGAATAAAAAACGCAGCACAAGGTGTCTCCATACCGCCAGTCCCCCACGTAAAAGGCAAGCCAGGAGACTACTACAAAATCCCATAAACCAGCAAGCATTCAATCCAGTTTCCAGCCCAGAACTTAGCCCAAAACTCAAGGCCCTATCTAATGCCTGACCGAGATGAGGGTACAGCATATCACTCATTTCATCAGACTCGACCTGCGGATACCCCTTGCTTCAGCTATGGGGAGGAAGCAGGTCTTCCTTTCGTGGGGCTTGGGCACAGGGGGAACCCTGTGCCTATTGACAAAACTGCGTATATATGAGATGCTTTTTGTATGGACCGAACGATTGTGGCACAACTCAATCCGACACCTGAACAGCGAGCCATTCTTGACCGCACCATGCACGAGCACACTGAGTGCTTTAATGCCGTGTGTCGTGAAGGATTTGAAAAGGGAGAGAGCAACGGGGTCTCCTTGCATAAAGCCACCTACTACCCACTCCGTGCTCAGTTTCCTGATTTGCCAGCACAACTGGTCTGTGCTGCCCGTGTCAAAGCCACTGAAGCCGTCAAATCGGCACTCACCTGGAAGAAGAAGCACGAGGCGAGGCACACCAAGCTGGTTGCGAAGGCACACAAACAAGGCAAAGAGCCACCCGCATTCAAGCCCGTTCGCTGTCCACAGTCGAAAAACGCTCCAATCCGCTATGACCAGCGTTCCTATTGGGTCAAATGGCAGAGCATGACCGCCAGCCTTGCCACTGTTACGGGACGTGTTGAGATGTCCTTCACGGTTCCCAAACATGCTACGCACTATATTGGCAGCAAAGTCTGTAGTGCGGATCTGTGTTTCCATCATGGACGCTACTTCCTGCACATCGTTGTCTCCATCCCTGATCCCGTTGTTGAACCAACTGGAGAGGTGATCGGGGTTGATCTTGGACTCACCCATCCTGCCGTGACCAGCAAGCGTCAATTCCTGGGTGAGAGACGCTGGAAAGAGCAGGAGCGCCGCATTTTCCGTCTCCGTCGTAAACTTCAGAAGCGTGGCACCAAGTCTGCTCAAAGGCACCTGAAGAAACTTTCGGGCAAACTGTTTCGGCAACGCAAAGACCACGATCACGTCCTCTCCAAACGCATCGTACAGAACGCCACCCCTGGCAGTAGCATCGTGCTTGAGAACCTGACCAACATTCGCGAACGTGTCACCCATCGCAAAGGGGAGGGACAACGCCGCCTGCACTCCTGGTCCTTTGCAGAGCTTTACTCCTTTGTCTCCTACAAAGCTGAGAAGAGGGGCATCCGTGTGGAACGGGTTGATCCACGTCACACTTCTCAGACTTGTTCGCGTTGTGGGCATCAGGCTCGTAATAATCGTCGTTCTCAAAGCCTCTTCCTTTGCCGCCAATGTGGCTACTC
>Ga0070741_10013092_pt1 | contig 14764 bp, 14 predicted proteins | sample Coa_R1_4_FD_66440 | JGI IMG/M metagenome (GOLD analysis project Ga0070741, IMG submission 66440) | Surface soil microbial communities from Centralia Pennsylvania, which are recovering from an underground coalmine fire - Coalmine... | ecosystem: Environmental > Terrestrial > Soil > Unclassified ...
CAGGACGGGCTCACGCCGGCCCGCGCTAGTACGGCGGCAGCTCCGACCACCAGGCGCCGAGCGTCTTGAACGCCTGCCAGAAGCGCGTCTTCGCAGCCTGCTCGTCGAGGGACAGGTCGATGTCGGGAACGACCAGCGCTTCGACGGTGGGCGTGAAGCGCTGGATCTCGCCCGGCCTGTCCTCCAGCGGGATGGAGAGCGGGAAGCGGATTCCGTTCAGGAACTCGAGCGCGTGCGCGCCCATGACGACGACGAGCTTGGGCTGGACGACGTGCAGCTCCCGCGTCAGCCACTCGCGCGCTCGCTCGTCGGGTTCGGCGCCGGCGAACTTGAGGCAGTTCGTCCCGTACACGGCCATCGGGTCGACGTGCAGGCGCTGCAGCGACTTGAGCACGGCCTGCCCGGCGCGGCCGTAGAAGGCGACGCCCTCGAGGAGCTCCGACTCCTGCGGCGAGTACTTGAGCAGCATCACGTCCGCGAGCGGATGCCCGGACCCGAGCACCGTGGCCGCGTTCGGTCCGGCGGCGCGGGCGATCTCGTCGCCGAGCTGGTTCATCTCGGCGATCGCCTTCTGCAGGTACTTGTCGGAGATCTCGTCGGTGGCCACAGAAGAGTGGTCGCCCCGCGACCACTCTTGTATTGGGGACCGCCGGCTGCGCTCCTGCCGGCTGTGCTTCCGGGGTCGTCGCTCGCCCGCGGGGGCCATCGGCCTCGGCTACCGGCGCCTGCCGGCTGCCGCCCGCTTCCGCCCGTCCCCGTCCGGGGCCCGGCGGGTCTCGACCGGCTGCACCTTGTCCTTCACCTGCGCCATCCACTTGAGCGACTGGAGGTAGGCGAGCGACTTCGGGCGACGCAGGATCTGTGCGCTGCGCAGGCTGATCAGGAACTCCTCGGCGTTGCGGAAGGCGCGCATGCGCATGGCGCCGGTGCCGACGCCGGGGAGGACGTGCGCGTCCGAGCCGGCGCCCATGGTCAGGTTGTACTTGCGGGCGAATCGCAGCGCCTCCTCGTTGTACGTCTCGAACAGGAGGCGTGCGTTGTAGACCTCGAACACGTCGATCTCCGCCAGGTGCCGGTGCAGCGTGGCCGGGTCGGGGATGGCGTGCCGGCGGTCGAACGGATGTGGGAGGTAGACGAGCCCGTTCTGGGCGCGGATGGCGGCCAGCGTCTCCGCAAACGACATGCCGCGCGGGATCTCCTCGCGCAGGAAGAGGCCGATCACCTCCCCCTGGCCGGCCGTCTTGATCTCCTCGCCCGGGATGACGACGAGGTCGCGGCCGGCGGCGAGCTCGACCGCCTCGCGCGCTCCCCCGAAGACGTTGTGGTCGGTGATCGCGATCGCGCCGACTCCCTGCTCTGCCGCATGGTCGAGGAGCTCCTCGACGCCGACGGCGCAGTCGGGCGACCAGGACGTGTGCACATGCAGGTCGCAGACGATCCACTCGCGGCCCGCGAGAGGGAAAGACGCCGACGGGCGGCGCCGGCGGCCGGTGAGGCGCCGGTACAGGCGGTCGAGCTCGCCCGCGATGCGGGTGAAGCTCTCGCGCTCGGCCAGCCCGCGCAGCCGCTCGCCGCGCGCGCGGCGTGCGGCCTCGTCGGCGACGAGGGCGACGAGGTCCTCGCCCGGCTCGGCGATCGCCGCGGCCGCTGCGGCCGCCTCCAGCCGCAGCCCCTCGCTGCCGGCCCGCGCCGGTACGAACACGGCGGCCGCGGCGAGCGCGGCGGCACGCGCGGCGGGCTCGCGGGCGGTACGCACGTGCACGCGGCTGCGCAGGCGCCTGGGGATCGTCGGCCGCCCCGTCAGCGGCCGCGTGCGCAGAAGCGTCAGCTCCCACTCGGCCAGGCCGTCGAGGGCGCGGATCGCCGCGCGCGCGGCCGGCCGCTCCGCCGGGTCCCACTCGACGACGATCCGCCGCTCCTTCGGCGCCGGCGCAAACAGTTGCGCGTCGACCCCGCGGGAGAGCACGGAGAAGTCCCCGGGGAAGCGCAGGCGGGCCGCGGCGGCCACGTCCTCGGAGACGGCGATCAGGGCGTCGACGCGTGCGAGCAGCCGGTTGCGCTGCGCCTTCGAGAGCGGGTAGCCGAGCCGCTCGGGCGAGAAGAAGGTGGCGACGGAGAGGCCGGGAGCCTCCCTGAGGGCGAGGTAGGAGAGGCTGGGCAGCCCAGGCTCGAAGCCGTGGACGACGTCGAACGCTCCCTGCTCGAGGGCGAGGGCCAGGTTCGCGCGCGCGCCGACGGGGACGCCGAGGGCGCTCCGGCGCGAGACGGGGACGGCGGGACCGAGCGCGACGAGGGCGGGGAGGACTCCGCGCTGCAGGGCTCGCCGGCCGTCGCGCAGGTCGTCGGCGCGCGTGGACGGAGCGAGCACGGTCACCTCGTGCCCGAGCGCGCGCAGCTCGCGGGCGACCCCGTCGACGTGCTCGTTCACCTCGTGGGGCTGAGACCACGCGAACGGCGTGACGAGGCAGATGCGCAAGCTCATGGTCCGGAGCCGAGTCTAGCCCTGGTCCTGGTGCGGCGAGACCGTGCCCGAGCAGGGGTGGGTGGGGAGCCGAGGGCGGTTCCCCACCCACCCCTGTGCCTGTGCTCAGCCCTTCGCGGATGCGGGCGCGGGCTTCGCCCGCTTGCGGGAGGTCTCGCGGATGAAGCGCTCGATCGACTCGCGCGCCTCGTCGTCTCGGATCTGCTTCGGCGGCGACTTCATCAGGTACGAGCTCGGCGCCTCGAGCGCCCCGGCGATGCCGTTGTCGAGCGCGAGCTTCGCCAGGCGCACGGCGTCGATGACGATGCCGGCCGAGTTGGGCGAGTCCCACACCTCGAGCTTGAGCTCCACGTTGAGGGGCACGTCGCCGAAGGCCGAGCCCTCCATGCGGATGTACGCCCACTTGCGGTCGCTGAGCCAGGGGACGTAGTCGGAGGGGCCGACGTGGACGTTGCGCTCGCCGATGTCGTAGTCGAGCATCGAGGTGACGGCGTTCGTCTTCGAGATCTTCTTCGACTCGAGGCGGTCGCGCTCGAGCATGTTCAGGAAGTCGGAGTTGCCGCCGACGTTCAGCTGCATCGTCCGATCGAGGTGGACGCCGCGGTCGCCGAAGAGCGTCGTCAGCACGCGGTGCGTGATCGTCGCGCCGACCTGCGACTTGATGTCGTCGCCGATGATGGGGACGCCCGCGTCGGCGAAGCGCTTCTGCCAGTACGGCTCACGGGCGATGAAGACCGGCATGCAGTTCACCATCGCGCAGCCCGCGTTGAGGATCTGCTCCGTGTACCACTTCGTCGCCTCCTCGGACCCGACGGGCAGGTAGTTGACGACGACGTCCGCGCCCGTCTCCTCGAGGATGCCGACGACGTCGTCGGTCGGCCCGGGCGCCTTCTCGACGACGCGGGCGAGGTACTTGCCGATCCCGTCGTGTGTCATCCCGCGGGAGACCTTGACGCCTGTCTTCGGCACCTCCGCGAACTTGATCGTGTCGTTGGGATGTGCCCAGATGGCGTCGGCGAGGTCGAGCCCGACCTTGCCCTTGACCACGTCGAAGGCGGCGACGAACTCGATGTCGGAGATGTGGTAGCCGCCGAGGTTGACGTGCATGAGCCCGGGCACGGTCTTGTCGTCGGGCGCGTTGCGGTAGTACTCGACGCCCTGCAGCAGCGAGTTGGCGCAGTTGCCGACGCCGATCAGCGCGACCCTGACCTTGCCGTTCGAGCGCGTGCGGCCGTTCTCGGATCCGTTCGTAGAGGCCATGGCTTCCTTTCCGCGATGGGACGTGAGGGGGACGTCGAGCGCGTCCGCGAGCGCGCGTAGGATGACGTCGTTCGTGCTCGACCCCGTGCGTCGTGCCTCGGCGTCCAGCCGCTCCTTGAGCTCGGCTGGGACGCGCAGGAGGACGACGGGGCTGGCGCCGGGGAGGGGGCTGCGGCGCCCGCTCGGGCGGTAGGCGACGCCAAACGTGTCGGCGAGCATGCCGACCGCGGTGTCGTTCAGGCTGCCGCCGCGGCGGGCGACCTCGCGCACGAGCGCGCCCTTCAGGGACGCCGGCATGCGAACGAGCACGCCTGTTCGTCGAGAACTGCTAGCAGACAAACTGCTAGCAGTATAGCTGCAACTCTCCTCGCGAATGGAAAGTGCTAGCGGGCCCCGTCCCGGCGGAGTTGTGCGCGGACGCTCCAGATGCGCTGGACGACCGTCAGCCAGGCCGTCGCGGCGAGCAGGTAGATGGCCCATGGCAGCCCGCCCCAGGGAGCGAGCACCAGCCCGCCCGTGATCACCACCACCCGCTCGGCGCGGCTGCCGATGCCGACATCGCCGCGCAGCGACAGCGCCTCGGCACGCGCGCGCGTGTAGCTGACGAGGAAGGAGCCGGCGACGGCGGCGAAGGCGAACGCGAGCGCGACGTCGTTGCCCTGGCGCTCGAACACGAGCCCGATCGAGCCGAGCATGAACGCCTCGCCGATACGGTCGGTCGTCGAGTCGATGAACGCGCCGAAGGGTGTCGCCTTGCCGCCTGCGCGGGCGAGGGCGCCGTCGAGGATGTCGAGCAGCGACCCGAGCAGGAAGACGGCGGCTCCCAGCCAGAAGAAGAGGAGCTGGGAGCGGTACTGGAAGTGGACGAGGACGCCGCCCGCGACGCACAGGCAGACGCCGGCGGCGGTGAGCGCGGTCGGCGTCAGCCTCGTCTGCGCGAGGCCGGTCATCGACCGGGACGCGAGGCGGCGGGCCTCGGTCGTGTAGGTCTCCTTCAGCCGCTGCGGGGCGGCGGCGCGGCTCACCCGCGCCACGCTAGCACCATGCCCGGCCGAGCTTCGCGTCTACGCGGGCTCGGGCTCGCTCCGCCGGCGGCCGAGCCAGCTGCGCACCCGGTCGCGGTGGACGATCGCGCCCGCGAGCAGCGCAACGAACGCACCGGCCAGGCAGTCGAGCCAGAAGTGGTTCGCGGAGGCCATGACCGCGAAGCAGACCCAGGCCGGCCAGAGCAGCCAGATCGCCTTCGCCCACCAGCGCCTGACGATCGAGGCGAGCGTGATGCCGACGATGAGCGCGTCGGCGGCGTGCAGGCTCGGCATGGCGGCGTACTGGTTGGAGGCGAGCTCGACCACGCCGCTCCCGTGGTTGAGCGAGCTGAACTGGGCGAGCACGTCGACGAACCCGTCCGCGGAGAACATGCGCGGCGGCGCCGTCGGGTAGACGACGTAGCCGACGAGGCCGATCACGCCCGCGAGCAGGACCCAGTTGCGGAAGCGGTGGAAGGAGTCGTGCCGCCGCAGGTACACCCACAGGAGGGCGCAGCCGAGGACGGTGAACTCGGACATCCAGTACGTCCACGAGACCGCCACCTCCAGGAAGCGCGATCCGAGGACGATCTTCTGGAAGGTGAGCTCGAACAGGTCGCCGACGTGGTCCTCCGCCTGGATCACCCAGCGCCCGTGGTCGAGCGCGAGCGCGCGGTCGTGGCCGGCGAAGCCGCGCGCGATCTGGTAGACGCCGAGGAAGCCGAACCAGATCGCCAGCTGACGACCGAAGTCGCGCCAGCCACGTGGCAGATATCGCCTCCCGATGGCAGACACAACCGTGGTCATGCTCGAGCTCCGCCCGACCTCGCCATGACTGAGTCGATTCTAACGTTCCTTCCGGTCGTGTTCATCCCTCGCGCAGGGAGAGCGCAGCAGCCTCCATACTCCCTCGGTCGCGAACGTCCTCTTCGTGTGCGTCGGCCTGCGCGGGCCGCTCGCACATGGCCCGCCCTCGCCCGCGCTCGATGAGGCCGGTCACGCCGGGTGCTCGGCGAAAGGCCGGTGCCCTTCCTCTTCAGCTGCCGTGCGCGGCTCGGCGTTCGCCGAGCGGCCTCAGCCGCCGATGTAGCTCATCTCGACCTTCGGGCCGGCCGCCGTCTGCGCCGTGCGCAGCTCCGAGTAGCGGTCGTCGCGGGCGCCCCACACCCGCGCGATCCGCTCGACGAGCTCCTCGTCGGTGGCCCCGGAGCGGACGGCGGCCCGCAGGTCGTGGCCGCGCGCGGCGAAGAGACACGTGAAGAGCCGCCCCTCCGCGGACAGCCGGGCGCGCGTGCAGTCCGCGCAGAAGGGCTGCGTGACCGAGGCGATGACGCCGATCTCGCCGGCGCCGTCGCGGTAGCGCCAGCGGCGGGCGACCTCGCCGCGATAGCTCGGCTCGGCAGGCTCGAGCGGGAAGACGGCGTCGATCGCCTCGACGATCTCGGCCGCGGTGACGACGTCGTCCAGCCGCCAGCCGTTCGTCGTGCCCACGTCCATGTACTCGATGAAGCGGACGATGTGCCCCGTGCCACGGAAGCGGCGCGCCATCGCCAGGACGTCGCCCTCGTTCACGCCGCGCTTGACGACCATGTTCACCTTCACCGGCGCCAGCCCCGCCTCGGCCGCCGCCTCGATCCCCTCGAGCACGCGCGCGACCGGGTAGTCGACGTCGTTCATGGCGGCGAAGACGGCGTCGTCGAGCGAGTCGAGGCTGACGCTCACGCGCCGGAGGCCGGCGGCGGCGAGCGCGCGCGCCTTCTGCGCGAGCAGTGAGCCGTTCGTCGTCAGCGTCAGCTCGAGCCCGCCGATCGCCGCGAGCATGGCGACGAGGCGCTCGACGTCCCGCCGCAGGAGCGGCTCGCCGCCCGTCAGCCGCACCTTCCGCACCCCGAGCCGGGCGAACGCCCGCGTCAGCCGCTCGATCTCCTCGAAGCTCAGCAGCTCGCGCCGCTCGAGGAAGCGGTAGCCGCGGCCGAACACCTCCTTCGGCATGCAGTAGACGCAGCGGAAGTTGCAGCGGTCGGTGACCGAGATGCGCAGATCCCGCACGGGACGGCCAAACGTGTCGGTCAGCGCCACGAGTGCAGAGTACCCCGGCGAGGCTGCGAGAAGCCTTGCGAGCGCCCGATGTTACCGCTCGTGTTACCCGGCAGCCGAGGCGGGGCCCGGGTCGGCTGGTACCGTTCCGCCATCGAGAAGTGAGCCGACTCGCGGGCCACGGCCCGACGCACCGGACGGAGCTACTCCTCCACAAGAGGCGCCGCCTTGGCGAGCTGTACCTGACCGGCGTCGACGAGGTCAGCTACCGGCGCGGGCAGCGCTACCTGACCCTGGTCGCCGACCACCGAGACGGCGCGGCCGTCTGGGCCGGCAAGGGCCGCGGCGCCCCACGCTCGAGCGCTTCTTCGGCCAGCTCGGCGAGCCGGAGACGACCAAGCTCCAGGCGGTCTCGATCGGCATGAGCGGCGGCTACCAGAAGACGGTCGCCGAACGAGCGCCGCAGGCGATCGTCAACACCGAGATGCGCACGTCACGGACCGGGCGGCCGAGGGTGTCGAACACGTCCACCGTCCAAAGCTAGCGTCCCCGCGATGGCCGCCGCGAGCCGCTCGGCCGCGCCGGGGTCGCACCACAGGTAGAGCGACGGCTCGGCGAGCTCGACCTCGAGCACGAGCGGCGCGCCGGCGGGCCCGGGCGCGACGTCGACGCGCGCGTACAGGAGCTCTCCGGCCGGGAACGGGAGCGCCGCGAGCGCCGCAGCCGCCAGCTCGCGCTCCGCAGCCGATGCCGTCCGCGGCTCGATCGTCTCGTCCAGGTAGAGCCCGGTGCCGGGCGGAGTTTCGGCGGCGAGCAGCGGCCCCTTGCGGAGGGCGTGCGAGTAGGCGCCGCCAAGGTAGACGAGCCCGGTCTCCCCGTCGGCGTCGACAGCGTCGAGGTACGGCTGCACGATCACCGTCTGCCCCTCGGCGTGGAGCGCCGCGATGTGCGCGAGCGCCTCCGCTTGGCGCTCGGGCCGGTAGGAGGCCGAGCGGCGCCCCCCGGCCGAGACGACCGGCTTGACGACGAAGCGGCCGGGCGGCGGCTCGAATCGCTCGCCGGGCGCGACGAACGCCGTCGGCACGACGGGGACGCCCCGAGCGGCGAGCTCGGCCAGGTAGCGCTTGTCCGTCGACCAGCGGACGACGGGCGCGGGGTTCGCCAGGCGCGGCACGGCGTCGAGCCAGGCAAGGTAGGCCGGGTAGCGCTCCGCGTAGTCCCAGGTCGAGCGGACGACGACGAGGGCGAAGCGCTCCCAGTCGACGTCGGGGTCACTCCACGTCGCCGGGACGGCCTCGATCCCGCGGCGGCGGAGCGCCGCCGTCAGCGCGGGCGTGTCCTCGTCTCCGTCCGCGACCTCGGCGCAGGTGGCGAGGGCGACCCTCGCTAGATCAGCCACTCACCGTTCTCTTGCACGGCCGTGCCGTCGAGCTCGATCCTGCCGCCGTGGCGCAGGTCCTTGACGATGTCCCAGTGGATCGAGCTCTCGTTCAGGCCGCCCACCTTCGTGTAGCTCTGGCCGAGGGCCAGGTGGATGGAGCCGTCGATCTTCTCGTCGAAGAGCGTGCTCTTCATCGCGCGCGTGATCCCGGGGTTACAGCCGATGCCGAGCTCGCCCACCCGACGCGCGCCGTCGTCTCGGTCGAGCAGGGCGAGGAGTGCCTGCTCGTTCTTCCTCGCCGAGGCGTCGACGACCCGGCCGTCGCGGAAGACGAGCCGGACGCCCTGGTACTCGCGGCCCTGGTACACGGACGGGAACTCCGAGAACTCGATCACCCCGTCGGCCGAGTCCTCGAGCGGTGAGAAGAAGAACTCGCCGCCGGGCATGTTCTCGTGGCCGTCGTCGACATCCCCGTGCCGCCCCGCCAGGCTGAGCCTGAGGTCGGTGCCGGGCCCGACGATCCGCACCTCCTCGGCGTCGTCGAACCTGCGGCAGTAGCGACGGAGCCGCTCGCCGTGCGCGTCCCAGTCGATCAGGCAGGCACCGTAGAGGACGTCGGCGAACTGGTCGAGCGTCATGCCGGCCTCCTGGGCGAGCGCCTGGGTCGGGAAGGCGCAGCTGACCCAGGGGATCTCGCTTGCCATCGTGCGACGGAAGAAGTGGCGCTCCGCCTGCTTCACGAGCGCGAGCCGCTCCGGATCGAGCTCGGACGTGTCCCGCGTGTTCTCCGGCGCCTCCATCGTGATGCGCGCGTCCATCGCGTCGCACGCGTACCGGTCGATCTCCGGCAGCTCGGGGAGGAGATCGACCGGCGCCTCGGCCGCCCAGCTCGGGTGGACCGGCCAGAGCGTCCAGCCCAGGCGCAGGACGACGCGCCCACCGCGCCGGGCGATCTCCCGCTCGAGCGCGTCGACCGCAGGTCTGGCGAGCGGCGTCGTCCTGATCAGCACCTGCCAGCCCGGCTGCACGCCGAGACAGCGCTCGACGAGCAGCTTCGCGTACGCCTCCACGCGCGGGTCGCGTCCGCTCACGGGAAACACCAGCGTCCGTCCTGCTGCACGACCCGGCCGTCGAGCTCGATCCTGCCGCCGCGGCGGAGGTCCTTGACCATGTCCCAGTGGACGGCGCTCTCGTTCGTGCCGCCGAGATTGGCGAAGCCCGTGCCGATCGCGAGGTGCACGGTACCTTCGATCTTCTCGTCGAACAGGGTGTTGCGCATGTGCTGCTGGATGCCGGGGTTGCAGCCGATCCCGAACTCGCCCAGCCGGCGCGCGCCCTCGTCCGTGTCGAGCATCGTCAGCAGGAACTCCTCGTCGGAGGCCGCGCTCGCCTCGACGATCGTGCCGCCCTCGAAGCGGAAGCGGACGTCCTCCACCTCGTGGCTGAGGTAGCAGGCGGGGTACTCGGAGTAGGCGATCACGCCCTCGGCCGAGTCCTCGACCGGACTGTAGAAGACCTCGCCGCCGGGCATGTTCGCACCGAGCGCGTCGATCTTCCCGCGCCGGCCGGCGAGGCTGAAGCGCAGGTCGGTGCCGTCGCCGACGATGCGCACCTGCTCGCCCGCGTCGAACAGGTCGGCGATGCGCTGCATGTCGCGCGCGAGCCGCTCCCAGTCGACGAGCATCGACCGCCAGTAGAAGTCCTCGAACTGGGAGAGCGTCATGCCCGCGTCCTGGGCGACCGCGTTCGTCGGGAAGTAGCAGCCGACCCACGGCCGCTCGTCGTTCAGGAACGGCAGCGTGAGCGGACGCAGCGCCGTCGTGCGCAGCGCGAGCCTCTTCGGATCGAGCTCGGAGCCGTCGCGGGTGTTGTCCGGTGCGAGCACCACCGCGTACGCGTCCGCGTGCTCCCACTCGTAGGTCTCGATCCCGCCCAGGGAGCCGACGAGCTCCTCGGCGGCCTCCTGCAGCCAGGGCACGTCGCCAGGGCTCGTGAAGCGCAGGCGCAGGAGGGCGTAGGCGCCCCGGCGCGCGACCTGCTTCGACACCTCCTCGAGCAGGGGCCGAGCGGCCGGGTGCCCGATGACGAGCACCTGCCAGCGCGGCTGGACGTCGAGGCAGCGCTCCACGAGCAGACGAGCGAGCCGCTCGAGGCGGGGGTCGGCGACGGCCATGGCGAGGCAGTCTACGCATCCACCCCAACCGGTTGGGTTGACATATGAAGGCTTAGATTTTATTCTGGAAGAAACTTAAGATACGGAGGAGCGCAGCGATGGCGAAGGTAATCGGGATCGACCTCGGCACGACCAACTCGTGCATGGCCGTGATCGAGGGTGGGGAGCCGACGGTCATCCCCAACGCAGAGGGTGGACGGACGACGCCGTCCGTCGTCGCGTTTACGAAGGACGGGCAGCGGCTGGTGGGCGCTCCGGCCCGCCGCCAGCAGGTGACGAACCCGGACAACACCATCTTCTCGATCAAGCGGTTCATGGGCCGCAAGTTCGACGAGGTCTCCGAGGAGATGAAGATCGTGCCGTACGAGGTCGTCAAGGGCCCGAACGACGACGTCCGCGTGAAGGCGGGCGGCAAGGAGTACGCGCCGCCCGAGATCAGCGCGATGATCCTGCAGAAGCTGAAGACCGACGCGGAGGCCTACCTGGGCGAGCCGGTCGAGGACGCCGTCATCACCGTCCCCGCGTACTTCAACAACGCGCAGCGAGAGGCGACGAAGGACGCCGGCAAGATCGCGGGGCTGAACGTCCTGCGCATCATCAACGAGCCGACCGCCGCCTCGCTCGCCTACGGCCTCGAGAAGGAGTCGGACCAGACGATCCTCGTCTTCGACCTGGGCGGCGGCACGTTCGACGTGTCCGTGCTCGAGCTGGGCGAGGGGGTGTTCGAGGTCAAGGCGACCGCCGGCGACAACCACCTCGGCGGCGACAACTTCGACAAGGCGATCGTCGACTGGATGGTGGCCGAGTTCAAGCGCGACCAGGGCATCGACCTCACGCAGGACCGGATGGCTCTGCAGCGCCTGTACGAGGCGGCCGAGAAGGCGAAGATCGAGCTGTCGTCGACGATGACCACGCAGATCAACCTGCCGTTCATCACGGCGACCCCGGAAGGGCCGAAGCACCTCGATCTGCAGCTGACGCGGGCGAGGTTGAACGAGCTCGCGCACGACCTGCTCGAGCGCACGGTCGGCCCGACGAAGCAGGTGCTCTCGGACGCCGGGCTTACCGCATCCGACATCGACCACGTCGTGCTCGTCGGCGGTATGACACGTATGCCGGCCGTCGTCGACAAGGTGAAGGAGCTGATCGGCAAGGAGCCGCACAAGGGAGTCAACCCGGACGAGGTCGTCGCCGTTGGCGCCGCCATCCAGGCGGGCGTGCTGCGCGGCGAGGTGAAGGACGTCCTCCTGCTCGACGTGACGCCCCTGTCGCTCGGGATCGAGACGAAAGGCGGCATCTTCACGAAGCTGATCGAGCGCAACACGACGATCCCCACGAAGAAGTCGGAGATCTTCTCGACGGCCGAGGACAACCAGCCGTCGGTCGAGATCCACGTCCTGCAGGGCGAGTCCGAGATGGCCTCGTTCAACAAGACCCTCGGCAAGTTCCAGCTCGTCGGCATTCCGCCGGCCCCGCGCGGCATCCCGCAGATCGAGGTCGCGTTCGACATCGACGCGAACGGCATCCTGCACGTGACCGCGAAGGACCTGGGCACGGGGAACGAGCAGCAGATTCGCATCGAGGGCGGCTCGGGCCTGAAGCCGGAAGAGGTCGAGCGGATGATGAAGGAGGCCGAGGCGCACGCGGGCGAGGCGCACCGACTGCGCGAGCTCGCCGAGGCGCGCAACCAGGCCGAGAACCTCGTCTACCAGACGGAGAAGAGCCTCAAGGAGCATCGCAACTCGCTCGCCGAGGCGGACGCGTCCACGATCGAGGGACGCATCATGGAGCTGAAGCAGGCACTCGACTCGAGCGACATCGCAGAGCTCCGCGCGAAGACCGACGCCCTCGTCGAGGCCTCGCACAAGCTGGCCGAGGCGGTGTACGCGAAGGCGAGCGCCGAGCAGGCGGCGTCCCAGCCGACCGGCGACGGAGCCGCCGGCGCGGCACACGAGGACGAGGTGGTCGAGGAGGCCGACTACGAGGTCGTCGACGAGGGGAAGTCGTGACGGACGAGCTCACCTCGAAGGAGACGGCGGAGCGGGGCCCGCTGCGGGGGGCCACCCCCCCGGCCGGCCCCGAGCCGCCGCCGGCGGAGCAGGCGGCGGGCGCGTCCGCGCCTGCCGCCGAGGACGAGCTCGCCTCGGCCGTACGCGAGCGGGACGAGTACCTCGACCGCCTGCAGCGGCTCAAGGCGGAGTTCGACAACTACCGCAAGCGGGCGGCACGCGACCTGGAGTCGTTCGCCGCTCGGGCGAACGAGCAGCTCGTGAAGGAGCTCCTGCCGATCGTCGACGACCTCGAGCGAGCGCTCGACGCCGCCGCCGAGCAGACGGAAGCGCGGCTCGAGGAGGGCGTGCGGCTCGTGCACCGGTCGCTCTTCGAGCTGCTGCGCAAGCACGGGCTCGAGGAGATCGAGGCCGAAGGGCGCTTCGACCCGCACGTGCACGAGGCGCTGCTCGCGCAGCCGTCGGAGGCGGACGAGGGGACCGTGATCGAGGTCGTGCAGAGGGGCTACCGGCTCGGCGACCGCGTGCTGCGGCCGGCCCGCGTCGTCGTCGCGGGGCCGAAGGAGGAAGCGCCGAGTGGCGACGGGCACGAGTAGGAGCCTCTACGACATCCTCGGCGTCGCCAAGGGCGCCTCCCAGGAGGAGATCAAGAAGGCGTACCGCAAGCTCGCGCGCCGCTATCACCCGGACAAGAACCCGGGCGACAAGGAGGCCGAGGAGCGCTTCAAGGAGCTGCAGGCCGCCTACGACGTCCTCTCCGACCCGGACAAGCGGCGGGCGTACGACGCCTACGGCTCGCCGGACGGGCGCGTCCGCTTCGGCCCGGGCGGCGAAGGCGTCACCTTCGACTTCGGCGAGCTCGGCGACCTCGGCGACCTGCTCGGCGGCCTGTTCGGCGGGCGCATGCGCGGCGGAAGGGGCGGTCGGCGCGGGCAGCGCGGCGCGGACGTCGAGGTCGAGGTCTCGCTCTCCTTCGAGGACTCGCTCAGGGGTGTGGAGACGACGCTGCCCGTCAGCCTCGAGAGCGCCTGCCAGGTCTGCCACGGCTCGGGCGCGAAGCCCGGTACAGCGCCGACCGTCTGCCCGCAGTGCGGCGGCCGCGGCACGGTCGCCGAGGCGCAGGGCCTGTTCGCCCTCTCGCACCCGTGCCCGCGCTGCCGCGGGAACGGCACCGTCATCGAGGAGCCGTGCACGAGCTGCCGAGGCAGCGGGCGCGAGCGGCGCACCCGCCGCTTCCGGGTGAAGATCCCGCCGGGCGTCAAGGACGGGACGCGGATCAAGCTGCGCGGGAAGGGCGAGGCCGGCTACGGCGGCGGCCCGGCTGGCGACCTGTTCGTCGTCACGCGCGTCGAGCCGTCGAAGCTGTACCGCCGGCGCGGCGAGGCCGATCTGGAGCTCGACGTGCCGGTGACCTTCGCGGAGGCCGCGCTCGGCGCGACCGTGCAGGTGCCGACGCCGGACGGACCGGTGTCCCTGAAGGTGCCTGCCGGCGCGCAGGACGGCAAGCTGCTCCGCATCCGCGGCCGCGGCGCGCCGCGCCTCAACGCCTCCGGCCGCGGCGACCTGATCGCCCGCCTGCACGTGACCGTGCCGACCAAGCTCTCGAAGGCCGAGAAGGAGGCGATCGAGAAGCTGAAGCAGGTCTCGCCCGAGAATCCCCGGGAGAAGGCGTTCAGATGACCGACGACAGGCCGCGCTACATGATCAGCGTCGCCGCCCAGCTGGTCGGCATGCACCCGCAGACGCTGCGCATCTACGAGTCGAAGGGGCTCGTCCGGCCCGGCCGGACACCCGGCGGGACGCGGCTCTACTCGGAGCGCGACCTGGAGCGCCTGCGCACGATCCAGCGGCTGACGACCGAGCTCGGCCTCAACCTCGCCGGCGTGCAGCGCGTGCTCGCGCTGGAGGACGAGATGGAGCGGTTGCGCGAGCGCGTCGAGCGGCTCGAGCGGCAGATGCGCGAGGAGATCGCGCTCGTGCACAAGCAGTACCGCCGCGACCTCGTCCTCTACTCGCAGGCGCAGGCCGGGCAACGGCTGCCGAGACGGCGACAACCACCATCGAGACCGACGGAAGGACCATGGACTTCAACACGCTGACGATCAAGAGCCAGGAAGCGATCGCCGCCGCCCAGGAGCTGGCGCGGCGGCGCGGCAACCCGGAGCTCACCCCCGACCACCTGCTGCTCGCCCTCCTCGACCAGGAGCTGCCGCGGACGCTGCTCGGCGAGCGCTCGCAGCACGTGCGCGCCGAGGCGCAGGAGCGCCTCGAGCGGCTGCCGGCGGTGACCGGCTCGCAGCAGCAGCCGGGCGTCTCGCGGGCGTTCTCCGACCTCCTCGACCGCGCCCGCGAGGAGATGCGGCGGCTCGAGGACGAGTACGTCTCGACGGAGCACCT
>Ga0070741_10013093_pt1 | contig 14764 bp, 11 predicted proteins | sample Coa_R1_4_FD_66440 | JGI IMG/M metagenome (GOLD analysis project Ga0070741, IMG submission 66440) | Surface soil microbial communities from Centralia Pennsylvania, which are recovering from an underground coalmine fire - Coalmine... | ecosystem: Environmental > Terrestrial > Soil > Unclassified ...
ACGACTGATCGCGACGACCGAACGCGTAGCCTCATCCGAGCGGCGTAGGCGCGAGCGGCGGCGATCCGACGCTCGGCGACGGTGACGGCTCGTGCGAGACGATCCTCGTCGGTGCGCGCGCTCGTCGCGGCCGAAAACCGCGCGCGCTACAGCGCGGCCATGCGCGCCCACAGCCGCGCGGCGGTCTCGCGGGCGCGGGCGTACAGCCGCTCCTCGTCGACGTTGACCGCGCGGCCGTCGCGCAGCACCAGCTCGCCGCCGACGATCACGTGCACCACCGGCGCGCCCGGCAGCCCGAACAGCACGTGCCCGCCGAGGTTGCCCGGCTCGAGCGGCGTCGGCGCGCGGTAGTCGAGCACCACCAGGTCCGCCGCCGCGCCGGGATCGATCCCGAGCGGCACGCCGAAGTGCCACGCCGCGTACGCGCGGTTGCGCTCGAGCGCCGCCACCGCGTCGAGCGGATCGCGCCGCTCGCGCGCGTGCAGGAACGCGGCGTGCGCCTCGGCGCGCACGTCGGCGCCGATGCCGTCGGTGCCGAGCAGCAGCTGATCGCCGAAGCGCGACGGGCGCGCGTAGCCGACCGCGTTGTTGGCGTTCGAGCGCGGGTTGTGCACCACGCGCGCGCCGGTCTCGCGCAGCCGCGCGAGATCGCGATCGTCGACGTGAACGCCGTGCGCCAGCAGCGCGCGCGGGCCGAGCAGGCCGCGCTGCTTGAGCCACGCCACCGTCGAGCCGCCGTCCTTGAGCGAGTCGCTGGCGTCCTCGGCGACGTGGATGTGCACGCCGGTCGCGTGGCGCATGGCCACGTCGGCGAGCGCCTCGGCGGTGGCGTCCGAGAGCGTGAACGCCGCGTGCGCGCCGACCAGCCCGCGCAAGAGCGGCGGCCGCTCGGTGGCGAGGCGCGTGAGGAACCGATCGTTCTCGCGCACGCCGGCGCGCGCCGCGTCGGGGCCGCCGCGATCCGACGTCTCGTAGCAGAGCACGCCGCGCAGCCCGACCTCGCCGAGCGCGCCGGCGACCCGATCGAGCGAGCCCTCGGCGCACGACGGCGACGCGTGATGATCGACCAGCGTGGTCACGCCCGCGCGCGCCGCCTCGACGGCGCCGACCAGCGCGCTCACCTCCACCGCCTCGGCGTCGAGCGCGCGATCCAGCTTCCACCACACGCGCTCGAGGATCTGCGGAAAGTTCACCGGCGCCTCGCGCGGCGCCGGCATGCCGCGCGCCAGCGACGAGTAGAGGTGCGTGTGCGCGCAGACGAAGCCGGGCATCACCACCAGGCCGGTGCAGTCGAGCACGTCGACGTCGGGCGCCGGGGCCGCGGCGCCGCCGAGCGCGGCGATGGCGCCGCCCTCGATGAACACGGTGCCGCGCCGCACGCGCGGCGGATCGATCTCGACCAGCGTGGCGCCGGTCAGCGCCAGCCGCCGCGGCGGCGCCGGCGCCTCGGCCGATTTTGATGCACGTGCACCTTGTTTCGCGGCCATCAGGTCGTGCCCTCGACCTCGGCCACCACCGCGCGCACGTCGTCGAGCGAGACCTTGATGCGGCGCGCTTCGGGGCAGGCGCGCATCGCCGAGCGCACGTCCTTGAGGCCGTTGCCGGAGACGATGTGCAGCGCGGTCTCGTGCTTCTTCACCGTGCCGTCGGCGATCGCGCGCAAGAGGCCGGCCACGCCGGTGACGCCGGCCGGCTCGCCGAACACGCCGGTGTGCTGCGCCAGCTCGTACATCGCGCTCAGGATCTCCTCGTCCTCGACGGCGACCATGGCGCCGCCCGACTCGCGGATCGCGCGCAGCGCCTTGGTCTGGTTGCGCGGCTGCCCGACGGCGATCGAGTCGGCCAGCGTGTCCGCCTTGCGCGGCCGCGGCTTCTCGTCGCCCGCCTGCCACGCCTCGAAGATCGGCTGCGCGCCGCGCGCCTGCACGCCGAGCAGCCGCGGCAACTTGTCGATCACGCCGAAGCGCTTCATCTCGACGAAGCCCTTCCAGATGCCGGCGATGGTGCAGCCGTCGCCGACCGCCACCGAGACCCAGTCGGGCACGCGCGCGGCGAGCTGCTCGGCGCACTCGAGGCCCGAGGTCTTCTTGCCCTCGATCAAGTACGGGTTGATCGCGCAGTTGCGGTTGTACCAGCCGAACGCCTCGGCCGCGTCCTGGCACAGGTAGTAGGCCTCGTCGTAGCTGCCCTCGACGAGCAGCACGTTCGACTTGAAGATGCGCAGCTGCGCCACCTTCGCCTCGGGCGCGTGCGCGGGCACGAAGATGTACGCGCGCAGGCCGAGGTTGGCGGCGAAGCCGGCCAGCGACGACGCCGCGTTTCCCGTCGAGGAGCAGGTGATGGTGTGGTAGCCGAGCTCGACCGCCTTGGTGGCGCCGACGCACGACGAGCGATCCTTGAAGCTGCCGGTCGGCAGCCGCCCGTCGTCCTTGACGAACAGGTTGGCGATGCCCCAGCGCGCGGCCAGCTTGGGGAACTCCATCATCGGCGTCCAGCCGCACTGCAGCGACGGCAGCGGCGTCGAGTCGGCGATCGGCAGGATCGGCAGGTAGCGCCAGAGGCTATGATGCGCGCGCATCAAATAGTCGCGGTTGAAGTCGCGCGCGATGCGATCGTAGTCGTACTCGACGTCGAGGATGCCGGCGATGCCGCAGGCGGGGCAGGTGTACATGACCTCGCGCTCGCCGTAGCGCTTGCCGCACTCGACGCAGCGCAGGCCCAGGATCTTGTCCATCGGCGGAGTATACTCGCGGAATGTCGGCGGTGAAGAGAAGCGTGATGCTCGGGCTGGCGGTGCTCACCGTCGGGGGATGCGGCTCGCCGCTGTCGTCGTTCGACGGCTTCTGCGACGCCTTCGCCGGCGCGCTGTGCGCGAAGCTGGTGGCCTGCCCGGGCGCGCCGCAGCCGCTCGCCGCCGAGTGCATGCCCGACCTCTCGGGGTCGGTGTGCTTCTGCGGGATGAACGCGATCGCCAACGGCGAGGAGAAATATCACTCGGAGAAGGCGCAGGCGTGCCTCGACGCCGTCAACCAGCTCACGTGCTCGACGGTGAGCATGGACTCGGTGCCGGCGGCGTGCAGCCTGGTGTACGGGTTGCCGTCGGGCGCGATGCCGCACTGCCCGCCGATGGTCGGCCCGTACCCCGACGGCGGCGGCACCGACTGAGGGCGGCGGTCAGGCGAGCAGCGCGGCGCCGCGGGCGTCGTCGGGCGGGATCGCCAGCCACTCGTCGTAGTCGGGCGTGACGAGGGTGGCCGCCGGCGCCAGCGCCCGCGCCTCCGACGCGAAGCCGTCGAGATCGATCCCGGGCAGGAGGTGCAGGCCGTGGTCGAGCGGCGCGAAGAAGGCGTCGTGATGCGTCGGCACCAGGACTTTTGGTGCGAGCGCATCAATCAAGCGCGCGAGGTAGCGCGGCGTCGAGCGGCGGCCGGCCAGCCCGACGAGCAGCACGTCGGCGCGCACGTCCGAGGGCGCCAGCTCGGCGTCGACCAGGTCGGCCGAGCCGTTGTGGTAGACGCTCGTGTTATGCGCGCGCATCAAAATCCCGTACGCGCCGCCCATGCGGTAGTGCCACGCGCGCGCCGGCAGCGGCGGCGGGGCGGCCACGGCGCCATCGAACGGCACGCGCCCGAAGAGGATGCGGCCGTGGCGGCTGGGCACGAAGCGCACGTCCAGATCGCCGACGGTGAAGCGCGCGCCCTCGGGCGGCACCAGGCCGAGCTGCGCGTCGGGCAGCCCGGCGGCGCGGCCGAACGCGCAGGTGGAGGCCGAGCCGTAGAGGCGCGCGCCGGTGCGCCTGGCGATCGCCGGCGCGTCGAGCAGGTGGTCGTAGTGGCTGTGGCCGCACAGCACGGCGTCGACGCGCGCCGGGACTCGCGCGGTGATCGCGGCCTCGTCGGGCTCGAGCCGGCCGAGCAGCCGCCACAGGCGCGGGCGCGTGAGGAACGGATCGATCAGCACCGTGGTGGTGGCGGTCTCGATCACGTGGCCGGCGGTGCCGAGCCAGCGGATGCGCAGCGCCGCGCCGTCGCCGCCGCTCGAGCGCGCGCGCGGGCGCAGCTCGGCGCGCGGCCGCCAGCGGCGGAACAGCATCAGATGCGTAGCCCGATGAAGACCAGCAGATCGAAGTCGACCTGCACGACGCTGCGCTCGGGCGCGGTGAAGTGGTAGACGCTGAGCGGAAACCCGAGCGTGAACCCGGCGACCGCGTGGTGCGCGATGCGGAACTGCATGCCGAGCCCCGGCTCGGTGGTGAAGCCCGCGGTCTGGTTGATCACCTCGGCGCCGAGGAGAAACCGCCCGAAGAAGGCGTGGCCGCGCCCGAAGCCGGCGAGCAGCCGCAGCCCGACCTGAAAGCGGCCCTTGCCCGCGTGCACGTCGTCGTCGCCGCGCGAGATCAGCGGCGCGCCGTCGAGCGCGAGCTCGGGCGCCAGGCCGAAGCGATGGGTTAGCCACAATTCGGCGCCGAGGCGCAGCGACAGCTTGGGCGCCGGCCAGAAGGCGTCGGCGTAGGGCGACTGCGCGATCGGGATGGAGACGCCGGCGGCGCCGTCGAGGAAGAAGCGCGCGTTGACCCGCCGCGCCTCGGCGGCCGAGGTCAGGAGCAGGAGTGATGCGAGTGCATAAAAAGCGCGGAACTTTTTATGCGCGCGCATCAGGCACGCGACCTTCCTTGCGCCGAAGGCGAGGGAGTGCCGCCTGGAGCGGCCTTCTCCTTGGTGCCGAGGATGGCGCGGCCGGCGGGGGAGTCCTTCATCGGCAGCTGGTAGCGGCGCACGCCGTCGTGGCGGTAGAGCGCGTTGGCCACCGCCGGCGCCGTCGGCAGGAGGCCGATCTCGCCCACGCCCTTGGCGCCGAACGGCCCCTCGGGCTCCGGCTCCTCGATGAAGATCAGCTCCAGCTTGGGCATATGATGCGCGCGCATCACGCCGAGCCCGCGCAGGGTCGGGTTCTGCACTTCGCCGCCCTCGACGATCAGCTCCTCGGTGAGCGCGTAGCCGAGGCCCATGTGGATCGAGCCTTCGATCTGGCCCTCGAGCAGCTTCGGGTTGATCACGCGGCCGACGTCGTGCGCCGCGACCAGCGTCTCGAGCCGCCCCTCGCGGTCGAGGATGGCGAGCTGCGTGGCGTAGCCGAACGACAGGTGCGTGATCGGGTTCTCGACGGGCGCGCCCAGCTTGGAGGTCTTGTCGTAGATGAACTCGCCGAGGTACTTGCGGCCGGCGAGCTGCGGCAAATTGCCGCCGTTGCCGTCGAGATCGGCCTTCAACTTCTCGGCGGCGGCGACCACGGCGCGGCCGCCGCAGACGGTGGCGCGCGACGCGGTGGTCATGCCCGACTGCACGCCGTCGGCGGTGTCGACGGTGGCGCGGAAGCGGCGCGGATCGATGCCGGTCACGTCGGAGGCCATCTGGATCAGCACCGTGTAGAGCCCCTGGCCCATCTCGGTGTAGCCGTTGGCCAGCGTGATCGTGCCGTCCTCTCCGACGGTGAGCGAGGCGCGGCCGATGTCGGGCATGCCGTTGCCGATGCCGACGTTCTTGATGCCGCACGCCAGCCCGACCGCCTGCCCGTTCTTGCGCGCCGCCTCGTAGCGCGGCTTGACGGCCTCGAGCGTGCGCTTGAGCCCGACCGCGCGCAGCGTCTGCCCCGAGCAGAACTTGGAGCCGTCCTGGAGCGCGTTGCGCCAGCGGATCTCCCACGCGTCGAGGCCGAGCTTCTCGGCGAGCTGATCGAGCGCGCCCTCGATGGCGAAGCACGACTGGTTGGCGCCGAAGCCGCGCATCGCGCCGCACGGCGGGTTGTTGGTGTAGACGGCGAGGCCCTCGATGTCGACGTGCTCGACGTCGTAGGCGCCGGTGGCGTGGCCGGCGGCGCGCTCGAGCACCTTGGAGCCGACCGACGCGTACGCGCCCTTGTCGCCGATCATGCGCGCGCGCACCGCGGTGATCTTGCCGCCGGCGTCGGCACCGACGGTGTAGTGCATCTCGATCGGGTGGCGCTTGGGGTGCAGGCGGATCGACTCGACGCGATCGATCGTCAGCTTGACCGCCCTACCGGTAAAACGCGCCAAAAGGGCGGTTTGCGCCTGGATCGAGAGATCCTCTTTTCCGCCGAACGCGCCGCCGCACGTCACCAGCGTCACGCGCAGCTCGTCGCCGGCGAGGCCGAGCGCGGACGCGAGCTGGCGGTGATCGTCGTAGACGCCCTGGCCCTGCGAGTAGACGTGCATCGCCGGCGCCGGTTTGCCGTCGAGATCGCGCGCGCCCGGCGGCACGGCGAGGCAGCTCTCCGGCTCGAGGAACGCGTGCTCGATGAACTGCGTGCGCCAGGTGCCCTCGACGACGTGCGCGCTCGATTTCAGCGCGGCGTCGACGTCGCCGCGGCGCACGCGCGACTTGGAGAGCAGGTTGTCGGCGTGGCCGTTCTCGGGGTGGATGAGCGGCGCGCCGGGCTCGAGCGCCTCGGCCGGCGTGCAGATCGGGCGCAGCACCTCGTAGTCGACGCGCACCTGAGCCGCCGCGCGCCGCGCCAGCTCGCGCGTGTCGGCGGCGACGGCGCACAGCACGTCGCCGGTGTAGCGGGTCTCCTCGCCGGGCGCGACGAAGATCGGCCAGTCGGGATAGATCAAGCCTTGAAAGCGCTGCCCCGGCACGTCGGCCGCGCCGATCACGGCGCGCACGCCGGGCATCGCCAGCGCGGCGGAGGCGTCGATCGACTTCACGCGCGCGCGCGGGTGCGCCGACAGGACGAGCGCGCCGTGCAGCAGGTTCTCGACGGTGAGATCGTCGATGTACTTGCGATCGCCGAGCGTGAGATCGCCGGCTTCGTACTTCGGCATCGGGCTGCCGACCTTGCCGGACCAATCGGGCGCGGGCATCGCGCCGCCGGCGAGCACCTGGGACGCGAGCTCGATGGCGTCGACGATCTTCACGTAGCCGGTGCAGCGGCACAGGTGCGCGCCGAGGCCGCGCGCGATCTCGTCGCGCGACGGCAGCGGCGTCTTTTGCAGGATGTGCTTGGCGCGCACCACGATGCCCGGGATGCAGAAGCCGCACTGCACGCCGCCGGTGGCGGAGAACGCCTCGGCGAACACCTTGCGCTCGCGCTCGTCGACGCCCTCGAGCGTGACGATGCTGCGCTCCTCGGCGCGCGCGGCGGGAAACGCGCACGCGACCTTGGCCTGGCCGTCGACCAGCACCGTGCAGCAGCCGCACTGGCCCGTCGGCGAGCAGCCGTCTTTCGGCGAGGTGACGCCGCAGCCTTCGCGCAGGAGCTCGAGCAGCGTCGCGCCGTCGTGGATGGTGCCGGTCGTCGCAGCGCCGTTGAGCGTGAAGCGGATCGAGCCCATGGGGTGGAACTCTCGCTCTCCGACGGGCGCGGGTCAAGCCGGGCGCTACTCCTCCTGCGGCGCGCTCCAGTCGATGAGCGCGATGTCGTCGCTGTCGTCGGGATCGTCGGCGGGCGGGCGGAAGCGATCGAGGAAGCTCAAGCCGATCGTGCCGTCGACGCCGTCGGGCAGCTCGGTGATCGCCACCTCGACGTCGAGGGCGCGCGCGCCGCCGACGGTGAGCGACGGCAGCGTGCCGAGCGAGGCCGGCTTCCAGACGTCGCCGACGTCGACGTCGATCGACTCGCCGGCGATCGGCTGCACGCCGAGCTGCGCCGCCAGCGAACGCGAGATCGTGGTGTACGCCGAGTCCGGCGTGACGAGGAAGCGCGCGCGGATCTTCCCGGCGACCACCTTGCCGTCGAGCGCGTGCGGATCCTGCCAGCTCGCGATCAACACGCTGCCGGTGCCGTCGCGACGGCAGCCGCGCTGCGCCGCCAGCATCACCACGCGGCCGCGCGTCGACTCGGCGTCGTCGGCGTGCTCCCACACGTATTGCTCGAGCGGGCCGAGCGCGCGGCACGGCTGGCCCTTGCGCTCGTAGAGGCGCGACAGGCTGAACGGCGTGCCGTCGGAGGACGGCAGCAGCACCAGCGACTGGCGGTAGTCGCTCGCCGCGCGATCCCAATCTTTCAGCTCCTCGTACGCCGCCGCGCGCCACCACCAGTAGTCGTGATCGCGACGGTTGTGCTCGATCAGCCGCGTGCACTCGGCGATCGCCTGCGGATACTCGTGCAGCCGCTCGTGCGCCGTGTACGTCGCCCAGCGCAGGCGGAACCAGTCGCCGCACTTGGCGAAGAACTCGTCGGCGTCGTCGAGCGCGCCGCGGTAGTCGCCGGCGGCGATCATCCCATCGGCGTAGTCGAGCGTCTTCTGCTTGTCGCAGCGGTCGGCGTGCGCGCGGTCGCGCAGGTCGAGGATCACCATCTTCTGCGTGCCGTAGTCGAACGGCTTCTTGCGGGTGGCGAAGAAGAGCGCGACCCACGACGCCAGCGCGGTGGCGGCGAGCATCACCAGGCTTGCGGCAAATTGCCGCAAGAGCCGCTTGCGCCCGGCGCACCTCCAGCAGTGCGGCTCGGTGCCCGAGTAGACGATGCAGATCTCGCACAGCTCGGCGCGGCACTTGAGGCACGCGGTCACCGCCGGTGACGACGCGTGTCGGGAGCACGCCGGCCCGCTCCCCTCGGCTCCGCGGTACGCCATGATCGATCCTTAACAGACTTTGCGCGCGTTTGCCCTCGTGAGTCGCCGGCCGCTGTGAAATGATGCGGGCGTGGCGCGCGCGCGCAAGAAGTCGAGCTTCCACCACGGCGATCTGCGGCGCGCGCTGCTCGACACCGTCGTCGAGATCATGGCGCGCGAAGGGCCGCAGGCGATCACGCTGCGCGAGGTGGCGGCGCGCACCGGCGTGACCCACGCGGCGCCGTACCGCCACTTCTCCAGCAAGGAGAAGCTGCTCGCCGCCGTCGCCGAGGAGGGGTTTCGGCTGATGCGCGCGCAGATGCTGGAGGCGATGGTGCGGCGCGGCTCCGATCCGCTCGAGCGCTGGGAGGAGCTGGGCGTGAGCTACGTGCTGTTCGCGGTGCGGCAGCCGTGTCACTTCCGGCTGATGTACACGGCGGAGCTGGCCGACCGCTCGGAGCACGCGGCGCTGCGCGACGCGGCGGCGGCGGCGTATCGGCTGCTGCTCGACGTGGTGATCGAGTCGCAGGAGCGCGGGCGCGTGCGGGGCGGCGATCCCAAGCAGCTGGCGGCGACGGCGTGGGCGATGATGCACGGGCTGGCGGTGCTGCTGATCGATCGGCAGCTCGGCGGCGGCAAGGTGGCGCTCGACGAGGCGGAGGCGGCGGCGCGCTTCGCGTCGCAGACGCTGCGCAACGGGCTGCAGCCGGCGGAGGCTAGACCTTCGCGCCGTCGATGAGGATGGTCGCGCCCGGCCCGCGCTGAGCGCCGCGGTGCACGCCGGCGAGCGCCGGCGTCGCGTCGATCATCACCAGCCCGCCGAGGATCAGCGAGCCCGTGGCGCCGAGCTGCGCGCGGTTGTTGCTGGCGCGAAAGTTCAAGAGCCGCGCGCGCTCGAGCTCGAGGCGCGCGAGCGAGCAGTTCTCGAACACCACCTTGAGCAGCTCCGAGCCGGTCAGCTCGACGGTGCCGAGCGCGCTGCCGCGAAAGATGGTCTCGTTGATTGCCGAGTCGACGAACGCGAACCGCTCGATGCGCGCGCCGGCGACGCGCGACGCCATCCACATGGTCTTGGCGCCCTCGACGCGGCCGAGCTGCGCGCCGTCGAGGATCACGCCGCTGGCGATGAGCTGCCCCATCGCCACGCGCTGAAGCTTCGCCTCGGTGAAGTCGAGCCCGTCGGTGACCAGCATGTTCCACGCGAGCTCGCCGCCCGACGCGCGCGAGAAGTCGACCTGCTTGGCGTTCTTGCCGCTGAAGGCGACGCGATCGATCGCCGCCGAGTCGAACGACACCGCGGCCAGCTCGCAGTCGGTGAGCTCGACGCCGGCGAGCCGCGCGCCGCGAAACGTACACTCGGTGATCTTCCACAGCCTCCCGGCGATCGACGTCAGCTCGGCGGCGGCGAGGTGGCACAGGTTGAGCGTGACGTCGTCGGCGGCCACGCCCTCGACGCGCGCCTTCGCCAGGTTGGTGCGCAGGAGCACCGCGCCCGAGAGCTGCACGCGCGCGAGCGACGCGCGGCGCAGATCGGTGCGCCCCAACTTCGCGCCGCGCAGATCGGCGCCGTCGAGGATCGCGTCGACCAGGCGCGCGCCGCCGAGATCGGCGCCGTGCAGATCGGCGCCCGCGAGATCGACCGTGACGTTGCCGAAGCGCCGGTTGAACTCGGCCACGTCGCCCTTGGCGAGCAGCCGCGCGGCCTCGACGTTCATCGCGGCAGCTTTCCGCCGGCGTAGATCGTGCCGTCGAGGATCACGGTGGCCGCCGAGTCGTCGAGGCCCTTGAAGCTGGCGCCGTCGAGCTTCGCGCCCGAGAAGATGACTTTTTGCTTGAGGCGCGCGCCGTCGAATTTGACGTTGCGCAGATCGGCGTCCTTGAACACGCAGTGATCGATGGTCGCGCCCGAGAGGTCGGCGCCGTCGAGGAACACCTTGCGGAAGCTCGACTCGCGCAGGATCGCGCCGCGCAGCGACACGCCCTCGAGGTGCGCGTTGTCGAAGTCGGCGTCGTTCATGTCGGCCTCGATCCACTGCGCCTTGGACAGATCGCTGCCGATGAAGATCGGCGACGACCACTGGTTCTTGGAGAAGACCGCGCCGCGCACCGACGACTTCGAGAGGTTGAGCGTGTAGGGCCCGCGCAACTCGACGCGCACGCCGTCGAGCTTCGCCTCGATCGCGCCGGCTTGCGACAGGCGGCAGTCGGCGAGCTGCGCGTTCGAGAGCGTCGACTTCGACAGATCGATCTTGTCGAGCTGGCACTGGTGGAACAGCACGCTCACCAACTCGCTCTCGGTGACGTCGGCGTCGCGCAGATCGCAGTCTTGAAAGCGCGCGCCGTTCCAGCGCACGCGCCACAGCTTGGCGCCGCGCAGGTCGACCTTCTCCAGCATCGGCTGCTCGAGCTGCGTGCGGCTCAAGTTGGCCTTGCGCATGGTCGCGCCGCGCAGCGCCGCGCCGTCGAGCTTCGCGCCGTCGAGGTTGGCGCGCGTGAGATCGGCGCCCGATAAATTCGCGCCGCGCAGATCGGCGCCGTCGAGCTCGACCTGCATCAGGTTGCGCTCGTGCAGATCGGCGTTGGCGAGGTTCGCCCACGACGGGTGCGCGCGGCGGCCGGCGTTGTAGCGATCGACCTCGCCGCGCTGGAGCAGCGCCACCGCTTCGGCGTCCGGCTGCGTGGGAGGAGGCAGGGCCATGTTGATCCTCGGGGGCTCGGAGTGACACGCGGCGGCCAGCGCGCAGAACGCCGCCAGCCGCGCGGCGCGCTTCATTGCCCGCTGGGCTGTCCCGTCTGCGCCGCCGTGCTCGAATTTCCGAATGGCTGATCATAGTGCAGATCGGAGACGCGTTTGTCGAACTCGGGAAACTCGTTGCGCCGCATGTTGTGCTGCGCGACGCGCCCGATGCTGGTCACCTGGTCGACGGTCAGCTCGAAGATCCACGGATCCTGATCGCTCTCCGGATACTCGACGGCGAACATGATCCGCTGGCGCGTGCCGGCGAGCGTCTTGAGCATCTGGTACTGCTCGCGCGACATCACCAGCTCGTACATATGCGCGGTGTAGCCGCTCTGCGACGTCGACGGCGAGAGCGACGCCTCGTAGGTGCCCGACTGCAGCGTGAGCGACAGCGTCACCGGCCCGCCGCTCGACGGGAAGAACGTCACCTGCGCCAGCTCCTTGGTCCAGCGCGCCTCGGCCTGCGCCTGCGTCACCTGCGCGTTCTGCATCTGCATGGTGCGCGACGGCTGCACGTCGCTCACGTAGCCGAGCTGCAGGCGCACGTTCTCGTCCTCGACGGACGGGCCCTCGGGCTGCGTGCGGATCCAGTTGGACATGCCGTCGAAGCGGTTCTTCCACGAGTCGTAGGCGGCGCGGCGCGGCTTGTTCTGCGGCAGCTGCGCGATCAGCGGATGGACGATGGCTTTGCCGTCGGCGATCTCGAGCACCGAGGCGCCGGGCGCGTCGCGCAGCTGGCGATCGATCGCCTTCGACTTGCCGGTGGTGCCGTCGGCCTCGTCGTCCTGCGCGCGGTTCATCTCGGCCATCGGGCCCGACGCCGGCGTCACCACGATCAGGCGGTCGCGCGGCGTCTCGGTGGTGCCCGGCCACTCGGCGCTGATCGCGTCGCCGCTCTCCGGCACCATGTACACCGACGAGAAGTGCGAGTGACCGCTCATCGTCACCGTGATCTTCTGCTGCTGCACGGCGTCGAACACCTTGCGGCGGTTCTTCGCCAGCACGCCGAAGGTCATCTTGTCGAAGGTGTTGCCGCCGAAGCCGTCGGTGTTGAGCTGCTGAAGCGAGATCATCTTCTGCGCGCGGCCGAGCACGAGCGCATGGCAGAACATGGCGCGCCCGTTCGCGTCGAGCGACGTCCAGTTGTCGAGCAGCTTGGCCTGGTCGTCGGAGAGCGCCTCTTGCGCCGCCGGCAGATCGTCGAGCGACTCGAAGCTGCCGGCGCCGAGCCCCTCGGCGAGCGCCGAGCCGAGCACCACCGCGCCGAGCGCCGCCACCACCGCGCCCGCGATCGCCAGCGCCGGGCTGTGCGTCACCGCGCCCGCGACCAGCATGGCGATGCCGCCCGCGATCAGCGCGCCGCCGACGATCGCCGGCAAGAGCGATCCGATCACGCCCTGCGGCCGCACCTCCTTGCGCCCGAAGTCGACCAGCATGATCGAGTGGTCGCCGAAGCGCACCGAGTAGTCGAGCCACGGGTTGACGAAGAAGAAGTACATCATGCAGCAGGCTTCTTTGGAGATCAGCCCCGAGCCGCCGACGTCGATCGGGCTCATCATCGAGAGCACCGTCGACCAGCCGTACGGACAGTACGACTTCGGTCCGTACGCGAGCAGCGCCTCGTAGCGCGTGAGGTTGTAGTCGCTCGGCGTGAACGGGTTCTTCGAGTCCTCGTCCTCGGAGCCGAACGACGTCGGCCACGGCGGAAACGGATTGGGATGGAAGTCGTGATTGCCGAGCGAGGTGAACACCGGGCGCGGCTTGTCGCCGACGTAGCGCGGCAGGATCTTCTCGAGCACGAAGTACCAGAAGTTGGCGTCGTAGTGGTAGTGGCACTGATCGTTGCCGCCCATCTCCTCCCAGATGACTTTTTGCGCGAGCAGGCTGCGCGCCTGCTGGAGCAGCGGCTGCGGATCGCCCGAGCGGCCGGCTTGCACGAGCAGATCCTGGAGCGCGTCGGGCGTGACGTTGGGCGGCGAGAGCTGGATCTTGTGATCGTCGCTGGTGCTCGAGTAGTAGAGCCCGCGGCCGTAGTCGACGATGTCGCCGGTGAGCACGTACGCGTCGGCGTCGGCGCTCTCGGCGAGGTGCGAGAAGTTGCGGTTGTAGTTGTTCATCCGGCTGCCGACCGGGAACGAGTAGCGATCCGACTGGCCCTCGAGCACGCTGCAGTTCGACAGGTTGAGCAGGTTGTGCGCCGTCGAGTTGTGGATGTCGGTGAGGTGCGCGAACTTTTTCGGCAGATGATCGGCGGGCTGCACGATGAACGGGTGGCGCATGTGGATCTTGGCGTAGGCCTCGTCGCCGAGCGCCTTGCCGCGGGTGAAGAAGCTGCGCGCGTTGTCCTTCACCTTGTCCATGAAGCCGTCGTGGTGATGGCGCGACAGCCAGTGCAGCTCCATCATCTGCCCGACGGGGAACACCGACGACTTGAACAGCACGCGGTAGACGTCGGGGTAGTCGTCTTTCAGCTTGTCGACGACGATCGAGTGCATGCGGCAGGTGGTGACGGGGAAGATGGGCTTGTCGAGCGTGACCTGCGCGCCGTCGGTGCCGATGTGCGCGGGCTTCTCGGCCGAGACGCCCGAGCCGAAGTCGGAGAGCGACCACGCGTCTTGCGTGACGAACACCTGCGCGGCGCGCGCCTCGTCGAGGCCCTGCTCCGCCTCGTCGTCGGTCTCCGGATACGGATCCTGGAACGGGCGAAACTGCAGGTAATGGGCAAACGAGCCGGGTGAAACGTGAGCGTCCTTCTCCAGCGCGATGATGACCTCGAGGTACGTGTCGTCGCCCTGCGGGACGACGCACGGCGCGCCCAGCACCGGGAACAGGATGACCGCGTCGATCTCGTCGAGGGTCGCCTCGGCGTCGCCGTCATGCGCCTGCACCGCGCCGTTCGATGATCGCTCGTCGCCCATGCGCCGCTCCTAGCTGTCGAAGTCGATGCCCTTGTGGTCGGGGAACTTGATGTGCGCGCTGCCGGGAGGCACGTCGTCGATCTGGTACTCGCCGTTTTCGTCGAGCTCGCCCTCGACGGTGTTGCCGCCGACCAGCTTGGCCTGGAAGCGGGCGTAGCGCACCGGGCGATCGTCCTTGTCCTTGACGGCGATCTTGAGCGTGGTGCGGATCGAGAGGACGCCCGACTTCTTGGTGTCGCCGCCGACGGTGGCTTCGAAGTAGTAGTCGGGGAGGCGATCGCTCGGGCGGTCGGAGTGATCGTCGCCGCCGTGCGCGTCGTGGTTGTACTTCCACTTGATGTTGGTGGAGTCGCCGGTGGTCTTTTCGTTGATGGTCTCGACGTGCTCGTCGCCGTCGGAGGTCTTGAGCTCGATCGAGATGGCGGTGCCGGGCGGGTGCTCCTCGGTGGCGATCTGGATCTGCACTTCGTCGTCGGGGCCGCAGGCGTCGGTCGACCACGAGGCGAGCACCAGCTTCTTCTCGGGATCTTTCTT
>Ga0070741_10013094_pt1 | contig 14763 bp, 10 predicted proteins | sample Coa_R1_4_FD_66440 | JGI IMG/M metagenome (GOLD analysis project Ga0070741, IMG submission 66440) | Surface soil microbial communities from Centralia Pennsylvania, which are recovering from an underground coalmine fire - Coalmine... | ecosystem: Environmental > Terrestrial > Soil > Unclassified ...
TGGTCGGCGCCGGAAAAATTCAGGTTCTCCAGACCAAAAGCAAAGCTAATTCCTTCCGAAGGGTTAAACGGCTCAATCATGTCCTCGGGACGCGCCCCATCGACATAGATGGGTGTTCCGTTCACTTTGATTAGATAAGTAAAGGCATCCGCCGCGCTCAGGTTTGGCAGCGGACCGCTCTGGATCAGGAACTTCGTATACCCTACCTTCTCGCGGTCCTTCATGCTGTTTAGGGTCTGTAAGGATGGAACGCGCCAGCCCGGCTGCACTTGGTCGGTCGTGGGCTCGAGTGCGTATGCGACGGCGACGAGGCGAGGCAACCATTCGCGGGAGGTTGAACTGCAACTCTGGCCGTCCGAGGCCCACCCGAGGTCCAGCTTGCTGATGGAGCAATTCTGCCCCTCGTCACACTCTGCCAGGACTTCCGGTGTCGTCCGTGCCGCGACCGGATCCTTTGCGCTCCTTACAAAGGAGATTTCCAAGGGAGGTGAAGTCGGGTCAACCCGCATCTCACTCTCCGTCTCAACACCGTACGCCCGGGCCATGAACTGGCCGCATCGCGCGGGCAGGTCGCATACCGCCTTGTATAATCCATCCGGCTGAAGAGCGATGTTCTCCCTCTCTCGGACCTTGGGGTTTCTCTGTTGGAAGGCGAGGAGCGGGCGCAGCCGGGAACCCTGCGCTTGACTTGTCCCGCCGGCATTCGTTGCAGGATGCACACGGAACTTCAGGTCAAATTCGCTGGCTCGAAACCCCAGATCCACCACCACAGGCGGCGCAAGAAGCTTTGTAGTTACGGCAACCATCATGAGAATGGCAATCGCAGCCCCGCCGCTCCAAAGCAGATAGTTGGGAGATGCGGTCGTACTCTTGATCCGTCGGCGAAGAAAAGCCAGCACCACTGCGCTGGCCCCTCCCGTCACGTAGCTCCACACACTCTTGGAGAGTGCCGTGAGCCACGGAGGCAAATGCTCAAACAAGTTCAATCCACGAATCTGGGAGGCAATCCAGAGCAGCAATAGGTCGGCAGTGAAGGCCAGCACCAGAATGATGATCGTATCCAGTAGCCCAACGCTTCTAATACTTTTTCTAGGAGGCATGTGTTATTCCTCCGGCGAGGCGCAACAATTCCCTTCGTTGAGGCCGATACTACCCCTTCGCCGCCGCAAATTCAACATCGGATGGCGCGGACCCTTCTTTACCCGGGTCTGTGTGTTCACCAAGCGACTTCGCATGTCTGTTCCAAGTTGCGTGCATGGTGGCCGCGACGAGAAGGACGCTGGTGGTCGCCACCAGTTGACAGCTCATGCGGACATAATGTCGTAGGATTATTATTGACAAGTAAGCCGTGGGGGGGATACTCTATAGGCAACAGGTCGGGCAGGGGAATTCCGAGCATCCGGATCGAGAACAACCTTTGAGGCATGGAGGTGTTTATGATCCGAAAATACGACCGGGTTACGAATGTGCCGCTCGACTGCGTGGTCACATGTAAACCTGCCAAAACGCACCATCGAAGCTCATTGCTGGCGGCTTTGGCTTTCGGTATATCCGTCACGCTGGGCCCCTACGCGTATGCCCAAGGCGGTGTGTGCTACGTGGAACTGGTCTGCTGCGGGTGCGATGGGACGAACTGCTACATCTACGACCAGTGTTTTTCACCAACGGGTTGTTACCAACCAACTTGCGTTGACGGAAACTGCAGCAATTGCGGTTCCTGCACTTGGCAATGCGGTTCCACGATTTATCAGAATGTGGATTGCTGCAGCGGTTCCAGGCCTAGCGCGAACATCCGCAATGCGATGCGCGCTGTTCCTGTGGCCTTTCATTCACCAGGAAAGGGGCAGAGTGTCAGCGCAAAGGCCAGTGTCAACCTTGCAATTCCATCCACGTTCCCCTTGGAGCTAGTAAAAGTCGTAGGACCGTCCGGACAGCCTATACCTCACTACGAGTACGTGGTTCGGAACATCGGCGTACGGCCCATTGTGGCAATGGCCATTAAATGGAAGGTTTTTGTAAGCGGGGAAGGCGCGCCCCGAGCAACCAAAACAAACATTGCCGATTCGTGGATGGGTGGCCAGACGGAGTGGCTGACTCCCAGCAAAGACAGAAGCTTTGTACTCAGCGGCATCGTGACGCAGGACGGCAAGCCGGTAAGTCGCTTCGAGGGGGTGCCAGTGTATGTGGAGTTCGACGATGGCACCCGACTCGGGGCCGACGCAAGTTCGATTTTCCCTGAACTGAATCGCCAACGACAAGCTCTGCTAAACGAGTCCCGCAAGGCACTTGACATCTATTCCACGTCAGGCAAGGATGCGCTCGTTGCTGAGTTAGTCCACGCAAAAGCCTTGCAGCAGTCCGACAGGGATAGAGGCGTGGCAGCCAGCCTGCTGCTTTCAAAGTTTCAGCGAGATGGCGTAGAAGCGGCAATCGCAGAGCTCAAACGTGTTACGAGCCTCGGCATTCCAAAGTAGTTCTGTCCCTCACGTGGGGAGGGCCTAGAAGCGCCCCTAGTGAGAGAGGCCATGGACTGGGCGGCGCAGAGAGCACAACTCTGTGCCCGAGGCAGGTGAGCACCTTCACGGTGCTCCCGAAGGACAATGCGGGAGGACCGCAAGGGGCCTCCCCCACAAAACTTGCAAAACAATACTGGGGGGTGTACGCTCGCACCTACCTAGGTCGCAGCGTGGAAATGCTGGCTCTGGAGGAATCAGATGAGCAGCAGAAGCATTTTGATCCTCGTCGTTCTGACCATAATTTCGGGTTCGGTAATGACTCTTGGCCAAGAAGAATCTGTAACCGTCCCTGCTGGAACGCGACTCAGGGCAAAGTTGAATTCCACTGTGGGAACAAAAAACTCACGTATCGGAGACGGTATCGAGGCGGTACTCATTGAACCCGTTAGGGTTAATGGCCTGGAGGTGTTACCACAGGGGACGTATCTTTCAGGTCGAATAGAGGCGGTTCGTTCTGGCGACAAAAAACAGAGGGTGTTCGCGATGCTACGACCGAGCTTCACTAAGGTCACGCTGCCCGATGGGTCAAAATTCGATGTCCGCGCATCAGTTCAGAGCTTGGGCACCACAATGGATGTGGACCCAGAAGGCGCGGTTACTGAACGCCGTGAGTCTAAAGGGGAGAAAGTTGGGGTAGATGCGGCAACGGTAGGAGCGGGAGCGGGCGTTGGAGGGATTGCTGCAGGTGGGAAAGGAGCGGCTGTTGGGGCAGGGGTCGGCGCTGGGATCGCAGCTTTAGGAGAACTGGCTGACGCTTTGACAAAATACGAAGATTTCGAGCTGAAGAAAGGGAGGAAACTATGGCTGCGACTCGACCAGGATCTAGTGGTGGCCCCCACAACGCGCTCACCGCGATAACGGTTGAGACCGCCGGTTAACGCAGAAAAAACAACTCAGCAGGCAAATAGCCACGGCAAGGCTTTCTTATCGCGGGTTCCTCCCCGGGAGTAGACGCGGCTTTATGCCGCCGTGGAGTAGTCAAATTGGTCGGGGATGGCTGGGTAAACCCGCCGTTACCCACCCTAAACCGCCGCGCAGCGAATCGTGCGGTCGATAAAGGGCAGTAAGCGCACCGGGCCGAGCCAGCCGTTCAGGTCGATGTTCTTGAGGATGTCCACGGAATCGCCGACGGCACGCGCATTCGCCTCCGTGTTGGCCACGCGGACCTTGATCTGGTTCTTACCGGGCCGCAACTGCTCGGTCACATCGAATACATAAGGCTGCCAGACGCGCGCGCCCACATGCGTATCATTCACCCAGGCCTCCGCGGTTACTCCGACCTCGCCACAATCGAGCAGGACGCGTTCTTTGAGAAGCGCGCCAGGGACCTCCACTGTCTTCTCGTACGTCATTGAACCCGAGAAGTGCTCGAGCCCCGGAACGCTCCATGTGCCAAGAGTCCAGGGAGTTGCGGCGGTCACGAATTCAAACGGCCGGTCCAGCACCTCGCCGGCGCTCACCCGAAAGACCACGGCGCGAGTTCCAGCGGGCAGCGGAATCTCAGACCTCAAGTCTTCCGCCAAGCCATCAACGAAAACCCGTACCGTTCCGTCGAACCTGGGGACGCGCATCGCCCGGGCAACCCGAGGCACGCGGAACCGCAGCCAGCGGTAGCCGGTCGGCGGCGTCATTCTGTTGGCTGAGGCTTGGCGAGTGGCGGTGATGACGCCCTGGATATGCCCGCCCTCGGGCCGTTCGACGCGGCAGGTGAACGCCGGGCGGGTAGTGCGCAGGGGATTGTGCAGGAGCTTGATCAGCAGGCTGTTCCATCCGGCGGCGAGCCGGACGGGAATGCGGTAGGCAAAGCCGTCGTTGAGTTCGTGGTAGAAGGGGCGCACCCAGCGCGAATACACCTTCTCCCCCCGGCACCAGACCGTGCTGGGACAGGCCGTGGCCAGGATGACCACGGCGTCCGCTGCCTCGGGAGCGAAGACGTAAGTCTGGGCGAAGACGGTGCCGCCGGGCCTGCGGCCCAACTTCAGGACGCGCCCGTAGTCTACAACGTGGCTCTCCTTGGCGTAGCGGCCGCCGGTCGTCGGGACCATCGCCCAGTTCCAGTCCGTTGAATATTCGGGGGCCACGCGCGGCTCGTTTGAGTCCACTTCCAACCAGCGGACCTGGCGGCTCGAGTCTCCCTCGTACGCCGCCTCAAAGTTGATTTCTTTTTCGGGCGGGAATGATTGCTCAAGCCCCCGGTCCTCTGGGTTGGGGAAGGGGCCGATCAGGTTCCATTTCCGGATGGAACAATTCATGGGCGAAAGCCAGAGCCGGTCCCAGGCCATGATAGGCGATTCCTTCTCGAACCAGCGCTCTCGCAGGCCTCTGTCTTCGGGATCATCCTTCACATCAGCGTACGGCAATGTGATCGTGGGCGAATCAACCGTCACCGTCCATTCACCGCTGATCTCTAGAGGCGCAATCGAGCCCGGCTGGTAGTTCCCTCGATACGTCTTTTCCCCCTGTTTCAGTTCGACAAATGCTGCTTTTTCCCCGGCTAACTTCCGTCCTCGGACCGTGATTTCCGCAGGGCTCGCGCTCTCAATAATCACTTCATCCAGGTTCATGGAATTAAGTTGGACGTCCTGAGCAGGACCTTCCGGGTCGAACACAATATACGTCGCGTCCCAGGGATGGAGCGAAACGCGCACGAGGGTGTGCGATTCCGCTGTCTGGTAATAGACAGGTTCGTACTTTCCTGTGACTGCGTCCCAGCGTTCGGGGCGTCCCTTGGCGCGGAGTCGCAACAGGTTCGTGCGCGGCTCAGAGGTATCATTCACAACCCAATAGAAATCGATCCCTCCCTTCTGCTTGTGCAATACGTAAAGATGATCCGCCGGTCCGCTCACAATGTCCGCATCATGATCGACGATTCGGCGGAGCAGCGTAACTACGTCCTCGACCAATCCCGGCACGAAATACGCGCGCCCGCCGTCCGCATTCGTGCGCAGCGTAAAGGGCTGGAGCGTGGAAGTAGTATCGAACATCGAGTCCCACAGCGCCTTCAGCCGCGCGTCTTCCCTGCCCTCTTCAACGGACGTGAAGGGCAGGCAGGCCTGGGCGACCACGGTCCCACCGGCACGATAAAATTGCTCCACGCGCTCCGCCGAGCTGCGGCGAATCGTTGACATGGGCGGAAGTACCAGCGTACGGAAGCGCGCCGTCGAGATGACGAGTTCCTTTCCCTCCAGCTTGCTTTCGGCCAGATAGGAATCGTCCGTCACCTGGTAGTCCAGCCGCTCCTCGCTCAAGCGGCGTTTGAGTTCTGCATAGTCTGAATTGGTCCTGTTCGCATCCTCCGACCAGACCGAACTTGCCTGGACACCTCCCGGAACCCATTGGAACAGATAAACGGGCGCAGATTGCCCCCAGATGGAAACCTGCGGATAGTAAAGCAGGATGTCCGCCACCAGGCGGCTGTCACAATTCATAAAACTGATGCGCCGCATCTGGTCAGCATAAAAGTGGAAGTGCGCACGAAACGGCTGGCTTTCGAACCAGTCGGGCGCGAAGTTAATGCGCTTGAGGTCGTAGTCAAAGGCATGCGGGATGAATTCGCCGACATTCCAGGCTCCCAGGCAGTTCGAGACCCGCCGCATCCGTTCTGGCGAAAGATAGGAGTCTCCGCCCTGCACGCCCTGGTTTTCGCAGACCAGTCGTCGGCCTTCGAAGTCCGCAACCGATGCCACTTCCTTCAGCCACACCGACTGGTGCCCCCACTCGACCAGAGAGTCGCTCCCGGGATTGCTCATGGCGCGCAGAATGCGGTAAAAGTCACCCTGATAGGCGGGACCAAAGAAAAGCGATTCTTCCCAGACGTGACCCGAGTACTCAATCTTGTGCTCGCGGCACCAGTCGTCCACCTGTTTGAAAAAGCTGTCCGCATAGAGCTGGCTGATCACGTCCTGGTAGTCGCAGCGCAGCTTCTCGGTCTGCGCCCCGGCGTCGTAAGTAAGCATGGGCAGCCGCGTCTCGAGGTCGTAGCCCTTCACTCTCCGAAACGTGTCAAACAGGCGCGGCGTCCATGCGAGTTGTCCTCCGTAGGTGCCTTCGTGGTCTGCAAAAGTCGCGGGCATGGCATTCCCGAAGTATTCCCCGTACCGGCGGTAGAATTCCTCGTAGTACACCTTGATGAATTCGCGCACAGCGTCAGGATTCATCAGATCGACTGTGCCCCCGTCCAACCCGAAGGCAGGCTCCAGGACGTAAGCGGTCACGAACCAGTCACCTGCGGGGACGTTCCACGAAACGGTCTTGGCGCCGGAATCGAAAGGGACTTCCCGAAGGCTCGAACCTTCGATGCGATGTGCGCCCAGGAATTTTCCTGCCACAACCAGCTTCGTCTGCGCGGGCAAGTCAACCTCGACGCGCTCCGGCCCGCGAAACCTCTTCTCGACAGGGTGCAACTGGCGCATGCGGTACTCAGGATTCGCCGCCACCACCCGGCTCTTGTTAATCCCCGGCAACCAGAAATCTCGCGCTTCGCCCGAAGGCCATTCAAATTCATCCACCATGCAGAGGGAGAAGCCGACCTCCCGCGAGGTCTTGAGTGCCGATCCCAGGACCTGCCACCACTCCTCCGACAGGTAGGGCGTCTCCAGACCGTCCCGGTTGTGCGCATAGGCGCCAAAGACTCCCTGGTCAACCATCTGGCGGATTTGACGTGCGAGCTCTTCCCCGGTGAGCTTGCCGTTCCAGAACCAGAAGGGACGGATGCTGTACTTGCGGTCCGGATCGCGGAATGCCTTATAAAGGGAAAGCATCGCAGCCGAAGAGTTGGGACCGCCGGCCTGCGCTTTATTTGGACCCCCCAACCAAAGCCCTCCCAGGCCGGTGGCGGTGATCCCAAGAAACGTTCTGCGATTGATCGGTAACATGGCTGTCTGCCTCCAGATATGAGGTGCGGAAGAATTCGAAGCATGCTTCGCTCGGGAATGCGCTCACCTTACTCTCACCCTGGCAAGCGCTTATCTCGGACGGTCGGGGTTGGCTCAAAGAGGGTACCCCCTCTCGGGCTCGTCCTCGCTGCGGGATTCGGTATCCTGACTTGTGGTCAGGCTGCCGAAATTGGGTAGATCATCCTGGCTCCCCAAGACCTTACCAGAATCCAGGTTGGCAATCGATAACTGAAGACGCATTGATTACCTTGGAGTGGTGCCGTTGGCATTTCGTTGCTCAAAGCGAATTTGCGGGAGGAGGAACAACGCGAAGCTCGCATTGGTCAGGATCAAGGCCATTCGACCGCAACGGCGGCGCTGCTCAAAGCAGCGTGATAGTCCGCGCCTTGATCGCGCCCGCGTCGTTGAAATCCCCCTCAACCCTTACTTTTGTCCCCACCTTCAAATCTGCCGGCGAGCCTGCCTTTCCATCCTTCTGTTTGATCTCCGTCTTATCGTCGTACAGGATGTGAAACAGCATATTCTCTTCGCTATTGATGGTCAGCTTGCCGGGAGCGCGCTCCGTGATCTTTCCCTCCACCGTGAAGCCGGAAGCCTGAGGAGGCACACTGACAAGCAGTCCAGCGCGTGCGCGGATCGGCCGGTTGGCGCCGATGGACAAACCAAGAATCAGGAGGGCCAGTAGACATCTGCAAGCATTGATCACGACAACCTCCTTGGCATCGAGGATTTCCTGGTTAACCGGCGTGGAGCCGGGCGCAGACTTCCCTTTGCTGAGGTCAACCATGTTTCGCTGTGGTCTGCAATCGTTTGAGCAAGCGCACTTGACCGGCGTGATAGACATCGTGAAGGGCCACGCCAAAAAGGACTCTTAATGGAACGCCGGTTCCCTCGCCTCGGAGAAAATCGGAAGCCGCCTGGCGTAGCTTCACGTGTTCCTGCTCCAAAAGTTTCAGGTCTTCCTTCCAAGCCTTTCCATCTGCTCCAGCCGCGTCAGGCCGGACAAACCAGTTACTGCCTTTTATCGGAAAAGAACCTCGCTTGTCTCCTCTCAGCCGCCTCCGCACGGCATATTTCCAATAAGCCGCGTGGACCGCGATTTCCCAAATGTTGTGACAGCCAGGCGCCGGCCGCCAAGCCGCTTTCGCGGGGCTCAATCGCCGAAGCGACTGCCTCAGGTTCGGGCCGTGCCAGGCCTTGCGGCCATACGCCTCATCGACCATTGCGAGCAAGAGCTTCCCGTCCTGAGCTTCATTTTGCCTGCGGGCACCGACCATGAGCACTCCTCAGTGAAGAAATGTGGCGCCGGTTCGCCGGGCCGAAATCGAAGAACCTGGTTCTGGGCTACTGAACATGGATCTCGGGCCCCCGGACCTGGGCGGTCATCATCTGGAAAAAGTATCCCTGCTGGTCAAACAAGGCCTGGGGCGGGCCCTCTTCGATGACGCGCCCGTCGCGAATCGCCACCACCTGGTCGACTTCCGTGAGCATGGACTGCCGGTGGGCGATGATGAGCGTAGTGCGCCCCCGCGTTAACTCGCGCAGCGTACTCTTCACGGCGGCCTCGGTCTTAAAGTCAAGGTTCGCTGTGGCCTCGTCCAGGATCAGCACACGCGGGCTGGCGACGAAGGCACGAGCCAGCAGAACGCGCTGTCGTTCCCCCACGGAAAGCTCATGGCCGCGCTCGCCAAGGATCGTGTTGAGCCCTTCCGGAAGGCGCTCGATCGCCGGTCCCAGGCCCGCCCGCAGGGCAGCCTGGCGGACCTCTTCATCGGTCGCGTCCAAGCGTCCGAAGCGAATGTTCCCCGCCAGGGTGTCGCGGAAAATCGTGCCTTCCGCCGAAACGGCAGCAATTTGCCTGCGCAGCGTGTTCGCGTCGACGGTGGCAATGTCGTGGCCATCAACGTAAATCGCTCCGCCATTGGGTTTGTAGAGCTTCAGCAGCAAGTCCGCAGTCGTGGTTTTGCCGGCGCCGGAAGGGCCAATGAGCGCCGTGACGCGGCCCGGAGCAAGGGCAAAGTTCAGATCGCGAAGCACCGGCTGGCCGTCGCGATACTGAAAGTTAACGTTCTTGAACTCCACGCGGCCCTCCCGAATCTCCAGCGGTTCGCCGGGCACCCGTTCCTCCTGCTCCACATCCAGCAGGCGAAAGGCACGATGGAGGGACACGACGTGGCGCTGCATCAGGGAATAGAGGCCGGTCAGGTTGTGGACAGGGAAGTAGATGCGGTCCAGATAGGCAACGAACATGACCACATCGCCGGGCGTCAACTGATGTTCGAGGGCCTTCATCCCGCCGAGAAGCAGTATCAAACCTTTCGAGGTGTAAATGAGAGTGTTCTGAAGGAAGCTGTAACGAGTCTCCACTTGCTTCCGCCGAAGATAGGTTCGAAAGGCATTGTTGACCGTTGCCGTGGTCCGTTGCATTTCGAAATCTTCGCGAGCGTAGGAGCGGATGGTTTTAATGCCCGAGACAGTTTCCTGGATGCGCCCTGCCACCTCATCCCAGAGCCCGTAATACTCCTCAAGGTGGGCCTCCAGATGCCGGGTCATCCGGATAGTGACCAGAACATACACGAGCAGGGCCAGGAACACAATCAGGGAGAGTTGGGAGTTCACGGAGAACATCACTCCCAGGATGGCGACGGCAGTGATCACCTCTGACCAGACGTCCTGTGCAACGGCAGAATACAGGGGGGCAATCTGGTCAGACTGGTCGATTTGCCTCGCGATGGCGCCGGAGGGTCTCTCGGCGAAGTAGGCCAGCGGCAGACGGAGCACATGCTTGAAAGTCTTGAGAATAAAATTCTCTTCAATGTCGTTGGTGGTCTTTGCCGCCAAGAGGTCGGCCCAGGCGGTGAAGAGCTTGGCAAGTGTGGCGGCGGCAAGCAGCAACAAAACTCCAACCCACAGCGTCCGAAACGCACTAGAAACCGTCTTTGGGGGAAGCGGGAAGTTCTTCTGGACCTGGACCGGTGTGGCCTCGATTTGAGGGCGGGGGCGATGACGACCAGCCGCGCGCCGCCTTCGTCTTTCCTTGCTGATCTTTGGGCGCGGCGCTTGTTCGGTGGCCTGGGGTGGAGGGTCCTGGGTCGCAGGCTGCGGTGTGGGCGGGGTGCTGGGAGTCGCGGGCGTTGTTGCCGAGGGTTCCGTCGTTTCCCCTTCGCCTCCCGAGAGCTGTTCGAGAATTTCAGCCAGGAGTCCGGACTCGCGGCTGACGAAAACTCCGGCAATGTCATTGACAATGGCGCGATACACCCACGGCTCAACCAGTTCCGCCAGCGCCCCCATCGAGGTGAGCAGGGCCACCAGCAGAAGTCTCGCCGCGTAAGGGCGAGCGATGGCAAATATCCGTGCATAGGTGCTCATCAGATTCCCCCCAACAGACTCAGCACAAAAGGGCTAACGGCCGTTTCAGCCCAGCGGCATGCAGGCGAAACGCCTTCCGCAGAGAATTGCCAGTCTAATGCGTGATGGGGCAAGAAGCAATAAAGGGCGTAGAAGTGGCGCGCGTCGGGGAGGGTTCCCGGCGACGCCGCGACAAGCTTACACTCCGAGAGCTAAATGCCTGGCCTACTTTCGGATGCCCAGGCTTTGCATAAGACGGTTGGTCTCCCGGTAGGCCTCAGTCACCCATTCCACGATCTTATCCGGCTCCGGAGAGTACTCGAGCTCGATGCTCACCGTCCCGTCAAACCCGACCTGCTGGAGGGCTTTCAAATATGGCGGGAAGTCTACGACTCCGCGGCCCGGCGGCAGGTCGCCGTGCTTCTTGCCGTCGCAGTCGGAGAAGTGGCAATGCGCGATGCGCCCCTTCAGACGCTGAATCTCCGATGCCGGTGTATGGGCGAGCGACAGGTGCGAGATATCCAGGTTCGCCCGCACGGCCGGGTGATTCACATCCTTCAGGAATTCCACCATCTTGTCCAAGGTATTGACGATCGAAAGGTGAAAGGGCTCCAGTTCGATGGCCACCTCCACTCCCAAGTCGGCGGCATAGTCCCCCAAGGTGCGCGTATTGTCAACCGCCCATTTCCACTGGTCCTTGGGCGCAATGACCTCCTGCTGCCAGATATACTCGCCGAGCACCAGGAGCAGGTTTCGGGCTTCGAGCTCGTACACCAAATCGAGGTAGGCCTTGCACCGCTGGACATGAAAACGCTGGACCGAAGGATTAAAATCCGCGATGCCCAGGGCACAGCAGCAGACGGAAATGATCGGGAGCCCAACCTCCCGGCAGGTGTCCTTGATCAGCCGACGCTCTTTGATGTCAAGGTCGAGAGGGTCAGCAAAGATATCGATCGTGTCGAATCCGATTTCTTTCGTCCTGCGGATGCCCTCGGCGGTACCTACTGCTGTGCCCGCCCAGGCGGAATTGATAAGTCCGAGTTTCATAAGATTCTTGTCCTCCTATTTGGGGAATGTCCGTTCCTCTCCGCAAGAGGTGGAAGCGAGTTTTGTACCCGTCTGAGCGCGCCACAAGGGGAGCCCCCCCTTTGGGCATGTCCTGCTGAGCGAAGCATCCCAGCATTTGTAAGACCAGGCAAATAGTGAGATCTTTCATCGTCTGCGCCTCCCCAGGATGACAAAGTCCGGGGTTTTTCATCAAATTGCTAACCGAGGACCTCCGCAATACGCACCGGCCGGTGCTCTTCGAGCGACTTGTAGCAGGCATCGACCAGCGCCATCGTCCTGAGGTTATCTTCGCCGCTGACGGCCGGCTCGGCGCCGGTCGCGAGGCTGTCCAGAAGCTGCCCCATCGTGCCCTCGAACGCGTCGGGAAACCAAACCTCCTTCCACCGGGGCGAAAACCAGCAGTCGGGCTGCTGCCTAGTGGTGAAGTCTATCGTGCTGGGCGTAACGTTCGGATAAGAGGGCCAGCCGATCGTTCCTTTCGCCATACCCTCCGTGCCCTCCACGCGCCAGCGGATGTAATTATCCGCCGCCGCGCCTTCGCGAGCCGGTCCGGCCCAGACGTCGTCCCAGGAGGTGGCCCGCAGTCCGCTCGCGTACTCAAGAATGTAAAGAACGATGCCGTCTCGGTGTTTGAAAGCCGTCCGCGGATCAGTTCGGGCGCTCAGGTAGACGCTGTCGGGGTCTCCGAACAAGAACCGGAAAGTGTCCAGGTGATGAATGCTCATGTTCAGCAGCGTCAGGCGGTCATAGGCTTTGAGCCAGGGTTGCCAGTGCGGGATGGCGCGCATTTCGATCGTCGCCAGCACGGGCTCGCCAAGGTAGCCACGGTTGAGCAGCGTCTTGAGAGCCCGGATCGATTGGTCATAGCGCATGTTGTGGTTGACGGCGAGAGTTATACCGGCCTCTTTGCACAGGTGAACGATCTCCCTGGCCTCTAACAGATTCATCGCCAAGGGCTTTTGTGCCAGAATGCCTTTGATGTGCCCGCGGTGGCGCACCGCCTCGCGCACCACGGCCAACTGAAGGTCCGGCGGAACCGCGATGTCCACGACCTCAATCGAGGAGTCCGCCAGCAATTCCTGATAGGTGTTGTAGACCTGGGGGATTCCCCGCAGACGCGCCACTTCCCTCGCCCGCTCCGGCGAGGCAGAGGCAATGGCGACCACGTTGTAACCCGCGTGGCCATAAGCCACCAGGTGGCAGTCGCGCATGATGAACCCGGCACCAACCGCTCCGATACGGTAATCCTTCTTCTTCGGCGGAGGTGCGACGTGTTCGAGGTTCAGGTCGATGGCCATGGGCGTCTCCCCTTCACTCGGTGTTATGCGCTGCAAGTATACGCCTGGAAGTCAACCATGGCGTGGCGAGTGCAATGGGTCAGTTTCCGACGAGGCAGGTGAAGACTCTGAGAAGCCTTAGGCGCTTGCGGCGCGTACACCGACAAAAAATTGTCTATGCGACAACGCGTAATTCGCGTAAGAGGCCTCGCATGTTGAGGCGAAGGGTTTCATAGATTCTTACCGCCCAAATGTTGAACACAGACAGTACAACAATTTCGGAACGCCGGAGCGGGTTAACGCATAGGTAGAAATTTCAAATAACTTTGGCTAGGCCTTAACGACGGATTGCGACGGTAAGTATCCTCCGCCAGACACGGAGGCTTTAAGGTTGGAGGCCCCTTAAAGGTGCCTGAGCGCTACCATGACTATCGCTGCGGCCTGGAATCCCGAGCCCCCTCACCTGCCCTCCTCTGTCGGGCACCCTCTCCCCAAGGGCGAGGGCTGCACTTCCCGAGGCGGTCCCGGCCCTCTCCGGGGGGAGAGGGTGGCGAGCGGAGCGAGTCGGGTGAGGGGTCTTGACCAAATTTCCGCCACGGGTCAGCACAGCAGATTTTCGGAATTTTCAAACTTCCACTGTCACCCAGGCAAAGCCGGGGGAACTCCTGTGGCATTAGCACGGGTGATCAACGGAACCATGAGCGGAAGCGACGTGGATCCTGATAGATGCCATAGCCTGGATAATTGGAGTAATTGCGACTCACCGTATTCGTAACATCAAAGGTTCCTCTATTCTTAATCCACCACGCAGACCAACATGATTTCGGATCGTCTGGACATTTATCCACTGTAATTCCGCCTCCGTGGTGCCAGATAACGTCACCGACCGTGATATTCGTTAGAGCAAGGTTGGCCGCGAGATTCACCTTCTTCGCGTAGGCGCTATCGCGAGCTTCTTCTCGATTCGCCATGGCATGGATGATGGGGTCAACGGCCTTTTCGTTTCCAACTCCTCCCAGGAGAATGATGATCTGGTCTCTGATCTGTGGGTCATCCAGGTACTTGAGCAGTATGTCTTGTGCGGCAGGTCCAGCTAGCAAAATCTGCACCATTGGAGAAGTGAAGTGAAATATCCAAAGCGTTGGATTGGCTATATTTTCTGGCCCGGCCCAAGGATTGCGTCTCAATTCTTCAATCAAGTCTCGGATCCGAGCTTCGGCCATTTCACTCGGGCCGATGGACTGGACATCGAATCGGTCCATGTAACCGTCGTTACTTGGGGAAACAGTTCCGGTCACCGTTACCCTGCGACGCTCATACTTCTTGAGCTCACTCGTATTCCTGCGAACAGAGTATTGCTTCGTCAGCGTGCGCAATCCCCACTGAGATGAGCCTTCTGGGCAGGTCCGGGTGTCTTTAGGCACACCTACGGGCCATTCGTCGCAGCGCAGATCGCTCACGAGCAAAATCCCCGTCTCTGTGATTAAGCCGTTGGGAGGCTCTAACCGAGCGCTGTCCCTCTGTGGGTAACAGTTATCGGTGCAAACAAGAACGAAGCCGGGTAAGAGAAAGATGAATCCTACGAACGAAAACACCAGGCAGGGGCAAAAGAGAAACGGAGCGATCTAGCCGCACCAAGCTTGTTCATGTGCTGTCCGC